>Ga0105248_10004873_pt1 | contig 14851 bp, 13 predicted proteins | sample KBSS34metaG_FD_81524 | JGI IMG/M metagenome (GOLD analysis project Ga0105248, IMG submission 81524) | Switchgrass rhizosphere microbial communities from Kellogg Biological Station, Michigan, USA - KBS S3-4 metaG | ecosystem: Host-associated > Plants > Roots > Rhizosphere > Soil | place...
AACACAACGTCGACCCTCGACTATCAACCTTCACACGAAAGGATGACAATCATGGCTAATGATAGTAGCGCAACCGTGCGCGAAACTCCTCGCGCAAATCAAACAACCCGAACCGCAACGATCATCAATGCGCTCAAAGAGCGAGCGCAGGCGGTCTTGAACGACAAATCGATCGACCCGCAGAGCCGCGCGATTATTCGCTACGCTTTGGAGACGAACGATCCATGGCTGGCCAAGCTCGTGCGTCGTGCAGAAGCAGGCGAAACCATCGTCGATTCGGACGGCTATTTGAATACAACGCTTATGTCCTGACCTGCGTTTTCCGAAGGACTGTTTCCGTTGACGAGGGGAGGAGGCCAGTCAATTGAACCTGTCACAAATTGTGATAGGTTCAGAGAAGCATCGCGACCCTCGTCTTCGGCCCTACGCTTTCACGGAACAGGGCGTTGCCATGCTCTCGAGTGTGTTACAAAGCAAGCAGGCTATAAACGTCAACATTGAAATCATGCGCGCGTTTGTAAAGCTGCGACAAATGCTCGCCTCTAATAGCGAGCTTTCTCGCCGGTTGGACGAACTGGAAAGCAAGTACGATAAACTCTACATCGTCGACTATCTTTCGGGCGGTCGCTACACGTCGTGGTGGATCAAACGCGAGTAAAGGATCTATATTGATGACAATGCAGGCAGCTTCAACATCCTGACGGAGCATACTTCAATGAAATTACTCACTTGCCTGACCATCGCGATCGCCCTAACGGCGCCGCTGCAAACACAAACTCCCGCACCGAATCCCATCGTCGAAGCCCGAGTCAAAGTAGAGTTGGATGAAGCGGCTCGAGCGTACCGGGAAGGAAACTTTGCCGACGCGCAGGCCCATTCCGAAAAGGCGCTGCTGCTCGATCCGCAAAACAAAACAGCACCGATGTATGTGGCCCGCACCATTCACGCGCAGTACAAACCGGGCGACTTCACGCCGGAGAATGTCGCAAAAGCACGTGAGGCAATCCTCGCCTATCAGCGGATCCTCGAGCGTGTTCACGGTGATGATGAGGCTTACAAGGCAGTCACATATCTCTATGGCGCTATAAAGGATTACGAACAGCAGCGTGAATGGATACTGCAACGCGCCGGCGATGTTTCCTTACCTAACGACAAACGGGCCGAGGCGTTTGTAGTGCTCGCGTCAAACGACTGGGATTGTTCCTTTCGGATCACCGAACTACCCAGTACCAAAGTTACGACTGTTACAGGAAACAAAGCGTCCATCAGTTACAAGATGCCCAAAGAGCGGGCTGAATTCGAACGCGCCAAAACATGTGCCGACCACGGCCTGGAATTAGCGAATATGGCGACCGCTCTCGCGCCGGAAAACGAAAGCGCCTGGGCTTATAAAACAAACCTTCTTCTGGAGCTGGCAAAATTGGCTGAGATGTCAGGAGAGTTACAGCGTAAACGCGAACTCGATCGGCAATACGAGGAAGCCCTGAACGAGACGACCAGACTCTCGAAGTTGCACTCGCATCCGTGATTCAGATCCAGTAAAACACCGAAGGGTCCTCGTTCAGCAACTGTCTGAATAGCCACGCATACAGTGCGGCTCCCGAATCGCCGTTGGTGAAGAACACCAGCGCGGATTTTCTTGCCGGTTGTACCCAACAGAAATTCTTGAAGCCTGGTCCATCGCCCCAGTGAAAAAGCGACGGCGACTTAAACGACCGATCAACTCCCCAGCCCGGCGCCCACGCAACATCGCGGTTCACTTCGACTCGCGGCTTAAAGTCATCTGATCGAGGCATAGCCTTTAACACATGCGCGAGAAACAAAGCGTAATCTTCGATCGTCGTCTGAAGTGAGCCTGCCACGTTCGGAGATAACGCTACCGGCAGGAAAGGTTGTTTGTTCTGTTGATACGCCGCAGCGATCTGCTCGTAGGTAGCTGATGCCGGATTGAGATTGTTCTTTTGCAGAGTCTCGTAGTTGCGCCGTTCGTAAAATGCGAGCGACCTTTCGAGTAGTGCGCCCTGACGATCGTGGCCCGATGCAGTCACGTTCTGGTTCTCAGGTGTCCAGGCAAACGTGCTTCGTGTCATCCCGAGAGGTTCGAGGACGGTGGCTCGCATGTAAGCGGCAATCGGCTGTCCGACGATCTTTTCCACGACACGTTGCAGCAACACGAAGCCTTCGCCGCTGTATTGCCATTTGGTTCCTGGATCAAACGCCGACGCGAGCGGCGCGTTGGGCTGAAAGCGCCAGTTAGTGAGGCCGGTGCTGTGCGTGAGAACGTGAAGTGCGGTTATCTTGCCGGCCGTTCCTTCGAGACCGAGATCGAGATAATCCTGTAACGGTCGGTTCAAATCGATCTTCGCTTGTTTCGCCAGGTTCTGGACGGCCCACGTGAAGACCGGCTTCGAGAGAGAAGCTGCCGGGAAGACTGTGTTTGCGGTTACTGGTGGACCACCGGCACGCTCCACGCCGGCAAAAAGTTGATAGGGCAGGCCTTCCTTTATTCCAGCGACGGCGACGCCGGGAACGCGCGTCACCTCCAGCATACGCGCCGTATCGGGAGGCTTGGACTCGACTGGCGGCGTAGACTCAGCTCGCGTTTCCGTTGTGAATTTGCCGGTTGAGCAAACTGCCGCGCCGGCCATCAGGCCTACAAACAGTCGTCTATTCATATTTGCTCCCAAGATCCGAGGATTTAGATCATAATCACCGCCGGTCGGCGGATTATGACCAGAAAGCAGAATTCAAATGCATAAGACCACATATCTTCTGATCGTCCTTATCATTCTAACTCTCTCTTTTTCGCTGAGCCGGCGGAGAGACTTTTTCGTCGAAGCTCATGCTGGTAGGCAAAAAGATGCGAAAGCCCAGCGATACGAACAAGCTAAACGTCACTTCCCGACGGTTGATTACAACGAATCTGACCTCGCCGACACCGAGGAGAATCGCACGAAGAAAGAAAAGCAGAAACGATTCAACGATTTGGGAAATTGGGTCTCCGCCATTCCACAGTCGTATATTGCAGAGAACCTGTCGATAAATGAAGGTTACTTCAATTTTCCTCCTCTCCCTGTCGCGAAGAGCGACATCATTCTGATAGGTGTCGTTAGCGAAACACAGGCCCATCTTTCTGAGAACAAAAGAAATGTATTCTCGGAGTTTAGGATTACTGCGGAAACGATATTCAAAACGGGTAACCAGGAAGTAAGACAGGGTTCTGTTGTGACCGTTAATAGAATGGGTGGCTTTGTTAGATACCCAAATGGCCAAACGATTCTTTATCGTCGGTCCGGCATGTATATGCCCAAAGTCGGTGGGCGATATCTCTTCTTTCTCAATTCCCTCACTAAGCACGACTACGGAATTGTTACTGCCTATGAACTCACGGAAGCGGGGGTGATACCGCTTGATATGTCTACAGAATTTTTTGCTTTCGAGGGAAAATCGGAAGTTGAAATCCTGCGGGAACTGCGTAGTGTGCTAAACACCTCAAACTGATGAGGACCTCATGGCCCAAGCAACAAAAAACAGAGTCCTCCAATTGGTATTGCTGCTGGGTATGGATAACGACGGTCCTACTCGAATCAACGATAGCAGTGCGGTCCGAAGGTTGTGTTCCACCACTTGTCACTCCCGGTTACATGAACCCGATCACAATTACAGAAGGCTCCTGGAGACCGGCGATCGGTAATGTGACGGTGAAGATCGATGTTAATTTTGCGGCGTTTATGCCTGAAGCGACCTTTTTAATCGAAGAAGGTCAACAAAAGTGGAACACTCCATTGACGTGCTCAGGTGTTAATTTTACTAATTTCCAGGATGTCATTTTCAGCCCTCAGGATTTGCTCAATGACGCGCCATTTGGTGAAGTCCACTGGGAAGTAGATCTCCCGAGCAATGGTTTTAATGGCGAAACGATAGCGCACATCGGTTTTGGGGGGAGGGTTGAAGGAGCCACGATTAAGATTAAACCGAGCCTTAGCGTCGGAGATCCACGGTATTTCAATTACCTCGGCTCGCATGAAATTGGCCACACTTTCAATCTGAAAGATTGCCTTTCCAATACGACGCCAGAGTGTTCCACGGGTGGGTTAACCATTATGGGTGGCCATACAAATACCCTGTTTGACACACAAGGTCCAACCGCATGCGATTTCTCTGCTGTCGCCGCCATTTACTGTCCGCCAAGCGCGACACCAACTCCGACTCCTGGTCCCGCGCCGTCTCCGTCGAACCAGGATGAGTGTGAATCTAATAATTGGTTTTGGAATCCATTTACCGACGTTTGTCAGCAAGACCACCCACCAGCTTGCGATCTAGAGCCTATCGTTTGTGAAAATGGGACATGGAGCTTTCTGTGGTGCGACTGCGTACCCTTCCGCTCCCCGATTGTAGTTGATGTTGAAGGGGATGGCTTCGACCTGACGACCAGTGCAAGGGGAGTAAACTTCAATCTCAACAATATCGGCGGGAAGGAAAAGGTGGCGTGGACGAATGCTGCTTCAGATGACGCCTGGCTTGTTTTAGATCGAAACGGGAACGAGACGATGGATGGCGGCGCGGAACTGTTTGGTGACGTTACTCCTCAACCGGAACCAGCCGTAGGTAGCAGGAATGGATTTCGTGCCCTTGCTGAATACGATAAACCTGAGCAGGGGGGAAATGGTGATGGCGCGATCAAAGATACGGACATCATCTATTCGCGTTTACGTCTCTGGCAAGATACCAACCATAATGGAATTTCCGAACGTGAAGAGTTACACACGCTCGCCGCATTGGGAATAACCACCTTCGAATTGGAATACAGAGAATCCAGGAAAACTGATGTTTATGGAAACCAGTTTCGATTTCGGGCGAAGGTAAAGAACCTTCAAGGTCCGCAGTTCGGTCGATGGGCTTGGGACGTGTTCCTGGTTAGAGCCTCTCAATAGCGATCGCGATAAGCGCCACCTTCGCCGATATTGTCATGCCCGACGGAACGAGGCTCGAGCACGTCGGGGTGACGCCGGATAAATTTCTGGTCCCAACGCCGGAGGAATATTTCCTTCCCAATGGAGAAGCAAATAGCATCTATGAGAAAACTTCCACACTTACTGCTCACGCCAATACTCCTGCTGTCGATCGCCTTCAGCGCCCTCGCACAAAATTCTGCGCCTCCCAGGCAACAACAGGCAGAAGCCGAGAAGGCTTTTAAGCGTGGCAACGCGCTGATGGAGAAGCGTAAACCGGAAGAGGCGTTGGTCCACTATCAAAAGGCCCTGGCTATTCTGCCAAACGAACCCACCATTCTGTTCAATGGCGGAATGGCTGCTTTTGCCGGCAAAGACTACATTCTTGCTGCTGATCTGTGGAACCGATTGAAAACGCTGGACCCGCTTGACTGGCACACCCGAACAAAACTCGTGCAGGTTTATCAGGCAATGGACAAGTTGGCTGACAGAGATAAAGAGCGCGGTGAGCTGTTTGAGATGTGGAAAGCAGGGAAGCCCGCCGAGCTCCGCGAACAATTTGAATATTGCCGCGACCAGTTTGAGGTCAAGGGTCAGAAAGTCATGGTCTTCGAACACTTTGAGCTCAAGGGCCCACGAGCGCTGCGGTATGTCTTCTCTGTTCTGAACAAAAATGAAGACGGTGAAGAGTTCAGGATATCGTTAGGCTCCTACGACGTTACAAACTCGGTCTGGCGCGTTACGAAAAATCCACCACCAAAGGCCGATGAACGTCTCTTTCATCTTGACCGTTACACCCAGAATTCACACGCAACTCTAGGGATGTATTTTCCTGAGCCCTCATACGACGAGGTGCGCGCTATCGTAATTCAGGCTCTTCAAAATAAACCCGCACCCTAACCGAGGTAAGAAGCCCGCCCGGCGCTGTTAATAACAACAACCCTGCGGTCGTTCTATAAGTTAACGCCTGAACGATCCGTGGATGGGGTACACCTTATGTTTCAAGACCTGCGCTTTAGTCTTCGGAGTCTGGTGAAGCGGCCGGGCTTCACCCTCGTCGTGATCGCAACGCTCGCGCTCGGGATTGGTGTGAACGCGGCAATCTTCAGTGTCTTCAACCTCCTGCTGCGTCCATTGCCGGTCAAGCAGCCGGAATCGGTTGTGCGACTCTTCCTGGAAGAAGGCCCCGAACGTTCGGATCTGTTCTCATTTCCCGACTACGCCTACATTCGCGATCACAACCAATCGTTCTCCGACGTGCTGGCGGTGTTCGATGAGGAGCGTATTCTTCTGGGAGAAAACAAACCGAACAGCGACCCTGAAGAGATTCTCGGAAACTTCGTTTCAGATAACTACTTCGCCATGCTCGGCGGCAGCACGCATCTCGGACGCTTTTTCACTCCCGAAGAGAACAGTGTTCCAGGTCGCGATGCAGTCGTCGTGTTGAGTCATGGATTCTGGCAACGACGCTTTGCGGGCGATCCACAGCTCGTCGGCACGAACATAAAGTTAAACGGAAAACCGTTCACGGTGATCGGGATAACTCACCCAACGTTCATTGGGCTCAGGTATGAGATGCCTGACATCTGGATGCCACTAGCCATGCGTGGAGCGATGTCCACAGCCGGTTTCGACGGCGTCCCTCCTGAGAAAAGAGACTGGTTCGGCGGACGCCAGTTTGCCTGGCTCAGCATCTTCGCGCGTCTCAAGCCCGGCAAGACCGCGCCTGAAGCACGCACCGAGATGAATATCCTGTTGGGCCAGTTCGCTCCTCAAGCGATCGACGAAAAGCAAACAATCGCCGTCGATCCCATCAACGATCTCCGGGTTCCAATCGAAGCGTGGATGTTTATCGGCATGGTCCTCGGCGCCACTGCCCTGATCCTGCTGATCGCCTGCTTCAACATCGCGAACATGCAACTCGCGCGAGCGATCGCACGACAGAAAGAGATAGGTGTTCGACTGTGCCTGGGTGCAAGTCGTTGGCGACTGGTTAGACAGTTAATGACTGAGAGTTTGGTGTTGAGCATCGTGGGCGGCATCGCCGGAGTGTTGCTCGCGTGGTGGACTCTCAACCTGTTTCTGTCCGTGGTTTTCCTCCGTTACGGCGGGCCGGAAATGATGCGAGTCGTGCTCGATCTCAGGCCGGACTTGCGCGTCCTGACTTATTCTTTCGGGCTCGCGTTGTTGAGCGGAATCGCGTTTGGTCTCGTGCCGGCGTTGCGCGCGACTCGCCCCGACTTGATCGGACTGGTTAAGGCGGAAGGCGCAACTGCGACTGGGCGCGCAGCGCGATCGCGATTGAGCGGCGCACTTGTTGTCGCGCAGGTAGCGATCTGTTTTGTGCTGCTGATTCCAGCCGGACTATTACTGCGCAGCGTTCAACTCAATCTGACAACCGATCCCGGGTACGACGCAAAGAACCTCCTGTCCGTGGGTTATAGCCTCGAGTTGAGTGGTTATGATGCGGAACGTGCGAAGGTCTTTCAGCAACAGTTGATGACGCGGCTCGCCGCGCTGCCCGGCGTGAAGAGTGTCAGCCTCGATCGCGAGTACATGGGCCGCGGCATCGTCACGCTGTTAGACCACGGCGCGACCGGTACAAATCAGTATTCCAACGTACCGCTTGAAGAAATTCCCTCCACGTATCTCGACACGATCGGTACGCCTCTCATTCTCGGACGTGGGTTTACCGCGGATGAAGTAAACGCACGCACGGCAGTAGTCATCGTCAGTGAATCGACTGCGCGAAGTCTCTGGCCCGGCGATACTGCGCTCGGCAAGTTGTTGCGTATCGAGCAGCCGATGCGTGACGGCGGGACCAAAATGATCTTTTCTGCGGCGCAAGTCGTCGGCGTTTCGCGCGACAATCAGATCTCGCAATTCGGAGAAATACTGCCGCTCCGCGTCTATCTTCCCGGCGCCGAGCCTGGCGAAATGGATACGACCGTGTTGGTGCGTACCACGACTGATGCTGCGACGCTGAAAGATCTCGCGCGCCGTGAGGCTTATGCGGTCGAGCCTGTGCTGCGACTGTTCGTGAGGACGTTTGAAGAGAAAATCGCCGCACAACAGGGCATTATGACTACCGCGTCACACGGAGCGACTGCGCTCGGCGTACTGGCGCTCATGCTGGCAGTGATTGGTCTTTATGGCGTGATGGCGTGGCTCGTGGTCCAACGCACGCGCGAAATCGGAATTCGCATGGCGCTTGGAGCACAGGCACACAACGTCGTGGCCCTCATGCTGAGACAAGGCATGAAGCTGGTGCTGATCGGCGTCGTCATTGGTGTTCCCGCATCACTTGCGGCAGCGCGCGTGTTGTCGAGTCTGTTGACTGGATTGACGACCAGCGATGCGCTCACGATTGCAGTCGTTACGGTATTACTGGTAGGAGTGACGCTGCTCGCATGTTATTTACCGGCGCGCCGCGCAACGAGAGTCGATCCATTGGAGACGCTGAGATACGAGTAAGCGCAGATGCCCACGTGTCCACAAACTTCCAGCAGTTGAAACAAATCACGGAGGAGTTACTTCTCGCAAACAACCAGGAACAGCTCAGGCAAGCAGCAACACGACTACACTCCATCTTCTCGAATCTCACCGGAGTCGATGATTCGAGTGATGCCGTTGAATCACAAGCCACTCTTCTTTCAATCGGGAAGGCGATCTCGCCAAGAGATGCTGGCCGGTGTGTGCTCGATTATGCCCGGACCGCCAAATACTTGAGAGGCGTCTGGGCCGCGTTGATCGAAGCGCAAAAGCGATTTCCTAACGAACGGATAGACGTTCTATATGCCGGCTGCGGGCCATTCGCTGCTTTAGCGATTCCTTTAACCACACAATTCAGCGCCAGTCAGGTTCAGTTCACGTTACTCGATATACACCAGCGTTCTCTCGAGTCCGTCGAGCGCATTTTTCAAACCTTTGAAGTGACGGCTTATGTGCGTGACTATATCCAGGCGGACGCCTCATCGTATGTCCATCCAGATCGGCCGCATGTAATTATCACCGAGACGATGCAAAGGGCGCTGGAAAAAGAACCGCAGGCAGCTATTACTTTCAACCTCGCCCCGCAGTTGCGTCAGGGCGGCATCTTCATCCCTGAGCAAATATCCATCGATGCCTGTCTTTATGATCCGAGTAGAGAGTTTTTGCAAGGTCAGCAAGTCAGGATAGATCTTGGTCAGATACTTGATTTAGCGGCCAGGGATTCATATTCCCTGCTTGATGACAGCCACTTGCCAACGGTAGTGCTCGATATTCCGGGAGAAGTGGACCAGAGTCTGGGATTACTGCTCAGAACGACGATCAGAGTTTTTGCATCGGTTGTCCTTAACGAGTATGAAACAGGAATAACCCACCCCGTTATTTTGCATGACTTCAGTTGGACAAGAGGCGGAACCCGGATCGAGTTCGTCTATTCTTTTGGAAGCGAACCGGGATTCAGGTATCGATGGGTATAGCGGCCAGCGTCTCATAAACACAGCATGGTGGTTTCGACTCCAAATTCCCGCGTTAACTCATAGAGGAAAATAGCTTCCTTCGAGTCCGTTGGTAGTGCGCAAGGGGCCCCGTTACCCGTGCGTCCACTTAACTCTCAGTTCTAACAATCACTCTCTACCCCTCAGAAAGGATTAATCCCATGGCTAGTGTATATATTCCAGGCGCATCGAGCCTCGGTTATGGATTCGACGTCTTTGGCCGTTACAGCGATTCTTCAAAGACGCGACCGCTCTTTAACATGGTCTACGATGGCAAGCAGGTCTTTAAAGAGTATCTCGTTCCCGAAAATGTCAACGTCGAGAACAAGAGTCACAGCTACGGCTCTTCTACTTACGTGGACAGCCGGCAAAAAATGGAATCGTACTTTTCCGGAAACCTCAAGGTCGCCGCGAAATACGGTTTTTTCAGCGGCCAATTCTCGGCCTCTTATTCGATGACGAATAAGACCGACGTCAGTTACCAATTCGGCATCGTCGAAACCTTCAGCCAGCAGTATGCGCTCGACTTGAAAGATCGATCCGAGAACGCGCTCGCTGACTGGGTCAAGAACGATCCTGACTACAAAAACATCCCCGACAAGTTCACGGACGAAAACCGCATACTCTTCTTCCGTTTCTTCGACAAGTACGGCATCTACTACATGCCGCGCGTGGTGGTCGGAGCGAGGTTGTTCTACACCTCGATGATCAAGAAAGAGTACAAGTACACCGAGACCGAGGCGGAGGCTAAACTCAAACTCGAATACAAGGCGATCTTCTCTTCTTCCGTCGAAGCACAAGCGAACTGGAAACAGGTTGGAGAATCGTGGGCCTCACAGCGTGAAGTCAAAGTCGAGGCCGTCGGCGGATCCAACGAGATGCTCAACGTGTTGATGCCCGGTTACGGCGCGAATCACGAAACCGCATACAACGCGTGGTTGAAGAGCTCTGAAGCGATGCCGGCGGTAATCGATTTTGACCTCAAGTCGATTTCGGAAATCTTCTCGGGTGATAAAGCGCAAGCCGTCGAGTTGGCGATCAACGCTTACGTGCTGCACAAGTTGATGGTTGAGTCGAAGACCGGAAGCTGTCTGATCGCCTTGAATGGTGAAGCTGTGGTGCCTCAACCCGTCGGCGATCAGCCGGTGTTGGGATGGCAACTCGCGGCCATCAACCGTTCTACCCTGCAGCGAGTGTTTGCTCGATCCTACGCAACCGGGACCTACTGGAAGTACGAAGATCACTACGACAAGATGCTCGCGGACATTCAACCGTACAACAATCCCAACCACATCATCGCGTTTACCGCGTTTTCCAACTTCGCGCAGAATTCTCCGACGAAACCCTTCGCCGAGTTTCTGGAGCGTTGTGGCGCGGGTCAGGCGCTGGCGCAGTGGATCGACACCAAAGATTCAAACTCCGGCATCTACTGGTGCTGCGCGTTGTGCCACACAAACTATTGTTTCGTCGGCATCCCGGGTAGCCTGAAGGGTACGCGTCCCGAAGCATTTCAGCGAGCGGGAAGCTGCGACACCGGCACCGACAGGTGGCTGAATTCTGATGGCTGGCTCGACAAGCCTGCGGCCATGGCCAGCTTGATCGTGGATCTCTACCAGGTCAAGGCAGGCCCCACAGACGAAGTTGAAACAAGCGGCGATTCCGATCTTATTCTCCAGATTGGTAACTCCCGCGAGGGTTAATTGACTGCTCACACTTGGCTGGGCGCCCTTGAAGGCGCCCAGCTATTCTTCAAAATGAAAAGTCACTCAAAGCTCAGAGTACTGGCGGTGGGCCACGGAGCCGCGGCGACGGGTTTTGCGCGCGTGCTCGATAGCGTGATCGAGCGTTTGTCGGACGCGTACGAGTTTCACCACCTTGCGACCAACCACCGCGCCGACCGCATCGATGGTAATTGGCCCATCTATGGCAATCCGGATCGGCGCGACGCAAACGATCTGGACCGTCTGGGTGAATTGATCCAGCGTCTGCGGCCGCACGTCGTGTTGATACTCAACGATCTCTGGTTCTGTTGTGTGCATGCGCACAGGCTGCAAAACATGCCGGACCGGCCGGCACTGATCGCTTACTGTCCGGTCGATGGCATCTTGACGAGACCGGAACTCTATTCGTCTCTCGGCGTTTTCGATCAGGTTGTTGCCTACACTCAATTCGGTAAGGACCAGCTTGAAAGGATCAGCGATCTCGACCGTCCTCTTTCTTCAGCTAACCCGATTGAGATCATTCCCCACGGTGTTGATACGGATCTGTTTTTTCCACTGCAACCGGATGATCTCCTGAATCGAGATCTTGCCAAACGGCAGTTTTTTGGCGACCGTGCGGCAGAGGCAGGGTTTGTTGTACTCAACGCTGCCAAACACGATCCGCGCAAGCGAATGGATCTCACCATCGAGGGCTTTGCGCGTTTCGCGCGCAACAAACCGCGCGACGTAAAACTCTATTTGCATACGGGCGCGACTTTTGCTGGTCCAGACATCCGCGTTTTAGCTGAACGCGCGGGCGTTCTTGATCGTTTGCTCTCCACCGAAGGCTGGTTGGAAGATCATCCGGCAATCGGTGATGAGCGCTTGAATCTCCTCTACAACGCGACCGACGTGGGGATCAATACGTCGATGGGCGAGGGTTGGGGTCTGATCAGCTTCGAGCATGCGGCGACAGGCGCTCCGCAAATCGTGCCGGCGCATTCGGCGTGTGAAGAGCTCTGGAGCAGCACCGAGACGATGCTGCCGGCGCGCGGCGATCGAGAGCACGTCGGTCTGGGGATGATGATGAAGCTTGTGGACCCGGACGATGTTGCCGCTTTGCTCGAGAGGCTCTATTCCGATCGCACTTTCAGAGCAGCAGAAGCAAAGAAGGCCTACGAAAACGCGCGACGAAATGCTTACAGTTGGGATCGCATCGCAGAGCAGTGGGACGACGTTTTGCAACGTGTGGTCAGGACGTGAAAAAATGAAGTTGCCAAATGGTTTCCCGATTCTTAATGACTGTTCTGATGTGCTTGAGTCTGGCGTCCGCCGGCGGCAATCTCTTTGCTTCCAGTCCACAAAACCGCGAACTCGTTGTCGAGCTGACACCGCATCCCGGCGGCACGGAGATGATGACCGTGCATGCGACGGTGCGCGGGCATGAGGGAAATTTCATCTTCGATACCGGCGGAGGGATTTCTTACATCAGCCCCGGATTTGCGCAGACCATTGGTTGCAAACCGTGGGGACAAATCACCGGCTTCACGCTGACTGCACAGCGGCTGGATATGCCGCGCTGCGACGATTTATCTTTCGACATTGCGGGCCAACGTTTTGGATCTCCGATCTTCGGCGTGTTCGACATTATGAAGTTCATGCCCGCGGGCGTTCCCAGGATCGACGGGTCGATCGGGCTTGATGTTTTCGCGGGGCGCGCGATCACGTTGAGCCTCGCACAGAGAAAGTTGACGATAGAAAGCCGAGCCAGCATGCGAAGGCGCATAACGCGCGGCAGGGAAGTGCCGATCCGGTTAGTGCGCGAGGCTGGCGGCGTTGCGCTCACGGTCTATGTTGCTGTGCCGACGCCTGAAGGAATGGCGTGGATGGAGATCGATTGCGGTAACGGCGGCGCGAACGTGATCGGCAAGCACCTGGCCGGATTGTTAAAGCTCGACGCCGGTAAAAAGGAGCCACAGCCCGCCAGTTTTATGATTGCCGGCGGCATACCGGTTCAAGGAATGGCTCGCGTAAACGAAACGCTGATCATGGATGGAAACCTCGGCGCCAGGTTTTTGATCAACTGGGACTTGACGCTCGATTTAGCTAAGGGTCGCGCATGGCTGGCCCCTGCGAAACCGCGCGCCATTGGTGGGTCGTTTAAATCGGGAGGGGAACAATGAAGTGGATGCTTTTTGCCGGCGCCGCTCTGTTGGTAGTTATTGGGGCAGAGACGTTGGCAGTGACGTGGGCCTCTCAAAGCGAAAGAAAGATCGTCGGTATCAGCCCTGAACAAGTGAAGTGGTTCACGCCGGCTTACTATCAGGATGGACGGCAGCGAGCACAGTTGTTCGGCGACTCGAGTAAAAGCGGAACATGGGTGGATCGAGTCAAGATGCCCGCCGCCATGCACATTCCCGCGCACACGCATCCGCAAGATGAACTGGTTACGGTCATTGAAGGAACTTGGTATCTGGGGGAGGGGGAGAGGTTCGACGCGGCCAGGTTAAAAGGCTACCCCGCAGGGAGTTTCATCGTTATTCCCGCCGGCACACCTCACTTCGTGGCGACGAAGGATGGCCCGGCCATAGTTCAACTAAGCGGCGTCGAAAAATTCCACACTGACTACCTCGAGAAATAGTAGCCACTTCGGCGCTGTCCGCCCAGGGAACTTTCCAAGTTGCCACATGGCAACGTGGTGTGTCTTGCGACAGAAGGTTCAAGCTGGTAAGGTGACGATATGATTGAGTTATCTCAGATAGAAAGGATGTCAGTCACTGAACGGCTTCAGGTGATGGACCAGCTTTGGGACTCTCTCAACCGCTCAGGCGATGAGATACCTTCCCCTGACTGGCATCAAGACGTTTTAGCTGACAGAAAAGCACGGGCTCAACGAGGAGAAGCAAAGTTCCTCACCCTGGCTCAACTCAGATCGCGTTTACGAAGCACTGAACCATGACCGTGGTAATACTCGAGGACGCTGCAGAAGACCTCGAGTCAGGTGCACAATTCTATGAATCGTGCGCGACGGGCGTTGGCGATTACTTTCTCGACTCAATCCTCTCCGATCTCGACTCGCTAGTTCTTTTTGCCGGTATTCATCCAGTCCACTTTCAATTCCATCGGATGCTCTCGAAACGATTCCCGTTCGGTATCTATTATGAGGTGGAAGAAGACGTAGTCTACGTTTATGCCATTCTGGATCTGCGGCGCGATCCACTTTGGATTCAAAAACGCTTGCGGAAACCAGGATAGAAGAGAACCCGAGTCTGGCAAGAATTGATGCGTCGCGAACAACCTGATCCAGCCTAAGAGCAATCGATGCGAGTCGTGGGTACGCATAACGATCTCCTTTCCATCGAGGTGTCCGTCAAACGGTTCGTCACATTTCGCATTCAATATTGCACACAGAGGCGTACCATTCGCGCATGCGAATCGTTCTCGGCGTGGTTGCGATGGGATTGTTGCTGGTCGAGTCGGGTAGCGTAGCCAAACCTGTGCGAAGGGTTAAAACTGTCGCTACTGCTTCAGCCTCTACCGACAAACCGCGGGTGGATTTCGAAACGCAGCTCAAGCCCATCTTCAAGTCGAAGTGCATGCCCTGCCACTTCAGTGGTGGAAAGATGTACGATCGTCTACCGTTTGATAAGCCGGAAACGATCAGAAAACTCGGCGCCAAATTGTTCTCCCTTTTTAAAGGATACAGCGACCGCCG
>Ga0105248_10004875_pt1 | contig 14836 bp, 14 predicted proteins | sample KBSS34metaG_FD_81524 | JGI IMG/M metagenome (GOLD analysis project Ga0105248, IMG submission 81524) | Switchgrass rhizosphere microbial communities from Kellogg Biological Station, Michigan, USA - KBS S3-4 metaG | ecosystem: Host-associated > Plants > Roots > Rhizosphere > Soil | place...
ACCCGAGCTTGCCGGCTCTATTAAATCGGTGAAGGGAAGCGAAAATCTTTGGGTTCGTCTAATGGCAATCTACAACAGTGATTTCGTTGAAGACGCAGTGGATAGTTCTGGGAAGTTTGAGCTCGTTGGGATGGCTCCTGGGAAATACTTGCTTTTTATCTTCCAAAAGGACAAGTTGCTCGCAACAAAGCCAGTCGACGTTTTGCGCGGTAAGCAAGTTATTGAAATGAGTCTTGAGTAATGATATCTGAGTGCGTCATGCCTATCGGAAGGGCGCTGAGCTGCTTTGATTTCTCCAGCCCGTCATAACTGAGAATCTTCAGAGCGGCGCTGTTAGCCGACTTCAACCGGCGCGAGCGGCGCGCCTGCCGAGCGTGAGGGAGGCCAGGGAGTTGATGAGTCTGAGGACGGCTTTCTGATCGCGCTCGGGGAGTGAGGAGACACGCTGGAACCTCTTCCACAGGCGGAGGGCAGCGGAATCGTCGTTGTTGCGCCGGATCGCCATTACCACATGACCTATCGCCTAACGCATATGCCATGGAGTTGATGCGCGCCGTTGACTCTTTGAATCGTGGGACTACAGGGTGACCACCCCGGCACCACTTGGTACCCCTCAGGACGTTTTCACGACCACTTAAATTGCTGAAAACAAACTCAGGGCCACTCGGTACAGTAAGCTCAGACTGGTTCGAAGTCAGTCGCTCTATCCAGCTGAGCTACGGGCGCGCGTTGCCTCATCGTATCATCACTACATAGGTGACCGAAACTGAAATCAAGCTGCGCTGGAAAGGCTCCGCGGAAGAAGCCCGAGCCCTCATCGAGCGTCAAGGCTACGGTCCTTCGTCATCCCGTACGCTTGAATCTGATCAGCTTTTCGATCTCCCCTCGGGCGCCCTCCGGCAATCCGACCGGATCCTGCGCTTGCGCCGAACTTCGTCCGCCGAAGACGGCCAGCACGCCGTCGTGACATATAAAGGATGCGCCAGCCGCGAAATCTACAAGAGCCGCGAGGAAATTGAGTTCGAAGTTTCCGATCCCGATGCTTTCACGCTGGTACTCGAACGCTTGGGGTACCATCCCGGCTTCCGTTATGAGAAGTACCGCACCAAGTTCAAGGCCTACGGTGAGCCCGGCCTCATCACCATCGATGAGACTCCGATCGGCGTATATCTCGAGCTGGAAGGCCCGCAGGAGTGGATCGATAGTACTGCGGCCCACCTTGGTTTCCCTGCGGCGCGGTTCTTGACCGCTAGTTACGCCGGGCTCTACCGGGAACACCTGGAACAGCATCCGGAGGCTCCTCCCAATATGACCTTCGGCTTAGGTAACCCTTACGCGGCTGGGACAAAATTACCTTAGAAGGCTTCAAAAGCATTGAACCCAGGAAGATCCGATGCTATTCTTCATCTAGATTGAAACAGACGCCAAAGCATCCGTGGCTGGGAACGAAATGATTGAACTTATTACAACCATAATCATTACCGTTAGCTCAGTGCTGCTCTTCGGCTACTGGTTCCGTTATACCTGCCTGCTGATCTTGAGTGCGAAGACCACGCGGGACTTTGCCGGCGAAGTGGTGATGGCCAATCAACTCGGCTTCCTGGAAGTGCAAGCCCAGTTGCGCGCCAGCGCTGGCAATCTGGATACGCTGCGCGATGCCCTCGACCGCGATTACGCCGTGTTGAATGGTTTGATGAAGAAAGCCGGCGATGCTTCGTTTGAAGGATCGTCGCTCGAACAGACCATGCTGGCGATCAACTATCGCGTGATGCGCGCGTCCTACAGCGTCACCGGCGCGTTCTCGCCGTCTGCCGCTCGCAAGGCCCTGGAAGAAATGTCCATGGTGGTTGCGCACTTCGCGAACGCCATGGGTCAGCAAGCCGCCGCCGGCGCCGCTGCTTAATCGACCGGTTCCGCGGCTGGATCCCTTAAGACTTCACTTTCTTTGAAGATTTTGTCTTGCCAGAACTGTTGAGGGCCACCGCTTGGTGAATGAGCGTCATGAATGCGGACTCGTCAACTTCTCCTCCTTCGTGGATGTCGATCGCGCGGCGTGCGTTTCCGTCGAGACTCGAGTTGAAGAGACGGGCTGGATCCTTTAGAGACGCGCCCTTGGCGAAGGTAAGCTTCACGACTTTCTTGTAGGATTCGCCAGTGCAGATGATGCCGTCGTGCGACCAAACCGGAGTGCCCATCCACTTCCACTCCTCAACGACGTCCGGGTCTGCTTCCTGAATGAGCTTGCGTATTCTGCTGAGGGTTTCCCCGCGCCAGTCCCCGAGTTCGGCGATTCTTTTCGAGATGAGATCCGCTGCCTGCTGGTCTCGGCTTGCGCCCGACTTTTTCATGTTGGACTAATCGACGCGCGGCGTGCGAGTCGTTTCGATCCCCATACTGAAGTGCTCGCCCAGATACACCCGGCGCACTTCGGGATCGTTGCCTAGCGATTCGGGGGAGCCGGAGCGGAAAATGCGCCCGTTGTTGATGATGTAGGCCCGATCGGTGACCGCCAGCGTCTCACGCACATTGTGATCCGTCATCAGAATGCCGATTCCTGAATTCTTGAGATCGAAAATGATTTTCTGCAGTTCTAGGACCTGGATCGGGTCGATGCCGGAGAACGGCTCATCCAGCAGCAGAAAGCTGGGCGAGATGACCAGGCTGCGCGCGATCTCGACTCTGCGGCGCTCGCCACCCGAGAGCACGTAGCCTTTGCTCTTGCGCACCTGCTCCAGGCCCAGTTGTTCGATGAGACGATCCATGCGGTCCAGGCGCTCACGGCGGTTCAGGCGCAGCGTTTGCAGAATCGCCATGAGGTTGTCTTCGACAGACAGCTTGCGGAATACCGAGGCTTCCTGCGGCAGATAACTGATGCCTTTCAGCGCGCGCTGGTACATGGCCAGTTGCGTCAGGTCGTGGTCGTCGAGCATGACACGGCCCGAGTCCGGCGTGATCATCCCTACGATCATGTAAAAGGAAGTGGTCTTGCCCGCGCCGTTGGGTCCCAGTAGACCCACCACCTCGCCCTGCTTCACGCGTACGGAGACGTTATCCACCACCTTGCGTCCGCGGTAGGACTTGGTAAGTTCCGTTGTCTGAAGGGTATGCACTGGCCTGCTTTATTTTTTGCGGAACAGCGTGTCGGCGGGGCGACTTTCCACGCCGTTTACCAGCAGCCTATCATTGTTGGACCACCAGGTCAATTGTTTGCCGCGAGTTTGCCCTTTTACGCTGTCTACCAGGAGCGAATCGCCGCCATTGAGGATTACTTTTTGCTCGCCGGTGTAATACTCGCCGTGCTCGCCGGTGCCGGTGCGGGTACGTTTTTCGGCGGTGCTGACGATTTTCACGGCGCCATCGGCGAAGGCTTTGTCGAGCGTCGTCGATGAGTCCTTGTCATTCAGGTAAGCTTTGAGTTCCTTGCCGTGCACGGTGAGCCCCGGGCGCACCATGGCGGCGCCGCCTTGATAGTGGGCCAGGCGCGTGTCGTCGGAATAGACCAGATCCGGTGCGCGCACTACGGTGAAGACGGGCGCGGAGGTGGACTTGGGTTTGTCGTCGGTAGTTTTGTCGCCAGAAGATTTGTCGGCGAACTGGCTCACCACTTTCCCGTGCGCCTCAAAAGCCTGGCGCACGCGGTCGATATCGATCCGGTCGGCTTCCACGCGGTTGGGGCCTTGCCAGACCACGGCGTCGCCTTCATAGTGCAGCTTCTGGTTGTGCTCCGCCGAGGTCATGTGCTGCGCGCGGCCTTGCATCACGTCGGCGCCGGAGAGCAGGGCTGAGGATGACGCTTTCTGATCCGGCAAACGCGTAGTGGCGACGCGGCCATCGGCTATGAAATCGCCGGTCTTTTGATCCATCACCAGCTTATCGGCCGAGGCGGAGCCGGTGGGGTCAAGGGTACGTGCCGCGCCTGTAAGCGTGATCTGATTTTTGGCTTCTTCGAGGATCGCATGATCGGCGGTTGCCTTGCGGGTTCCTTCTTCGTATCGGAAATCGGTGTTCTGTTCCAGGCGGGCTAGCTCGCTGGTTTTGGGATCAAAGGTCGCTAGCAGTTCTTTGCTTTGCGTCAACATTGGTGGCGGAAGCGGAGTGCCCGGCTTGTCAGTCCGGGTAAATGCATTGATCGTACGGAAGGATTGGATGCGGTTATCGGGGCCGTAGGCGAGCCAGATGCGGTCGCCTTTCACGGATCGCTTGGGCTGCGTTGGGCGGTTGGGGGCAAACTCGACGGTACCGGGTCCGTCGGTTTCCACCCTGTCGATATCGCGGCCGCCGGGGCGCATGTAGAGACGGATCACTTCACTGCGCAGGGTGCGCGTGTCGCCCAGCAGTTCGCCGGGGCGCGGCAACGGGACCGCTTCGGCTACGGCCTGCTTCATCGCGACAGCGTGGGTCAGCGTACTCTCTTTGATGGCGGGATCGAATTGCAGATCGAGCACATCGCCGGTGATGGTAGTGCGCATGGCGTTGACGGTGGAAACCAACTTGCCGTTTTGTTGACCTTTGATCTCGCGGATGGCCATGTCGGGGCCGAAGCTGAGCAAGAGGTTGTCGGCGGCGAATTCCAGTTTGCGTCCGGGGTCGATTTCCACGCCGTGAGCGGACTGCGATAGAGCCTCTTTGATCTCGCCCTGGTCGAGCGTCACGATGGCGGCCGCGCCCTCCATGTGCAGGGTGTCGCGGGTCAGCTTGGACCAGGGCAGCAGGAAGACTTTGGATTCGGCCTCACGATAATAGGCTTCGCCGGCTTCGATCAGCATGGGCTTGGCGCGCGGCCCTTTACCCATCCAGTGCAGCTCCACTTTGCTGCGCAGGTGCAATTCGCGCGAGTTCGGATCGTAGTCGACACCCATTGCCGAGCCGTAGCCTTGTTCGAATTCGAACCTGGCTTCGCGGTCGGTGGAGGCTCTGCCGGTGTCGCTGGCAAAGTGGACGCCAGAGGTATGAATCTTCACGATGCGCGGCCCGTCGAGGGCAGTGGCGTTGTCAGCAGCGGCTTTCTTGCCGGCGGTAGGCATCGTGATATCCACGTCGCCGTCGGAATACAAACTTTTGGCCACGATATCGAACTGCGCTTTGGCGCTGCGCACCAGATCGAACTGCGCGCCGTCCTTGTGGAACAACTGCAATTCGACGCCAGCGAGTTCCATGACGGATGGCGCTTTCACTTGGCGGAAACTTTTGGCGCGGATGGTCACGCGGGGGCGTTCACCGTCGCTTTGGGTGTAAACCCAGTCGCTGGCGCGTCCGTTAATGCCGGTTTCGAGGGGCGGCGGGGCGGCCGGCGTATCACGGGCAAGCGCCTGCTGGCGCTTGATGTAAGTTTGGCCAACGAACGCGACAATCGCGAGAAGGGCGGCGAGGATCAGCCACCGGCTGAGGCGCATAGGATGTGTGGAGCCTTGATATCAATTATAAGACGCTAGAGAGCCGCCACAAGTTTACTTAAAAGCCCCATGCGGTCGGCCATGCGGTCGACCAGGATGCTTTCGTTGGCGGCGTGAGCGCCTTCGCCGACGGCTCCCAGGCCATCGAGCGTCGGAATACCGAGAGCGGCGGTGAAGTTGCCGTCGGAGCCGCCGCCGGCCGACGATTCCTCCAGGTCGACACCGAGCTCGGCTGCCAGTTTTTGGGCTTTTTGGAACAGAGTTCGCACGCCGGCGGTGCGTTCGAGCGGCGGACGGTTCATGCCGCCGGTCACGCTGATGGAGCAGCGTTTGTCAAAGGGTTTGAGCGAGGCAAACTGGCGTTCGAGGTAGCGCGCGTCGTTTGCTTTGGGAATACGGACGTCGATTTCGACTTGGCATTCCGCGGCGATTACGTTGCTGCGGGTGCCGCCTTGGATCACGCCGGGGCTGACGGTGATCCCGCGGTCGAGGCGGGTGAACGCGGCTACTTTTTGAATTTGGCGAGACATTTCGACGATGGCGCTGGCGCCGTTCGCGAAATCGAGGCCGGCGTGCGCGGCGCGGCCGTGGACGGTCACGGTGTAATCACCGACGCCTTTGCGCGAGGTCTTGAGTTTGCCGTCGAGTCCCTGGCTGGGTTCGAGTACTAAGACGGCGGTGCTGGCGCGGGCGGCTTCTTCCGTGAGGTGTCTCGATGATGGGCTGCCGACCTCTTCATCCGAATTTACTTGTAGCACCACTTTGCGAGCGATCGGACGGTCTTGTTCCTGGAGCGCGCGCATCGCGTATATGAAAAACACCAGTCCGGCTTTCATGTCGAACACACCCGGGCCCCATAAACGGCCTTGGGACTGGCGGAAGGGCATCGTGCGGAGGGTGCCGACGGGCCACACGGTGTCGGAATGCCCCAGCGCCAGGATCTGCCCGGACTTTTTCGCGCCGGGTAGCAGGAACTCGCAACGCAGATGCTTGCCGGGGTAAGTTTTCAGTCGTGCGATATCTTTGACAGTTTCGGCGAAGAGGTCGACGAAGCGGTTGATGCCGGCGGGATCGTCACTGGGCGATTCGCACTCGACGAACTGGCGGATGGTGGCGATGACGTGTTTTTGGGAGAAGACATTTTGGGAGAAGACCATCGTTCGTAGGATAGCGCCTGCTATAATTCAGAATCCGTATGTCCACCACAGTTTCCACACGCGCTTTGGACATCGACGCCATTCGCGAGATCCTGCCGCATCGCTATCCGTTTCTGCTGGTGGATCGCATCGAGGAACTGGAAACCGAGCGGGTTGTCGGTATCAAGAATGTGACCGTCAATGAGCCCTTCTTCGCGGGGCATTTTCCGGATTATCCAGTGATGCCGGGCGTCCTCATCATCGAAGCGATGGCGCAGGTGGCTGGGGTGCTGGTGCTGAGCGGCATTCCGGACCGCAAGAACAAACTGGTGCTGCTCGCGGGTGTCGATGGGGCGAAATTCCGTAAGCCGGTGCGGCCGGGCGATCAATTGCGCATGGAAATGAAGGTTCTGCGCAGCCGGGCGACGATGGCGAAGGTCTCCGGGATTGCGACGGTCGACGGCGCGGTGGTGGCCGAAGCGGAAATCCTGTGCGTGCTGGCTGACCGTCAATAACAGTGCTCAATGCCGATTCATCCGACTGCGATCGTCGATCCTACCGCAAAAATCGTTGAGTCGGCCGAGATCGGACCCTATGCGATCATCGGCACGAATGTCGAAATCGGTGCGCGCACGGTGGTAAAAGCGCATGTGGTCATGGAAGGGCCGCTGGCGATCGGCGAGGACAATGTCTTCTTTCCTTACTCAACGGTGGGGGTTGCGCCGCAGGATTTGAAGTATCACGGGGAGCGATCTTGCACACGCATCGGGCATCGTAATAAGATCCGTGAGTTCGTTACGATTCATCGCGGGACCGAGGGCGGGGGGATGGTCACGACGATCGGCGACGACAATCTGCTGATGGTGCAAGTACATGTCGCGCACGATGTGCGCATCGGCAGCCACTGTGTGTTATCGCACGCCGCGACCGTTGGCGGACATGTGGCGATTGAGGATTGGTCGGTGGTGGGTGCGGGCAGCGCGATTCACCAGTTCTGCCGCATTGGTAAGCATTCGATGATTGGCGGCTACAGTGTGGTCACGCAGGACGTGTTGCCGTTTTCTACCACTTCGGCGAAGCGCGAGGTGAGAGTCTACGGCGAGAATAAGACGGGTCTGGAGCGGCGTGGATTTTCTGCGGAAAGCATAGAGGCGCTCCACAAGGCGTTTCGTCTGCTGTCGCGGTCGAAGCTGAATACTTCGCAGGCGCTGGAGAAGATTCAGGCGGAGGTCGGCGGCACGCCTGAGGTCGACGAGTTGCTGCAATTCATCGCTGCGTCGACGCGCGGATTCATCAAATAGCCATGCCTTACGGGCTTATCGCGGGCAATGGGCGTTTCCCGGTGCTGGCGCTCGAAGCTGCGCGAAAGGCTGGCATCGGAGTGGTTGCCATTGGGATTAAAGAAGAGGCTTCCCCCGAGATTGAGGCGCTGGCTGCGCGTTGCCATTGGATTTCTCTAGGTGCGCTCAGCAAGCTGATCGACATCTGCCATCGCGAAGGGATCACGCAGGTGATGATGTGCGGGCAGGTGAAGCACGCCAAGATTTTCTCTTCCATCGTTCCGGATTTGAAGCTGGTGAAGTTGCTGGCTTCGATCGAAACCAAGAATACCGAGGGGCTGATTGGCGGCGTAATGAAGGTCCTGAAGGACGAGGGCATCGAGTTGGTGGATTCGACGCTTCTGCTGAAGGATCTGCTGGCTCCGGCGGGGGTGCTTACGCGGCGGAAGCTGTCGGCGGATGAGGAGCGCGATATCGAATACGGGCGCCGCGTTGCTGCTGCGCTTTCGGAACATGATATTGGTCAAAGTGTAGCGATTGCGGAGCGGGCTTGCATTGCGGTGGAAGCAATGGAGGGAACCGACGCGATGTTGCGGCGGGCGGCTTCGTTGGTGGAGGGCAAGGCGCTGCGGTTGGTGAAGGGCTCGCGGCGGCGGAAGCACATGCTTTACGATGTGCCCGTGGTGGGTCCGCAGACCATCGCGGTGATGCGGGAGACGGGCACGACGGCGCTGTCGATCGACGCGGGGCGGACGTTGTTGCTGGATCGTGAAGAGCTGGTAAGGCAGGCGGACGCAGCGGGGATTGCGATCATCGCGCACATGAATTAGGGACAGTATCCTCAATCCCCGGGAAATCTTCTCGACGGCACTGAGATGGGTGGCCGGGGATTGAGGATACTGTCCCTAATTCATGTGCTGGGCTTCTTTGGGAGCAAACACTAGGTTGATCAAGAGGGCCAGAACCCCGGAAACGGTGATCACGCCTACCATCGGCATGGCGGTGCCGTTGTCTAGATAGCTCACTAGCGATCCGCCTAGTCCGCCTAACGCGAATTGGATGAAACCCAGCATCGCGGCGGCGCTTCCGGCTACCTTGCCGTGTGGCGCTAGTGCCAGCGCGGTCGCGTTGGGGAACGAGAAACCGTTGCAACTGACGAACACGAAGAGCGGGATCAGGATACCGGGGAATCCGCCGGCGCCAGTCTTTGCTGTGATGAAGAGCACGATGCCTGCTGTGGCGGCCACCATCAGCACGACTCGAAAGATATTGTGGGGATGGATGCGGCGCACCAGGAATCCGTTTAACTGCGACGCCAGCACCAGGCCTATGGCGATTGCTCCGAAGAAATAACCGAAGTGGTCGGCGGTTACGTGATTCAGTTGGATGAACACAAGCGGCGAGCCTTCTAAGTAAGCGAACATACCGGCGGCGATGAAGGCTCCGGACAGCGCGTAGACCATGAAGATGGGGTCGCGCAGCAGGCTCGCGTACAGGCGTAGCGTTTTGGGCAGGCTGCCGGGCTGACGCTTTTCCGGCGGCAGGCTCTCTTTCAGGAATACGGCCACGCAGATCAGGATGATGGTGCCCATGGTGCTCACCATCCAGAAATTGGAGCGCCAGCCCATATGCACGACCAGCCATCCGCCGATCATGGGCGCCACCATGGGCGAGACGCCGATTACTAACATCAAAAACGAAAACACGCGGGCGGCTTCGCGCGGCGGGAAATAATCCCGCACTACGGTGCGTGAGATCAGCATCGCTGAGCAGCCGCCGATCGCCTGAATAAAACGGAACACGGTGAGCGTGGCGATGTTGGGGGCGAACACACAGCCGGTGGACGCCAGTACGTACATCACCAAGCCGACGTACAGCGGAGGCTTGCGTCCTAGGGTATCGGCGAAGGGTCCGTAAAATAATTGTCCGAAGGACAAGCCGACGAAGTAGACGGCCAGCGTGATTTCCACTGCGCCGACCGTGGTGTTGTAGGTCTGGGCGATGGCGGGGAACGCGGGCAGGTAGGTGTCGATTGAAAACGGGCCCAGGGCGGCCAGGGCTCCCAGCAGCACCACTAGCCAGAACATTTTTCGCGGTGTGAGGACTACCGGTGCGGGCGGATTGGCAATGGGAGGGGCCTGGGAACTCATGGGAACCCTACTAGGATAGACCTTCCTGAGTGCTTGCTGAAAAACGTGCTGACCGGTCATGAGACCGGTCCCACTGAGTACGGAACTAGCGGCTGGCGGATTGCGCGGCCGGGGGAGTCAGGCCCTCGGTGAGCTCGATGTAGGTGCCCCACGGGTCGGTGATGTAAGCAATCCGCAGTTTGGCGGCATTCGCGCTGTTGCGGATGGGCGCTTCGGTGTGGATTCCGGCGGCTTCCAGGGTCTTGACGAACTGATCGATGTTCTTGACTTCGAAACCGATGTGATCGACGGAGCGGTTCTTGGTGGGCGCCTGCGGCATGTCGTTCTTGGTGAATGTGAACTCGGCTCCGGGGACGGTGGCGGTATCGAACATGCCGCGCTTGCCGGCGATGGCTCCGAAGTTCTTGCCGTACCAAGCCTGCGCGGCCAGCGGGTCGGGCAGGAACATATGAATGTGATGCATGGCGACGGGGGTCGTGATGGTTGAGTCTTCGATGATCTCGACGCGAACGTCGTCCGGGCCTGTAAGGAACATTTGCTTGGGATTATTGCCGGGCTCGATGGGAATCCCGGCGGCTTTCCATTTGGGCATGAACTCGTTGAGGTTCTTCACGTGGAGCCCGAAGTGGTTGATCACGGATCCCACGGTGCCGCCGGTCGAATCCTGCTTCCTGAGGACGACGAAGATTCCGGGGAACTGCATCATTTGCAGCTTTTCGTTATTGACGGAGGTGCCGCCTAGAAGGGTGAAGAAGCGTTGCTGGGCTTCGATGTCCTTCACATTCAGGTGAACATGTCCAATGGCGTCGCCGGTTGCGTTAGGCGAGGCGAGTTGCGCCGCGAGCGGGGCGATGGAAATAACGGCGAGAGCGACTAGGCTTTTGATACGCATAGGAACCCACTATATCAGGCGGTGGGAGGAAAACAACGGGGTTGGACGGTGTTTCAGCAATAACGGTTATGGGGACAATAAAAACTTTCTTCTGTCGGATTGCGCAACTCTCTGCCATACTAGCGGCATGTTAATCGCGGCTCCAGGCCGTACGGCACGTGCGCACATTGCGATTCACGTGTTTTTACGCCTGACCGCGATGGACGTTTGCTGCGGTCCTCCATCCACTTTTTAAGCAGGTTCCTTAAACTGTGACGCCCCTCGCGGGGCGCTGAATCCATGTATGAATTCAAAAGGGAGAAGTGTAGCCATGAGCGAAACGTCCGTCCTTTGGGAGGAGACGGTGGAGCCGGGGGCCGCTTGGTCGCATGTACTCAAGCGCGGCACCTCGCTGCTGATCACCGATATGGAGGGTGGCGCCAATGTCGGCGCTATCTTTTACAACTTTGAGTGTCCTGCCGAGCGGTTTAATCTGCCGGACACCTTAAAAGCACAGCACGTGGCGCGCCTGACGAAGGGGTGCGTGCTGTATTCGGATATGGGTAGGATTCTGTGTTCCATCACCGAAGACACGGTTGGCTGGCACGATCCGTTGGGCGGATGTTCGAACGCCCAGTCGGTGGCTTGCAAGTACGGTTCGGCGCCGTATCAGCAGTACCGCAACCACTTTCACCGCAACGGCCGGGACAGCTTCTTGGTCGAGATCGAAAAATGGGGGCTGGGGCCGCGCGATCTGACCGCCAACGTGAATTTCTTCAGCCGCGTCACGGTGGACGACGACGGCGGCATGACGTTTCATCCGCGCAATTCCATGTCGCGGTCGCATGTGGAGCTGCGCGCGGAGATGAACGTACTGGTGGTGCTGAATACTTGCCAGCATCCGCTGGATACGAATCCGAAGTACGAGCCCAAGCCGGTCCGGCTGTCGGTGCGAAAAGCGCGGCCGGTGGGCGCGGCCGATCCCTGCCGGCGGTTCCGTCCGGAGAATCTGCGCGGGTTTGCTCTGACGGAGAGGTACTTTGTATGAGTGCATTGCTGGTTGAAAGCGAACGCGAGGCGGCGAACGCTACCTATCGCTCCGTGGTGCCGGCGGGCGAATCGTGGATTCACGAAATCCCCAAGGGCGCGTATTTCCGGATTGTCGATCTCGAAGGGAATCAGGCGGTGGACACGCTGTTTTATAACGCTCACGATTACAGCGACCGTTACTCGGCGCAGGACACGATTCGCAACCAGCGCAACATTTATCTCACTACCGGGACGCGGCTGATGTCGAGCGCGGGTCATGTGATGATGACTATCGTCGCGGACACCTGCGGGCGGCACGACACTTTGGGCGGAGCCTGCGCCGCTGAAAGCAACATGGTGCGCTACGCTCTTGAAAAGCGCTACATGCACGCCTGCCGGCAGAGCTTCCTGAAGGCCATTGTCGAATGGGAGCACGGCATGGACAAGCGCGACATCACCAGCAACATTAATTTCTTCATGAATGTGCCGGTGACGCCGGAGGGTGAGCTGAACTTCGAAGACGGAGTCTCGGCTCCGGGAAAGTATGTCGAACTGCGCGCCGAGATGGATGTTCTGGCGCTGATCAGTAATTGCCCGCAACTCAACAATCCTTGCAACGCTTATAATCCGACGCCGATTGAAGTATTGATCTGGGATGGACAGGATCATTGATGTTCCGCAAGGTCCTGATCGCAAATCGCGGGGCGATTGCGTGCCGCATTATTAGGACTTTGCGGAATATGGGGATCGGTTCGGTTGCCGTTTACTCTGAGGCCGACCGGCATTCCTTGCACGTGCAACAGGCCGACGAGGCGTTGCTGATCGGGCCGCCGCCGGCCACGCAGAGTTATCTTTCGGTGGGGGCGATTCTCGAAGCGGCGCGGAAATCGGGCGCGGAGGCGATTCATCCGGGCTATGGATTCCTCAGCGAAAACGCCGAATTTGCCCAGGTCTGTGCGGATAGCGGGGTGGTGTTCATCGGCCCGACGCCGGAGCAGATGCGGGTGTTTGGATTGAAGCATACGGCGCGGGCGATGGCGCGGGAATGCGGAGTGCCGCTGCTGCCGGGTACGGAATTGCTTGCGGACGCGCAGGAAGCGGTGGGGGCCGCCGAACAGATCGGCTATCCGGTGATGCTCAAAAGCACGGCGGGCGGTGGTGGAATCGGCATGCGCTTATGCCGGACGCCGGAGGAACTGGCCGAATATTATGAGGCGGTGGAAGCGCTGAGCCGGTCGAGCTTCGGCAGCAGCGAACTCTTCTTGGAAAAATTCGTCGTCTCGGCCCGTCATATCGAGGTGCAGATTTTCGGCGATGGAGCGGGGACGGTTATCGCGTTGGGGGAGCGCGACTGCTCTCCGCAACGGCGTAACCAGAAAGTGATCGAGGAGACTCCGGCGCCGGGAATCCGGCAGAGCTTGCGCGAGAAGATGTTTGCGGCGGCGGTGGGGTTGGGGAAAGCCGTCGGTTATCAATCCGCCGGTACCGTTGAATTTATTTACGACAACAAGACAGAGGATTTCTACTTCCTCGAAGTCAATACGCGTCTGCAGGTAGAGCACGGTGTTACTGAGCAAGTCACTGGAATTGATCTTGTTGAGTGGATGGTGCAGCAGGCGGCTGGGGAGCTGCCGGATCTGAGTCAGGCGAATATTCGTCCGGCGGGCTGTTCGATTCAGGTGCGGGTGTATGCGGAGAACCCGGCGAAGAACTTTCAGCCTAGTTCGGGACGGCTATCGCACGTGGAGTGGCCGAGCCAGGCGCGGGTTGAAACGTGGGTGGAGGCGGGGACGGTAGTGACGCCGTTCTACGATCCGATGCTGGCGAAGATCGTAGTGGATGGGGCAGATCGCGCCGCGGCGTTGGCCCATCTTCACTGCGCGTTGAAACGCTGCACTATCGCGGGGATCGAAACAAATCTTTCGTATTTGCGGCAGGTGACGGCCGATCCGGGGTTTGAAGCGGGCGGCATTACCACTTCTTTTTTGGAAGCCTTCGAGTATCAGCGCAGCGCGATTGATGTGATCGAACCGGGCACGCAGACTACCGTGCAAGACTATCCGGGACGCTCGGGCTACTGGCATGTGGGGGTGCCGCCGTCGGGTCCCATGGACGCGCTGGCGTTTCGCATCGCTAACCGGTTGGTAGGGAATTTGGATTCGGTCGCGGGGCTTGAAATCGCAGTCACCGGCCCTACGCTGCAGTTCGCGAGTGATGGCGTGATTGCGCTGACCGGGGCGGATTTTGGGGCGCGATTGGATGGGACGCGCGTTCCGCTGTGGCGATCCATTCAGGTTTCGGCGGGCTCTACGCTGGAGATGACGACGGCGCAGGGTGCTGGCAGCCGCGCGTATCTGGCGATTTCCGGCGGCGTGGATGTGCCGGAATATTTGGAAAGCCGCAGCACTTTTATCTTGGGCGGTTTCGGCGGACACGCGGGGCGGGTGTTGCGCGCGGGGGATGTGATCGGAATCACGGAGGACGGGCCCTCATTCGGTTGCACGAGGAAGGCATCTGCTGAACTGGTCCCGCAATACTCGAAGGAATGGGAGATCGGGGTGCTGTACGGTCCCCACGGCGCTCCGGATTTTTTCACTCCGGATGATATCGAAATGTTTTTTTCGACGGCCTGGAAGGTGCATCATCATTCAGACCGTACGGGGATTCGGCTGATCGGTCCCAAGCCCACCTGGGCGCGGCCGGATGGCGGCGAAGCCGGGCTGCATCCTTCGAACATCCACGACAATGCCTACGCCATCGGTACCGTGGATTTCACGGGCGACATGCCGGTGATTCTGGGGCCGGACGGGCCTAGCTTGGGAGGCTTCGTTTGTCCCGCGACTATCGTGCAGGCGGAGTTGTGGAAGATGGGGCAGCTCAAGCCGGGCGACCTGATCCGCTTCCGCGCGATTTCGCGAAGCCAGGCGGCGGCGATGGAAGAACAGATGGAGGTTGCGATTGCTGACCTGGCGGGTAG
>Ga0105248_10004877_pt1 | contig 14834 bp, 9 predicted proteins | sample KBSS34metaG_FD_81524 | JGI IMG/M metagenome (GOLD analysis project Ga0105248, IMG submission 81524) | Switchgrass rhizosphere microbial communities from Kellogg Biological Station, Michigan, USA - KBS S3-4 metaG | ecosystem: Host-associated > Plants > Roots > Rhizosphere > Soil | place...
CCATGTTCCATACGGATTGGCGACCAACGCTCCGATGCCGCCTTCGGCGCGATTCTCGATCAGCCATGTCTCTTGTGCACTGCTGAACGGATACGCCACGAGCAGATTACCCACCTTCGCGACAACGTCGTCGAGCCCGTTGACCACCAAAATGCGTAGTGGATCTCGCTGACGTGTATGCCGGCGCTCAGGCGGCGCCTCGCACCAGTAGCGAGTGAGGTGGTGCAATGTGGGCGCGACGATTTCCTCCGAGTGCCGTTCCACGCCGATCTCGGAGAGAAGCAATTCTCCGCTGTCCGCGCGCGCGGCAAGCTTTCGTAACTCGACCTCCGCATCGCCGGGACCGAAGCGGCGCGCCGTAAACGGCGGACGTATACCCGGTAGTTCGCGCGCCGGCGGGTTCGCGGAGGCCGGATCGAAGAAATAAGGGCGGCTGCCTTGGCCACCACTGGACAATGCGAAGCTGTGAGCAAGCCGAGCAGTAACCCGGTCGGCCACGTTGATCTGCTCCGGCAGCATGCTGTGCGGCGCGGCAACAGATAGCATCAGTGCCTGCATGAACTCCCGCTCGATGGTGGAGAAGCGGCCGCCCCGGTATAGCACCACCTTCTCGGTCGCGCATCCACGCATTTCGGCGAGTTGATAGAGGCGATACAACTCGGCCCAGCTGCCGAACTGAGTGACATACCGCGCGTAGTCCCAGCTTTGGGCGGAAGCCCTGAGCCGGAGTGCTCGCCCGATGATGCGAGGCAGTTGCGAGCGCAACGCAGGTGCGTCCGTTTGAAATACCGCCAGACAGAATTCGTAGGCTTCCGCCAGCTGCACGATATATTCGCCGACAGTCACCCAGACGCGGCTCGCCTGATAGGTGGTAAGCTTCCCTGACCCCTCGTAGTATTCGTGAGCCGCTTTGCGCCAGTACGGACGGCCTACCCGATCAAGTTGATCAATCACGTCGAAGGCGCGCGCCAACTCCAATCCCGTCGCGGTCTTGACCTTGTCCAGGAGTTCCGTCAAACCCTGTAGACACGGCAGGCACTCGCGCTTGGTGATTTCCCCGAGCAACGCGCCGGCTGCGGCCGGGTCGGCTAGAGGGTGATCGGACTTCTTGGAATGTAATCGCGGGAACATATGGCCCTGATCTCATGCGCCAAAGGGCGGCTATGACCTAGGCCCAAAGCAAGGAGTGCGCCCCGAAGGCTCAGCGCGGGAATCTCCATCTGGCCTTGGAGGACCCCCCTTAACCATCGAATATCTTCAACATGAGGTTTGGCTTTCCTTGCCCAGCGATTTCATTCGCCCCTTCGAACACGTCAAAGCATGTTTTCCGGCCTCTGTTGATGGCTTTCGGCCATCCACAAAGGGGCAAGGATTCGTCGGAGCGCCCGGATTCAGGGCGCCACAGGTCGAGTTGCGCCAAAGCCGGATCGGAGCAGACCAGCATAGCGCCAGAACACAGCGCGAGTTGAAGCTGCTGTGGGCAATTGGGTCGTCAGGCCGTGCCCTAGGAACGGCCTCAGCGGATGTCGTGCCGTGGCCCTACATCAGGCGATGTACGGTGACGTGGAACCCACCTACGGGACGATGCGTCGTCGGTACCTCTGCCGCGGGCACTCGTTTGTGTTCGAATCTCTGAGCCGGCGCTACGGAACGCGGCCGACGAGGTTTCCGCCAGAACGTGGATTCAACCAGGGTAGCCAAGCCCCTAGAGTATTGCGCCAACAACTCCAGGCCGCCTCCCACTTCCCGACATTCGGGTTGGTCGAACGCACCTTGCTCGAACAAGCGCAACAGCAAGGCCGCCCCGTCGGGCGAGATACGCGGACTGCCTCCTTCGCAATGCCGGAATAGCTCCTCGAGCTCGGCGAGAGACACGGTCACACCATTGAGAGATGCGGTCCGGTTTCGCGAGCGCGAAGCGTAGTACTTTGCCTCGCCCAAGCGATCGCGCTCACAGGCTGGCCGCACATTGGGCAGTAAACGAAGAGCGTCGAGAAGGGAAGCACACGGGCCAGAACGGCCAGAACTAGATTTCATATTACAGGTCTCCGTAGTTTTTGTAGTCTACGGGCGACGAAAGCAACTTATGCACCACCTCCACAGCTATCCTATGACATTCCCGGCGCTTCGCCTAGGTCTTTGAAAATACTGACCTTACCCAGTCGAGCCCGCGCGCACGGCTACCACCCGAAGGTTCGGGGCGCCGCGCAGCGGCGCCCTTGTTGCTAAATTTCTGCAATTTTTGCCGCGAGCAACTCGTTCAAGTTCTTATCGAGTTGGCTGAGAGCGTTCGGGTCAGCACCAAACAACGCGAGATGCCCATCGATGGTCTGGATCGGCCGAAATTCGGCATCGGGAATGAGTCTCCACTCCGCCTGGCAGTCAGCCGGCGGAAAAAACATGTCCGAAGACATGGGCATGACGAAGGTTTTGGCTTTGATACGACCCAGCGCCGCCCGTAAATCGCCGCCGGTATGCCGGCTGACATCGCCACGTTGCCACTTCCACGCCATGCACAGCAGAGCATTGGGATCCATCACGCTGAAATAACCGTTCATGAAGTTGATGATGAAATCGTCCAGCGAGGAGAACCCCAGCAACTTGTGTCGGTTCTGTTGGAAGAATTCCGTGCTCCACCCCATCACCGCCCACATCTTCGCGTGGCGCAACATCCCCTCCCTCACATCCGAGGGCGAAGAGTAGAACCCCTTGTTGAAGCCGGGGTCGGATGTGATCGCTTCGACCAACGTTTCAGTGAAGAGAAAATCATGCACGGTATTCTTCGCGGTACCAGCGATCGGTGCGGCGCGCTTCACCATATCCGGATAGCGAACGGCCCACTCGTAGGTCTGCTGCGCGCCCATAGAGCCGCCGACTACAAGTGCAAGACTGCTCAGGCCGAACTTCTCCGTTACCAATTTGTGCTGAGCGCGCACATCGTCACCGATGCGAACGTGCGGAAAATTTCCCATCCCGGCCGGGGGTGGGGTGTTATGCGGCGAGCTGGAGAGACCGTTGCCGATCTGATTGACGATAATGATGAAATATTTATCGGGGTCGAGCGCGCGCCCCTTGCCCGTATAAACCTGCTCCATGATCTTGTTGGTTCCGGAGTACCAGGTAGGAACGAGAATGGCGTTGTCTTTGGCTGCATTGAGCGTGCCGAAGGTGGCATAGGCGAGTTTGCATTCGCGAATGGTGCCGCCTTCTTCCAGATCGAGATTACCGACGTCGTACGACTCGTAAGGACCATGCACGTCCTGCGAGTAGAAACTGTTGCTGATCATTGTCTCCTCCGATTTCGTTGGAACGCTGGGACGAAGTTAGCGCCCTTCTCCCTGCGGTCGATCTGTTGGTTTTCTCCGGACCACTCGGTTGTTGCGCACCGTGCGTAATGACAAGGTTCCCTCCCCCTTGAAAGGGAGGGAACCACGGCGCAGCCTTGGGAGCTAAGTCAATTCAAATCCTTCATAGCCCTTGGCTGCAACCTCGTCGCACTTCTTCCGGTAACCGCCCACGCCTTCCGGTCCCAGGTAAGGCAGGAACGCCTTCGGCTTGCCCGGTATGTTCGCGCTCATGTACCACGAGTTGGCGCCGACCATGAGTGTCATGTTGACAACATCGTTGACGTGCTTGACCCACTCTTCCTGCGCCTGCGGCTTTGCTTCGATCACGGTCTTGCCGCTCTTGCGCATGTTGTCGATGAGGTCGCTTATCCACTCTACGTGCTGCTCGATGGACACCGGCATGTTGGACAATACCGACGGACTCTGGGGACCCGTGATCGTGAAGAAGTTGGGGAAGCCTGCGACGGAGACACCGAGGTAGCTGTGCGGACCATCTCCCCATTCCTTGTCGAGGGTACGGCCACTGCGGCCTTTGAGGTTTAGGGCCTTGAGCGGTCCGGTCATCGCGTCGAATCCGGTCGCAAAGACGATGATGTCGAGCGGATACTCCTTGCCTCCCGCGCGGATGCCGTTTTCGGTGATCTCTTCGATCGGACCGTCGACTTTGGCATCGACCAGCACGACATTGTCTTTGTTGAAGGTCTCGTAGTAGTTGGTGTCGAGCGGTTGGCGCTTGGTGCCGTACGCGTAACCTTTCGGAATGAGCTTTTCAGCGGTGCGTGGATCCTTCACGGTCGAGCGTATCTTGCGTTTGATGTAATCGGCGCAAAGGTCGTTGGCCTTCGGATCGAAGAACATGTCCTGATAGTTAGCGAGCCAATAGGCGAAGCCACCGGCATCCCACTTCTTGTCGAACTCGCGCTCCCGCTCGTCGGCCGAAACTTCGAGCGCTGATTTCGGAATGAAGTAGTGCTCCTGCCCGAAGAACGACTCGCGGATGCGCTTGACGATACCGTCGTAGTCGGCCTTGCGCGCCTTCGTCACTTCGGGGTCCACTTTCCCGTTGCGTGCCGGCACGCAATAGTTGGCTGTGCGCTGAAACACCACTAACTGCTTGGCCTGTTGCGCAATCTCTGGAATGGCCTGCACCGCCGTTGCACCGGTTCCAACCACGCCCACACGCTTGGCAGTGAAGTCGACGCCCGAGTGCGGGAATTGACTGGTGTGGTACCACTTGCCCTTGTATTTCTCGAAGCCCTTGAATTTCGGGATATTGGTATAGGACAAAGTCCCTACTGCAGCAATCAGGAAACGAGCCGTGACGTCTTCACCTTTGTCGGTGTGCACAGTCCAGAGGTTGGTTTGCTCGTCGAACTCGCCGCCGATCACCCGCGTATTGAACTGCATGTCGCGCTTGAGATCGTGCCGCTTCGCAACATGCTCGAGATAACGCAGGATCTCGGGCTGCTCCGGATAGCGCTCGGACCACTCCCACTCCTGCAGCAGTTGCTTGTCGAACGTGAAGCCGTAGATGTAAGCATCGGAATCGCAACGTGCACCGGGGTATCGATTCCAGTACCAGGTCCCGCCAACGGTATCGCCGGCTTCATAAACTCTCACCCTCAGTCCCAACTTATCCCGCAGTGACTTGAGCATGTAGATGCCGGAAAAGCCTGCGCCGACTACGACGGCGTCGAAGTTTTGCGTTGCAGTAGCCATCCTCTCCTCCGATCAGTATGGACAACAGATGGATCGATCCGCGTTCGCTTGAAAATATAAGACGCGGTGCGCGTTCTTCGCGCGGCATTCGTCTCGGCAACCGCAAGGGAGTCAACCGTCGTCGGTCACGAGAGCCGTGACCACCATCGTATTCCCTGGAACTCCAGTGGAGCAACCCCCGCGTGCTTCGTCGTCTTGCCCGCAAAAAGGGAACGGCAAGATCCTGAACGGCGGGAGAAAGAGCGCAGTGGCTTCGGAGACCTATCACGAAGACGCTTTGCGTCTTCTTCTGAGTTTCCGTCTCGCCGCCTTAGTCTTCGAGTCGACGTGTTCGCGAATTGCACTCCAGATCCATCGCCAGTTTTGGACCAACCCCAAACTACATTGAATGACACCGCTCCCGCTTCCCTTCAGGAAGCCGGTTTTCCTGACGCCATCAGACTTGTGTAGATGACAAATCCCTGCCCAATCGTTTTCGATTGGCTTACGCAATTTCGATATCCACGACGTCGTCGTGAAAAATTGTAGGACTAAGCTCTCCATCCAGTTGTCGTAGACGGGCTGCGGCCTATCGACGATAGCCGGGTCGCTCGAGTCTTCGATTTGCTGACCCCTCGCTTGCAGTTGCTCGTTCAGATGGCTTACACCTATGGGGAGTTTGTCGATGCACTATGTCCTTCGCAGCCTAGCTGCTTGTACTACTTGCCGCATCCATTTCAGCTCACGCCGTCGGCCCCGACGACCTCGGCGACCTCAGCAATACTCCTTCCGTGAACTACGGGAATAGCTTCGCCAGCGCCATCGCGCCTTACCACGTTCAACGGCACCAGGGCGTATGCGGTATCACGTACAACTTCAGTGATGACTACACCTTTACTATTACGCCCGCACTCACGGGAATGAGCATTACCTCGACGATCTCGATGGCCAACCTTCTCGGAATCGACAATCTGCAAGCGCGTCTATACGCAGGAAGCAGCGTGGGAATCGGGAATCCGCCCGGTGGAAGTATCGTCGAAGCCTGGGGGACCTCGTTCGACACGGGTGGTGCAACGGTGACGAATGTCGTCCTCGCTCCGATCAATCTCCCTGGCGCTGGCACATATACTCTAAACCTTCGCGGCACCGTTCTCGACGGCGGTGGCTCCTACGCCGGCGTCCTTAACTTGGCACCGATCCCGGAAGTTTCGACATGATTGGCGATGCTGAGCGGATTATTCATGGTTGGCTTCGTGATACGCCGGCGTACCATCGACTAGCATTTCGTCGAATACATCACTACTGGAAGAGATCTAACCGGATTGTCCATCCTGCCAGGGCGCCGCGTGCGAACGTCGAATTCCGTTTGCATGTCCGTTGTCGTTTGGAGACTCTTCCGTTCGCATTAGATGCGACCATACGTATCTTAATGTCATGCGGCGATACTAGCGCGCATACGGTGAGTGGAGGAAATTCTTATTTTGATCTAGAGACCACGCTGAGCGGTGACTGATATTCGCGTATTGTTCGATCCAGCTTTTTGGGAGGTACGACTCGATATGGAAACGACATCGTTGGGATCTGGAAGATCGCCGAGATATGCGCGCTGGCCAATGCTAGACCTCACACCTCAATCGGCGGCGTCTCGTTGCTGGTTGGATCGAATCAGCGGGAGACTGACATACTATCCAGATAGCGCGGATCCCAACAGACCAGTGCACACGTCAACACTTCTGCGCGAACATGATGCGCGCTGACCTTGAACTGCGTGATCCATACTGATCGAATGCGAACACCATAGACAGGGCCGCGCAGCGGTGGCCCTGTCTGCTTTCTAGGAACGTTAGTTCAGCGCCTTATCCTTCCAGAACTTGGTTCCGGCGACGGTGGCTTCCGCCATTAGGCCGTTCTTGCCTAGCTGATAGATCTCGGTGGATTTGCTGAAGCTGGCGGCGTCGGTAGTGGCACCGCCTTTATCTCCTGACTGAGCCTGCAAGGTGCCCTGCGCGCCGAACTCCCAACCTTTGTTGATGAAGGTGTCGAGCGCCTGTGGATCGCTGAAGATGAAGACCGTGCGACGCTCTGTGCCGCCCAAACCAACCCCCACAGATGCTGAACCTTCTTCCATGAAGGTTTCCTGCTTCGTCTGGTTATTCACTGCAACGCCTTTGCCGCCAGCACCGCCGACGAGCACGACCGTCACGCCGTACGTGGTAAAGACGGCATATCCAGCTGACGTCGCGATCTTCTGCTTGGTCTCCGGCTTCGCCTTGTAGAGTTCCGCCAGAGTCTCGTTGCGCATCTTCAGGATGGACTCGCGCTGGTCCGGAACCGACGGGCTGTTGGAGGCGCAACCGGCCAAAGTAAACGCAGCGACTAGCGCCAAGATCAAAACAGTTTTCATAGAAAGTCTCCGATATAGATTTGTGAGGATATGCGGGAAACGCACTGATCCGCGCTCCAGTCCACCAAGGTGGGAGATGGAACAGGCGGAAAAGTTCCTACACTGGCGCAGAGGTACTCTCCATCATCGTCGAACGTGCCGCTGCGATGGCATTGGTAGCATTGGTACGAATGCGTACGTGGGTCTGGATGTCCCCAGTTAGCCTTTTCCGCTCGACGGCACGTTCCGAAGGCTCGTCGCGATTGATCGTATGATCTTGTTTGGCCATCCCGCGTTACCACATCCGATGCCTGCTCAACCCACAGTTCGCTCTGAGTCATTCAAGGGTCACGCCGTCTTGGTAGGTGAGCGCATCGACCTGCGCTCGTTCAGCGCGACCCCAGCCCTCGCGACCAATCCGCTCACCATTGCCAGCGGTGCAGGTGTCGTGGTGCTGTATAGGCACGGCGTAATCGTATTCTTCGGCTTGTCGCCAGCGGATCAGGCCGCGTTCCTCAACGTGATGCGACCGATGATTGTCAACGCCTATCCGACACCCGAAACCGAAAGCCTGGACATCCGCGTCGAAGCCGGCGGCCGTGAAGGCGTGACCGCCGGGGTCGCCACGCTCGACGATAGTAGCGTGGAGCGCCTTCAGATCGTCGCCGATGTGCTCGGCAAGAGCGCGCTGCTTTCGCTCTACGAACGCAGCGTGGCGAATGATTTTGACCGAATCGAGCCGCTCGCGGCAGAGCTCGACCGCTCAGGCCGCATCCGGAGCAATTCGAAGACACTGATGAAGATGTTAGGCTCCATGCTGCTCGTGGAGCAGCGCATGGTGGGCCGCGCGGGGATCGACGAAAAGCCAGAGACGCTCTGGGACCATACTGGGCTGGAGGGTCTCTTTGCCAGGCTCGAAGACGAATTCGAAATCACAGATAGGCACAGCGGGCTTGAACGCAAGCTCAATATGATCTCGCAGACGGCGCACACCGTGCTCGAACTGCTCAGCAGCAAGCATGCGTTGCGCGTCGAGTGGTACATCGTAATGCTGATCATCCTGGAGATCCTCCTGACGCTGTATCAGCTGTTCTTCCGCTAGCCGACGGTTGGCAGAACGGGACTGCGCCTCGGCGCGCGAGTATCTATCCAATATCGCCGAGCAGAACTGGGGCGTTCACCGCGATCCGCTGGAAAGTTCACGCAACGCCTGCCCCGCTTCTGCCCGAGCCGGTTGCGCGTGCTGAAGTTCCATCAACAAAGTGCGCGCCGCGGCGGCGTCGCTATGACCTAGGGCGACTGCCATCCGCAACAGCGGATCGTAAGCCGGGCGGAAGTCGGGGCTGATGTGCAGCACCGATAGGAGCGGTTCGCGCACCTGAGCAAGCATCCCCTGCACATCCGACGTGGGCTGCACAGAGCGACCGACTTCGATGAAGCGATTTCGGGCCGCCCAGTACGCAACCAGTCGGGATACCCAAGCAGTGCCTCGGGGGACACTAGCACCAGGCGCTACAAGCAGCTCTATTGGGCTGATCTCGACTTCACGCAACAGAGCGATCAGCCTATCGCGCGGTAGAGAATCTGGCGCATACGTGATACGAGGTGCGCGATAGGCAACTACCGGACGATCGTCTGTGTTCAGAGGCGCATCTTCAGCGAAACGCGAGAGAGAGCGCGGTCCCGCGACGAAGCTCCCCAGCAATGCAAGATCATCAGCGATGCCAAACTCATCGGGGCCGTGCGGCATCGCCACGCCGGTCAAACGCTCGCGCACCTGTCCGACATCGATGCGCTCGCCGTCACCCCGAGCGACCAGCCCCAACACCGGCGTGTCGAGACTGTTCGTGGCAAGCATCGCCCAGCCGCGCGGATAAACCGTGAGGAAGCTGCGCACGATGCTGCGCAATGTGTCGAGATCTAGTTGATGCAGTGGCAGCCATTGGCAGAACAAGCCGCCTGGTGCCAGCCGCTCCTGCACGGCTTTGAAGTGCTCGAGTGTGTAGAGCGCGCCGGATCCGCTGCGAGCCGGGTGAAAGTTGTCGGAGACGATCACGTCGTAACGGACGGGCGTCGCACGCACGAAGCGCCTCGCATCGGCGCTCATCAAGTGCAAGCGCGGGTTGCGCGCGTCGCCCCGGAGCATCTGGGTGAAATGTGCCGACGCTTCGATAACCTCCGGCAGCAACTCTACCGCGTCCACCTGCAGCATCTGGTCTGCGGCCGCCGACTCTGCAGTGACGCCCGTGCCCAGACCGAGGAAGAGTGCACGCCGGGGCGCGGCATGGAGCAGAATCGGGAGCAGCGCCTGTCGAGCATCGGCCAGCACGGTGGCGCTGCTGCCTTCCTGCTGGCGGTTATCGATGTGCAAAGTCGCTACGCCGTTTGCGTCTTCCACCACACTGACTGCGGCCATTACTCCTTCGCTGTAACTTATCAGTCGCCCGCCCTCGGGAACATCGACGATCGTAAGTGCCGGCACCCACAAGGCTAACGCCAATGCTGCCCCAGCGGTCGCCCACTGGGACGGCTGGGACCACGCACTTCGTGACGACAAAACGAGATAGCCAGCGACCACAAATAGTAGTGAGAATTTCGCGCCTAGACCTGGCACCAGAAACACGCCGAATAGCAGCGGAGCGAAAGCAGCGCCCAGTGTATTGACGCCGAGCGAGCGTCCAAAGCTGACGCCAGCTGCGCGCGCATTCGTGCTGAGGTGGCTGAACAATGCGCCCATTACGATGGTGGGCAACAGAAACGCAGTTGTCGCGAGTGCAGCTTCCGCGGCCAGCGCCGCTCCCATGCTTGGGTCCAGTGCATGCAAGATTGTCGCCTTGAGAGCTCGCGCTCCCGCCAAGCTCAACATGCCAACCAGGCAAGCCGCCCCCAGGAATCGCAGCAGACGGTCGCGCAATTGCACCGCTCTACCCACTCTGGATAGCTGATGCGACAGCCAACGACCGTACACTGCAGCACCGAGCGCCGTGCCGACCAGATACACTGCAAGCAGTATCGCAAATGTGTAGACCGTGTTCTCGGCAACCTGGCTGAGTACGCGCACGACCAACACTTCATAGCCGATCCCAAGCAGTCCGGTAACCGCAAGCAACATCAGAACGCCGGGCGCACTCGATTGCAGGGGCGCCGGCGCGGCGCTCTCGTGTTGGTCGAACATTTTCACCGCCGCAGCGGCGCACAGCAGATTCAGCACGGCGCATGCGCCTGCGGTGCTTAGCAGGCCGAACTCCGGTACCAGAACAAATGCCGTAACGAGCACGCCCAGCACCGCGCCGAATGTATTGCCCGCGTACAGCGCAGCGATGGGCGCGCCTAGACTGCGCATGTTCGATAGGACCCGCTCCATGGCTGGCAGAGTGGCACCCATAGCCACAGTCGCGGGCAGCAGCAGAAGGAAAGTGCCGCAGAAAGCCACGGACCAATGCGACACCGGAGAAGGCTGAGCGCCGCCAAAATCGCGGAGCCAACTTGTGACCGGCGGCAGGAGGAAAGCGAGCGTCAGGCTCCACAAAGCGATCACGGCCTCGCATCCCGCGTACCAGCGCGCAGGCCTCGAGCTTCGATCGATGCGCGGACCTAACCCCAAAGCCCCTAGCGCAAGGCCACCAAAGAAGGCCGCAACTACAGCAAGTACCGCCGCCGATTCGTGGCCAAGCCACAGCGCGCTTTGCTGCGTCCAGACGATCTGAAGCCCAAGCGCGGCGAAGCCGGAAGCCACCATCAGCGCCAGCGCGAGTCGCTGACGGATGTCAGGCTGAGACGCAGGACCGACGTCGACAAGGGATACCGACGCAGCGGCCGGTTGGGCCTCCCCGGACAGGAGCGTCTTCATACGCACTAGCCGCTGAAAGAGATCTTGTAGCCCCAGGAATCGAGACCGGCCGGAATCGCGTTGAATGACATGGTAATGCGCCGCTCGCCCGGGTTCGGCGGTACCGCATGCAACAGGTAGCTTGGGAACAGCACGATGTCGCCGGAGTCGGGCGGCATACTGATCCACTTGTCGGCGTTGTAGGGTCCAGTGGTCACCGCGGCGTGGTCGTTCTTGAAGGAAAACTCGGTTCCCCCTGGCGACTTCATGAATACCGTGCGCGCCTCCGGGTGTGTCCTCGTGAGATAGACGACGCCCGAGATGAAGCTGTTGGCGTGGTTGTGCATCGCCTGGCGACCGCCGGTGTCCAGAACGTTGACCCACATTTCCTTCAACGACCATCCGAGGCGTTCGCCAAACAGAAGCGCACCGAAGTCCGTCAACAGGGGTGTGATCAGCGCCGCCGCCTCGACCAGAAGCGGGCTGTCGCTCGGACGCAGCATGACGGTATGCACCAAATTGGCAGACGAGTTATTCGCCTGATTCGCCGCAACACTGAAGTGTTCGACCAATCCAGCTACCAGCGCGCGGCCGAACGCACCGGGCACGCGCATGAACGGCGTGGGGAAAAGTCCGATGACTTCTTGCATGGAGCTGAAATGCTCGATCAGACGATGAGTTGGATTGGCTGGCGTCGAGTGCCGACCCCATATGTTACGAAGGCGTCTGCGACAATTTCGTGACAGCGCCAATCCGCCTCGCAGAAATATTTGATACAGATCGAGATGTTTTTGTGACCGAAGACCGTGCTGAATGAACCATCCGCTCTTCATTGGACGGTCACACCTGCTCGTTACGATATCGATCGGATTGCGAACCCGCCTTTCCACGGGCAGCAACCAACAACCGACTATTGGTTCAGTCAACGAGGGGAGTTCTTCAATATGAGCCTAGGATTCAGAAAGAGCCAGATCGCCCTGGCCGTAGCCGCCGCGCTCGGTACCACTGCGATTGCTACCGCACCTGGGACGGCGAGCGCAGGCAAGCCCGCTGGAACCTACGTCACCGGCGACTTCCACAACCACACGACCTGCTCCGACGGCTCGATCTCGATGCAGAAGTTGGTGAAGAAGGCCACCGACAAGGTGGACACTCCTTGGGGTCTAGACTGGTTCGTGCAGGCCGGCCACGGTGGCAACGGCAACCGCAATTGCACACTGGTTGAAGACGCGACGCTCGCGACCCCAGCGTATCCATTACCCACATTCCCGCCGCCGAGCAATCCGAATCCACCTCCCGATACCCTCTCGTACCCGAACACCACTTGGCAGAACACGGTCCCCCCGGTACAGCCCAAGGGTCTCGCCTCGGGTAGCGCACCCAGCCAGAACATGTGGCGTTGGCAGTCCCTGCAGGAATACCAGTATCCGCTTCTCGAATATCTGCGCACGTATCTGAACAAGCCCCTGTTCATCGGCGTCGAATCGGTCGTGGCCGGCCACGAACACTCGTCGATGTCGGTCATCACCGGTCAGATGCCTGCGTCGTTGAGCAAAGCTCATCTACCCAACCGCCCGGGGTATACGGCGGTTGGCGATGCCACGGCATTGTCCAAGTGGGAATACTGCTTCGACCGCGCCGACACGGACACGAGCCGCGGCAACACCACGGTTGGCGGTACGGTCGGCAACAACTGGGACTGCTCGGTCGCGGGAAGTCTGAACTCCGCGGATCCGAGTTGGAACGCAACCGCGCAAAAACTCATTCCCGCCGGCGGCGCGGGCACGGGCACGCGCGGCGATATGAAGACCCTCGAGGCAATGAAGTGGATGGTGCAGAATCATCCAAATGGCAGCTATTACGTCCCCGCGCACTTGGAGCGTGCCGGCCCCTTCAACCCGAACGGCAACAACGGTTACAACATCGAGCACCTGCGCAGCTTCAACGACACCGCGCCCACGGTAGCATTCGGCATGGAAACCCAGCCGGGGCATGGGGCGTCCGACGCACGCGGGGAATACACGATTCGGCGGAACAATATCGGAGGTGTCAACGTCGACTCGGTCGGCGGCACGACCTACGGCGGCACTGGCGTGTACGGTGCGCAGATCGGCGGTGTCTGGGATGCCCTGCTGGGTGAAGGTCGCAACTTCTGGTTCTTTGCCAGTTCCGACTGGCACAACCGCGGCATCTTCGGTCCAGACGACCGCCGCTCGTCGCAGGACTTCTTTCCGGGCGAATACCAGCGCGACTTCGTGATGGTTCGTGATTCCGACCACAAGCAAAACAATCTGCTGATGCCGCAGGAAATCGTCGACGGTTTACGCAGCGGTAACAGCTTCACCGCCAGCGGACAGCTCATCGATCGCCTGGCGTTCGTGGCATGTGTATCGTACGGACCTAAGAAACCAACGCCTGTCCGCGATTTTCTGGAGAACGCGGTGGTCGAGGCGCTGGCCGTCGCTGCAGCAGCGAAGAATACAGACGTCGATCTGGACAAGTGCGCCACGATGGGCGAGAAGCTGGTGGTGCGTCCAGGTGCAGACATCGTCGTTGCGATCGTAGTGCGGGACCCGGCGGGTACGAACTTCTCACCGTATACGTTTCCCAACCCGTCCCTGGCACAGGTGGGCATCAACCAGCCGCTCAACGCACCGGTGCTCGATCACATCGACGTCATCCGCGGTCTCGTGACAGGCTACAAGACGCCGGGGTCGGACGATTACTCGGGTCAGTGGCCGAACGATTGGATCACGAACCCGGACATGGCCAACGTGCCCGCGGGTGCGAAGAACAGCAGCGCCGCAGTCTTGCGCACGTTCAGCAAGGCTACCTGGGCAAGCGTTCCCAGCGACCGGCAGTTCAAAGTGATGGCCTTCCGTATTCCCACGGTGGCAGCGTCTCAATACTTACGCTTGCGTGGTAGCAATCTGCCACCGTCGGTCCCGTACGAGACCGATGCTAACGGTAATCCCCTCCCCGATTTGTGGACGAACGCGGCAACCGTGAATCCAAGCGTCCCGGGTGGAACGGATGGTATGCCTGCAGGTGCCAACCTGCGGATCCCATGCACTACCGTAGGAACGACGGAGTTCAATGGGTGTCCTTCGCACTTGGCCACCGTCGACGGAAAGAAATACGTGAGCTACGACGTGGCGGCCTGGTCCGACTTGTGGTTCTACAGCAACCCGATCTTCATTGAGGTAAGAGGTTCAGCAGTCGTCGCCGGAGTTCAGTAAATCGTCGAAGACTTGCGCAGTCGGATTTGCACACTTGTAACGCCGCGCGGCAACGCGCGGCGTTTTCTCATTTCTGTTGCTCGAGAACACAATGTCCACCACGCTCCCTACTTCCAGCATCAAGAGCCGCATACTTTCGCCTGGCCATGTCACGCTGCCTAGCTGGCTGCGCGAACCGCTGCTCCATTTCGTCGTCCTCGGGGGCCTGCTCTTCGCGGTCGACCATTTCATTGTCGGCCGAGCCGATGACCCGCGCACCATCGTTGTCGACGCCGCTGTGGATAGTCAGGCACGACAGGTATTCAAGGCAGCACGCGGCCGCGAACCCAACGACGAGG
>Ga0105248_10004878_pt1 | contig 14832 bp, 17 predicted proteins | sample KBSS34metaG_FD_81524 | JGI IMG/M metagenome (GOLD analysis project Ga0105248, IMG submission 81524) | Switchgrass rhizosphere microbial communities from Kellogg Biological Station, Michigan, USA - KBS S3-4 metaG | ecosystem: Host-associated > Plants > Roots > Rhizosphere > Soil | place...
AGGTGGCCGACGTGCACGGGGTCGAAGGTGCCCCCCAGCAGGCCGATCCGGCGGGTCCGGGCCACGCCGCTCAGCGGTCGGGGCTGCGGACCAGTTCGAGGAATTCCTGGCGGGTGCGGGGGTCGTCGCGCACCACGCCCAGCAGGCGGCTGGTGGTCAGGCGCGAGCCGGGGGTGTTGACGCCGCGCATGGTCATGCAGCTGTGCTCGGAGACGATCACCACGCCCACGCCCTTGGGCTGCAGGATGTCCTGGATGGCCTCGGCGATCTCGGCGGTCAGCTTCTCCTGGATCTGCAGCCGCCGGGCGAAGCCGTTGACCACGCGCGCCAGCTTGGAGATGCCGACCACCCGGTCGGAGGGCAGGTAGCCGACGTGCGCCGTCCCGAGGAAGGGCAACATGTGGTGCTCGCAGAAGCTGACCACCCGGATGTCGCGCAGCACGACCAGCTCGTCGTAGCCGCCGACCTCCTCGAAGGTGCGCTGCAGGTACTCGCGCGGATCGGCCTCGTAGCCGGCGAACAGCTCGCGATAGGCCTTGGCCACCCGCTTGGGGGTCTCCAGCAGGCCTTCCCGGGTCGGGTCGTCGCCGGCCCATTCGATCAGTGTGCGGACCGCCTGCTCGGCGTCCTGCTGGGTCGGGCGTTTTTTCACGTCGTCGGACATTCACGATTCTCCCGCGGCGATCCGTCTCAACGTCTGGCTCGAAGTCAAGGTTCAAGGTGCGGATGACATCGCCGATCGGCCCGGCTAGGTTCGCCCGCTTTCCGAACATCCTGAACCTAGAGACCTCGACCTATGGCCGACGACGCTGCTCCCCACTCCGACGTGCTCAACGGCACGGCCCAGACCCAGCTGAAAAGCATCATCGAGCGCGTTGAGCGTCTCGAACAGGAGAAGACCGAGATCTCCGAGCAGATCAAGGAAGTGTTCGCCGAGGCCAAGGGCAACGGCTTCGACGTCAAGATCCTGCGCAAGATCGTTCGCATCCGGAAGCAGGACCGCGCCAAGCGGATGGAGGAGGAGGCCATCCTCGACCTCTATCTGTCGGCGCTCGGAGAAATTTGAAGCGCAAGCCTGCCGATCCCCGGACCCAGGCCAAACGCGCCGCGCTGAACGCCCTGAAGCGGGCCCGCCGCCAGGCCGAGCGCGCCGGCGTCAAGCTCTCCGACTGGGAGGGCGAATTCCTGGGCTCCGTCGAAGAGCGGCTGAAGACCTTCGGCCGCGCCTTCGGCGATCCTGAGAAGGGCGCCGTTGGCGAGGCGCTGTCCCTCCTACAGCGGGTCAAGCTGAAGGAGATCGCCGTCAAGGCCAAGGGCGAGAAGCCCGTCCGCCGGGGGCGGCGGGCCAGACCGGCGGCGGAGGAGTAGGGGCCTTCCGCCGGCCTGATCGACGACGCCGACCAGTCCGAGCGGATCTACAGCTACCGCATGTATTCCGACTGGAAGGGCAGCCGGAACGGCGTCGCCTATGGCGGCGACCTCTCGGTCTATCAGTCCTAGTTTTCGCGAGCCCGAACCCGGGCCGTTTCCCGGGCCGGGCAAGTATCGCCGGCACGATGCGGAAGGGTCTTGTCCTTTTCCAGCTCCCCGGCGCAACCATGACCCAGCCTGCCGCCGGTGCGCCAACTGTTGGAGTAGGGATTGTCCAAGATTATCGTCATCACCGGCGCCGGCGCCGGCCTTGGCAAGAATCTGGCGCAGCGGTTCGCCTCGGAAGGCGACAGCGTGGTGCTGCTGGGCCGCACCCAGTCCAAGGTGCAGGCGGTGGCCGCCGAGATCGGCGAGCGCGCGATGGCGGTCGAGTGCGACGTCGGCTCGGCGGACTCGGTCCGCGCGGCCTTCGCGACGGTCGCCGCCCGCTATCCGAAGATCGACGTGCTGATCAACAACGCGGCGATCTTCGAGCCGGCGACGGTGGCCGAGGCCAGCGACGCGCACATCGTCAATGCGATCAACACCAACCTGGTCGGCGCCATCTTCTGCGCGCGCGCCGCCATCCCGCTGATGGGCCCCGGACGAAGCCGCGCCGGCGGCGACCCGCGAACGGCGCCTCGCCTTCGTCGAGGAAGGTCCGAAGATGGTCGACTTCCTGGCCAGCCAGGGGGCCAGGCTGAAGTGGATCCCGAGCTATCCGGACTACTACAGCGGCAAGCCGGGCGCGCTGGACACCAGCCGGACGCTGACCTCCGAACTGTTCGACCTGAGCAAGCTGGGCGCCTGGAAGTCGAAGCTCCCGCCCTCCTTCCTGCCGCTGCCGGTGACCATCGACGAGGCCTTGCACCTGCCCTGGATGAAGCGTTCGAAGGCTGGCCAGAAGGTGCTCGCCAAGATCGCCTTCCGCACCCTGGTCGGCAAGCTGACCGGCAAGCAGCTGCTGGGCGGCGGCGCGGGGCTGCAGGCGCAGATGGTCAATGCGGCCCTCAAGGCCGGCGTCGAGATCCGGCTGAACGCCGGGGTCAAGGAGATCCTGGTCGAAGGCGGCCGGGTCGTCGGCGTCTTGGCCGAGGTCGACGGCCGCGCGCAGCGGATCGCCGCGACCTCCGGCATCAAGCATGCGGCCAACGCGGGGAACCTGGTGGGGGCTACGGCCTGAGGCCGGCTAGAACAACAACTTATCGGGCGCGGGCGGCCTGCGCCGGGAGAGGACGAACGTGACGATGCTTGCCGAAGCCAACCTGTACATCGACGGCAAGGTCCGGCCCGCGACCGGCGGCAAGACCTATGACGTGCTAGGTCCGTGGACCGGCGAAGTCGTCACCAAGGCCGCCGACGCCACCGCCGCCGACGTCGAAGAAGCGATCGCCGCCGCGCGCCGCGCCTTCGACGAGACCGACTGGTCGACCAACCACGAGCTGCGCTTCACCCTGGTCAAGAAGCTGCGCGAGAGATCTTCGGCCCGGTGCTGGTGGTCATTCCGTACGAGGACGACGAGGACGCCATCCGCATCGCCAACGACACCACCTACGGCTTGTCGGGCATGGTGCAGGGCAGCCCGGAACGCGCCGAAAAGGTCGCCAAGCGCCTCCGCGCCGGCTCGGTCAGCGTCAACGGCGGCATGTGCATCGCCGGCGACCTGCCGTTCGGCGGCTACAAGGGCAGCGGCATCGGCCGCGGGTGGGGCCGTGAAGGCATCGAGGAGTTCCTCGAAAGCAAGGTGATCGCGGTCGGTGTTCCGGCCTAGGCTAAGCTGTTCGAGAGGGGCGGCGCCGGCTTTCCGGCGTCGCTCCTGCGACCGGCTGCACAAAGGAGCGATTCTGCGATGGTGAAAGCGCAATCTTCCGCGATCGAGAAGGATTCGCTGAGCCACAACCTTCTGGGTCAGCGGCTCGGGCGGAAGGGTCGCGACACGCGCGAGCGGATCATTCTCGCCACCGAGAAGCTGCTCGCCGGTCCGATCTGCGCGCCGATCTCGCTGAGCGCGGTGGCGCGCGAAGCGTCGCTCGGCATGACGACGCTCTACCTCTACTTCAGCGACCTGTCCGAACTGCTGCTGGCGGTCCTCGCGCCGATCATGGCGACCGCCGAGGAGGCCTATATCGCGCACCTGCGCCAGCCCTGGCCGGACGAGGAGCTGGGCGCGCACTGCCTGCGCTTCGTCGAGGCCTACCACGCCTTCTGGGTGCGGCACTCGCGCATCCTGCACCTGCGCAACACCTACGCCGACGATGGCGACGAGCGGATGCGGTCGAGCCGCATCGGTCCCTCGCGGCTGGTGATGGAGCTGCTGGTCCGGCAGATGGAGGGCGACCCCGCCGAACTGCGCACGCCAGTCTACTACATGGCCTCGGTGCTGATGACCGGCATCGAGCGGATGATCACCATCGCCACCGACGAGAAGTTCCGCAACCTCTTCCAGGAGGATCCGGAGCCGCACATCCGCAACCTCTTACGCGCCGAGGCGCGCTTGCTGGAGCTTGCGCTCGGCGACGGCCGCACTCAGGTCCGCCGGGGGTCCTGAGCTCCGGATCGCCGGAGCGTTATCGGACGCCCCCACCGTCGCGCGCTATTGTCTCTCATACCCGCGGTCGCGACACTCCGCGCGACCTGGGAGCAGACGCCGCCAGCGGCATACCGGGCGGGCCGCGGGCGCGTGTGAAACCTGTGACGCAGGACGCGGCGCCCTGTCAGTGAGAACGGCAGTCTCGGGGCTTTCCGCTGACCTCGAGCGCGCTAACTTGCCGGGGATCCCGATGGCAGATGACGCCGCCGCCCTGAGCCCCGCCGTCGCCAAGCCGGCGCACGTGCCCGACGCGCTGGTCTATGATTTCGACTACTTCAAGGATCCGGGCTTCGCCACCGATCCCCATGGCCGCATCGCCCAGATGCTGCAGGAAGCGCCGGAAGTCTTCTGGACGCCGCGCCAGGGGGTCACTGGGTCTCGCTGGGCTACGAGGCCAACTACGACCTGGGTCGCGACTGGGAGACCTTCACCAGCGAATTCGTGCCCCGGCCCAGCTGCAGGCGATGCGCGCGGCGCTGCCGCCGGGCGCGCCGCACATTCCCCAGCCGCTGGCGGCATGGAGATGTCCGCCCAGCTCGGCGCGATCGCGGCGACGCGGTGAAGGCCGGTCACGCCCGCCACGTCATGTGCTTCCGCACGGTCTATGAAGCCGCCGCCATGGCGCGTCCGGACGAGTATCCCGTGGCGAAGCGCGGCCGCGTCGACGGCATGTCGCAGTGGACCGCGCTGTTCAACGCCACCTCGGCGGTGACCTGGACCGCGCAGTACGCCATGCGCCACGTCAAGAAGTACGGCCTGACCCGCGAACAGCTGGCGCAGATCGCGCTCAACGACCGCAAGAACGCGCTGCTGAACCCGCGGGCCCTGGTCCGCGAGCCGTTGAGCCTCGACCAGTACATGTCGGCGCGGATGATCGCCTCCCCTAATTTGCCGGCACGGTTGCGCGATGGGAAGTGCGCTGTCAACGAAAAATGAGAGGGTCTCGTTTGCTGTCGCCTGCGACGGCCTTCGCTGCCTGCGCGCGGGTCGCGCGCGATGCGGCCGCAGCTCGCCTCGTTTTCAGCTTCACTGTGAGGCGCGCGGCGGCCAGCGCCGGGGGTAGCGCTATTGTTCTCTATTTCGACATATTATTCGAGAAAGCCCTCTGCCGCGAGGAGGCGCCGATGCTGCGCAGCAACAAGGTCGGCCGCCGCCAGCTCGAGCGCATCCTGGCGGAGCGGCTCGGCCGCACCTGACGGACGGGCGGCGCGAGCGCAAAAAAAAGCCGCGCCCGAGGGCGCGGCAAGTCATTAGGGAGGAAACGCCCAGGAAGGGCAGCTCCAATCTGAACGCTGTTTAGACTCAATGCAAGCGGAAATTGCGCGGGCGCCAAAAGGTCGCAGCTACGCGCCGGCCGGCGACAGACATGATCACGCCGCCCACGGCGAGCCGTGAGCGGCGCAAAAACCACCGGATCTGTCGTCAGTCGTGCGTTCAGGCGCTTCCGCCTGGCCGCGCCGGCGTCTTAGTCGGACGACGGAAGCGGCTTGGCTTCCTTGAGCACCAGGGCGACGCCGCCGATCGACAGCGAGCCTTGGCCGGCCTTGACGCACAGCAGCTCCGCCGTCCCGGCGTCGTCGACGTAGCGCTTGCCGGTCATCGTGCCCGACGCGAAGGCCGGGTTGATGGCGCCGCGTTCAGCGGGACGTTCGGCGTCCATCGGCGCGCCGCCGCATTCCACGGCCGTGTCCGCGCCAGCGCGAACCACGATCACTTCGGTGTCGCATACCGCGCTCTTCAGCCTAGCTCCCGGTTTCATCGGTTCTCCAACTGTCGAAAAATCAGGCGATCACGCCAGCGGCTTTGAGGCTCTCGATCCGATCCCATTCGATGCCCATGTCCTCGAGCAGGAAGGTTTCGGTGTGCTCGGAAGCCTGCGGCATCCGCTCGGTGGTGATGGCCTCGTGGTTGAACTGGACCGGCGGGCGGACCAGCCTGATCGGCGGGCCGCCGGCGATCTATGATCATGTCGTTGGCCAGCGCCTGCTCATCGGTGGCGAGGTCCAGCAGGCTCTGGAACGGCGCCCATTGGCCCGTGTAGGTCTTCAGATGCTGGCGCCAGTATTCGAACGGCTTCTTGGCGAAGGCGGCGACCTTCTGGCCGGCGACGTTGACGAAGCCGCGCTGGGTGTCGCCGCGCACCGGATGCTCGATCTTGATGACGTCCGCGCCCCAGTCGGCGAGCACCGCTCCAGCCGCCGGCACGAAGGTGAACTGCGCCACTTCGAGGATCCGAACGCCCTTCATCACCTGCGTCATCGAATCGACTCCGTACTCAAACGTGGGCCGCGTCCGGCCGCGCCGGTCCCGTACGAGACACCGCTTCTAATAGCACGCGCCGGCTCATCAAGTTACGCGGCGGAAACCGTGCAAGACATCGCCGAGACGATCCGCCGCCGGCGCCATCCGCATACGGCGGATGGCCGTCGAACATTGCGACCCTAGCCGCGGGTCTTGCCGAGGTTCCGCGAGATGGCGTCCAGCAGCCCCCCCAGCTCCGCCAGATCGTCCGCCTGAAAGCCGGCGAAGGCTTCGCGGGCATGGCTGGCCGCGAGCTCCTGCAGCTCGGCCAGCACCGGCTGGGCCTGCGCGGTGGGATAGACCCGGTAGGCGCGGCGGTCCTCCGGGTCTTCGTGCCGCTCGAGCAGGCCCTCGGCGCAGAGGCGATCGATCAGCCGGCCGGCGGTGACGTCGGTCACCTGCAGGCGCATGGCGATCATCCGCTGGGTCGCGCCCGGCGCGCGATTGGCCTCGGCGACGACGCTCCATTTCGCCCGCGTCAGGCCGATCTTTTCGGCAGCCTGGTCGAAGTCCAGCCACAGCTGACGGGCGATCACCGTCAGCTTCATGGCCATCGCCATCTTCCGCTCGTCGAGCGGCTGCGACTCGACCCCCGGATCGGTGACCGCGCGCGTCAAGCGACCCCCGCGATCCGGGCCGAGTGCAAGGCGGGAGCCCGACTCACAGGCGCTCGATGATGATCGCCGGGGCCATGCCGCCGGCGGCGCACATGGTGATCAGGCCGCGCTTGGCGTCGCGGCGCTCCAGCTCGTCGAGCACGGTGCCGATCAACACCGCGCCGGTTGCGCCGATCGGGTGGCCGAGGGCGATGGCGCCGCCGTTCACGTTGATCTTCTCGCGGTCAATCTTCAGGTCGCGGATGAACTTCTCGATCACTACGGCGAAGGCCTCGTTGACCTCGAACAGGTCGATGTCGTCGATCGTCAGGCCGGCGCGGGCCAGCACCTTCTTCGCCGCCGGCACCGGGCCGTTCAGCATCAGGGTCGGGTCGTCGCCCATGTTGGCGGTGGCCACCACGCGCGCCCGCGGCTTCAGGCCGTGCTTCTCGGCATAGGCCTTGGAGGCGAACAGCAGGCCCGCGGCGCCGTCGACCACGCCCGAGGAATTGCCGGCATGGTGGATCGCCTCGATCTTCACGTCGGGGTAGCGCTGGTTGATCAGCTCCCGGAAGGTCGGGCCGCCCGGGATCGAGGGGAAGTCGGCGATCTGGGCGAAGGCCGGCTTCAGCGCCGCCAGGTCGGCAAGGGTGGTGCCGGGGCGCGGATATTCCTCGTGGTCCAGGATCACCTTGCCCTCGTCGTCCACCACCGGCACCGTCGAGCGGGCGAAGCGGCCCTCGGCCAGCGCCTTGGCGGCGCGTTCCTGGCTCAGCACGCCGATGGCGTCGACGTCCGCGCGGCTGATGCCTTCGATGGCGGCGATGGCGTCGGCGGCGACGCCCTGGTTCGACTGCGGGTGCTTCGCCTGCAGGCGCGCGTTGCCGGCGCCCAGGCCGCCGGCCGTCTTCACGCCGGCTTCGCGCAGCGACATGCCGTAGGCGTTGACATGGGACATCATCTCGGTCCCGCCCGAGATCACCAGGTCCTCCATGCCGGACATCACCTGGGCGGCGGCCAGGGCCGCGTCGGTGATGCCGCTGCCGCAGAAGCGGTCGAGCGTGACGCCGCTGGCGCGTATGTCGAAGCCGGCGTCGAGCGCCGCCATCCGGCCCATGTCGCCGCCCTGCAGCCCCATCTGCGCGCTGGTGCCCCAGATCACGTCGTCGACCTCGGCGGTGTTCAGGTTGTTGCGCTCGACCAGCGCCTTCAGCACGGTCGCCGCCACATGCTGCGGATGCAGGTCGGCGAGCGCGCCCTTGCCGACCTTGCCGACGGCGCGAGGCGTGCGAACGGCGTCGATAATGAAGGCTTCGGACATCAAGATCTCCTGCGTTCACGGACCGGACTGCCCGCGACGCGGTCCTGCGGCCTTAAGTGGCATAGGCCCTCAGCCAAGGAAAGCGCGCCTAGGCCGCCCGAAGGCTGACCCTTTAGGGGGCAAATGGGGTGGGTGGCGGCGTCGGGCTAGTTCCGCCCGACGGCGACGACTTGAAACCAGACTATCGCGTACGCTCCCACCCATGGGAAGCGGCCGGCGGATCGCCGGCGCGATAACCAACGGGCCGCTCGGCCGCCAGCCGCCGGGTTTCGCTTGCCGCCGCGGGTTCCCTGGATAAGTACCGACATCTGTGTCGTGAAACTGGTGAGTGTAGAAATGGCTGGCCGCTTCGCCGCCGATCGCTTCGAGGGCCGGGTGGTCGTCATCACCGGGGCCGGCGGCGGCCTGGGCCGCACCTTCGCCCGCGGCGCAGGATATCGCCGACCTCGGCCTGTTCCTGGCCTCCGACGAAGCCCGCTTCATCGACTGCGAAATCGTGCATTGCGACGCCGGCAGCCGGTTGAGGGGTTGGCGAGGCTAGGTTTTCGATTGATATACCAGCGCCTTCCAACCTCGCGGCCGTCTGCCAAGCATAGGCGCGGCCGCCGCTCACTGTGTTCGTCAAAGGAAAAGACCGACTATGGCCACTGAAGTTGTGCTCCCGAAAATCGGTTTCGCCATGACTGAAGGTCAGATCACCGAATGGCTCGTCGAAGACGGCCAGCGGGTCACCGAAGGCCAGCCGCTGTTCACCCTGGAAGCTGACAAGTCGGCCAACGAGGTCGAGGCCCCGGCCAGCGGCACGCTGCGCATCCTGCAGCCTGCCGGTTCGATCTACGAAGTGGGCACCATCATCGGCAGCATCGATTAGTCGATGGCCGAACACCCCCGCCGCGGGACGCCCGCGGCGGGGGTGTTCGGCCATGTCGCTGCGATGCGCGTGGCGAGTTGCGCGGCCTGGCGAGCCTGGTTCCCTTGTCTGAGGCTGATCTGGGACAACACCGGCGCCATGCACCGCGTCGAGCCCTATGCCGAAGACAGCGGCCGGCTGATGTCGCGCACCACGCTCGAGGCGGAAGAGCTGATCGCCTGATCGGCTGTGAGGGGGCGGGGCTGCTGATAGGCCGCTGGCCCCCTCCGTCGGCTTCGCCGACACCTCCCCCGCTGCGCGGTGGAGCTCCCGCTAAGCGGGTGAGGGGGCGTTTCGGCCCCTCCGCTACCGCCGCTCCGCCGCAGTCCTGTCCCGCTCGGCCTTGAACTCTGCGCCGGCCTTCCAGTCCGGCCATTGGCGGGTGTCGGCCAGCGAATGGCCGAGGTCGTAGAGGACCTCCAGTTCCTGGACCGCCCCGCCGAGATCCCAGGTCGGATCGTATTCGTCGGCGGGCTGGTGGTAGCGGTCGCGGGTGTAGGCGGCCCGCGCGGCCTCGCCCGCAGCGACGCCGCCGCGCACCAGGTCGACCCCGGAGTCGATCGACAGCGACGGCACGCCGCGCTTGGCGAACGGGAAGTGGTCCGAGCGGAAGTAATGGCCCGCCTCCGGCTCCGGGTCCGGCGTGAAGTTCAGGTGGTGGCCGGCGGCGACCGCGACCAGGTCGTCCTGCAGGCTCACCGGGGCGTTTCCCGACAGCGAGACGTCGCGCGTCGGGCCGTGGACATTGATCACATCCATGTTGAGGTCGGCCACCGTGGTGGCCAGCGGATAGAGCGGGTGGCTGGAATAGTATTCCGACCCCAGCAGGCCCCGTTCCTCCGCCGTCACGGCCAGGAAGACGACGCTGCGGTCGGGCCGCGAGGCGCTCCGGCCGAAGGCGTTGGCGAGTTCGACCAGGGCGGCGACGCCGGAGGCGTTGTCCTGCGCGCCGTTGTAGATCCGGTCGCCCCGGGCGTCCGGCTGGCCGACGCCCAGGTGGTCCCAGTGGGCGGTGTAGATCAGGTGCTCGCCGGGATGTTTCGCGCCGGGCAGGACGCCGACGACGTTGTGCGAGACAACGGTGGCGGCCTCGACCGCATAGTCGGCCGAGACGCTCACTCCCTTCAGCTCGACCGGCCGGAAGCTGCGGGTCTGGGCCTGTTTCTTCAGCGCCTCGAAGTCGAGCCCGGCCTTGGCGAACAGGTCGACGGTCGCGTCGCGCTGAATCCATCCCTCCAGCGGCGCATGGGTCGCCTTGGGATCCTGGCGGATGATGTCGAAGATCTCGTTGGTGTTGGAGTTCTTGACGGTGTTCCAGCCATAGGCGGCCGGCGCGGTCTCGTGGATGACCATGAAGCCGATCGCGCCCTGCCGCGCCGCCTCCTCGTACTTGTAGGTCCAGCGGCCGTAGTAGGTCATCGCCTTGCCGCCGAAGTCGCCCTTTCCCGTCTCGAAGTCGGGGTCGTTGACCAGCACCAGGGCGATCTTGCCGTGCAGGTCGTAGCCCTTGAAGTCGTCCCAGTCGCGCTCCGGCGCCTTGATCCCATAGCCGACGAAGACCACCGGCGCGGCCTTGACGCTCAGGTGGTCGGCGCCGGTCTCGCTGGCCCGGATGGCGATCTGCTGGCCCTGGGTCCAGGCCTGGGACGCGCCGCCGGCGGTGACCTCGAAGGTGACGGGGCCGGCGATGCGGAAGCGCGCCAGCGGCACGTCCTGGGTCCAGGCGCGGCCGCCGCTCTGCTGGACATCGCCGCCCGGCTGCAGGCCGGCCGCCTGGAACTGTTTGATGATGTAGTCGACGCTCTTGGTCTCGCCCGGCGTCGCCGGCGCGCGGCCTTCGAAGGCGTCGGAGGACAGCACGCGAACGGTCTCGCCAAAGCGCGCGGCGGAGACGGCGGCGGGACCGGCGAAGGCCGGGGCGCCGAGCGCCAGCAGGGCGGTCGCGCCCAGGAGAAGGCTTTTCATTGATACGCCTTGTTACACCTGACGCGGACCTTATTCAGTCGCCGCGCGGCGGCCTAGTGGGAAGATGGCCGGGCGCCGCGCGCCTCGCGGGCGCCTTCTGCGCGGAGTCCGACCGCCGCCGCGGTCGCGCGCGGCGCGCGTTAACTAGGCTGCGCAACCCAGCATTTGCATTTGGCGGCGATGGTGGCGGTCATCGCCACCTCATGGGCGTGCTTGGGCGCGAACCGATCATGATCAAGCCGATTGCCGCCGCGGGCGCCGCGGTCCTCCTCCTCAGCGGCTGCGCGAGCGTCCAGCCGATGCCGCACGAGGTCGACAACACCCGCACCTATCCGGCGAGCCGCGACGTGGTCTGGGACCGGGTTCTCGCCGCCTCCGCGCGCAATGAAATGATCATCCGCAAGGCCGACCGCGAAAACGGCCTCATCACGGTGGAGCGCGAGATCATCAATCCGCACGGCTCGACCATCTTCTCCTGGGCCGAATGCGGCTGGAACAGCCTGTTCGACCGCGCGGTCAGCCAGCGCGTGGAGCTCAACTACGTCGTTCACCGCGAACGCGACGGCACGACAGTGACGGTCAACGGCCGCTACCTGGAGCTTCGGCTGAACATCCCGCTGCAGAAGACCCAGTGGGCCAACTGCGTGAGCACCGGCGTCCTCGAGCGCAACCTGCTGGATTCCTTCTACTCCGCCAGCTGATCGCGCCGGCGCTCGCGACCCCACCCTGGGCTCCTAGCTCCCCCGCTGAAGGCGGGGGAGAGGACCCGCGCGCCGAAGAGCGCGTGGGGGAGGGGGCAAACGAGCGGCAGGAAGCGGCCGCATCTTTCGGAGGTGGGGTTGCGGGCGGGGTGAGTGTGGCTCGCCCCCTCCACCCCTCGTTCTCGCGTTGCTCGGCGAGCGGTCCCCCTCCCCCGCCGCTCCGCGACGGGGGAGGTAGGTGTCCCCTCAGGCCGCGGCTTCTTCCTGGCCGGCGCCCTTGATCATGTCTTCCAGGCCGTTCTCGCGGACCTTGCGGTAGAGGGTCGAGCGGCCGATGCCCAGGCGGCGGGCGACTTCGCTCATGTGGCCGGCGTAGATCTCGATAGCCAGCTGGATCAGGTCGCGCTCGATGTCTTCCAGGGTGCGCAGGTGGCCGCGGCCGTCAAGGATGCGCACCGGCGCGTCCGGGGCGCCGTCGGCGACCGCCGCCGCCGCGGCCGCGGGGGAGGCGGCCGGCGCAGAAGCGTGCGAGCCCGCCAGGGCTTCCGGCGGCGGAGCTGCGACGCCGGAGATCGACGGGAAGTCGTGCGGCTGCAGATAGGGCGCGTCGGCCAGCACGATGGCCCGATAGACGGCGTTCTCCAGCTGGCGGACATTGCCCGGCCAGTCGTAGGCGGTCAGGAAGGCCAGGGTCTCCGGCGCCGCGCCGACCACCGACTTGCCTTCCTCGACGTTGAACCGGCGCACGAAGGCGTCGACCAGGGCCGGCACGTCCTCGCGGCGTTCACGCAAGGCCGGCGCCTCGATCGGGTAGACGTTCAGCCGATAGAAGAGGTCCTCGCGGAAGCGGCCTTCGGCCACCGCCTGGGAAAGGTCGCGGTTGGTCGCCGAGACGATGCGGACGTCGACCTTCACCGAGCGCTTGGCGCCGATCGGATCGATCTCGCTTTCCTGCAGGGCGCGCAGCAGCTTGACCTGCACGTCCAGCGGCAACTCGCCGACCTCGTCGAGGAACAGGGTGCCGCCGTTGGCCTCCTGGAACTTGCCCAGGTGCTTGTCGCTAGCCCCGGTGAAGCTGCCCTTCTCGTGGCCGAACAGGATCGACTCGACGAGGTTTTCCGGGATGGCGCCGCAGTTGACGGCGACGAACGGTTTGCCGGCGCGGTCGGAGGAGCCGTGCACGGCTCGGGCGATGACCTCCTTGCCGACGCCGCTCTCGCCGGTGATCAGGATCGGGATGCCCGACTTGGCCCCGCGTTCGCCCAGCCGCTTGACCATGATCATCGGCGCAGAGCCGCCGATCAGGTCCTCGAAGGTGGTGCGGCCGCTGGCGTGCTTCTTCAGCCGCTCGACCTCGCCCTTCAGCGCGCCCATGTTGAGAGCGTTGCGGATAGAGACGAGGATGCGCTCGGGCGCGGCGGGCTTGACGAAGAAGTCGACGGCCCCGGCCTGCATGGCCTGGACGACGGTCTCGATGCCGCCGGTGGCGGTGACGACGATCACCGGCTGGTTGAAGCCTCGCGCGCGCATTTCGTACAGGGTGTCCTGGCCGGAAAGGCCGGGCATCATCAGGTCGAGCAGGACCACGTCGGCGGTCGCGCCGGACATCAGGCGTTGAATCGCGTCGTCGCCGTTTTCAGCATGAACGACCTTGAAACCTTCGCGCTCAAGAACAGCCTGAATAAGCCGGCGCTGGGTGGGGTCGTCATCGACCACGAGAACTGTTTTTGCCATTCGAAAACACCCACCTGGGACCGGCGCTCGTCTCTTGGGGCGAGGCTCTTGTGTCGCGAATTGATACAGGCGACTCGTAAAGAGTGGGTTTCGGAGACCTGAGTCAGAAGTTAACGGGGCGGCTGGCGAGAGGCTGTCTGGGTCCCGTCCACAGGGGCCGTCATCCCGGCTCGGCCTGTCGGCTGTCCGAGATGACGATGTTTTTTTCAGCGAGGCTCAGCCTTACGGCAAGGCGTGGCCAAACTGCTCGGCGATCCAGTCGGCCTGGTCGTCGGTCAGGATCAGCGGCGGCGCGATGCGGATGGTGTGGTCGTGGGTTTCCTTGGCCAGCAGGCCGCGGTCCTGCAGCGTCTCGCAAACCCGCCGCGCACCGCCGGCCTCGGGATGCAGCTCGACGGCCAGCATCAGGCCGCGGCCGCGCACCTCCTTCACCGCGCCGGTGGCCACGGAGGCCAGATTGGCCTGCAGCCGCGCGCCGACGCGGGCGGCGTTGTCGATCATGCCCTCTTCGGTGAGCACCCGCAGGGCGGCGCGGGCGATGGCGCAGGCCAGCGGGTTGCCGCCGAAGGTCGAGCCGTGCTCGCCCGGGTGCAGCACGCTCATCGCCTCGGCGTTGGAGAGGACCGCCGAGACCGGATAGAAGCCGCCCGACAGCGCCTTGCCGATCAGGGTCAGGTCGGCCTCGACGCCCTCGTGCTCTTCGGCCAGCAGCTTGCCGGTGCGGCCAAGCCCCGTCTGGATCTCGTCGAGGATCAGCAGGACGTTGTGGGCGCTGCAGAGCTCGCGCGCCTTGGCGAGATAGCCGGCGGGCGGCAGGATCACCCCGGCCTCGCCCTGGATCGGCTCGACCAGGAAGGCGGCGGTGTTCGGCGTGATCGCGGCCTCCAGCGCCTTGGCGTCGCCATAGGGCACGACCTTGAAGCCGGGCGGGAAGGGGCCAAAGCCGTCGCGCGAGGCCGGATCGGTGGAAAAGCCGACGATGGCGATGGTCCGGCCGTGGAAGTTGCCGGAACAGACGATGACCTCCGCCTGGCCGTCCGGCACGCCCTTCACCTGATAGGCCCACTTGCGGGCGACCTTCAGCGCGCTCTCGACGGCCTCGGCGCCGGAGTTCATCGGCAGCGCCTTGTGCGAGCCGGTCAGGGCGCAAAGCTCTTCATAGAAGGGCGCCAGCTGGTCATTGCGGAAGGCCCGCGAGGTCAGCGTCAGCCGGCCGGCCTGCTCGACCATGGCCCGCAGGATCTTCGGATGGCAGTGGCCCTGGTTCACCGCCGAATAGGCCGACAGGCAGTCGAGGTAGCGGC
>Ga0105248_10004879_pt1 | contig 14830 bp, 9 predicted proteins | sample KBSS34metaG_FD_81524 | JGI IMG/M metagenome (GOLD analysis project Ga0105248, IMG submission 81524) | Switchgrass rhizosphere microbial communities from Kellogg Biological Station, Michigan, USA - KBS S3-4 metaG | ecosystem: Host-associated > Plants > Roots > Rhizosphere > Soil | place...
ACCGGCGAACTAAATCAGACGTGTAGAGCTGGCGGTAGACGCGGAAGTTTGACATCACTTTCTGCACGTAGCCCTTGGTCTCATCGAAGCCGATCTCGGCGGTAAAGACTCCGCGGTCCTTGTGTTTCGCGCGTTCGAGCCAGCGGGCGACGTTGTCTTCGCCGCCGTTGTACGAGGCCGCCACCGCTTCAAAAATCTTCTGCGGAAACAGTTTCATCAGATGTTCGACGTACTCGGCGCCGACCGTGATCGAGGTCTCGGGCTGGTAGAGTTGATTCTCCTGCAGTGAGCTCAGGCCGGCCGCGGGCGCGTACTTCTGCGCCGCGTCCATCGTGAGCTGCAAGAGACCACGCGCTCCGGCCGGAGATTTCGCGAGGGGCTTGAACACGCTCTCCTGCTTTATCAACGCCAGAATAAAACGCGGATCGATGCTTCGCTTTTTCGCCGCATTCAGGATCGCTTGTCGATACGGGGCGGGATACGCGTCAGCAACTCTCGCGATCGCGGTGTTCACGCGCTCTTCGCGTTCGGTCACGATCGGCGCGCGCTCCTTGTCGGCCAGCGCCGCGAGACGTTGGCTCGCGAGCCAGCCGTAGTACGAGTCGATACCATCGGGCACTGCCAAATACGCTGCGAACGCTTCATCACGGCGTCCTGCCTGTTCGAGACTAAAAGCCTTCAGATACGCGACCTCCGCACGCGACGTCAGCACGGCTTTCGCAAACGTGCGCTGCGACAACTGATCCGCCATCGCCACAGCTTTGGCCCATTCGCCTTCCGCGACGTGCAGCCGCAGCGCCCCGAACATCGCGTTAGTTTCCGTCGCGCTGCCGGCAAAACGCTGCCTCGTTCGCGCGACCCACGTGAGCGCATCGTTCGGACGATCCGCTTCGCGTAGGGTGTCGATCATGTTCAGGTGCGCAGTGTCGATGCGTTCGCCGTTCGGGAAACGATTAATGTATTCCTCGTAACGCGCCGCCGACTCCACGAATTTGCCCATACGCAGCAACGACGCCGCGCTGAAGTTCAAAGCCTCGCGCTCTTCCTTCGTGCCGGGATACTTCTGCACGATCTCGTTGAAGACAACGTAGCCGTCCTGGTACGACTTGCCGAGAAAATAAGAACGTCCGATGCCGAGCAGGGCTTCGGCCACGCGGGGATCCTGTGGGTAGTTGTCGATGAGTGCCTGCCAGTGCGCGCGTGCTTCCGGGAACGCGCGATTGACGAGATAGATCCCCGCGCGGCGCATGTGTTCCGCCGGCGCGAGCTTCGTCACGTTTCCGTTCGCATCGCGAACCGAAGCATCACTGCGCCGCACGGCGGCGAGGGCAGTTTCGCTCGGTGTTTGCGGCGCTGCAGAAACTGTTAAGAGGAGAGAAAAACAAAAGGCGGCGGCAATCTTCTTTAACACTTACTGATTACTCCCCGGAGGTCTCACGCGGTTCTTCGATGATCTCAAAAGTGGTTTGGATTTCCACCTGCGGTCTCAAGGTGGCGGCAACGCTGCAATACTTTGTTTCCGAAAGCTCGATCGCGTGGGCGACAGCTTTCGGCGAGATGTCCGTCCCGGTGATGATGTGATGAACCTTCATCGACGTATAACTCCGCGGATATTCCGTGCGGCGCTCGCCGGAAACCTCGATCGTATACTTCGTAACTCGCTGGCGTTTCTTTTTGAGGATCGACGCGACGTCCGTGGCCGTGCACGAACCGAGCGCGACGAGCAACAGCTCAACGGGCGAAGGCGCCGACGAGCGATGCGCATCGGTATCCAGCACCAGCGCATGTCCGCCCGGCGTGATCCCGACAAACAGGTCGTCGTCAACGAATCGAATTGTCGCTTTGGCCGTCGCTTGCATCCGCGGGAAGGATAACACAGCGGAGCGGAAGCGGAGAGATGAGTGTTCAGGCAGCTACAGTTGAAACATTTCCCTCGCGCATCGCGGCAGTGCGAGAGTTGATCTCGCACACGAGCTCGACGATGCGTTCGGCAGTGAAAGGCTTCGCTACCACCCAATCGACTCCCGCCGCGCGTTGCTCGTTCGAGCCGACGACCTCGCCCCAGCCGGTGATGATCGCAATCGGAATCTGCTTGTTGAGTTGACGGATTTCGCGCGCCAGCTCCCAGCCGCTCATTCCCGGCATGCCGACGTCGGTGAACACTCCATCAAACTGATGTTCGCGGAAGAGCGCGAGCGCTTCAGTGCCGTCCTGGGCCAACCTGACCTCGCAGTTTTCACCTTCGAGGATGTCGGCGATCAGATCGCGAACGAAGTCTTCGTCGTCAACGACGAGTAAGCGTGTGGGCGCGAGACCATCGGCGGAAGACGCGGCAGTGATCGCCAGCGGCGGTTCATTTTCCGCAACGTCCAGCTCACGTTTGATAAGACGAGTTTCGGCAATCTCCGCGACCGGAAGCGTGACGCGAAACTCGGTGCCTTTGCCGTATTGCGATTCGACTTCGATGTTGCCGCCGTGTCGCCTGATGATGCCGAAACTAACCGCGAGACCGAGTCCGAGTCCGGCTTTGCCTTTGGTCGTGAAGAACGGATCGAAGATGCGCGAACGGACTTCCGGATACATTCCGATGCCCGTATCGACGATTTTGATGAAGACCTGTTCGCCGACCGTGCGCGTGGACAGCGTGAGGGTCCCGCCTTCCGGCATCGCATCGATCGCGTTGAAGACCATGTTCACCAGCACTTCACGCAGCTCGGAATCGTCGCCCATCACGAGGGCGTTTGAACCGATTTGCAGATCGAGACTGATGTGAATGTTTGAGGCTTCGGCGCAGTTTTTCCAGCGTGGGCGCGTGATTTCGCTCGCGTCCATCAGGATCTGATCGATGGAGACGAGCTCGAAATCGTGATCGCGGCGCTGGCGCGCGAAGTCCTGGATGCGCTTCACGGTTTTCGCGCCGTCTTCCGCGGTTTTGATGATGATGTCCAACCCGCGACGCAACTTCTCGGGATCGTCTGTACGTTGCAGTAGTTGAGCGCGGCCCAGGATGCCGGCGAGAGTGTTGTTGAAGTCGTGAGCGACGCCGGAGGCCAGCTCGCCGAGAGCGGAGAGTTTTTCCATTTGGGAAAACTGCTCGCGGATGCGTTCCTGTTCAGCGATGTAATGCGAGAGTTCTTTGACGTGCTTTTCGGCTTGCGCGGCCTGGGCAGCGGAGGTTTCGACGTGTCTGAGGTAGGTGCGGTAGGTGAGAAAAACGATCGCGATGATCGGCAGCGTGATGACAAACGCGTACGCGCCGATGAAGTAAACCAGTCCGGCGATCATCCCGGCGGCGAGCGCCCCGGAGAAATAGGTAATAGAAGTCCAGAGATAATGTCTGCGCCACGTGGGCCAGATCGGCTCGTTAGTCTTGAGCGCGGCTCCGATCGCGACGATGCCCGAGTTTGCGACGTAGTGCGTCAGAGCCATGGTCCAGATCGCGGCGACGAAACGCGCGGTGAGTGGTTGAGTCCGCAAGGCGATTACGTCGCCAAAGACTGCTTCCAGAACGCTGCCCGTGATGAAGACTGAAACCGCGGCGCTGGCCCAGTTGAACGCCACGATGCTTCGTTTGCGACTGAAGCGAAGCGAGGAGACAAAAGCCTCGATCGCGCCCACGATGATCGCTGCCGGCGCTCCGTAAAGAAGCAACACCAGAAATACAAACGTGTCGGAAACGGAGATCTGCGAACTGAGACGTGGAATCGGAACCGTGACCCGCGACGTGAGCAGCAGCGCCATCGCTACGAGCACGGCAAAGCGCGAATCAAACTGGGCGAGGTCGAGTCGTAAAAACGAGTAGAGAAACGCGAGACAGCCGGCTCCTGTTACGACCCAGAGGAATGGCCCGAAGTATCGGTTTCTGGTAGTGCTGGGCGTTTCAGACATTGAACGGTTGAGATCAAGGTGAGGTTAAGGCGCTCCTTTATCAGGTTAGATCGGGGGAGAATACGTTCAGTTCTGTGCCTGCTCCAGTCTGGGGAGGAAAATGGTTTCGTAAGTAGCGCGGAAATGAAAGCCGCACTTACGGTAGAAGCTCTGCGCGTGTTTGTTCGTTTCGTTGACGAGCAGGCAGATCGATTTCGTCTCTTCGAGCAGGCGACGCATCAGGTCAGACATGAAACGCAGGCCGTGGCCGTTTGCGCGTCGCTCTTCGCAGAGCCAGATTCCTTCGAGATAATTAACCGCGGCCGTGCGGGAGATCACGTCCGCCTTGAAAATCAGTTTGCCGTCTTCGATCACGACCCAGGTGCGGCCTTGTTCGATGCGGCGCAGGCAGCGCTTGCGGAAGCCCTGCGGATCGATCTGAAGCGGATTGATGCCACTCTCGGCGAAAGCGAGCTCGGCCTGGACCGGCATCACGAGCTCCAGCTCGGCTGCGGTCGCACGGCGCAGATTCTGCACAGGCTCGCGCGCTTCAATGGGCCAACTCAACTCGAATAGCCACTCGCGACAGGTCAGCCGGTGCTGGCGTCCAGCCGCTGCGTAGTGACTCCAAAAATCAGCCACGCGTTCTTTCTCACCCATGATCAAATGGGTGCCGGCGCACTGTTGGGCCATCTGGGCCAACGCGGCCAGCGCGCGATCCGAAACAGTCTCCATCAAGGTGGCGTGACCGACGAGCGCGACGCCTTCGAGGCGGCCGTTCAGGTCGCGGCAACCGTAGAACGTGCCGCGGTTGAGTGGGCTGGCAAGACCGTTGTCTTGAATCAGGCTCATCATCGCGACGGTATGGATCGGCCGTTGGGCGAGAAACTCGAGCACTTCAGCCTCGTCGCCATTCACCAGGAGATCGACCGCGATGGCGTCACTCTTTGGCGCGAGCTGGTGATTGAGCTTGTTGGCTCTTGATCCGGTGCGTACTTGTAACATTCGTCTACGTCTCCGACAGTGGTTCCGATTTCTGTTTCGCTTGGGGCGTGACTTGGTTAATAACCCAGATAGTCTGTGTTGTCGTCGGGAACGATTGCCATTGAGTTAGTGGGATCGCCGTTGAGCAGCGAGCTGAAGGCCACCAGGACCGTATCGCCAATCAGCACGCCGTCGCCGATCAATACCCCGTCGCCAATCAGCACGCCATCACCGATCAAAACGCCATCGCCAATCAAAACGCCACGAGCGTCGCCAATCAGCACGCCGAGTGCGTCGCCGATGAGGACGCCATCGCCAATTAGAACACCGTCGCCGATGAGCACGCCGTCACCAATCAAAACGCCGTCACCGAGCAGCACGCCCTCGCCGTAGACTCTTTGATACTGCGTGATGAGTGAGCTGCCAGTGGCGTAAGTCTGGCCGAGAATAACTTGCTGCGACCACGTGAACGTGGTGGTGGCGGTGCCGTCGAGGTTGATACTGGTCTGCGGCGCCGGAGGCGCGCTGATCAGTAACGAGTCGCCAAGCGGAGTCGAGCTGTTGAGCGTCGTGCGAACAAGCGCTGCGAGACGAACTGCGCCATCGACGTTCAATTCGCCGGCGCCTTGTTCGAAGGGGTTGAAGTTTGGAAGTTGCTGCGCGGTGTACATCAACAGCGACTTGACGAGGTTGGGAGTCAGTGTCGGGTTGGCTTCAAACATCAAAGCAGCCGTGCCTGCTACGAGCGGCGCGGCCATCGAAGTACCACTGAGCATCATCTGCTTGCGCGTGGGGCTGTTGCTGACGCTGGCGTCGAGTGAGGGGTTTTGGGCAACGAGGAAGTTATCGGGAGCCTGGGCGAAGACGGTTTTGTTACCGGGGGCAGAGAGTTCCGGTTTGATGAGGTTGTCGTAATGGTTGACGCCGTTGTCGTCGGTCCAGAAGCTGCGCGTCGGACCACGCGAGCTGTAACTCGCGATCGTGTCGTCTGCGCGCGTGTCGGTGCCGTGCGTGTCGACTGCGCCGACCGTGATAGCAGCCGGTTCGTTACCCGGCGCGTGCACCTTACCGTAGATCTTCTGGCCCGCGCTGTCTTTGCCGTTGTTGCCGGCTGCGGCCACAACGACCATGCCGCGATCCACGAGCTTGCGGACCGCGACGCACAACGGATCGAATTTGTAGGAATTGATAGCGGGCATGCCGAGGCTCATGTTGACTACGCGAACGTTGTAGTTCGCGCCGTGGAGCATCAGCCAGTTAATCGCGCCCAGTACACTTGAAACGGAGCCGATGCCCCGGCCATTGAGCACGCGCAGGTTGAGCAGCTTCGCTCGCGGTGCGATACCGATGTACTCGCCGCGCGACACGACGCCGTTTCCCGCGGCTGCGGCTGCGACGTGAGTGCCGTGTCCGTATGGATCGTCCGTGCGTCCTTCGCCGGTGAAATCCTGATTGACGACGATGCGCGAATGACCTGTTTGCGTGTCGGTGAACGAGGTGTGTGCGTTGTAAATGCCGGAGTCAATGATGGCGATGCCGATGCCGTTGCCGTCGAGCGCGCCGTCCGCACTCATCGGGCGAACGTTGTCGGCGCCTGACGTATGGGCCACGTGGCCACCGAGGGTCATGACTTCGCTATCGATCGAAATAAAAGCAACTTCGGAGAATTGCGAGAGGACGTTAACTACGTTGAGGGGTAATTCAAGGGCAAAAGAGTCGAGACTGGTGAACTGCTTTCTGATTTTGACACCGTTTGAAGCCAACAGCGCGTTCAACTGACCACTCGGTTTACCGTCGAGCTGCAAGATCACCTTGACTATGTCAGCGCCACTCCGGTTGCCGAGCTGGTCGCGAAGATCAACCGCAAGCTTGTTATGTTTCGCACCCTTGCTGGAGGCGTTGTTGCCTTTGCCGCCGGAAATGGCGGCCCGGGCAATCCCACCCGCAAGGGTTGGTCCCATCGAGAGGTTCGCCAGCAACGCCAGCGTCAGGAACCTTTTTGTCAGCTTCATCGATTTCACCGTTGTTTCGTCTCCGTCAAAATTGAGGTTTGGTCGAGGCCCTCACACAACTGGGCGAACCTCACTGTGCAGGGGCTGTGCCACGTTGTGCGAAAATACCTACATCGTTGTGGTGCAACGCTTTAGAGGCAGAGCGCGGAAATTTAGCGGATCGTTGCCGCTGACCGATCAAAGCAGGTTGACAGGTGGGCTAAATCACTTTGATAGAATTCGCCGCATGCTGAGGCAAGACTTACCCGAGGAGATCGAGGTGCATCGCGATCGGTTCTGGCGACGCGATCCGGAGTTCCGTGTCGAGGACGTTCACACGGCGGAGCGATTTATCGACGACGTGGGTTTTTGCGAGGCGTTGACCGATTCGAGACGGCCTGGTCCCTCGCTTTATGTCGCCGTCTGCGGCCGGCGCGACGCGCATATCCCGCGCAACGTCCAGAAGGATCCCGAGAGCCGCCTGGCCTGGACCATCAAAGACGACGTCATGCGTCGCGGCCGCTATTTCTACGGCAAGCTGATCAAGGGCCACGCGACGTTTATCACGCCGCGGCTGCTTCCGTTTTTTAACGCGCTCTGGGGAGTGCCGCAACGCATGGAGAAGCAGGTGCTATCCCCCGACGCGCAGGCGATTCTGAAGATCATGCGGCAAGAGTGGGAAATGGCAACGCGTGATCTCCGCGAAGAGAGTGGAGTCAAGGAACGCGCCCGGTTCGATCGAGCGATGCTCCAGTTGCAAAAGACTCTGAAGATCATTCCGAGCGACGTGCTTTACGAGCCTACGTTTACTTACGTCTGGTCGCTTCCCGAGGCGCGTTTTCAGGAGCAGTTGCAGGAGAAAGTGAAAAGGGAAGTCGCACTGCGCGAGATCGCTCGCGCTTATCTCGCGGGAGCGGGAATGACGTTTCGCGGGGAGCTGGCTCGGGTCACGGGATTGAGCTCACCGGAAGCGGGGATGGGAAACTGGGCGCTCGTCGACGAAGGGTTTGCGGAACGGCTCGGGCCCGGTATTTACCGGCTTGCGAATTTTTCGTCAGACCGGCTTAAGAGCCTTCCGGCAAACTCCTGGTAGGTAGCGGAGGAGTTGTTTCCCGGAGCATCTGTTGTTCGAGCTGGGCAATCTCCAGCACGAGCGGCAACTGGTCCTGGGCACTGCCCAAACGCTGCATCATCAGATTCGTCTCGCCTTCGGTAAGACTCCGGCTCGCCGTCGCTTCGATCACCTGCAACCGTGTTTTGGCGTTATCGAGGTGATTGTTTGCCTGTTGGAGCAGGTGTTTTAGCCGGTCGTGGTCTTCGGAGAGGTCCTTTTGCAGGGCTTTGGCTTCGGGTGTTCCCAGGGTTCGCGCTCGATTCACGCGCCGTTCGACCTTCAGGAGCTCGCGTTTTGAACGGGCAATGATGCGCGACGCGGTGAGCCGGCTGGCGAGGGTTTCGAGATAGGCGTCGGCCAGTAAAGGGTTACTTTGCTGGATTTCTTTAAGGGCGGCACGCTCGGCGGAGGTCAGTTCTGAACGGAACCAGACAACCTCATTGGCGGTGATTCCATCCGAAGCTAACCGGTCGCGTAATTTTGACAGCCATTTTCTGCGGTAAAACAGGAGAATGGCCGCAATCACCAACCCAAGTGCGAATCCCAGGGCCAGGGAAAGGCCCGCCAGCAGTAGAAAAACAGCGGCGGTATCGGTTGCCGTCGCGCCCAGGAAAAGAAACAGGAAGACGAGCGGAGCCGGGATCGAAACGGCCAACAGGGCGATCCAGGGGGCAAAGTTCAACACACGCGCGGTGGTCGCGTCTTTGGTGGAGAGTTTACCGTTCGGCTTGCTCAGAGACATCTGCATCGTTCGTAGTCCTTGGTTTGAGATCTTAGCTTGTATAATGAGCTGACTCAATAAGAGAGGATCTAATGAATACCGTCCGACGATTGCACCCGATTGCGTTCAACCTCGCGTTACTCATCAGTTTTGTGCTTTTGGCTCCGGCGGTGCTTGCCCAGGCGCCGGTTAGTATGAACGGAGGAGCCAACCCTTCGCGCAGCACCGGCAGGCCGGTCACCATTCCCTTAACGATCAAGATCAACTCGCGGCAGTTGGAGCCGGAGACCGAGCTGCAAAATATCGATCTCAGCGTGAGCGAGGACGGCGAGCCGCAAACGATCCTTTCGATCCGCGGCGTCGGCACTAACTCGCCGATCACGCTGGCCGTGTTGATTCAGGAAGATCTCGTGCCGTCGGTCGGTAACGAAATCAAGGCAATGGGTGAATTCATTCGGAGTTTGCCGAAGGGCTCGCGAGTGATGATTGGTTACCTCCGCACCGGCAGTCTGCAAACGAGGCAAAAGTTCACCAACGATCTCGAGAAAGCGGCGAAGTCTTTGCGGCCGCCAAGCGGCTTCGCCAATTCCGGTCCGTACAATCCTTACGTCGAAGTGATCGAGGCCTTGAGGAAGTTTGACTCGCAGCCGTTGGGCCGGCGCGCGATTCTTTTGGTTTCGGACGGTTTGGATATTTCGCGCGGGGTCGACTCATCGGCGCCGACACAGAGTATCGACCTGCAACGCGCGGTGAACGAATCGCAGCGGCGTGGGGTGGCGATTTACGGGTTCTACGCGCCCACCGCGGTCGCTTCAACCAATCCTTTGCTGGCTGCGAATGCGCAGAGTTCGCTGTTGCGGTTATCGAATGAAACCGGTGGGCACGCATTTTTCCAGGGCCTGGGCGTACCGGTGAGTTTCGAACCGTTTATTCGGGAGCTTGATGTGGCGCTGGAGAAGCAGGTCGCGCTGACGTTTCTATCGACGCACTCGAACAAGGGTTTTCACCGGTTAGAAGTGCGTTCGGTGACTCCGGGTGTGAAGGTTACGTTTCCGTCAGGGTACGTAAGGTGAGTCGCGCAGTCATTGAGCTATCTGCGTATTGAGCGACGTTGCGAGCTCGATCCGCGTAAGGCTCCGCGACGGATTGAACGCGTTGCCGTCGAGTGAAACAAAGCCTCGTTGCAGAGCGACGGCGACGTAGCCTCGCCATAAGAGCGGTATCGACGAAGCGTCGGAAACCGTGAGCGGAAGTGAAGCGGAGGCGGCCTGAGAACTGAGACCGGCGGCTTTAACAAACGCGATCGCAGCGAGCAGTTTCGTCGCGCCGTTCATCGGATAGAACCTCTTCCCGCAGACCGCATCATAAAAAAGTGAGCCCGAAGGAAATGCCTGTGTGCTCTCGACCGCGTTCCGCCAGGACGTGTCGCGAACATCGGTGAACATCGGCGCCGAGGCCATGTATTGCGGCGTTAGGCCCGCTCGGACCAGCGCCTCAGCAAGTTCAAGCCGGCTGACCGCATCGTTCGGACGGAATTTTCGGCCCTCCGGTAACATCAGATTCGCAAGCAAGCTCTTCTCGACCTGTGCGGCCTGGTCAGCCGAGAGGCTCGATTCGTCGAGCATGACCGGATACTCAACCTGCGTTACATCGACCGCGCCGAAGACCTGCTGACTCGTCCCCACGTTACCTGAATGCGATATCGCCGCGCGCAACGTCTGGCTCAACGGATTTCGGAGCACGACTTTCTCACGGCGTCCGGTGAACCCAGGCAGGTTGAGATAGTTCGATTCACCCATTAACGCGTTCGACTGATTGTAAACTCGCAGACCGAAGTCGTTTGGACTGAGGTCCCAATAAATGTTGACTCCGGCCTGAACAGTGTTCTGCGGGATCGCGACGTTCACCGAGCTTGCCGAGCCCGGGAAGACGGTCTGCTCGAACGTCTGCGATGTGCGGGTGACGAACCGGATACCGTTAATCGAGAGCGTTGAGCGAAATCCGCCCATCTCGCGTTCCGGAAACGCGGCCTCGAGCACGGCGGCGTACGTGTTGAGCATGCCCGCGCCGGCTTCATGGAAAAAGTATCGAGGCATCGGCGTGGCCGTCCGGCTCAGGATGTCTTTGACGTTTGCCGGAGTCAGGCTCGGATTGACTTCGAGCATCAAGGCGATGGCGCCGGCAACCTGTGGCGCCGAGAACGATGTGCCTGTCGCCGTCGTGTAGTACGGCAACTCCGTCAGCGCGAGACGCTGGGTGTCGGCGCCTGCGAGTCCTGAGATTCCGGTAACCGTCGGCGCACTCCGCAGGCTGATGATGTTCGTTCCCGGAGCGACGAGCGACGGGTGTTGCAAAGAATCGCCGAAGTTACCGCGCGACGAATATTCCGCGAGCCTGCCTGCCGCATCGGTCGCGCCCACGCCGATCACCCACGGCGCTATCGCGTATGGGTTCATCGTTCCGTTCCCGGAGCCGCTGTTGCCGGCTGAGAACACCACGTTAACGCCTGCGTGAGTGAGCATCTTCGTCGCCACGTTTACCGGATCGTTAAGATCGAAAACCGTGTTCGCCGAGAAGCTGCAGTTCACCACCCGCACGTTGTACTGAGCCCTTTTCTCGAGCAGGTAATCGAATCCCGAAAGGACGTACATCAGGTTTAGATCGCCGGCACTGAGCCCGAGAAGCCGTGCGCCCGGAGCAACGCCGGCGAATCGTCCCGACGAGCTTGCTCCGCTTGCGGCGATCACGCCGCTGACGAAAGTTCCGTGGCCACTCACGAGATCCGTGTTCGAGAGATTCTCGAATGGAAGCGGATAAGCAAACGAGGCGGGAACGCTTTGCGTATCGGCCAGGCGAACATTCTGCACTACCTTGCCTGACAGATCGGCGTGCTGGCTGTTGATGCCCGTGTCGAGAACCGCGACCGTCACATTGCGGCCGGTGACGGGCATAGAGCCGTTTTCCTGACGAAGATCGCTGTCTGGGCCAACACGCTGTACGCCGGTGGTGTTGAAGTAGGGGTCGGAATTGAACGTGAGGGTGCGGTTGCCGTAGAGCGAGCGGACTCTCGGTAACCGTGAAACCGCGAGAAGCTGCGCTTTGGTTGCCGTAACGTAAACCACCGGTAACACACGCAAACGAGTTCCACCCATGATGCCGAGCTGCCGAAGCTGCGTGATGTCAGCGTCGGTAACTGATGAGTGATAGACGATCACCGCGTTTATGTTGCTGTCGTCCGTCGCGTTGTTCAGAGTAACGGCAAGCTCCGGATCTACACTCTGAAGTCCCGTACTATCGTCCGCGCCGGTGAGCGTAATGCCATCCGCGCCGGTAAGCGTGATGCCGTCGGCGCCGGTCAGCGTGATGCCGTCCGCGCCGGTGAGCGTGATGCCGTCTGCGCCGGTCAGCGTGATGCCCGTTGGATTTGTGTGGTCGAAAATAACGCCGGTCGTTCCCATGCCGATGATCGAGTCGGCGCCGGTCAGCGTGATGCCGTCAGCACCCGTGAGTGTGATGCCGTCGGCTCCGGTTAACGTGATCCCGTCCGCGCCGGTAAGTGTAATGCCGTTTGGACTCACCTGCGCGGCGCCGTCCGCCCCCGTCAAGGTGATGCCGTCGGCGCCTGTAAGCGTGATCCCGTCAGCTCCCGTCAGAGTTATTCCGTTCGGCCGGCGAATGATGATCGAGTCAGCTTTGTACTGCTGACCATCGGCCCCAGTTAACGTTATGCCGTCCGCTCCGGTCAGCGTGATGCCGTCAGCCCCCGTCAGGGTAATGCCGTCGGCCCCGGTCAGTGTGATCCCGTTCGGTCCCGTGTAGGTCGCGCTGTTCGGACCTGTCGACGTGACGCCGTCCGCTCCGGTCAGCGGAATACCGTCCGCGCCGGTGAGCGTGATGCCGTTTGAACTGTAATTGAAGATTCCGTCTGCCCCGGTGAGGGTGATGCCGTCGGCGCCGGTCAGCGTTATTCCGTCCGCGCCGGTCAGCGTAATTCCGGACGACTTAACGACAGATAAACCGGCCAACGCGGGTTGCGCAGTCAGGAGTAGTAGTAAAAGGAGTGCCAGGGATTTGTTCATCGGCGCCGGGACTGCATTGTAGTCATACAAACACCGCGGGCATGTTGCAATCCTATATAGAGTTGGTTGAGAAAAACTTGAGTGGGTTCAAGTTTTTCTCAAGGAGGGGGTCGTATGCTCCGGATCGATGACTATGAGCTTCATCCTTCGGGACCATTTCGATTCGACAGACGAATATTCGCCGGCGATCCACAGGACCGCAGCGATGCCTTCAAAAGCCGAACGCGATGGCGTGCATATCTTGAACGAAAAGCTCGAGATTCCGCACTGTGGGGGGCACATCGAACGGCCAAGGCTCATTGGAAAACTTGACCGGTCGCTTAGCCAGTTTGCCGCGGCACTGATTTCCGGCCGTGCGGGTACGGGTAAAACGTCGATCGCCGCGGTATACGCGCGGACGCGAAAGCGCACCGCGTGGCTTACCGTGGAATCGTCGGACTGCGATTGGAATGTTTTCGCAAGTCACCTCGCAGCGAGCGTGCTTCGAGTCGTCGGCAGCAAAAAAGCTGTCGGCGACTCGCTGCACGCCGTTACCAATTCTTCGCCCGCCGCGATGGCGAGATTTCTTTACGTCATTGCTTCGGTGTTGGAGTCCGATGAAAAGAACGATCGGGCCTTGCTTGTTCTTGACGGCATACACCATTTGTTCGACGCGGATTGGTTCGGTGGGTTCTTCGATATCCTGCGGCCGTCGCTTTCCGAGACTGCGGACCTGCTGCTGCTGTGCCGGAGTAAGCCGCCGAATCCCTTATGGCGTTTGCGTTCGAAACAGCAGCTTGACGTTATCGACGAGAAGACTTTGGCCTTTGACCGCGACGAGACGATGTTGCTGCTCAAGCAGGTCGGGCGTTCGCAAGCCGAAGCCGCGCGCATTCACGCGGAAACGTTCGGGCGCGTTTCAAAACTCCTTCCGTTCATCAGCGGTGAGAGACCATCCAAATCACGGCCCTGACCGAGTCCTTCGATTTGCATCCGAACGGCGTGGCATAATACGCCTCTACCGATAGGGTCTCGTCGAAGCGATGCAGGACAGAAACTTTTTTCTCCGCACAAAACTGCTTCCTCCGCGCGCGGTTACCGAATTACTCCAGCGCCCGCGGCTTACGAGCAAGCTGCAAGCCAACCTGGGTTCTCCCATAACGATGGTTGCGGCGGACGCCGGCTGCGGCAAGACCACTCTGATCGCTGACTTTGTTCGCAGCCAGACACGGCCCACGGTTTGGTACCAGCTCGACCATACTGACGCCGATCCGGTCGTCTTTCTCGGTTACATAGCCCACGGCATCAAGAATCTCTATCCGGCGTTCGGCGAAGCTATCTTTCCCTACCTGAGCGAAGCTAACGAAGAGGTGCTTCGCTTTCCTGAACGCTCCGCCGACCTGCTGATCAACGAGATACTGCAATCGGTCGAGCAGCCATTCATTCTGGTTCTGGACGACTATCACCATATCGGGCGCGATACCGTCGTTCACAAGCTCGTCGATCGGCTGCTGCAATATTCTTCCGACCTGGTCCATCTGATCATCACGACGCGCGATCTTCCGCCGCTCGCCACCATGCGGCGAAAGACGCAGTCGGCTGCGTTAGTGATAACGCGCGACGATCTTCTTTTCACAGACGACGAAGTTAAAGAGCTGTTCAAAAAAACGCTGAACGTCGAGCTGAAAGACGAAGAGATAGCCGAGTATCGCGGGCGAACCCAGGGATGGATAACTGCGCTTCAGCTTGTACGTCAGGTTGCGGAACAGGAGATGCATTCTGCAAACAGGCCGGCGACGTTGGACCTGCATGACATTCTGCAGCAATCGGAACGCGACATCTTCGATTATTTCGCCGAAGAGGTTTTTTCGCGTGAGTCAGCTGAGACGCAGAGGCTGCTCATGAATCTTTCCCTGCTCGAATCGCTGCAACTCGATCTCTGCAGCACGCTGTTTCCGGATCTGCGCTGCTCGGCGGCACTTCCTGAGCTCGCACAAAAGAACGTTTTTCTTACTGTTGCCGGTGACAGTCAGACGGGCGAGGAATATCGGTTCCATCCTCTGTTTCGCAAGTTCCTGGTCCGTCGACTTCGATC
>Ga0105248_10004881_pt1 | contig 14820 bp, 8 predicted proteins | sample KBSS34metaG_FD_81524 | JGI IMG/M metagenome (GOLD analysis project Ga0105248, IMG submission 81524) | Switchgrass rhizosphere microbial communities from Kellogg Biological Station, Michigan, USA - KBS S3-4 metaG | ecosystem: Host-associated > Plants > Roots > Rhizosphere > Soil | place...
CGTACGACGATCATGGGAATGCATAATAAGGATGCGGGCAATCCGACTGACGCGACCGACCAAGTAACGGCCATTGCTGGCAGGCAGCCGGCCTTGTGGGGTGGAGATTTTGGTTTTGGAGACTACACCCTTGCCAATCGCCAAAACATGATCAACGAGGCGATTGCGCAGTTCAATGCTGGTGCGGTTGTGGCACTGATTTACCATGCCTGCGCTCCAACCGGCGACGAATCCTGCACCTGGGATGATATTGGTGGCGCCAATCCCGTGCACCTCACAGATGATCAATGGAACCAGCTCATCACGCCTGGCACCGATCTCTACAACAACTGGATTGGCCGGCTTGACGCGCTCTCCGTATATTTTCAGCAGTTGAAAGATGCTGGCGTAGCAGTTCTGTTTCGCCCCCTGCATGAGATGAATCAGTGTGTGTTTTGGTGGGCTTGCCGTCCGGGCCCCAACGGAAGCTTGCGCCTCTATCAGATTACGCACGACTATCTCGCAATCAGGAAAAGATTGTCCAACATTATTTGGGTCTGGAACCTACAGGATTTCACCACGCTCAGTTCTGACGTCAACAGCTACTTTCCCGGCAACCGCTACTTCGACGTTGCTGCACTCGATGTTTACAACACAGGTTATACCCAGCACAACTATGACACCATGGTCGGCATTGCTCACGGTAAGCCGATTGCGGTCGCAGAATGCCAGTGCTTGCCTTCCCCCAGGTTGCTGGCTCAGCAGAACAAGTGGACGTATGTGATGCTATGGCCAGACTTCATTTGGGAAAACACTAGTGTTCTCCCGGTACTCTACAACGCGCCGAACGCCCTGACCTTGGACCAAATGCCAGGGTGGAGAGTGCCGTTCTAGAAAGCAAGTGTTCCACTTCGACATCCATCGTCGTCGGCGGCGGTGTGTGTGATCACTTGACTCCCCTGCTTCGGGCCGCCGACTGCACAAATTATGAGATGAGGGAGCAGACTGTGAGCCTGACAAAAAGAGAGCTGGAGGTATTGCACTGGATTGTCAATGGCAAGACGACGAAGAACATCGCCGACATTCTAGGCATCGCCGTAACCACGGTTGCAGCACATAGGGCCAATATCATGAAAGCGGTAGGCGTCCGAAAGACAGTGGATCTAGTGGTGTACGCCATTCAACACTCTCTGGTATCCATTCCCGTCCATTCGAGAAACACCAAGGCTGCATCATTGGAATGGGTGCAGTAAAGGTAGTGGCAACCTCTAGGTGTGAGGGGAGCGGCTTACCAAACCAAAGGCGTGCGCCTGCAACACGCAGCCGAACAAGCCAGGGTTCGCGTTCGCTGGCAGAGCACTTACGAACAGCTCAACAATGCCTCTTGCGTGCCGATGACGACGCGAAAATGTAGTTGGCGGCTTGCGAATGGCTTCGCGACAACGTACGGGGGATGAACAAATGCGAGATGGTCTTTCTGATTGCTCGGGGCCCATCCGTCTTTTGACAATCTGCCTTGGCGTCCTCATTTTGTCACCTGCGCTTAATTCGCAGACCTCATACCAAACTCTTAACTTTTTGTATCGCATTCGAGGATTGCAGACCGTAGCAGGACAACATAACCGTGAACCAAATAGCCTGCCTTCTGGGAGGACGACCCAAGTCTTCAATACCGTGGGGCTTTATCCCGCACTGTGGAGTGGAGACTTCTTGTTTGGAGCCGCCGAGATCGCAAATCGTCAAACCATGATCGACCAAGCAAAGACCGAGTGGGCTCGCGGTACGATTCCGCACTTGATGTGGCACTCATGCTCTCCAGTGTTCGAGGAACCATGTGGATGGGACAGCAAAGGCGTTCTGAGCCATATGACCGACGCGCAGTGGAACGACCTAATCACAGACGGAACGGCCATCAACACCACTTGGAAGCGACGTATGGATGAAGTGGCAGTATTTTTGCTTCAGCTCAAAAACCAAGGTGTGGAAGTGTTATTCCGGCCGATTCATGAAATGAACCAGGAGCGATTTTGGTGGGGAGGCCGCCCAGGGCCAAAGGGCACGGCGCGGCTCTTTCAAATTACCCATGACTACCTGAAATACACAAAGGGTCTTAGCAACATCATCTGGGAGTGGGATCTGCAGGATTTTGACAGCTTGTCCGGTGATATCGCTAGCTACAATCCAGGAAGCAGTTATTTTGAAATATTCGCGCTCGATATTTATGCGGGCAATACACAGGCGAAATACAATCTCGCGTTGACCGCCGCCAATGGTAAGCCTGTCGCCATAGGGGAGTGCTCGGTGCTACCCACTCCATCGCAACTGAGTGCCCAACCGACCTGGGCATACTTTATGGCCTGGGCAGAACTTATATTCCAGGACAATTCAACGGCTCAGATTCAAGCGGTTTACGATGACCCTCAGGTTGTCCCGCTCAATCGCATGCCGGGATGGCAATCGGGTTCGTTCGATCTCATTTCTCCGAGCAAATGGTACAGCTTGGTGAACCTTCGTAGCGGGAAGTGTATCGATGCACGAGGATCGGGAACCGCAAACCGCAAGCTGATCGAGCAGCACACCTGTAACGGCACTCATGCACAACAGTACCAACTCTCGCCTGTCTCCGACAGTTCCTTTCACATCAGAAGCCGGGACGAGAGTTCAGGAGGGATCGATGTGGCGGGTGGACAGACCGCCACGGGAAACGGGGTTCCCTTGGAACTGTCGAGCAAGGATGAAAGCAATCCGCGATGGTTGCCCGTGCCCGAAGGCAACGGCGTCTATCACTTCGTCGCGTGGCATAGTCACAGATGCATGGAGGTCCCAGCTGGCTCGAGCGCCGACCGCATACAACTTCAACAATACGACTGCAATGGTACTGCGGCGCAGTCTTTTCGGTTGGTACAGCAACCCTGACCGTGCATGATCCCCTGCTCGGATCGGGCAGAGACGGCCATGTCCAGCGGACATGAAGACAGATTTAGGGGAGGCTCCTTCTGGGAGACGCGCGCTCATTATTGCTCATTCCGCTGGCGCTCATGTCCTTCGCCAGTATGGTGGGGATCCATCGGTCTCAGGAGACAACAAGTTCTAGCCATCTCTCGTACGCGGCCGGGCACAGAACGGCTTCAAGTGATTCTGTTCGGTTTATCAACAGTACGGAAAGCTCAGGCATCCAATTCGTCCACTTTAAGGGCAGCCAAGGAATGTCGATCAACCGCGAGGAGTTCGGTCCAGGGGTGTGCGTTGCCGACTTCAACAGCGACGGCTGGCAGGACATCTATTTTGTTAATGGACGGGACTTATACAGCCGCGGACTTTCGGCCCGCAATGCCCTTTATCGAAATTCGGGCGATGGAGCGTTTATCGACATTACTGAGCAAGCGGGTGTGCCTGGAACAGGCTATGGACTCGGTTGTGTCTGGGGAGATTATGACAACGATGGCTTTCCTGACCTTTTTGTCACCCAATACGGACGAAATGTGTTGTACCACAACAATGGAAATGGAACGTTTACAGATGTAACCGATAAAGCAGGTGTTGCGGGTTTGGAATCAGGAACCCTCTTCCATAGCGGAGCGGTATTTTTCGACAGTGACCGCGATGGCTATCTCGATCTATACGTCGGCGGATACGTGGCACTGGACCCAGACGGTCCACGCTACTGTAACCTGGGGAAGCTGCGAAGCAGTTGCCCGCCACGTGCATACCGGGGCAGTGCGAACGCTCTTTACCATAACAACCGCGACGGAACGTTCACGAACGTCACGGCGAGCGCTGGTGTCTTTCAGCCGCATGGGAAAAACCTTGCGGTGGGAGTCTCAGACTACGACAACGATGGCTGGCCCGATTTATTCGTTGCAAATGATGGGCTCGAGGCCAATCTCTATCACAACCAGCATGACGGAACATTCAAGGAGGTTGCTGTCGGAAGCGGAATGGCGTATTCCGAAAATGGCGGCCTCATGGCTGCCATGTGCATCTCACTTGGCGACTACGATAACGATGGTTGGCTCGATCTTTACATTTCAGATTTTCAGGAATCATCAGACCATCTCTGGCATAACGATGGAAGAGGGTATTTTGAAGAAGTTAGCCGCCAGGCGGGACTTGCCGCTCCAACTCGCAATGTGCTCGGTTTCGGTGGAGGCTTCTTCGATTATGACAATGACGGTTGGCTCGATTTGTTTGTGGCAAATGGCCACGTCTATCCCGAAGTTGAAGAGGCATATCCGGGAACACGCTACAAACAAGTGAACTCCTTGTTCCACAATGAGGGCAATGGGAAGTTTTCAGAAGCGACAGGACTCGCAGGACTTCGAGCAGAAGTGCCCCGCGCCGGCCGAGGCGCTGCCTTTGCTGACTTCAACAATGATGGCTTCGTGGATGTGGTTGTGGCGAACAACGGAGATCCTCCCAGCTTGCTGCGCAACTCGGGCAACAGCCATCATTTCCTTAACTTCAAGCTAGTCGGCAGGACGAGCAATCGCGATGCGATCGGCGCGCGCATCCGAGTCGTGGCAGGGAACCAAACGCAAACCAGAGAAGTGCAGGGCGGCGGCAGTTATCTGTCGCAAGGTGATCTCCGCGCCAACTTTGGGTTGAGACGTCTGATGCTCGCTCAGAGCGTGGAGATCAGGTGGCCGAGTGGGGAAAGCGAAACCTTCCACGATGTGAAGGCCGATCAGTTTTATCTAGTCGAGGAAAACACCCATCAATTGAAGATGCAATATTTCGCTCCGCCACGTTGAGTTGAGAGAGGCCAATCCGTGATCGTGGAACCGAAGGTACCCCGAAGCGGGAGCATACGGGAACGCCGTAGCATGCTGAATCGGCTATGGGAACCGTGGCAAGCCGCCGGCGGGGGCAAAGAATCCCCTAAGCCCATCAGAGCTGATCGCGAAAGAGCAGATGCTGCGTCCAAGGCCCGTGAAGATCGAAAGTTGGCGCGGTACAGTCATCGAAGCCTGATACGTACGCTCAGGCAAATCAGCCGGGACAAAACCGTTCCGGTAGAGCTCAGAGTGCGCTGCTGCGAACTGCTGGTTCTGATTGATCCTACAATCAACTTCAACGTGATCGAACCACCCTGGAAGCAAGGTGAGGAACCGTCAGGACAACCGATGGAACCAAAGCGCCGACCATAGCGGATCCTTATTAAGAGCGTTCGGGAAGCCCATCATGAGGTTGGTCAGCTGTTCAAGGTTTGCCGGGAGACCAGAGGAAGGTAAGGTCAGGTCGATCGATAGTCCCAATCGGTTTGGCCGGGTAAATATCTGCCGACACAGCCGATAAAGTCATACTCGCCAGTTAGGTGCCAAGGCAGTGGATTTTCTGAGCACAAGATCGGTTTTGAGGAGGAATTCTGTTCCTTTGGGAGAAGGAGTCTTCCGCAGGGACCCGGCGACCAGGGCTTTGAACGCCAGGCGGGAGATTTCTACCTGCGACATCTGTATGGTGGTGAGCGGGGGGATCATGAACTGTGACAGTCGCACGTCATCAAATCCGATGACGGAAAGTTTTTGAGGTATGGAAACACCGCGTTCATAGGCCTCGCGCATCACTCCGATAGCGGTCATGTCGTTTGAGCACATGATGGCGGTCGGCTGATTCGCTCGCTGCGTGATCTCCGCGAAGGCTTTCATGCCGCCCTCCATGGTGTGATCACCTTCCAAGATCAGCTCTGGGTACACTCCGATTCCGATCTCTCGGAGCGAATCCTCAAACGCTTTCCTGCGTGTAACCGCAGAGGGAAGCCGCGACGGACCTGCAATGAAGGCGATCCTCTCGTGGCGCAGCGCCGCAAGGTGTTGTACAGCCTGTCGAATCCCCCGCTGGTAATCGATCTTAATGTTGTACATATGCGGACGCGGTGGCCCGACATCAACAAAAACGAGAGGGACTTTGCGGAGTTTCAATCCTTCTAGCAGCAACTCTTCCATTCCGAACGTCAGAATCGCAACTCCATCCACTCGGCGTTCAATCATGCGGCGAACAGAAGATCTCATTCGGTTCGGATCGTGCACGGTGGAACTCAGCAGAATCTCATAGCCATGCTCGACAGCGATGTCTTCGAACGATTGCACAATCTCAGGGAAAAACGGATTCATCATGTCCGACACAATCAATCCGAAAATCCGGGTTCGTCCTGATACCAGGGCACGCGCCTGGGTGTTCGGGTAATAACCGAGTTCATCGACGATTTTCCAGACGCGCTTGGCCAACTGGGGATCAACGGTGGGCACGCGATTGATGGTGCGCGAAACAGTAGCTACGGAGACTCTAGCTAGTCTCGCGATTTCAGTCATGTCCATTTGCGGGCAGGTGCCTCGTCGGCTTTGCGCGAATTTTACGCTCCGGTATCGGTTTGCGCCAGAACAAACAACCGGTCTCAGTCGACAAAGTGGGTCGTACAAACTTGCGATGAGTGGTAATACGAGCGGACGGGCGCGATATTTGAGGTGGGCGGTTTTCCCGCGCGGCGGGAATCACTGCCCCGCAAGAGGGGTGGGCAAGGACGCCATTTTTCTTTACGCAAAACGCTCCCTTTTTTCTTGTCAGAGAAGGGCCCGACACGTATATTAATCCGTCGTCAGGTAAACGTTTGCTGAGGCGGTTCGCGCGTCCTTCGGTTCGGGTCCGCGGCATGCCGGGGGGAAGATCGTGTCATCCAGAAGAAGGTTCTTGCAGCAAGCTTCAACCGCCGCAATGGCGGCATCTTCGAGCACGCTGTTTGGCCGCCTGCTTTCGGCACGCGCAGCCGCAACGTCGGATCAAACCGCCCGCATATACATCGATAGCCGGAGAAGTATTGCTCCGCTCGACCGCAATGTGTTCGGGTCTTTTCTCGAGCAACTCGGGCGCGCCATCTATGACGGCATTTACGATCCGGGATCCAAGCTGTCGGACTCGAATGGCTTCCGGAAGGATGTCATGCAAGAAATCAAGACCATGGGCGTCCCCATTATTCGTTATCCCGGAGGAAATTTCGTTTCCGGGTACAACTGGCTTGACGGAGTCGGCCCCCAGAAAGACCGTCCAAAGGTTCTGGACAAAGCCTGGAACTCGATGAACACCAATCAATTCGGAACCAATGAATACATGGCCTGGTGTAAGGCGGTTGGGACACTGCCGCTCATGGGGTTGAATCTGGGGACGGGCACGCCTGAGCAAGCCGCGGCACTTTTGGAGTACTGCAACGTCGATAGAGGAACCCAGTGGAGTGATCTGCGTCGGAAGCACGGAGTTGCGGAACCCTATAACGTGAAACATTGGTGTATGGGCAATGAAATGGATGGACCTTGGCAAATTGGGCACATGACGGCAACCGAGTATGGAATGAAAGCCCAAGATACAGCCCGGCAGATGCGGGCGGTTGACCAAGATAAGGCGCTACAGCTCATTGCCTGTGGCTCGAGCGGGCCATTCATGCCGACTTACCTGGAATGGGACCGCGAAGTTCTGGAGCAGTGCTACGACTACGTGGATGGCCTATCGTTACACCGATATCTGGGAAACGCGGAAGAAACCGGCGAGGACAGCGCTAAGTATCTGGCCATGAATCTCACCATGGACAAGCAAATCGCTGAGTCACTGGCGGTTTGCGACCTGGTGCGCGGGCATAAGCGCTCGAAAAAGAAACTATGGCTCTCCTTTGACGAATGGAACGTCTGGTACCGCGCTCGGAGCGGCGATGCAGTCGATGGCCATCGCAAGGAAGCCCCACACCTTCTTGAGGAGGTCTATGACCTCGAGGATGCGCTGCTTGTGGGCGGAATGCTCAACACCCTCATGCGCAACGCCGATCGGGTGAAGATTGCCTGCCTGGCACAGCTCATCAACGTGATCGCGCCGATCATGACCAACGAGAATGGTTTGTTCCGTCAGACCATCTACTATCCGTATGCCTGGGCGTTGCAATATGCTCGCGGCAAAGTGCTCAATGTCGTCGTCGAGTCGCCCACCTATGACGTGAAAGGCTTCGACGAGCCCGCGCCGTATCTGGATGCGGTTGCCACCACGGACAATGGAAAAACTTCTTTGTTCATCCTCAACCGCGATCTCGAAAAGGCTCATACGATTGAGGTTATCTGGGAAGATGCGCCGCAAGCCCGGGTACTGACCTCGCAGGTATTAACCGGAAGCGATCTCAAGGCCGTGAACGGGTTTGACGCTCCGGAAAAAGTGAAACCGCAAGCGTTCGAGAACCCCTCGACCTCCAACGGACGCACACGGTTTGAGGTTCCAGCGCGTTCTTACGCGGTGATTCAGTGGGGCGGCTAACATAGGAGCGCGCATCTCATGCATGAAAGCCCGGGGACCCGCGAAATTGCTGGTACTGCTCTGGCGTGCTATAAGAAAACCAGATGAGCAGTTCGCGTCCGCACAGCACCCCTGTGTGGCAATCCAATTCCCGGGCACGGTTCACCCTAGTTTGCCTTCTGGCCGGTGCGATGTGTCTTGTTGCCCCTCGTGCAACCGGCCAGATCAGCCATCTTCAGGCTGCCACCACATTCTTGGAGCAAGGCGACACCGCTCGGGCCGAATCTGAGGCGCGGCTTGCTTTGCACAATGCAGAAACGAAGCCGCTGGCCTTGGCGATGCTCGGTACCATTCGCCTGCAGCAATCCCGGTACCCCGAGAGCCTGGAATTCTTGAACCAGGCCCTCGCCCTAAATCCGCGGCTGGCGGGGGCGAGAACAACCTTGGGGGATGCCTACATCTTTACCGGCAAGCCGGCGCTTGCCAGGAAGTGCTTCCAGGAAGTGCTCCGCACCGACCCTGGCAATTTGAACGCCCGTTACGATCTCTTCAAACTCGAAGCTGCGGAGCGTAACTTCAAGCAATCGCTCGAAGCAGCCCACCCGATTCTTCCGCAGCTTGTCACCTCCGATGAGGGGATATCGATTCTAGCCTCCGACTACAGCGCCCTTGGAAGGAGTCAAGATCTGGCCGCCCTGGTTCCTCGCTGGCGAGATCTCCAGGCCCCGGCGCTTGAGTTTGCCCTCGATTTTGGAAGCCTGCTTCTTGCAAACGGGATGAAAGCCGAAGCCGCGGAGGTTTTCGATGGGGCCGAAAGACAACTGCCTGCTCATCCGGTCTCGAGCGTTGAACTGAGGCTCGGCAATGCGTTTTTCTCGGCGGGTCGCCTGGACCAGGCGGAACAGCATACGCAGCGAGCTCTGAGGACGGCGCCCGATTGCCTTGCCTGCGATATGACGCTAGCGGCGATTGCCGAGCGACAGGACAACACCGAAAAAGCCCTGTCTTATCTTGTGGACGCGAGGAAACTCGCACCCAATGACCCGGAAGTCCTATTCCAATTCGGCCGCGTCTGTCTCATGCGCGACCTGCTGGATGACGCTTTCTCTGCGCTCACCAAGGCTAACGAATTGAAGCCGGACAACGATTCTTACTTGTACACCCTCGCCTCGGCGAACATCGGGAAGCGCAATCTCACCAAGGCGCTAGAGATTTTTCAGCAACTGTTGCGGAAGCATCCCAATGACCCGGGCCTCACCTACGCAATCGGGGCGGTGTATTTTCTGCTGGCTGACTATCCCAATGCGGAAGCATCTCTGAAGCAAAGCCTCGCCGCGCAGCCCAACCAGGTCTCCGCTCCTTATTATCTGGGACTAACCTTCAACGCGGTCGGGGATACTGATCAGGCGATCTCCGTGTTGCGTGATGTTGTCGAGAAGCATCCGGACCACGCGCCTTCCCTTGTCAAGCTGGGAGGCCTCCTTGCGAAAGCGCAGCGATTGGACGAAGCCCGGCAGGATCTGGAACGCGCACTCGCTCTCGACCCGGACTCGGTAGAAGCCCATTATCAGCTCGGCCTGCTCCTGCGGAGAATGGGGAGGCGGGAGGAAGGAGATGCGCAATTGGCCGAGTCGAAGAGACTTGGCGAGGCCCAACGAGCACAAAAAGACATACGCTTGCGCTTGCTGCTGCCGGATTAGGCCAACAGAATGCCACCCAAGCCCTTCAATTTTGGATCGATGCAGATGACTGCCTCCCGCCGTAGCTTTCTTCGTGGACTCGCCGGCCTAAGTTCGATCGTTCCGCTCTCGGCCTTGCTTCCGGCGCGAGCATTTTCCCAATTGAGATCGGTTGCGCCCTCAAAGGCCGTGTTCTCGTTTAAGGATGTAGCCGTGGAAGCGGGACTGGCTAAGGCAGTCAATGTCTTTGGGGGCGTCGAGCGCAAACGGTACATCTTGGAAGAGACTGGATGTGGCATCGCACTGTTTGATTACGACAACGATGGCTGGCTCGACATCTTCATGGTCAACGGCACGCGGTTAGAAGGCATCGATCCTGCCAAGCCGCCCACAAACTTTCTGTTCCACAACAACCGGGACGGAACTTTCACCGACGTGACCGAAAAGGCTGGTCTGGCGCGCTCCGGTTGGGGGCAGGGATGCTGCATCGGAGACTACGATAACGACGGCTTCGACGATTTGGTTGTGACCTACTGGGGCGGAATCGTTCTCTACCACAACAATGGCGATGGAACCTTTACCGATGTCACCGAAAAAGCCGGCCTCGCTCAAAAAGGCCATCCGCGCTGGAATACGGGATGCTGTTTTGTCGACTACAACCGAGATGGGCATCTCGACCTGTTTGTAGCCAATTACGTCAACTTTGATGTCGAGACCAGCCCGCAGCCGGGTAGCACCGGATACTGCCAATATTACGGACTCGGAGTCGGCTGCGGTCCCCAGGGCATGAATGGCGGCACCAACATTTTGTATCGTAACCGCGGCGACGGCACCTTTGAAGATGTATCGGTCGCATCGGGCATTGCCACCCCTCGCGGCACGAATGCGCCCATAGCCTTTGTCAACGAGAATTGGCTTCCGGTTGGTTCCTATGGTCTTGGGGTCAGTGCAGCTGATTTCGACAACGACGGCTGGCCTGACATCTATGTGGCTTGCGATACCGTTCCCAGCCGCTTCTATCACAACAAGGGCGATGGAACCTTCGAAGAAATCGGACGCGAGATCGGCTGTGCCGTCAACGAGAACGGCACCTCCCAGGGCGGGATGGGAGTGGCTGTGGGGGACTACGATTGCGATGGTTGGCTCGACATTATTAAGACCAATTACTCCGACCAGACCTCGAATGTGTACCACAACAACGGGGATGGAACGTTCTACGATGCCGTGCTGCAGGCGGGGCTTGGGGCTAACACGAAGTTCTTGGGTTGGGGGGTGGGCCTTTTTGACTTCGATAATGACGGCTGGCTCGACATCTTCATGGCCAACGGCCATGTCTTTCCCGAGGTTGATTCGAAGAAGCTCCATTTCAGCTATAAGCAGAGAAAGATCCTCTATAGAAGCCTAGAGGGGAAGCGGTTTTCTGATGTCACTGCCGAAAGCGGTCCGGATCTGAACATTCCTCTTGGGAGCCGTGGCGTGGCCTTCGGAGATTTCGATAATGACGGCGACATCGATATCGTGGTGAGTAACATGAACGACAGGCCATCGCTCTATCGCAATGACTCGTCTGCGAAGAACAATTGGTTGAAGATCAAGTGCATTGGGACGAAATCCAATCGCAGCGGAATCGGAACTCGAGTTCGGGTCGTTACGGGAAAGCATTCGCAAATCAGCGAAGTGATGAGTGGCTCGAGCTACATCTCTCAGAACGATCTTAGACTGCACTTTGGCCTGGGACAGGCCAAGCTCGCCGATCTTATTGAAGTGCGTTGGCCCTTGGGCGGGTTAGAAACCTTCAAGAACGTGGATGTCAATCAATTACTCGTGCTCGAGGAGGGGAAGGGAATCCTCCGGCGCGAGGCATTGGGAAGAAAGTAGCGACTCTCGTAGGCTCTTACGAAACAAAAAAGATGGCTCGCTTTCGCGAGCCATCTTTGGTTTAAGTTGAGGTATTCGTCTAGAAGAATACCTGCAAGCCGAACTGGATTCGACGTGAGATGTTGCACTGGCTTGAGGTTTTGCCGAAGTTGCTATTCCCGCCGTTTGGAATCCAGAACTGATCAACCGGGCAGAAGAAGACGCGGTTGAACACGTTCCCGGCATCAGCTTCGAAGCGTATGAACTTCTCTTCGCCAAAGTAGGTATCCTTAAGGATGGACAGATCCTCGTTATAGTAAGGGAACCCACGCACGCCGGCATCCTGTCGCGGTGCGTCACCGAACGCCGGTGCCCCATTTGCTGTAGAGCCGGGATCCGACCATCCTCCTTGGCTCAAATAGACGTTGTGACCGGCAACATTCGGGTTGCTGAAGCTTCCAGTCAAACCCGATCCAGACTTGTTGGGGAACCTTGCGTAGTTGAACAGGTAAGGCCCGAGGGTGTTTGGCATCGTGATCGACAGTGGCCGCCCCGATGAGTAGCTCTGGATACCCGAGAGCTGCCAACCACCAAGAACCTTGTCAGTAACTCCAGCATGGTTCAAGAACTGCTTTCCCTTTCCAAACGGCAGGTGGTACACCCAGCCGACTGAGAAAATGTTAGGAACATCATCAGAGCTCACGCTCACCATGCTGTTGAGGTTGGCCGGATCTTGGATGGGAGGACCACCCGCCCCTAATCCTGTTTCTGATCCGTTGTTCACCAGCTTGGAGTGAGTGTACGCCACTTTCAGCATCAACCCCCACTGCATTTGGGCATTAAAGGCCATCTGTAACGCGCTATAGTGGCTGTTTCCAAACGGGAAGAACCGCCAGTTGATCTGCTGGTATTGGGGCCAACTCCTCAGTGATTGAGCAAGCGTGCCGGTAAAGGTTGGATAGGGCGCGGTGGTGAAGCCGTCCGCGACAGCGATCGCGTTTGGTGCTCCGTTGGTGAATCCACCGTTGGTGAGATCGCTGGCATTCGGGACGAGTCCAAAGACTGAGCCCGGGTTCATGTTGTCATACACTCCGGCCGAGCTACGCCCATCGATCAGGCGCGTCCCGTGATTGCCGACATAGGCGATATCGATTCCCATGTTGCGCGCTAGCTGCCGCTGGAATGACACCGACCAGTTCTGGTACCGCGGCATGGTGTAGGTCCGGGGATCCACACCAACCGGATTGCCGCCATTGGCCACGCCGGCGTTGAGCTGGGGTGGCTGCACAATGCTGGCCGTCGGAAAGTTGCAGGGAATGTTACGAGCTGTATAGAAGCTGCATCCTGAGCTGCTAGATGGATTTGCCCCGGCCATGTAGAAGCTGGGGAACAGATCAGCTGTTGAGTTGTTGACGGTAGGATTCGTCTGGTATCCGTCCACCGGGTACGGATCCCACGAGTCAGCCTGCACTCCGGCATAGTACATTCCGTAGCCACCGCGGATTACAGTCTTCGGGTTGATCGAATACGCAAATCCTATCCGGGGACCAACGTTCCAACTCGTCTGCCCATTCGCCTTCGAAGTATGGAAGACGGTAGCGCCGGGTACTCCAAGCGGGTTCTGAGCGCCCGGATCAAAGGTCGAAAAGCGGTTGAATTCCTCAGTCAGGTTGCCCTGGTGATCAAAACGCAAGCCAAGCGTAATCGTGAGATTGCTGCGAAGCTTGATATCGTCATTGGCCCAGATCGCCCCATACCTCATTTTGGGCATGTACTTGAACGGAATCGAGAAGTTCGCACTGTCTACTTGGCCCAGAATAAAGGAGGCGAATTCGTTTCCGCTTGCGCCACCCGTCATGATCTGTCCAGTGCTGTTGTATCCGGCGGTGGCTGCGTCATTGAAATTAAAGTTCCCGCCGGTATTAACCGCCCAGCCTGTTTGTGGGAACGTCATGTAGCGGTATTCCATTCCCGCCTTAATCGTATGTTTACCAGTCACCCAGGTAACGTCATCGAGAAGCTGATAGCGGTTATTAATATCAGCTCCCTGACTGGCCCAAGGCGTCCCGAAGTGCTGGTAGCCTACAGCACCGTTGAAGTTCAACTGCGGGAAGCCGGCATTGTCGAAGATTGGTTGATCCGGCAACCCAAGCCCCAACGCCTGATTCCACCCGACCCCGCCTGAAAGCTGATGACCGAGCATCTGCCACCGGTCATAAGCCAGAGTTGTGTGGTTGAATACGTTTGGCTTGATGATCCAGTTCATCTGCAGGTGGTCAAAGTGATTGGTAATACGCTGATAAAAGCCCTGTCCGATGTAGGTGTTGTTCTTCGCCGATGCCGTCTCACCGTCATTTATGGTATTGCAGCCCTGGGGGCCACCGCAGTGGGCGATTCTCGGACGGACATTCTCGTAATAACTATTGGCTATCGAGAACTTGTCGTTGAACTGATGATCGAAACGGAACAGCCAAGTTCTGACGTTAATCTTGTTGTTGTCGTCGGAGCTTCCGCCAAAACCATTCGCACGGAGGGTATTGCGATCAAGTGCTGGAATGTTCGGAATTACCGCGGACGCCATAGGGCTCCAGAGCGGATCGTTGGATGGAATAATATTCGCTTGGCCCGCGATTGGCAGCCCGGTTACGGGATCAAACCCGTAACCATCGCGAACAGGAACACCACCGACGAGCCTCGTCGTCGCAGGATTAAAAATCTCTCCTTGGTAGATCGGCCTGCCCAGCTTGTCCGTATCGACCACCGTATTAGTGTCCAGGAACTCGGTAAAATTCCCCTGCCGTTGAAGCGGCGTGGCCAGGGTGTTCACGAATCCTGTATTTACCGTACTGTGGTAGTCCAAGCCATCGATATTGAAAAACCAGAACGTCTTCTTCAGCTTCGGAATTGGACCGCCGAGGGCAAAGCCCCAATTATTCTGGCCCAACGGCAGCGTGGTTCCCAGTCCTCCCTGCTTTAGAACGGGTCCCACAAACCAGTTGGCGGCGTCGAACTTGTTGTTGGTGTAGAAGTCATACACGTTTCC
>Ga0105248_10004883_pt1 | contig 14819 bp, 1 predicted proteins | sample KBSS34metaG_FD_81524 | JGI IMG/M metagenome (GOLD analysis project Ga0105248, IMG submission 81524) | Switchgrass rhizosphere microbial communities from Kellogg Biological Station, Michigan, USA - KBS S3-4 metaG | ecosystem: Host-associated > Plants > Roots > Rhizosphere > Soil | place...
ACAACGCCAACCGCGCGCCGGTGCTCGGCGACGTCGTCAACGCCTTCGTCGACCGCGGCGCGACCCTCGACATCCCGATCAGCGCGGTCGACGCCGACGGCAACCCGCTGACCGTCACCGTCTCCGGCCTGCCAGCGTTCGCGACCTACACGCAGACCAGCCCAGCGGGCAGCCACATCACCGGCGTCATCCATTTCGCACCGGGCGCGGGCGATCGCGGCGACTACACGCTCACGGTCGTCGCCCAGGACGACGGCGACGGCGACGTCAACCAGGTGCTGGCGCAATCGAAGAGCTTCGTCGTCACCGTGCGCAGCCCGAGCGAGGCGCCGGTGGTGAGCGTCGCCCGCCAGGTCGTCGCCGTGATCGGCCAGGAGCTGCGCATCCCGATCAGCGTCGCCGACCTCGACCAGGACGCGCTCAGCTACGCCGCGCAGGGCCTGCCGGCCGGGGCGCGCATCGTCAACGAGCCGCAGTACGGCCACGCCTACATCAGCTGGACGCCGGCCGCGGCCGATGCCGGCAGCCACGACCTCAGCCTCGAAGTCACCGACAGCGGCCTGCCGCCCGCCGATTCCGGCTACATCGTCGATCCGAACCAGCCGCCGGTGCCGAACACGACCGTCGCCGACATCCGCATCGTCGTCCGCGCCGCCGACCAGGCTCCGGCGCTGATCGGCATCGCCGCGACGGGCGCGACGATCAGCGGCGATCCGTTCGCCGGGACGCAGACGCTGCTGACCGGCGACGAAGGCGTCGCCACGCGCATCGAGCTTTCGGCGCGAGACCTCGACTTCGACGTGCTGCAATGGATGGTGAGCGGCCTGCCGAGCGGCATGACGCTCGAGCCGAGCGCCGGCTCCGATGGCCAGTCGACGCTCGTGCTGCGCTGGACGCCGGGCCTCTTCGCGGCGCAGACCGACAACGGCGACGGCACGACGCCGGGCCACTATCGCCTCGTCGTCAGCGCCGGCGACGGCAGCGCCAGCGCAACGCGGACGATCGAGCTCGTCGTGCGCAACGTCAACCAGGCGCCGCGCCTCCTGCCGGTGCCGCTGCAGCTCGTGCAGGAAGGGCAGACGCTCGCCTTCACGATGCTCGCCGGCGATGCCGACAACGACCCGATGCGGCTCGCCTTCATCTACGACGACGACACGCCCGCCGGCATCAACTTCAACGCGACCACGGGCGCCTTCGAATGGACGCCCGGCGCCGACGTGGTCGACAACGCCACGGGCGACTCGCGCGCCTTCACTTTGCGCTTCAGCGCGAGCGACGACACGACGACGACGTATCGCACCGTGCAGGTCCGCGTCTACGACGTCAATCGCCCGCCGCAGATCGTGAGCTCGAGCCACGCCGTGCTCGTCGGCCAGAGCTTCGCGCTGCCGGTCGTCAAGGGCGCGAGCGCGCCGGCCGGCGCGATCCGCGTCAGCGACGCCGACGGCGCTGCCCAGACGCAGGGACTCGTCGTCTCGTTCAGCAACCTGCCCGAAGGCGCGACCTACGACGCCGCGGCGGGCCGGCTGCGCTGGACGCCCGGCCCGGGCCAGGTCGGCGACTTCGTCGTCGTCGCCCAGGCGAGCGATGGCCGCAACACGACGACGCAGACGTTCACGCTGCGCGTCGTCGCAGAGGCGGCCGCCAACGCGCCGAAGATCCTCGTCAACACGACCCCCGCGACGCCGGTGCTGCCCGGCCAGGCGGTGGTCGCGACCGTTCGCGCCGTCAGCTTCGGCGCGATCGCCGCCATCACCGCGCAGGTGCGCGGTGCGGCGATCGGCGCGGCCGACTGGACGACCGTGTCGCTCGATTCGCTCGGCCGCCTGCGCGTGACGCCGACCGGTCCGGGCTTGGTCGAGATCCGGGTCGTCGCCGTCGACGTCGACGGCTTCTCGGCGACCGAGACGCAGACGATCCGCGTCCGCGATCCGCTCGATTCAAGCGGGCCGGTGCTCACGTGGGGCGGTGCGCTGGAAGGCAGCGACCCCCATCGCGCGCCCGCCGTGATCGATGCGGCTAGCCTTCTGCAGGCGCGCATCGCCGACCTGCAGCTTATGGGCTGGCAACTCGAGATCGCTCCCGCCAACGGCGGCGTGATCGACGGCAGCGCCTGGCGTTCGATCGCCTCCGAGAGCGATGCCGCCGCCAACGTCGACCACCTGGTCTCGCTCGCCACGCTCGATCCGGCGACCTTGGCCAATGGCGTGTACGCGCTGCGCCTGCGCGCGTCCGACCTGAGCGGCCGCATCACCGAGATCGAAGCGCGAATCCTTGTCGATTCGGCGACCAAGACGCTGACGCGGGCCAGCGCCGGCGACGCGATCTTCCGCCTCGGCGACCATGACCTCGTGCTGACTCGCGCGCTCGACGCGACACCATCGACCGGCGACGACTTCGCCAACTGGTCGCTGCCGTTGCTCGACACGCACCTGACCACCGACCAGGACAGCCTCACGCCGCTCGGCGCTGCGGCGCCCTGGCTCGAAGGCGCGCGCGTCTGGTTGCAGGTGCCGGCGAGCCTGGCGCAGCCGGATGCGGCGACGCAGTATCTGCGCTTCATGCTCGCCACGCAGGGCGTCGCCTTGAGCGCGCAAGCCGGCGCGCCCGTGGCGTACAAGCCGGTGTTCACGGCCAGCGACGGCTGGACGCTCAGCGCCGACGACGGCGACGAGCGTCAGGCGCCGTCGCTGCAGCGCCAGGGCCAGCGCCTGTTCAGCCAGGACAGCGGCCTGCCCTGGGTGCCTCAGGGCTTCGTGCTCACGGGACCCGACGGCACCCGCTATCGCCTCGACGCGTCAGGCAAGGTGCAGTCGATCGGCTTCGCCGACGGCCAGCAGTGGCTGGTGAGCGACGCCGGCGTTGCCCTCGTCGGCGCCGAGGATCCGGGCGCGCGCGTCGAATTCGTTCGCAATGAGCAGGGCCGCATCGATCGCGTCAGCGGCCCGGGGACGAGCGGCGACGCCGCGTCGGTGGCGTACCGCTACGACGCGCAAGGCCGTCTCGTCTTCGCGCGCAGCCTCTTCTCGGCCGGTGCCGGAACGCTGCTCGGCTATCACGACGACGGCACGCTGATCGACGAGACGATTACCGCGAGCCTCGGCACGGCAGTCGGCTGGCTCGCCGGCGCCACCGCGCCGAGCGACACCTGGAGCGGCACGCTTCTCGCCGGGCAACCGGCGCACCTCGCCTTCAGCGTCCGCGAAAGCGAACTCGCCTCGACCGTGAAGTCGTCCGGTGCGCAGGGCGCCGTCATCGTCGCCGTCGAAGTGCAAGGCGCCAGCGTTCAGCTGAGCGCGGTCGGCGCGACGATCCTCGGTCAGGCGACAACCGGCGCGCGCACCGTCACGCTGCTGCGCACGACCGAAGCCGGCCTCAAGCTCCTCACGCTTCAGGGCGCGGGCAGCGTCAGCGTCCGCATCCGCCTCGCCGGCGACATCGACCGCGACGGCGTCGTCGACGGCAGCGACAGCGCGGCGTGGGAAGCTGCCGCGGCGCAAGGGCTGCCGAGCGCCGACTTCAACGGCGACGGCGTCGACGATGCGTCGGACCGGCAGGTGCTGTACGCGAACTACGGCTGGCATGCCAACCTGGCACCGGTCGCGTCGCCGGCATCCAGCGGACCGGCACTGAGGACCCATGCCGATCTCTCGGCGCAGCGCAGCACCGACGGACTGACCGTCGACCAGGAAGGCGACGCGCTGTTCTGGCGCGTCACCGGCGCCGAGCACGGCAGCGCACGCCTCGCGGGCGACGGCAAGACCTTGCTGTTCACGCCCGACGCGGGCTTCGTCGGCCTGGCACGAATCGTCGTCCAGGCCGACGACGGCTATGCGCTGGGCGCGCCGATCGTGCTGAGCGTCGACGTCAGCGGCGCGCGGCTGATCGCGATCCATGTCGACCGGATCGCGGCGATCGCGACCGGGCGGGCGGCGCAGCTCGTGGTGACTGGGGACTTCGAGGACGAGGCCGGCGTCAGCCTGGCCGGGACGTACGCGCAATTCATCTCGTCCGATGCCAACGTCTTGAGCGTCAGTGCCTCGGGACTTGTGCGTTCCATCTCGACAGGGCAAGCGCTGGTTGAGATCCGCGCTCGCGGGATCGAGGGCGTCAACATGTTTACGGTGTCGATCGACGGGGAGTGGCCCGAACTCGATGACAACGGCTTCGAGGTGGACGTCTATCCGCGGGCGATTACCCTGCCTTTGGCCGGGCAACGGCAGCTCAAGGTCACGCTGCCCGACCACACCGCAATTTCGGCGGCGTCCGCAGGCACCCGGTATTTCGTGAGCGATCCGAGCGTCGCCACGGTCAGCGCAGACGGCCTGATTCAGGCGCGCGCTCCCGGCGTCGTCGTGATCTCGGTGATCAACGGTGGCAGGCAGCACGACATCGTGGCCCGCATCCAGGAAGCCATCACCGGGCCGGCGGTGATCAGCGGCGAATCGGGTATCGCCGTGCAGGACGCGCAGGGCAACCAGCTGTTGGTCGCGCCGGGATCACTGCCGGTCGGAACGCGGGTGTCGATCAACAGTCGCTCGCTCGACCAACTCGGCATGCCGTTGCCGGCGCCCGACGTGCTGGACGCTCTCGCCGCCGTCGAACTCGACGTGGGTGACGGGCTCGCGTCGGTGCCGTTGCAACTGGCCGTGCACGTTCCGGCCGACATCGCCGCCGGCACCGAGGTTCAGTTCTGGCGCAAGGGAACGATCCTCGACACCGACGGCACGCTGGACGACACGTGGTGGCTCGTCGACAACGGATTCGTCGGCAGCGATGGCGTCGCGCGCACGGCGAGCCCCCCGTATTCGGGGGTCTACGGCACCGGAACCACGCTGATCACTAAGAGCAAGGTCACCAACCCGAACACCGGCGAGATCAAGGTCTCGGCGGCGATGATCAACTGGGACGCCATCTGGGCCCAGACCGCCTTCATCGCCATGGCGCCATCGCCGTTCATGGCCGTGGCGGCGATCGGCATCTTCGCGACTTCGGCGCTGTCGATGGCTGCCGTCAGCTACACGTTGGCGGGCTCGTACAAGCTCTCCTTCGCTGCGTCGGACCTCGATCTGGCGAAGCTCTCGCTGACGTTCCCTGCCGCGCCGCCGACGGCGAACTTCGCGCCCGATATCACCGGGATCGACTTCGATCCGGCGAGTCGCAAGGTCACCGTCACCGGAACGAACTTCATTCCGCCCGCCCAAGCGGCGAACGGCTTCCAGCTTCGCGTGTGGCTGGTGCCGCGCGGCGAGCAGCTCAAGAACCCGGGTTCGGGAGCCGCGCCGGATCGAGGGCTGGTCTGGCAGGGATACGACGCGACTCGGGCCGCCGATGGCTCGCTCTCGTTTACCTTGCCGGACGGCGTCGCGTTGTCGATGCACTACCTCTATGTCGAGCGCCTGGCCAAGAGTTCGAGCAGCACGGGGCCCTCGCTTGTCGGCTTCCCGGTCCGTAGCGCGCCTGTCCAGGCCTGGGCGCCGGGCTCCGAGAGCACGCTGATCACCACCGCTCACGCGATCGATGTCTTCCAGGTCACCGGCCCCGAGCAGCAACTCGGGCTTCTGAAAGAGGTCACCGTCAACGAGCGGGGCGAGGCGTTGGACCTGTTCGGTCGATACACCGACCAAATCGTGTTTAGCCGAGACGGCACCTTGGCCTATGTTGCCGGAACCGGCAGCAAGATATACGTATTCGACACGCAGATCCAGGCCGTCGTCTACACGCTCGACGTGGCGAATTCGACCACGGGGCTGACCAGTCTTGCGCTCGTCGACGATTGGCTCTACGTGACCGAAGGAAACTACTCCGGCGCCGCACCAGGTCGGCTGGTTCGCATCGACGCGGATCAAAGCAGCGTCGGCTTTCTTCGCACTCAACAAGTCATCAACTTCGGCGCGCTCGCGCCGATGGGCTTCCAGGACATGGCCGTCAGCGCCGACACCTACATGGCGCTGACCGCGCCGGCGGTGGCGGGCTCCTTGTCGAGAGGTGGCGTAAGCGAATCGGGATCGGTCTATGTCATCGACCTCACGAAGATCGACGAGAAGGGCAGGGTTCCAGCAAGCGCGGTGGTCGTCCTCGACAGCGGCACGTTCCCGGTGCCTTACAAGGGCCGGTGGCCGCATTACATCTCGAACGGCGAAGGCGACGGCGACTTCATCTTGTCGAGCGCCAAGGACTACAACTCCGGCTTCGTCGCCATTTCGGTGTCCAGGGATGGCAACGGCAATCTGCAAGGGACGGCGAGCGGCCTGACCGTCAAGCTCACGCCTGTGCTATCGGACTCCGCGTGGCTGCAGAAGCGCTTCCAGCAGAACATCCAGCGTGCGGCGGGCAATGTCATCGTCGAGTACGACGGCAAGGAGTACGCGCTCGTCGCGGATTACAACTTTCTCTTCAACGACATTCACTTCACGTCGGACGACGGTTTCGGGTTCGGCAAGCAGATCGGCGGCAAGATCGGCGTGATCGAGGATCCGTTCGGAACTCCTCGCTATCTCGGTGCGACGACACCCATCGTCGGCGGCGCCGTCGATCACCTGACGTTGAGCGCGGACGGAAAGCTCTACGCCGACGTCTTTATCGAAGAGGTGACCTCCGACTTCGACCGGATGTACAAGTCGGTTTTCGTCTGGGACGCGGCCGAGATCGTCCACGCCGCAATCGAGGCCGACCGCCGCCATCAGTTGTTGTCGACGCCAATCGATCGGGCCCCGAACTTCGGCGGGCAGGTCGCTGTGCCGGCGCGCTACGACGGCAAGGCGGCCGGAGAGTATTTCGGCTGGACGTATGGCATTGGCACCCACCGCGACACCGACGAGGCTGTCATCCTGAGCGGCGACCACCTGCCCGATCCGATCATCACCCTGACCGCCCTTCAGGTCCCTGACGTCAAGCTCCAAACCTTCGCGGAAAAGCTCAACCCCGACGACGTCCTGATCGCCAGGTACATTTTCGGCGGCCTTGACCTCCTCGTCACGGGCGGCTACTTCCAGCGGTACGACGAGCGCGTGCGCGACTACAACCTTGGCAAGGTCAAAAGCTACGACGATTTCGTCCGGGCTAACGTCACCGATGCGTTCGTCACTGCGTTCGCGACCGTCGTGACCTTCGGAGTCGGCAACAAGATCTCGGTCGTCGCATCGGGCGCCAGGACCCTGTACGGAAAGATTTTGGGCAATGTCGCCGGCGGCTTCGCGGCAGGCGTGACGTTCGAGACCCTGCTTCAGGCGGGCCTTGTCGAGATTGCTCGCATCACGAACGGCGCCTTCGGCGAAGCGGAGTTTTCGATTTCGAAGTCCTTCACCACGGGCGGCTTCGGGGCTGTTCTGGCGGGCGCGTTCGCATCGTTGGGCGCGCGCGCCCAACTCTACAAGTTCGCGCCCCAGATGGTGCAGGACCTTCTGCAGACGATGGGTCGAATTGTTGGGTTGGATGCGTCTCGCACCAAGGTGGTCAGGTCGGAGGCTCCAACCATCGAAACGCCCATCGCTCCCGAGGTAGTTGAGGCGCAGGCGCCGCGCAGCGAGATCCGCCCGGGCAACGAAGTCTTGCCCTCGATTCGAGGCGAGACCGAGTTTCGAGTCAATGGAAGGCTCGTCGCCGTTACGCCCAAGGCGGAGTCCATGACCATCGCCCAGGCCAGCGAGTGGTATCGCGCTCAAGTGAATCAGCTGGCGACGATGATGGACAAACGCTTTCCAGCGGAGATCCAGGCGCAGCAGGCCGAGCAGATAAAGCAAGAGCTGATGAACGGCGCGACGGCCGCGTTGTACGACCCCGAGCTCGCCGTCGTCCTGCGCGAGGCATTTGCGGGGGACAGCCTCGAGCGCATCGCCGCGCAGCTGTCGAGCACGGCCTCGGGCACCAAGCTGGATGAGTTGGTCCTTGCGAAGGTGATCGCGCCGATCGACAAGCCTCGTTTTGCCTTCGAATCCGGCGCTTGTTTCGTTGCCGGAACGCTCGTGCACGCCAAGCAGGGCCTGGTGCCGATCGAGAAGTTGAAGGTCGGCGACCTCGTGCTTTCAGCCCCGGAGAGCGGCGAAGGTGCGCAGGAGTACAAGCGGGTGGTCAAGACCATGACGCGCCACGATCAGCGCATCATGAAAGTGATCTACAAGACCGATCAGGAGCCCGATCAATACAAGGCTAGGTACGCCGGCCTGACCACGACGTACGACCACCCCTTTTGGGCAGAGGGCGAGGGCTGGACTGCGGCGAGTCTTCTGAAGGGTGACTATCTCGGCCCATCGAAGCTTCGCCTTGTCGACGGAGCGATTGTCGACCTGCAAGGGCCGACCTATATCTATGCAACCGATCGACCCACGGTGGGCTGGATCGCATCGAACGGACGAGAAGGGCCGGGCTGGCTGGTCGACTTCAGCACGGGCGAACGCCTGCCCGGCCCTGTTGGGTGGGAATGGGAGAAGTGGAACCTCACTGGCGACGATGAAGGAATCCAACCGGTATTCCGGACGACGGTCTTCAACATCGAGGTCGAGGACTTCCACACCTACTACGTCGGCGAGCAGGGCGTGTGGGTGCACAACGCCAACTGTGACGGCATCACGCTGTTCGCAGGTGGCGCGCCTGGTGCCTTGCTTCCGAAGGGGACCCAGCTGTTCGCCAGCGAGGCGGAAATGATCGCGTTCACCAAAGCCAACCCAGGGCTTACAGGCTTCGCCATTGTCAAGACACCCGGCGCGCAGAACTACGTGGGCGTTCCCGAGTCGCAATTGAAGAACTGGCTCAAGTTCGAGGATGGCGTGGCGGGCCGTATTACCAAAGAAGAGGTTCGGCAGGAATACGCAGTCTTCTATGTCAACGCGAATGAGGCGGGGCGTAACTACGTTCGTGTCGAGGGACAGCAGCTCTCTCCCAGCGGGACGCGGGTTTTCGTCGACCGCAAGCTGCAGTTCCCAGATCTCGAAAATCTGGGAAGGCAGCAGGATGTTCTCGATCTGCTGTGGCGCGTGACCCAGGTGCTGGAGCAAAACCAAGCTTACCGGTGGGCCTTCGAATTCAAGGCTCGGCTGAATGGGGACGAGCGGGTGGCGCTGCAAAGGGCGAGGGACCTTTTTGACTCCATCAAGCGCAACGACGCGAGCACGCCGAAGTTCTTCCTAAAGGATGAGAACGGAAACTACACGATCCCGGATCCCAAAAGTGCCGACAAGCTGGCGCGCGTCAGGGCAATGCTTGGCATTGGTGCCGACGGTCGCCCGATCACCGCGAAGATCGAGATCAGAAACGAAGGCGTGGGAACGTCCTTCCCGCAAAACGTCCTCGACGAAGGGACGGCTGGGGTCGAGCCTCTGACGTTGGCCGATGTCAATGCCTTGCTGCCGCGCGCGCGCCAGGCGTGGATCGACGCCGGGGCGTCGGCGTCGATGGTCTACAGTGCCATCGTTGGCATCGCTGACCTGCCATTCGGCTTCGCCGGCCAGACGATCGGTACCCAGATCACGCTCGACGCTGCCGGCGCTGGATGGGGGTGGTACATCGACGCCGCCGCGGAAGGATCGTCAGCCTTCGAACCGGCGTCGGACACTTTGAACTTCCGTGCCCGGTCCGGCAGCGACGCGGAGACCAAACTCGATCTCCTGACCGTCCTGATCCACGAGATCGGTCATGTGCTTGGCATGCCGAGCAGCGTCGACGGCGACGGCGTGATGAGCCAGTTCCTCTCGCCCGGACAACGTCGCCTCCCGGGCACGACGGATGTGGCCGCCCTGAAAGCGGAAGGGATGCCGTACTTCAACGGCGGCACCGGGGTCACGCTGGTCATACCGGCTGCATCGGGCCGCGGCAATGGCGGCAGCGATGACCCTGACTACGCGACCTTCCGCGACCGCCTCTGGCCTGACGCCGGCGAGGTTGACGTGGATGGCGACATCGTCACCCTGCTGGAATCGCTCGCCCGCCAGAGCCACTTTGCGAAAGAGCTCATCGTCGCGCCGAGCGATCGCGCGTTGAGCTTCACGGTCACGGCCGAGAGCCTCGTCGCCAACGGTGCGGGACCGAGCGACGCTTTCGAGGTCGCACTGCTGGATCCGCAGACGGGCCTGCCGTTGATCGATCCGATCGCGCTGACCCGAACCGATGCCTTGCTGAACGATCAGAGCGATTCCGGCGGCCGCACGCGGCAGCTGCTCGCCGCCGGGGTCCATGTCGTCGACAACGGCGACGGATCGAGAACCTACCTCATCGATCTTCGCGGCGTTCCGCCCGGCACGTCGGCGCTGCTGTCGTTCGACCTGATCGGCTTCGGCGCAGCGCAAAGCCGCGTCACGCTGAGCGACATCCATGCCGTTCAAGGTTCTCTCGCGAACCCCGACTCCTTCAGCACCGAGGAAGATTCGAGCCTGACCGGCAACGTTCTTGCCAACGACGTGACGCTGAGCGCCTCGGCGCGCGCGCGGCTGGTCGTCGGGGCCGCGCATGGCTCGCTCCAGCTGGACGAGGACGGGAGCTTCGGCTATCGAGCCGACGCGAACTACTATGGGACGGACGCGTTCAGCTACCAGTTCGCCGAGGACGACGGCTCGTTGTCGGCCGTGGTGGCGGTACGGCTCGTCATCCGCCCTGTCAACGACGCGCCCGTTGCGCCCGGCGACCGCGCCGTCACCGTGCGCGCCGGCGAGCTTTTCACCTTCGATCCTCTCCTCGGCGCGAGCGATGTCGAGGGTTCCGTGCTGTCGCCCGTGCTCGCCTCCGCGCCAGCACACGGCACGGTCGAGCTCAACTCCGATGGCACCTACTCGTACATTCCTCGTCGCAGCTACGCCGGAACCGACACGTTCACCTACCGCGTCAGCGATGGGGACCTGTCGTCGTCCCTCGTCACGGTCACGGCAACGGTGCTGCCGGCAATTGGCGGCCCGGTGGCACGCGACCTGACGCTTCAGCTCGGCGAAGACACGAGCTTGCTGATCGATCCAAGCGCGCTCGGTATCGGCACGTTCGGGGAGGAGGTCGGCAGCACCATCACCCTCCTGCCGACGCACGGAACGCTCGACGTCGATGCCGAAGGCAAGTGGCGTTATCGACCGGCGCCCGACTTCAACGGCATAGACACCCTGCGCTACCGCCTGACCCAAGAGGGAGAAACGTCCAACGAAGCGACGCTGACGCTGCGGATCCTTCCGGTCAACGATGCGCCGGTCCTCGCAAATCGGGACCTCCGGCTCGACGAAGACACCGAGGCGAGCTTCGATCCCCTGTCCGGGGCCAGTGACGTCGACGGCGACGCGCTCATCGCCGAGATCGTCGGCCGCCCGACGCACGGCAAGCTCACGGCCGACCCGAACGGCGGGTTCAGATACGCGCCCGCGGCTGACTACTTCGGGGGCGACTCGTTCACGTACCGCGTCAGCGACGGGCTGCTAATTTCCGCGACCGCGACCGTGACGATCACCGTCATGCCCGTGGACGATGCCCCGGTCGCGAGGGACGGCGCACTCGCGCTGAACGAGGGCGGCTCATTGGTCATCGATCTGCGTTCGTTCGGCTTGGACATCGACAGCACCCAGCTGCGCGCCATCATCGTCACGCCCCCCGAGCATGGGACCTTGGGTGCGAACACCGACGGAACGTTCACCTATCAGCCGGCGACGGGCTATCGCGGCGGGGATGCCCTGCGCTTCCAGCTAAGCGACGGCACGCTGTTGTCGCTCACGGCGACGCTGACGATCACCGTCGGCGCCACCAATCACGCGCCGACGGTCGTGGACCAAGCGTACTCTGTGGTCGCAGGCGGCACGCTGGTGATCGATCCGCTCGCGGCAGCGGCCGACGCCGATGGAGATCTCCTCTTTGCCTTGCTTGTCGATCCGCCGGCCCGCGGAGTCCTGGTCGTTCGGCCGGATGGCAAGTTCAGCTATGTCGCTGCTGGCGGCTATCTCGGCGCGGACAGCTTCACTTATCGAGTAAGCGACGGTCGAGCAGCGTCGGCGGTTGCCACTGTGTCGCTGACCGTGACGGCCTTGAACCAGGGGCCCACCGCATTCGACTCGCTGCGCGAAGGGGTCGAAGACACGGCGCTTGTCTTGCGCGGCGCCGATTTCAAGGCGTCGACGGCCAGTGGCGCACCGCTCGGCATCGCGATTTCGGCGCTGCCGTCCGAAGGCCAGTTGCAGCGGCTGACTTCGGCTGGGGGCTGGACGTCCGTCGCGATTGGCGACCTCTTCTCGCAAGCGATGCTTGATGCTGGCACCCTGCGCTTCGTGCCCGCCGCCGACGCCTCCGGTGGCACCGGGTACGTGCAGAGCGGCGACGGCAACCGCCACGCCCACTACTCCCGCATCGGCTTCAAGGCATTCGACGGCACGCTGTCGAGCGCGGAGGCGCAGGTCGTCATCGACATCGCCGCGGTCGCGGACATGCCGAGCCTACGTTTGTCGACGGCGCAGCCCGCGAGCGGCGACGAAGACACCGCCGTCGCGTTGCCGGGCGTGATTGCAGCGCTCAGCGACACAGACGGCTCGGAATCGCTCGTGCTGACGCTGACCGGCCTGCCGATCGGCGCCACGCTCACCGACGGCGTGAACAGCTTCGGCGCCACCGTCGATCACCGTGTCCTCGACCTGTCGGGATGGAACATCGGCGCGCTGCAGCTGACGCCGCCGCTCGACTTCAACGGTCGCCTGACGTTGCAAGTGCAGGCGAGCGCCATCGAAGGCTCGACTGGCGAGCGGGCCACGGCGACGCAGGATCTCCTTGTCGACATCGTCGCCGTCGCCGACGCGCCGCTGCTTTCGCTCAACCCGCGCGACGCCAGCGTCAGCCGCGAGCTCTTCGCGACGAGCTGGGAGAGCGCGGCGAATCCGGGGACCGCAGCGACGGTGGTGAATAGCGAAACGTTCGAAGGCTGGTCGGTCCTTCCCGCCAACCGAGACCGGACGGCCGCGTTCGAAGTCTGGGCCGAGGGCGACCGCATGCGCAACGCTGGCGGCAACACCGCGACGGTGCACGCGAACCTGGGCGACGGCAGCCAGTGGCTCGCCCTCACCAACGGCAAGACGACGACCTACCAGACGGTGGGCATCGAACGCAGCGTGCCGACCATCGCAGGCGCGGTGTACACGTTGACGTTCGACTACGCGGGCGCGCTCGGCCTCGCGCTCGGCAACACGCGGGTCGTCTTCGAGCTCGACGGCAAGCGCATCGACAGCTACGCAGCGATCAGCCCCAACACCGCGCTCAGCTGGCATTCGGTGAGCTTCCAGTTCGACGGCAACGGATCGCAGCGGGTGCTGACGCTTCGCCTCGAAGGCGACAACTCCGTCGCGACGAGCCGCGGCGCGATGCTCGACGTGATCCGTCTCGTCGAGACCCTGCCGAACGGGGTCGGCGACGTTTACGGCTTCAGCGGCACGCCGATCGATCTGCCGGAAGTCGTCGCCCGGCTGAAGAGCACTGCCGTGTCCGAGCAACTGCGCGTGACGGTCGGCGGCCTCGTCGTCGGCGCGCTGCTGAGCGACGGCGTGCGCAGCGTCACCGTCGCGGCAGCGGGCCAGGTGATCGACCTCGCAGGCTGGGATCTTCTGCATCTCCAGCTCGTCGCGCCAGCCGCATTCACCGGCAACATGGCGCTGAAGGTGCGCGCGACGAGCATCGAGCCGAGCAACGGCTCGACCTCGTCGGTGGAGCAGGCCCTCACGGTCCACGTCCTGGCCGACAAGGCGGCGAGCACGCCCCTCGGGCTCAACCCCTACGTGACGATGACGCCAGGGGAGCGGAGCGCAAGCAGCACGCCGGGCTCCGGCATCGTGCTGCAGTCTTCGTCGGCCGTCGCGCCGGCGCTGTCGTCGCGAGGCCAGATCGTGTTCAGCTCGACGCCGCTCGCGCCGCTGGCCCGCAAGCTCGATGACGACGATCAGGAAGAGCTCGACCGCTCGAGCTCGCTGCGCGACGCCTGGCTCGTCGAGCTCGAGCAACTCGCGCAGCAGCAGTGGCGTGAGCTCGGCGCGATGAACGGATGACATCGGCGGCACGGACTGTGCTACTTTTCACGGCAACCTTGGGGAGCGGGCGATGATGACGAAAACTGTCAAGGCCGCTCTCGCGGCCACGCTGTTAGCGGCCGTGGGTGTGACGAATGCCGTCACGGTCGTCAGCACGCTCGGCGACAAGGACGGCTTCGGAATCGGCGTCGCCAGCGGCGCCGGATTCGACTTCGAGGCCATCGGCATGGGCGATGGCGACGGCACCGATGTCTGGCACGACGGCAACCTGGCCTTCGCGCTGAGCTACGCGCTTCCCGGCCAGATCACTGCGGCCAGTCTCGAGCTCTTCAGCGGCGGCTTCGGGCTCGAAGGGCCGGCCCGGCTGTACCTGAACGGCACCTTCGTCGCCACCCTCACCATCGGCGACGACGTCGGCCCGCTCTACAACTACGCCTTCAAGGAAATCTTCGATCTCACCTCCTTCGCGCCGCTGCTGACCGGCCACGACGCATTCGAGATCCGTCTTGCCGCGGGCGACGACGACTCCGGGGCGCTCGACTACGCGCAGCTCACCGTGACCAGCGACGTGGTCACGACGATTCCCGAGCCGGCGACCAATGTGCTGTTGGGCGTTGGCTTGCTCTCGTTGCTGCTGGTGCGGCACCGGGCGAAGTGGTCGGGTGCTTCGGCGCGGCGATCATCCTGACTCGCGCGCCGCTGCGCTCGTCGCCGCCTCGTGACGGAAAAGCGATCTGCGCTCAGAGAAATTTCATCAAACGACGAAGAAGCATCGGCGCAGCGCGACGCATCGCGCGCGTCCGGGTCGTGGCGGCCCGCCACGCGCGGCCTTCGCCATGAAGCCATTCGTGCTCG
>Ga0105248_10004885_pt1 | contig 14818 bp, 6 predicted proteins | sample KBSS34metaG_FD_81524 | JGI IMG/M metagenome (GOLD analysis project Ga0105248, IMG submission 81524) | Switchgrass rhizosphere microbial communities from Kellogg Biological Station, Michigan, USA - KBS S3-4 metaG | ecosystem: Host-associated > Plants > Roots > Rhizosphere > Soil | place...
CGCAGATCCGACAGGGGCACGCGGGCCTCGATCCCAGGACGGGCATAACGGCCGAGCGACGCGGCCACTGCACTCATTGCCCAAGTGGAAATCTCCGGCATCTCGCGCCGGCTGCGCTCCCGCAGGTACAGTTGGTGGAAGTGCACGCCCTGCAGGTCCTGCCCGTACCTCCCGAAAGGGTGGAAGTAGCGCTGGCCGATCTCGCCCCAATCCACGAATTCGATGCCGAGCTTAAAAGTTGCCTTCGTCGCAGCGAGGAACTCGTTCTCGTTGAGCCCGAGCATCGCGTTGAAATTTATGAGGGGCGGAATGGTCGCTTCGCCGACGCCGATCGTGCCGATCTCGTCGGACTCGATGAGAATGGTCTTCGTGTATCCGTTGTGGAGGTAGCGGGAGAGAGCAGCGGCTGCCATCCAGCCCGCAGTTCCGCCGCCGATGATAACGACCCTTCGTATGGAGTGCTCGTTCATCGGGACTCCTGAAGGGCCAGATTGCGCAGATAGGCGCTTTGCTGGGAAGTTTGCGCAACCACGCCCATGATTGCCGAGCGAAGGTTTTCCATCGCGCGCGCGGACTCATTTTTTGGCACGCTGGTGAGCAGCGGATCGATGCGCCGGGGGAATATGCCCTGGCCGATTAGAACTGCAGCCCAGCTGTCACGCGAGAAGGTTTCCTCTTCGTGAAAAGGCAGGCGCCCGCGCTCCCGCCACTGCTGCAACGAATGTTCGAGCGTGGTGGGCAGGGGACGCGAAGCCGCATCGCGCCAAAAGGGCTCACGTCGGTTCGGACCCGCATAGTGAAGCATCACGAAATCGCGTGCGCGATCCGCCTCGGCGTTCGCCTGGCGGTTGTAATCCCACAGTTCAACGGGATTGCAATCGACGTCCGGCATCATCGTGACGATGCGATCGATCGCACTGTGAGCAAGGTGCAGGTTGGTCCATTCGAGCGGTTCGATGGCAACGGCTGCATCGCCGATCGCGACGCAGTTGCGGACCCATGGATCCGTCAATCGGCCCGGTGCCAGTACAACCTGCTCGCCATTGTCGATGAGGTCGCGCGCCTGATCATGTCCGAGATGTTCGGAACTGTAAGCCAAGCCCCGCGATACATGTGCAGGCGATGATGCTTCCCATGTCCAGCCTCGATCGAGAGCTTTCACATGATCAAGGGCGGGTGAATCGACCGGCGGCCGCGTTTGGTCCGAAATGATCAATTGGTCGACTATGAGATGTCTTGCCCAGTCCTCGCGTCTCCCGTCGAGCTGAGTGCGGACGAGCGCCGCCGGACCGCCGGCGTCGATGAACAGATCTGCGCGAATCTCGCCTCCGTCCGCCAGGTCGAGCGCTTCGATGAAGCCGTCATCCCGAAGGATCACTTCTGAGATCGGCCCGGATCGTTCTTCCGCGCCGAGATGTAGCGCGAAGGCGCGCATCATGTCGCGATAGCGCACCGGCTGAATGTGCAGTCCATAAGCGTAATTGGCGATCCGCGAGGCTCGCGTATGTTCGCTCGGCAGGAAATGGCCTGCGAGCGCGATGGCTGCGCCGGTTGAATAATCATCGAAGGGTGCCGCTTCGCCGAGGTGTTCTGCGCGCAGCCAGTGCTGATGGAACGCGGAGCCCGCTAGGGTTTGGCCATATTCGCCGTAAGCGTGGACAAATTCGCTTCGGTACCCCGACCAACCGTCGAAGCGAGTGCCGAGGCGGAACCCGCTTCCGGCGCGGAGGACCGTGTCTGCATCCCGGAGCCCCAGGTCCTGGTGGAAGTCGACGATCGAGGGCAGGGTGCAGCCAAGCCTGTCCGCCAGCGCATTCTCCGGTACGGGAAGATCAATGACAGTGACGCGTATTGATGGGAGGCGCCGGCGAACTGCGGCCGCGGCGGACCAAGCGACGATGCCGCCGCCGGCAATTGCTATATTTGAGATCGGTCGACTGCTCACGCCGCCATCGGACAATATTGCGCGATCATCTGGAGATGATCCGGCATGGCCTGAACGGTCTTTTGAATTTCGGTCCTAAGCTCCTCCATGCCACTCGCGAGCGAGTCCGCACGCGGAAGATCCGCGCGCAGGTCGTGACCCTCCGGCAGGATTCGCTGGCCGAGGTAGACGGCGATCCAGCTCGGTTCTAAAAACGCGCCTTCGCGGTACTTCACTACGCGCCCGCGCCTACGGAAGAGATCCAGTTTTTCGGAGAGTGAGTCCGGAATCTCCATGGTCCGGACATAGTCCCAAAACGGCGTGTCGGAGCGCTCGGTCGCGTGATAGTGAAGGATGAGGAAGTCGCGAACTCGATCATATTCCAGATCGACGATCCGATTGAATTCGTCGCGATCGGAAGGCGCGATTTCCTTCTCCGGGAATAGCTCGACGAGCGCCGTGATGGCGGCTTGGATGAGGTAGATGCTGGTTGATTCCAGCGGTTCCAGAAAACCGCCGGACAGACCGATCGCAACGCAATTCTTCACCCAGCTGCGCTCCAGCCGGCCCGCCTTGAAGCGGAGGATCCGGGGTTCGGCGAGCCGATCCCCTTCGACTGCCGACACAAGCGCATCCATTGCGTCCTGCTCGTCAATGAAGGCGCTTGAATGGACGTAGCCGTTGCCCGTGCGGTGCTGCAGTGGAATTCGCCACCGCCAGCCGGCGTCCATCGCGATCGCGCTCGTGTAGGGCGTGACCGCAGTTTCCGTCTTACAGGGCATTGCGACGGCACGGTCGCAAGGCAGCCATTTCGACCAATCCTGGAAAGGCTCGGCAAGCGTCTTGCCCACAAGGAGTGATACGAACCCGGAGCAATCTATGAACAGGTCGCCTGCTATCCGGTCACCACTTGCAAGTACGACGGCGCGAACGTTGCCGTTGGACTCATCGAGCTCGACATCGACGATGCGTCCTTCAGTACGTCTTGCACCAAGCTGCTCCGCAATCGAGCGTAGGAAAGGTGCGAACAGGGTCGCGTCGAATTGATATGCGTAGTTGAACGTCGAGGCGATCTTGCGCGGGTCCTCAGAGGGGAGTGCGAAGCGTCCTGACCGGGCCATGGTGCATGCGATCGAATAATCGTCGAGATGTCCGGCGGCGTGACCCTCGTGAAGCATCCGCAACCAATATTGATGGAAGCCGAGGTCGCCCTGACCCCGTCCGAACACTCCGAACGGGTGGATGTAGCGGTCCCCGATCCGCGCCCAGTTCTCGAACTGAATGCCCAGTTTGAACGTCGCGCGAGTGCGCGCCATAAATTCCGCTTCGTCGATTCCAAGCCGCTCGTTGAAGGAGCGTATGTGGGGCAGGGTGGCTTCGCCGACCCCGACGATGCCGATCTCTTCCGACTCGACCAGATGCACGTTGCATACCTGCGAAAGAAGCTTCGCAAGTGCGGCTGCAGTCATCCAGCCGGCGGTGCCACCGCCGACAATTACGACGTCAATTGGTGGTTGCGCTAACATTTCTCTCCCGCGGGTAAGTTGTACGCACCAGTCCTGCCACCGGTCAATTTGCCTGAACCGTTTGTTACTGCTCGTTAAAAAGCCAGCATACTCAGGCTGTTGTTAAGCTTGTTGCCTAGACGCAACAGGCATTCGGCCATGTGTCATCAGTGTGAAATATGCCCTCTTGCGCGTTGGCGGAAAACAGGATTATCGTTCGCGATGGAGAGAGATAGCGCTAGGGGCTGTTAGCGCTAACATAAGAGGGGAAAGTATGGCGTCACCGGAGACCGGCGGAGTCCGTCCGCAATTTGCCCTGGGCGCGTCTTTGCGGTGGGGCGTCTCAGCCCTCACAATGTGCATCGTCGCAGCCAGTCCTGTTTACGGTCAGACCGCTGATCCGAATGCACCGCCATCGGATGCATCGTCGGACCAGGTTCAAGGGGTTGGCGGTGGGCAGACGCCCGGCAATGTTTCCAGCTCGACAGAAGTGCAGGAAGCTGCACCTGATAATGGCGCGATCATCGTCACCGGCATTCGCCAGAGCCTCCAGAATTCACAGAACATCAAGCGCAACGCAGACACGGTCGTCGACGCGATTACGGCGCAGGACATCGGTGCACTTCCAGACCGCTCCGTGACGGAAGCTCTTCAGCGTGTTCCCGGCGTTGCGATCAACCGCTTCGCAGGTAGCAGCGACCCCGACCACTTTTCGGCCGAGGGCTCCGGCGTCGTCGTTCGCGGCCTCACCTACGTCCGTTCCGAATTCAACGGGCGCGACACCTTCTCGACAGGTGTGTACGGCCAGGCGATCAACTTCGCCGATGTGCCGGCCGAGCTCCTTGGCTCCGTCGAGGTCTACAAGAACAGCACCGCGGACCTGATCGAGGGCGGCCTGTCCGGCACCGTGAACATGAACCTCCGGCTGCCGTTCGATAACCGGGGCTTCCACCTCGGTTACGACCTCGAGGCGAACTATGGCGATTTCCGCAAGAAGTGGTCGCCGGTCGGCTCGTTGTTGGTCAGCAATACCTGGGACACGGGTATTGGCCGTGTCGGTTTGCTCGGCGCAGTCTCATATTCCAAGATCTACACGCGATCTGACGGTGTGCAGGTCTCGAACTTCCAGACGCGTGACGGAAATTACGCTTTAGGGTCGAATCAGACAGACCCAAGAAACATCATCTGTCGTACGCCTTTGCCGGGAACGACCGACGCAACGGGCTTCCCGCCGAACATCGACGCGTGGCAGGGCGGCACGAATAACGACGGCTTGGGCCCCGGAGCCATACCCGGTCCGGGCGTAATCGGAGGCCCGTGCTTTGGTGCTGCTTCTGGCGGGCCAGACGGCTTCTATGATTTCGCCAGTACTCGTTACGCCCCGCTCGGTGGTCAGTTCCGGACGCAGACCTTCGATCGCACGCGCAAAGGATTCGCTGCAGCCGCGCAGTGGGAGAGCCTGGATCGCCGGATGCTTCTTAGTGCGCAATTCCTTCGCTCGAAGGCGACTCAGAAGCAGACGGAATATACGTTTGAGGCCGGCTCGGACCTCAACGAATACAATACGTTTCCTGCGGGGTGCCAGCCGAATACAAACGGTCCGATAGGCAATGCCTATCCCAATCAGGGCCGCCAGCCGATTGCCCTCTGCGCCGTCGGGCCGAACGGCACGATTCACGGCCCGGACGGTGTCGATTATCCGAACTACACATACGACGACGATGGAGTGTTCGAGAGCGGATATATTACCCAGCCGACCGGTGGTTGGCGGGGCAGCCCAATCAACGCGGGGTTCGGAAGCCAGCAGGTTGGCGATCGGGCGGCTGCCGGCGGCATGCAGCACACGCTGAACAAGCGGCAAGATAATGACTCGAACATGGTCCAGGACCAGGCGGTCAACTTCAAGTACAGTCCTGACGATCATTGGCACATCAATCTCGATACTCAGTACGTGAAGGCTGAGCACGACAACTTCTCGATGGGCATTCATGGATCGACGTTCGCTGATCAGGAAGTCGACCTGACAGGCAAATACCCCGTCATCACGCCGCACAAGCCGCTTACGCTCGGACTCTGGACGGGCTCCACGCCAGAGTTGCAGAATGCGTCCGACGAGGAATATTTCAGCAATCCGCGCTACACTTTCTTCCGGTCGGCGATGGATCATGAGGAGCATAGCCGCGGGCATGAGTGGGCGTTCCGTGGCGACGTGTCCTACGACTTCCTGAACGACAGCTTCCTCAAGCAGGTGAAGTTCGGCGCGCGCTACGCAGACCGCGACCAGCATATCAAGTATTCAACGTACAATTGGGGCTCGATCAGTGAGGTATGGGCCGGCAACGGCGCCGTTTTCATGGATGAGGCCGGCACGAGCTCTGTCGCGCTGCAAGACTGGGGGAATTTCTTCCGCGGTGACACGAACGCTCCGCCGGCCGCCAACTTCTACACTGGCGATTTGATCGGAGACTATGATCAGGCTGTTGCCTTCGTTCAGGGCATACAGGCCTTCTCAGCGGCCCGTGGCTCCGTTTCCAGCCCGCAATGGGTTCCGCTTGCGCAGCGGGCCGGTGCCGACGAGGACGGATTCCTCCTGAGCGAAATCCAGGATGTCGAGCAGAAGACGAGCAACGCCTACCTTATGGCGCGCTTCGGACACGATGAGCCGATATTCGGGAACGTTCGCCTGGATGGAAACATCGGGGTCCGTTTCGTCCACGATGCAATGGATTCGGCAGGCGCGATCGGTGTTCCGTCCCAGCAGGCGCTCGGGATTACTGGCCCATACGCCGTGACCTGCGCGCCGCGAGTACCGCCGGTGGGTGCGCCTCCCGGCACGTCGACCTCGCCGGGCGGCGCATGCGCTCTTGGGGCCCAAGGCTACGCGGATCTTCAACAATGGGCCACGGGGGACACGCCTGAGGATGTCGCTCATAACAACGAGACCCATTGGCTGCCGAGCTTGAACCTGAAGTTCGGGCTGAATCGCGACCTGATCTTCCGCTTGGCCTACAGCAAGAACCTTGCGCGGGCGGGCCTTGCCGACATCCGAAACTTCCGGACCTTCTCGATTACGAGCACGGGTCAGATCAATGCGAATTCCGGCAACCCGGACCTGAAAGCGATCACGTCCCAAAACTTCGACGCGACGCTGGAATGGTACTTCGGCGGAAGCCACGTCGGGTCGCTGACCTTCGACGTGTTTGCGAAGAGAATTCACAATTACATCTTCAACAACGTCACTGAACAAGCCATCACAAGCAACGGCATCACCGAAAACGTCCTTGTTCGGGGGCCGGAGAACTTTGAGGGCACCGGAAAGGTCCGCGGCTTCGAGGTCGGTTACCAGCAGGTGTATGATTTCCTGCCGGGTATCCTGAGCGGCCTGGGTCTAAGCGCCAACTACACGTACCTTGACAGCTCGGGCATTCCGAACTCGTTCCTGAACAACGGAGCGCCGACGACAGTCCCCCCGATTGGCCTGGCTGGCAATCTGCCGCTTGCGCAATTGTCGAAGCACAACTTCAACATCCAGCCTTTCTTTGAAAAGGGACCGGTCTCGATCCGAGTGGCGTACAACTGGCGATCGAAATTCCTCCTGACGGAATCCGACGTCATCTTCCCGTACATGCCGATCTACAACGACAAGGGCGGAACGCTGGACGCATCGGCGTTCTATTCTTTCGCCGATTGGCTGAAGGTGGGTGTGCAGGCGCAGAATCTGACGAACGAAGTGACGAAGACACTTCAGCAGTTCACGCTCGATGGGCGCCTCGGGCCGCGGTCTTACTTCATGAACGATCGCCGCTTCTCGTTCATCGTTCGCGGAAGCTTCTCGCCGAAGCCAGCCGTGGCACCGCCGCCACCGGTAGCGCCGGCGCCACCGCCGCCAGCTCCGGCAACGCAGACCTGTGCTGATGGGTCGGTGATCCTGGCCACGGATGCCTGCCCGGCACCACCTCCGCCGCCGCCTCCACCGCCGCCGGCGCCAGAGCGCGGTTAAAGCGAGATACCGAAGTTACCCCAGAGCCCCTCCCGTCGCGGAGGGGCTCTTCTTCTGTGCCTTAGTGACCCGGCACGTAAGGGAAGCTCAGTGCCTTGTAATATTCGAGGCTGTGCGGGGGCGGCCTCGCGCCAGTGGGCAGGGGGCGCTTCGACACGCTTTGGAAATAAGCGATGGACGCATCGCGCCACCACTCGGCCTCCTGCTGCTGGATGGCGAGGAATGCGCCCACTTCAGTGAAGCGCTGGTCGTCCACACGACCGCGCAATGATTCCCAGGTCCGTCTCATCTGTCCGACCTGCTCGACGCCGGCATCGTACCGGCCGACCAACTCATTCCACAGAGTCCGTCCCGACCTCATCCGATGATCCCACGGAAGATGATGGAACCAGAGCAGGTAGTCGTCCGAAACGCAGCTCAGTTTTGCGAAGCAGCTCGCGACGGGCCGCGCATATTGAGTGACGGCATTGCTACCGCTCGCTGTGCGGTCGAAACCAATGCCGTTCGAATCCGCGCGATGGAAATAGGTCGGATTCCAGTCCTCTCGCTCGAGATTGCCGACCCACGGACCCGGCCCGTAATGATGCCCGGTCGCCATCAAATGATGGAGGCCGAGGGGGGTCATGTAATTCACAACCGCCTGTCGCGACTGCATCATCATGCTGACGATCGGAGCGACGAGCGACGGATCGTTCCCCCAGGTCATGCGAGCCCATTCCTCGGCGATCGAGCGCGCTGACAGCTCGTGATGCCATGCGAAACGGCCGAATGCATACCAGTTCGCCTGATCGAACTGCGATCCAGTCCAATTTCGGTCCGTCCCGACGTTCGACACGCCCGCCATGCCGGCGATCGTTTTGGCGACTGGCATTCCGCACCGCGGTGAGCAGGTGTCCGACTTCAACACCTCCTCCCACATCGGTCCCAGGTAGGCGAGGTGGGTCGCGAACCCGAGATATTCCTTCGTGACCTGCGCTTCCATGATGAGTGGGGTCTTCGGCATCTGCCCAAACAAGGGGTGGAAGGGCTCACGAGGCTGGAAATCGATCGGGCCGTTTTTCACCTGCAGCATCACGTTGCTGTGAAGGTGGCCGTCGAGCGGACGGAACTCGTCAAAGGCCTGCTTCGCCCGATCTTCGCCGGGTTTCGACGTGTAGACGAAGGCGCGCCAAATCACGGTGCCGCCATGAGGAGCCAGCGCATCGGCGAGCATGTTGGCGCCGTCAGCGTGGGTTCGCCCATATTCCTGCGGGCCCGGCTGACCTTCCGAGTTGGCCTTGACCAGCAAACCGCCGAAGTCCGGCACATAGCGGTAGATTTCGTCGGCCTTGGCCTTCCACCAGGCACGCACTTTTGGATCGAGCGGATCGGCGGTTTTCAGGCCGCCGATCTCCATTGGCGCGCTGAACCTTGCCGTCAGATAGACGTGAATGCCCCAAGGGCGGAACGTCTCAGCGAGCGCGGCGACCTTCTTCAGGTAGAGCGGAGTCAGAACCTGGGCAGTGGCATTTACGTTCGTAAGGACCGTGCCGTTGATCCCGACCGACGCACTCGCACGTGCGTAGTCGGTGTATCTGGGATCGCGCCACTGCGGCAGCTTTTGCCAGTCCCAAAGCGAAAAGCCGGCATAGCCACGCTCGACCGTGCGATCGAGATTGTCCCAATGGTTCATCATGCGGATCGCCGAGTCCGGCTTGTCGAGGATATCGAGATGCTCAAGCGGCAAGTGCGTCTGAATGCGTCGTAGGAGCGCGAACGCACCGTAGAGGACGCCGACATCGCTGTTTGCCGCGATCGCGATGACATGCTTACCGCGAACGGTGGTGCTTCGGATCAGATACCCTTCACGGCCGAGGTGCTGGAGCGGCAGCCCGAGTGACGCGATGTCGGGCGACAGTGCGGGTGTGCCCATGATGATCGAACCGTCGCCGGTTTCGATGGATCGAGGAACGGGTCTTCCAAGGAGACCGCTAAGACCGCGCTGCAATTCGTCGCTTGCCGCGCTGAGGGCAGGCGTCTGCGCTGCAGCGACGATCGCAGAGGCATGCTGGAAATAGCGATCCGCCAGCGGTTGCTCGACCGGACGATAGCGTAGCCAGAGATCATATCCGTCTTCGGCTGCGGCCGGCGAAGCAAAGACGATGAGCAAAAGCATCAGGAGCTTGCGCATGACCGTCAGCCTGTTAGCGCTATCACTCTAAATCAAGTGCGGGAGAGCAACTTGATCGATCGACGAACGGCCATCGCATCGACTCTAGCTGCGGGGGCAGCAGCTTGTGCCCGGCATTTAGACCCTGTCCCGGCAGCGCCGGCTTCGCTGACCGGACTTGCAACTCGGTCAGGGAGGCGTTTCGGTTCGGCGGTCGCCTGGGGTGCGCCGGGTGCAGATCGCGCCAGCTTTGCCAATCCGCCGTACTCGCAAATTCTCGATCGAGAATGTTCGCTGCTCGTGCCGGAAAACGAGCTCAAGTGGCAGTGGACGCGCCCGGGTCCGGGCACATTCGATTTCCGCCAGATGGACGCGATCGTCGACTATGCCCGGCGAGGAAACTTCCACCTTCGCGGGCACACTCTCTTCTGGCTACCGGAGAAATGGTACCCGAAATGGCTTGTGGGCTACGACTTCGGTCCGCAGCCCGCGGCTAGTGCCGAGGCCTTGCTACGGCAGCACGTACAAACCGTCTGCCGCCGCTACGGCACGAAGATCTATTCTTATGACGTCGTCAATGAGGCCGTGGAGCCGGAGACGGGCGAGATCCGTGATACGGTCGTGACCAAGGCTCTGGGACACGAAGCCACTCTCGACCTGATGTTTCACACTACCCGCGCCGAAGCACCGCGCGCGCAGCTCGTTTACAACGACTACATGAGTTGGGAGCGCAACAGCGAGGACGAAACCCACATGCGGGGCGTTCTCAAGCTGCTGGAAGGCTTTCGCAAACGGGGCACGCCGGTCGACGCTCTCGGCATCCAGTCGCACATCCGACTGCTCAAGCCGCTGAGCGTTTCCGACATTGTGCGGGAGTCCGAAGGCCCTTGGCGGCGTTTCGTCGATGAGGTCGTGGCCATGGGCTACAAATTGCTCATCACTGAGTTCGACGTGAACGACAGGATGGCGCCGACCGACATTGTGCAGCGCGACCGGAAAGTGGCCGATTACGCGAAGGCCTATCTCGATTTGATGCTCAGCTATCCGCAACTGCGGGACATCCTCGCCTGGGGCATGGTCGACCGATACAGCTGGTTGAACGGTTTCGATCCACGAGCGGACAAACAGCTGAAGCGTGGGACACCCTACGATGCGGATTTCCGGGCTAAGCCACTGCGAGACGCAATCGCGGCGGCATTCGCCTCAGCATCCGTTCATGCATCGGAGAGTTAAGTTTCGGCGCCGGGAGAATTGCGATGAGACTTGCAATAGCATTGGCATTGGCCGGCCTTAGCGCCGCTGCTGGCGCGGTCGTGGCGAACGGTCATCCAAATCATGAGCCAGCGCATTCATTGAAGTCGAGGACTTGCATCCCTCTCGACCAAATCGTCGCGCGTCGAACGGTGGGCGCTAATGCCGTCGAATTCGATATTTCCGGAGGCGTTACATACCGCAATGAGCTGGCGAGTGCTTGCGACGCCGTCGAGAGACTTGGCTCAGGAGCTTCTTTTGGCGTGACCAATGCTGAAACCGGCACGCTTTGCGCAGGCGACCGCATCAAGATTTTTGATCCTGCGGAAGTCCAGGCAACAGGTCTTCGTAACTATCCTTACTGCCGGCTCGGCAAGTTTACTGCCGTTGACGCAACACCCCCACACTAATGCTTTCACCGGGGCTTGAACTGCCCTCAATAACGTGAAACAACTGTTTCTCCTCTGTTAGCGCTAACACGAGTCTGTTGGTGCTAGAGGAAGATAGCGAAATGTTACCGCTATCATTCGCGTAGCAGGGAGAGATTTCGAGCGGGATGAGAGCCGTTCAAAGGGGGAGAATACTAAATGCCGAAACTGGGGGAGACGAGTCCGTCCCACGCTTGGGGCTTGCTCAACGTTCGTCGGTCATTGCTGATCGGTGCATCGGTCATAGCCACCTGCAGCTTGCCCGCCGCAGCGTATGCCCAGGAGCAATCATCAAGTCCTGAAGTTGCTCCCACGGACACCGCTCCGGATACAGCGACCGCTGACCAAACAGGCGGCGGCACCTCTCAATCTTCCTCAGGTCAAATTTCGGGCGATGAAATCGTCGTCACCGGCGTTCGTGGGTCCCTTCAGCGTGCGCGAGATATCAAACGCACGTCGCAAGGCGTCGTCGATGCGGTTTCTGCCGAAGAGATCGGCAAATTCCCTGACACCAACCTCGCCGAATCCCTGCAGCGCATTCCTGGCGTGTCGATTGACCGCCGTGCAGGCGAAGGCTCGACGGTCACGGTCCGCGGCTTCGGCCCGCAGTTCAATCTGGTGACGGTCAACGGTCGCCAGCTGGCGACTTCTCAGGTGGACCTGGTCGGCACCGACGGGAACGACTTTACTCGCGCGACGAGCCGGTCCTTTGACTTCTCCAATCTCGCTTCTGAAGGCGTGTCTCGCCTCGAGGTCTACAAGACCGGCCGGGCTGCAATCCCGTCGGGCGGCATTGGCGCAACGATTAATATCGTGACCCAGCGTCCGCTCGAAGGAAGTGAAACGGGCCTGCGCGGAAGCGTTGGCGCGAAGGCTCTGTACGACACGAGCCTCGACAATTTCAAAGTCACGCCGGAGTTTTCCGGAGTCGTCGCATGGTCCGATCCCGAGGACAAGTTCGGTGTCAGCCTTTTCGGAGCTTATCAGAAACACAAGAGCGCTGCTGCAGCCGCGATATCTAACGATTGGAATATCACCACTTTCGCCAATTTCCCTGGAAACGAGGCCAGCGGCGACGATCCCACGACTATTGGCGTGGACGAGGGCGCGAACGACACGGTCATCACGGGTGCTCCGTCCAACCCCAACCAGCTCGTCGCGATCCCGAACGACAGTCGTTACGACTATTCCACGTTCAGCCGTGAACGGATCAACTTTAGCGGTACGTTCCAGTTCAAGCCGGTCGAAACCCTGACTATTACGGGTGACGGTCTGTTTGCGCAGGTGAAACAGAAAGAGGAGCGGTCCGAGCAGACGAACTGGTTCAACCGACCGTTCGACCACGTGACCTTCGATGACGACCCCGTCGTCGCGACCGCGATCTATCTCGACGAAGGTTCTCGTTATGACAGCAAGGACATCGGCTTCGAGCAGGTGTACCGCGCCATCAAGACTAGACTCACTAGCTTCGGCCTCAACGCCAATTGGGAAATCCTCTCCGGTCTGACCCTGAATCTCGACGGAAATCACTCCAAGTCGAAGACGACGCCCGATGCGCCAAACGGGACCAGCACCACCCTGTTCGGCATGGGCGCGCCTGTCGTCGATGCGCACTCGGTCGACTACAGCGGCAAGATCCCACAGCAGGATTGGACGTTGAACGACGGTTTTCCGGGCACCGATGGGATTCTCGGGACCATGGATGACCGGGGCAACAACAATGGCATGCTCGACATCGGCGATCTGGGTACCCAGGTCGGCCGTACGATGACCGGCACGCAGTCGCATCGCGTCAACCAGTTCCGCGCAGATTTGGGGTGGGACTTCGGTGGCGGTGCTCGCTTCGACGTTGGCGGCGCCCGCATCAATTCGAAGATGACCAGCACCCGAATTCAGACCCAGCAGCAGCTAGGCGACTGGGGCATCAACCAAGTCGGGGATGTACAGCAATTCGCTGGCGATCTCATCAAGCAGTTCTGCCTCCAGTGTAAGTTCGATCACTTCGACCCGACAGACGCCGAGGTCGCGTTCCGGGGCAACGCTGTCGATCTCTTGGGCATCTTCGCGCCGCTCTACCTTGCGGATAAATTCCCGCTCACCAGCGGGCAGGATGATTGCGACACCACAACGCCCGGGCTCCAGGCCTGCGGCGGGAACGCGATAGGGATTACCGCGAACGACTATGACACCGTCACTGAGAAGATAACGTCTCTCTACGCTCAGCTAAGCTGGAAGGGCGAGTTCGGGGGCCGCCCGGTTTCCGTCGTGGGCGGCGTGCGCTGGGAAACCACAAAGGTTCATTCCTTCGCCATCCAGGCGCTCCCCAATTACATCAAATGGGACAGCGACAACGATTTCAGCACGATCATCGGCAGCGATACCGTCGAGCTGAATTCGGACGGCAAGTACAGCAACTTCCTGCCGTCAGTCGACTTCCGCCTCGAGCCGATGGACAATGTGGTGGCTCGCGTCTCGCTCAGCAAAACGCTTGCCAGGCCCGAATACGGCAACTTGTTCGCGTCCAGATCGGTCGGTCAGCCTAACCGCCCGACTTTCTTCGTCGATGGCAGAGCAACCGGGTCGGGAGGCGATCCGAACCTCCGGCCGCTGGTCTCAGGCAACCTTGATTTCAGCCTCGAATGGTACTTCGACCCGTCGAGCTATGTCTCGGCCGGTTTCTTCTACAAGAGCGTGAAGAATTTCGTCGGTCAGGGCGTGTTCGACGAAAACCTGTTCGATCTTCACGATCCAAGCTCCGGTGCTGCCGGTAGCCGGTCGGGAACGGCTGTTTCCAGGTTGAATGCTCTGGGCGTGCCGATCAGCGACGTGACCCTATTCACGTACACTGCGCTGCTGGTTCAGAACGGCGGCAGTGTTCCTGGTGCCGACGCCACGTTCCTCGCCAACTACAATGCTGGCACGCAGTCGTTGAACCAAGCGTTTGTGGATACTGTGCTGGCGGCAACGGACGTGATTCCGGACGATGCCACGGATCCGCTGTTCGTGTTCGCAGTCACCCGACCGATCAACAATCGCACGGGCAAGATCTACGGTTTCGAGCTGCAGGGCCAGCACTTCTTCGGGGACAGCGGCTTCGGTGTCGCTGCATCTCTGACGAAGGTGTTCGGGGACGTCGACTTCGATCGCGGATCGCCTCCGGGAACGAACGTGTTCGCGCTCACGGGTCTGAGCGATAGCGCCAACGTCACTGGCATCTTCGAGAAGTACGGCTTCTCGGCGCGAGTTGCGTACAACTGGCGCGGAAGCTTCCTGTCGTCGGTGAACAACGGCGGTAGCCGTAACCCGCGTTACTACGAGCCGTACGGCACGCTCGACTTCTCGCTGGGCTATGACATCAACGACAAGCTCGCCGTGTCGTTCGAGGGCATCAACCTCCTCGGAGAAGACATCCGGACCTATGGACGAAGCAAGCGCCAGATGTTCTTCGCTCAGGAAGGGCATCCGCGCTTCTACCTAGGTGCGCGATATCGCTTCGGCGGCGAAACTGTAGCGCCGCCTCCGCCTCCGCCGCCTCCGCCGCCTCCGCCGCCTCCGGCGACG
>Ga0105248_10004886_pt1 | contig 14816 bp, 11 predicted proteins | sample KBSS34metaG_FD_81524 | JGI IMG/M metagenome (GOLD analysis project Ga0105248, IMG submission 81524) | Switchgrass rhizosphere microbial communities from Kellogg Biological Station, Michigan, USA - KBS S3-4 metaG | ecosystem: Host-associated > Plants > Roots > Rhizosphere > Soil | place...
GAAGTCGTTGTTGGTCGGCGTCGCCGACGGTGTCTCGCGGATGCCGTCGAAGTCCTCGTGCTCGGTGCCGTTCTCCCAGTCGTCGCGGTCGGCGCCGAACTCGTCGGCGCCGTCGATCGCGGTCGGCTCGCCGGCCTCGGGACTGTCGCCGCCGGGCTCGGCGGCGCGCTCCGATTCGCGCTCGCCGGCGCGCTCGGCGACCGAGAGCGGCTCGGCGAGCGGCTCGAACGCCGGCGCCGTCTCCTCTTCGACCTCGAGGAACGGGTTCTGCTCGAGCATCTGCTCGACTTCCTGGTGCAGCTCGAGCGTCGACAGCTGGAGCAGCCGGATCGACTGCTGCAGCTGCGGCGTCAGCGCGAGGTGCTGCGAGAGGCGGACTTGAAGCGTCTGCTTCATGGTCCCGCCTACATGCGGAAGTGCTCGCCGAGGTAGACCTTGCGGACGTCGGCGTTGGCGACGATCTCGGCAGGTGTTCCCTCGGCGAGGACGCGGCCGTCGCTGATGATGTAGGCGCGGTCGCAGATGCCGAGCGTCTCGCGCACGTTGTGGTCGGTGATGAGCACGCCGATGCCGCGCTCCTTCAGGAAGCCGATGATCCGCTGGATCTCGATCACCGCGATCGGATCGATTCCGGCGAACGGCTCGTCGAGGAGGATGAAGCGCGGCTGCGTGGCGAGCGCACGCGCGATCTCGACGCGGCGGCGCTCGCCGCCCGAAAGCGCCGGCGCCGCCGACGCGCGGAGCTTTTCGATCGAGAGGTCGCGCAGCAGCCGCTCGAGCATTTCGTCGGTCGCGGCCTTGCCGAGCGGCTTGCCGTCGCGGTCGAGCTGCAGCTCGAGGACGGCGCGGATGTTCTCCTCGACGTCGAGCTTGCGAAAGATCGAAGGCTCCTGCGGCAGGTACGAGAGGCCGAGCCGCGAGCGCTGGTGGATCGGCATGCGCTCGACGCGGCGGCCCTCGATCGTGATCTCGCCGCCGTCGGGCCGGATCAGGCCGACGATCATGTAGAAGCTCGTCGTCTTGCCGGCGCCGTTCGGGCCGAGCAGGCCGACGACCTCGCCGCTTCTCACGCTCAGGCGAACGCCGTCGACGACCTTGCGCGAGCCGTACGACTTGAGGAGGCCCCGCGCTTCGAGTCGATGCGCGCCGGCGTCGGCAGCCGCGGCCGTGCTCATCGCTGCGCTCCGAGCCCGGGCGCCGTGCGCAGCTGCGCCGGGGCGCTCGTTGCCGCACTCGCCGCCCGCGCCGCTTCGGCCGCCGCCTCGCTGCCTTCTTTCGGCTTCAGCGTCACGCGCACCCGGCCGCCGGGGTTCGTCGCCGTCGGCGCCGCACCGCCGGTGACGCTGAAGACTTCGGTCGTGCTGTCGTAGGTGACGAGGTTGCCGGAGATCTCGTCGTTCGTCTCGCTGCCGCGCAGCCGCCGCACCGAGGCGTTGTTGACGAAGCGGATGACGTCGGACTTGCCGTCGTATTCGAGCCGCTCGGCATCGCCTGCGATGTACTCATCGGGGACGTCGCGCTTCTGGCGGAACGTCGCATGCTTGCCCGGCGAGCCGAACGCGACCGCGGTGTGGTAGCCGTCGGGAAGCTCGCGGACCTCGATCCGGTCGGCGCGGATCGTCATCGTCCCCTTGGTGACGACGACGTTGCCGTTGAAGACGACGAACTGGCGAAGCAGGTCGATCTTGCCCGGCAAGTCGGCCTCGACGTTGAGCGGCTTGAAGCGGTCGGCCCTCTCGGCGTGCGAGGCCGGCAGCACGACGAGGGCGACGACGGCGGCGAAGGCGGCAGCGCGCAGTCGGCGCGAAAAACGAAGGTTGGACACTGAGAGAGCGCGGTTCCGCATAGCGGCATGAATCTTGCAGGCATTCTATGCCACGGCTTTGGTGCTGCGGCCAGAAACCCGCCGTGAATTCGTTCCGCACCGGGCCGGTGCGGTGGTCAGACGCGCTGCGCGCTCAGGCGCGGGTGCCCTGACGGACGCGGGCGACGAGCATGTCGACGACGCCGAGCATGTGATCGACCGAGCCGCCGGCGCTGGCGCCGGTGTTGGCGAGCGTTCCGTTGGTGTAGTAGCGGCCCTGGACGCCCATCGCCGGAACGGCGTCGATCTTGTACGCCGACGCCGTCTGCCGCGCCTGCTGCGCTTTCGACTGCACGCCGAACGAGTTGTAGGCGGCGATGAACTTGAGCGGATCGATCCCGTTCTTCAACGCGAACGCCGAGAAGTCCTCGGGAGTGCGCATGCGGAAGCGCTCGCCGTGGATCGCGTAGAAGACCTTGCGGTGCAGCGTCGGGAGTGCGCCGAGCGCCTCGAGCGCGTAGAAGAGCCGCTGCTGGGCGCTGAACGGCTCCTCGCGGAACCAGACCGGGACGCGCCTGAACGCGACGTCGTCGGGCTGATGCTTGGTCCACGCCTCGAGCCCAGGCTCGAACGCGTTGCAGTGCGGGCACTCGTACCAGAAGAACTCGATCACTTCGATCTTGCCCGGCGGTCCTGCCGGCACCGGCTCGGCGAGCCGGACGTAGTGAACGCCTTCGACCGGCGCCTTCGGCTGCGCCGATGCGAACGGCAGCGCAACACCGGCCAGACCGACCGAGAGCAAGCGGGAGAAGTCGCGGCGTTGCATGGCGCGGGCAGTGTGACCGGAACAGGGAGTCGCGCGCGAAGACGATGCGGCTACTTCTGCACGGCAACGAGGGCGGCGTCGACGCCGGAGTCGGTCAGCTTCTCCTTCGTCGACTCGGCGTCCTCGCGCCGGTCGAAGGGGCCGACGCGAACGCGATAGACCATCTTGCCGCCCTGCTCGCGCTCGGTGAGTCGGCTGTCGAGGCCGAGCATCGCGAGCTTGGCGCGCTGCTGCTCGGCGTCTTCGCTGCGCGAGTAAGCGCCGGCTTGCACGAAATAGGTGAAGGCTCCGCTCGTGGGCGCCGCGGTCGCCTGCGATGCGCGTGGCGCCGCGCCGCTCGCCGCGGCGCGCGCCGTTCGCGGCAGCGAGGCCGAAACGGCCGGGGCCGGCGGCTCGATCGCCGGCGCGACAGCGGGTCGCACCGGCGGCTCGGTCCCCGTGACGACGCCCGACGCCGACGCTCCCGGTGCCGGATTGCGTCCGGCGAGCGCGCTGTTCGGGTCCCAGTTGCGGTTGCGCTCGGCCTCGGCGGCGTCCTGCGCCGGCGAGCGCATCGGCACCTTGTTGATGAACGGCACCGGCGCCTTGGTGACGTAGAGCGCGACCGCGAGCGCCGCCGCGAGCCCGATCAAGATGCCGACGACGAAGCCGATCAGAAAGCCTCCGCGCTGGGAGGACCGTGAAGTGTGTGCCTTCATGCGTCTGGTGTCTCTCGTTGCATCCGCTCGGGCGCGCCGACGCCGAGCACCGCGAGCCCGTTCTTCAGGATCTGCCGCGTCGCTGCGAGAAACGCGAGCCGCGCCCGCGCCAATGCCGGATCGTCGACGAGGAAGCGCTCGGCGGCGTAATAGCTGTGGAAGGTCGCCGCGAGCTCGCGCAGGTAGAACGTCACCTCGTGCGGCGCCAGGCTGGCAGCGGCGGCGGCGAGCATCGCCGGGTAGTCGGCGAGCTTGCGCAGCAGCGCGGTCTCGCTCGGCGCGGCCAGCAGCGCGAGGTCGGCGTCGGCGAGCGCCGTCGGGTCGCCGCCCTGCGTCCGATATTGCTCGACGACCGAGCAGATTCGCGCGTGCGCGTACTGGACGTAGAAGACCGGGTTCTCGTCGTTCTGCTTGAGCGCGAGGTCGACGTCGAAGGTGAACTCGGTGTCGGCCTTTCGGCTCAGCATGAAGAAGCGCACGGCGTCGCGGCTGGTCCAGTCGATCAGGTCGCGCAGCGTCACGTACTGGCCGGCGCGCTTCGAGATCTTCACTTCCTGCCCGCCGCGCTCGACGCGCACCATCGTGTTGAGGACGTAATCCGGGTAGTCGCGCGGCACGCCGGCGCCCGCCGCCTGCAGCCCGGCGCGAACGCGCGCGATCGTGCCGTGGTGGTCGGTGCCCTGAATGTTGATGGCCTTGCGAAAACCGCGCTCGAACTTGGCGAGGTGGTAGGCGACGTCGGGAACGAAGTAGGTGTAGCTGCCGTCGGACTTGCGCATCACGCGGTCCTTGTCGTCGCCGTACTCGGTCGTGCGCAGCCAGAGCGCGCCGCCCTCGTCGTATGTCTTGCCGGCGGCGACGAGGCGCTCGACCGTCGCTTCGACGCGGCCGCTCGAATACAGGCTCGACTCGAGGTAGTAGTTGTCGAAGCGCACGCCGAACGCCTGCAGGTCGAGGTCCTGCTCGTGGCGCAGGTAGGCGACCGCGAACTGGCGGATCGCGTCGAGGTCGCTCGCGTCGGCCGACGCGGTGAAGACGCGGTCGTCGGCGCGCACGGTCTTGCCGGCAGCGAAGTCGGCGGCGATGTCGGCGACATAGTCGCCGTTGTACGCGGCGTCGGGCCAGGCGGGGTCGCCGGGAGCGAGGCCGTCGAGGCGCGCCTTCACCGACTGCGCGAGCGTCGCGATCTGCACGCCGGCGTCGTTGTAATAGAACTCGCGAACGACGCGCCGACCCTGCGTTTCGAGCAGGTTGCAGATCGCGTCGCCGAGCGCCGCCTGGCGTGCGTGGCCGACATGCAGCGGCCCGGTCGGATTCGCGGACACGAACTCGACCAGGACCGGCTCGCCGCCCAGAGAACGCCGGCCGAAGTTGACGCCGTCGGCGAGGACCTCGGCGACGACGCGCTGCCGCGCCGCGGCGCGCAGATGCAGGTTGATGAAGCCGGGCCCGGCGACCGCGATCGACTCGACCCAGCGCTCGACCGCGGTCTTCGCGCGCAACGCTGCGATCAGCTCGGCGGCGACGTCGCGCGGGTTGCGCTTCTGCGCTCTGGCGAGCGGCATCGCCGCGGTGACGGCGAGGTCGCCGTGCTCGGCCTGGCGCGGCGTCTCGAACGCTGCGGGAAGCGGATGGCCGGGACTGACTTCGGCGATCGCGGCGCGCAGGGCATCGAGCAGTTCTTCACGGGCCGCAATCATCGAGTCGATTCTACGAGGCGACCCCTCGCGATCGTCCCGCGTAACGAGAAGTCACTCGCAAGCGTGAATAAGGCAAGGTCGGCATTGGCGCCGGTGCGCCGCGCCCTTGGCGCCGATGCAAGAATGCCCCGCCACCGCTGTGCCTACGATGTCCGTCGCCGCGACCGCCACCGCCGCCCAGGCCGAAGCATCGGCCAGCGACGCCGCGCTGCCGGCGCAGATCGGCAAGTACCGCATCCTCGGCCGTCTCGGCGACGGCGCGACGAGCGAGGTCTTCCTCGGCTGGGACGACTTCCAGCGCCGCAACGTCGCGATCAAGCGCGTTCGCTCGCCGATCGGCGGCGATCCGGTCGACGGCCACTACTCCGAGCGCTTCTTCGCCGCCGAGGCGGCGCTCGTCGGCCGCCTGCAGCACCCGAACGTCGTCCAGATCTTCGACGCCGTTCCCGATCCGGCCGGGCCGTATCTGGTCATGGAGTACGTCGCCGGCAGCACGCTCAGGCCGTACTGCCGTGCCGACCAGCTGCTCTCGCTCGAGCTGATCGTCGAGATCGGCTTCAAGTGCGCGATGGCGCTCGGCTACGTCTACCGCCAGGGCCTGATCCACCGCGACGTCAAGCCCGCCAACCTGCTCACGGTGCTGACCAACGGGATCATCACCGACGTCAAGATCACCGACTTCGGCAGCGTGCTCAACCTCGGCTCGGACGTGACGCAGATCCACCGCGTCGGCTCGCTCGCGTACATGTCGCCCGAGCAGCTCGATGGCGGCACGATCGACTGCCGCGCCGACATCTATTCGCTCGGCGCAGTCATGTATCACCTCATCGCCGGCCGGCCGCTGTTCGACGCGCAGGTGCAGTCGGCAATGATGCATCAGATCTACAACGCCAAGCCGGCGACGCTCGTCGGCTTGCGCGCCGGCGTCACGCCCGGCCTCGACGACGTCATCCAGAAGGCGCTCGCCAAGCAGCCGGGCGATCGCTACAACGACTGGGACGCGTTCGCGCAGGCGATCTCGTCGCTGGTGACGACGCAGCAGGTGCCGCGCGGCCAGTTCCAGGGCGTCCTCGACTCGGAGCGCTTCGTGCTCCTGCGCACGCTCGAGTTCTTCGCCAACTTCGGCGACGTCGAGCTGTGGGAAGTCGTGCACCGCGCCAAGTGGCAGCGCTTCCACTTCGGGCACGCGCTCTACCGAAAGGGCGAGGAAGGCAACAACTTCCACATCATCGCGCAGGGCGAGGTCGAGGTCTTCCGCGACGGCAAGAAGGTCGCGCAGCTCGGCTCCGGGACCTCGGTCGGCGAGATGGCGTACCTCGCGCCGAGCGCCGAGCTGAAGAAGCACAGCACCGACGTCATCGTCACCGAGCCGGCGACGACGATCTCGTTCACCCCCGAGACGCTCGTGCAGCTGAGCCCGAACACGCGCCACCTCTTCCACGACTCGTTCATCAAGGTGCTCGTTCGGCGCTTGCACGCCGCGCACGAAGCGCTCGCGCATCCGCGCCGCATCTTCTAGCGGCACGTCAACGTCGATGCTGCGCCTGCCGTTGTATGGCACGCGCCTTGCTGCTCGCGGACGTCGTGTGGTCCAATCCCGCCCGGCTGCCGCGCTGCCGCGTGGCTTCGAACCTCAACCGGAGACGTTGATGAAGCAACTGATCTCGCTGTCGGCCGCCTTCGTGCTGGCCCTCTCGACCTCGGCGTTCGCCACTTCGCACAAGGAAGCGCCCGGCATGGCCGCGAGCGGCGCGATGGCCGGTGGTGGTGGCGGCGGCAGCTGCGCCGCGATGGCGGCGGAGAAGAAGCTCGCCGGCGCGGCCAAGAACAGCTTCGTGAAGAAGTGCGAGAGCGACGCGACCGCGGCGTGCGACGCCAAGGCCGCCGAGAAGAAGCTCGCCGGCGCCGCGAAGACGAGCTTCACCAAGAAGTGCGTCGCTGACGCGAAGTAGCGGCCGCGCTGGCACCGGCCGCGAAGCGGCCGGGCCGACGCGCGGGTGAGCGCCGGGCGCGTGGCGGCGCTTGGCGTAAATTGGCGCCATGGAATCCCCGCCGGTCCGGGCGCCGCGCGCCGTGCTGTTCGATGCCTACGGCACGCTGTTCGACGTCTACAGCATCGCGGCGGCGGCGGAGCGGAGCTTCCCGGGCCACGGCGATCGCGTCGCCGTCCTCTGGCGCGACAAGCAGATCGAGTACACGCGCCTGTCGTCGATGAGCGGGCAGCCGCGCTCGTTTCGCGACTGCACCCTCGCCGGGCTGCGCTATGCGGCGCGCCGCTTCGACCTCGCCCTCGACGGCGACGGCGAAGGCGACCTGATGGCGGCCTACGAGCGGCTCGCGCTTTTCCCCGAGAACCGCGCCGTCCTCGTCGAGCTGCGGCGGCGCGGCGTTCGCGCCGGCATCCTCAGCAACGGCGACCGCGACATGCTCGCCGCCGCCGTCGCCAACGCCGACATCGCCGCGCTCGTCGATCCGGTGCTGAGCGTCGAAGGCACCGGCCGCTTCAAGACCGATCCCGCGACGTACGCCATCGGCACCCACGCGCTCGGGCTCGACGCCGCCGATGTCGTCTTCGTCTCGAGCAACTGCTGGGACGCGATCGGCGCGACCTGGTTCGGCTACACGACGCTCTGGATCAACCGCTTCGGCCTGCCGCTCGATGAGCTCGGCGCGCGGCCGACCCGCATCGGCACGCGGCTCGACGACGTGCTCGACTTCTTCGCCTCAGAAAGACCAACGCCATGACGACGACGCTCGACCTTCCTGCCGGGGTGCAGGTCAATGCCCCGATCCTGCCCGGATTCGAAACCATCCTGACGCGCCCTGCGCTCGAGCTCGTTGCCCTGCTCCACCGCGACTTCGATGGGCGCCGCCAGCAGCTGCTCGAGCTGCGGCGCGAGCGCGCCAAGCGGCTCGATGCCGGCGAGCGCCCGGACTTCCTCGCCGAGACCGTCGACATCCGCGCCGGCGACTGGAAGATCACTCCGGTGCCGAAGGCGCTCGAGTGCCGCCGCGTCGAGATCACCGGCCCGGTCGACGCGAAGATGGTCATCAACGCGTTCAACTCGGGCGCCGATTCGTACATGACCGATTTCGAGGACTCGAACTCGCCGTCGTGGTCGAACCAGATCCAGGGCCAGCTCAACATCAAGCAGGCGATCCGGCGCACGCTGACGTTCGCGCAGGACTCGCCCGCGGGAACGAAGACGTACAAGCTGAACGACAAGATCGCGACGCTGCAGGTGCGGCCGCGCGGCTGGCATCTCGACGAGAAGCACGTCCTCATCGACGGCAGGCGCGTGCACGGCGGCATCTTCGACTTCGCGCTCTTCATGTTCCACAACGCCAAGGAGCTGCTGGCGCGCGGCGCCGGGCCGTACCTCTATCTGCCCAAGGTCGAGAGTCACCTCGAGGCGCGGCTGTGGAACGAGGTCTTCGTGACGACGCAGAACCATCTCGGGCTGCCGAAAGGCACGGTGCGCGCGACGGTGCTGATCGAGACGATCCTCGCCGCGTTCGAGATGGACGAGATCCTCTGGGAGCTGCGCGAGCACTCGGCCGGCCTCAACGCCGGGCGCTGGGACTACATCTTCAGCTGCATCAAGAAGTTCAAGAACGACCGCGAGTTCTGCCTCGCCGATCGCGCCAAGGTGACGATGACGGCGCCGTTCATGCGCTCGTACGCGCTGCTGCTGCTGCAGACCTGCCACAAGCGCGGCGCGCCGGCGATCGGCGGCATGAGCGCGCTGATCCCGATCAAGAACGACCCGGTGAAGAACGAGAAGGCGATGGCCGGGATCATCGAGGACAAGCGGCGCGACGCCGACGACGGCTACGACGGCGGCTGGGTCGCGCACCCGGGGCTCGTCGAGCCGGCGATGAAGGAGTTCGTCAACGTCCTCGGCGACCGGCCGAACCAGTTCGCCAAGCAGCGCCCCGACGTCCGCGTCAAGGCCGCCGACCTGCTCGACTTCCGTCCCGAACAGCCCATCACCGAAGAGGGCCTCAGGATGAACATCAACGTCGGCATCCACTACCTCGGCGCCTGGCTCGCCGGCAACGGCTGCGTGCCGATCCACAACCTGATGGAAGACGCCGCGACCGCCGAGATCAGCCGCTCGCAGGTGTGGCAGTGGATCCGCTCGCCGAAGGGCGTCCTCGACGACGGCCGCAAGGTCACGGCCGACCTCGTCCGCAAGCTCGTTCCCGAGGAGCTCGCCAAGATCAAGGCGGGCGGCTTCGTCGGCAAGTTCGACCGCGCCGCCGAGATCTTCACGCAGATGAGCACGCAGGAAGCGTTCGCCGAGTTCCTGACGCTGCCGCTCTATGAGGAGATCTGATGCCCGCGGCTCGCGGAGCCGGACGATGAAGCGTTCGCTCGGCGCGCTCGTGTTCGCCGCGGCGCTCGTCGCGTGCGCGACGATCGGCCGGTCGCAATCCGGCATCGACCTGGCGGGCGGCGACGCCGCCGTGCGCCCGCAGGACGACCTCTATCGCCGCGTCAACGGCACCTGGCTGAAGACGGTCCAGATGCCCGCCGACAAGTCGTACATCGGCTCGTGGGAGGAGATCTCGGACACGATCCAGGTCCAGTTGCGCGCGATCGTCGAAGGCGCCGCGGGCCGCCGCGACGACGCCGACGCCCGCCGCATCGCCGACCTCTACGCGAGCTTCATGGACGAAGCGGCGGTCGAGCGCGCCGGCGTCGCGCCGCTCGCGCGCGAGTTCGCCGCGATCGACGCGATCGCGTCGCCTACCGACCTCGCCCGCGCGTTCGGCCGGCTCGACCGCCTCGGGGTTAACGTGCCGGCGAGCCTGGCGATCGACCAGGACGGGCGCGACGCGCAGCGCTACGTGCCGATCCTCAACCAGGGCGGCCTCGGCCTGCCCGACCGCGACTATTACCTCGTCGCCGACGACGCCAGGTTCGCCGCCGCGCGCGCGAGCTACGCGACGTACCTGGCGACGCTGCTGCGGCTCTCGGCGACCCCCGGCGACGCCGACGCCGCGGCCGCCGCGGTGATCGCGCTCGAGACCGCGCTGGCGCGCGGCCAGTGGACACGGGTCGACAACCGCGATCCGGTGAAGGCATACAACAAGACCGAAGTCGGTGCGCTCGGCGCGCTCGCTCCCGCGTTCGACTGGCCGGGCTGGCTCACCGCGACTGGAATCGCGGGCAAGTCGCGCGACGTGATCGTCGCGCAACCGAGCTATCTCGGTGCGCTCTCGGCGCAGCTTTCCGCGGCGCCGCTGCCGGCGTGGCGCGCGTACCTGCGCACGCGCTTGCTGCACTCGTACGCGCCGTACCTCGGCAAGGACTTCGTTGCCGCGCGCTTCGCGTTCACCGGCACGGCGCTCGCGGGAGCGACCGAGAACCAGCCGCGCTGGAAGCGCGGCATCGCGCTCGTCGACGCCTCGGTCGGCGAGTCGCTCGGCAAGCTCTACGTCGAGAAGCACTTCCCGCCCGAATCGAAGGAGCGGATGGAAAAGCTCGTCGCCAACCTGCTCGCGGCGTGCCGCGAGAGCATCGACGCGATCGACTGGATGGGGCCGCAGACCAAGCGCGAGGCGCAGGCCAAGCTCGCAACGTTCGCGCCGAAGATCGGCTACCCGAAGCGCTGGATCGACTACAGCACGCTCGAGATCCGCAAGGACGACCTCGTCGGCAACGTCGTGCGCGCGCGGGAGTTCGCGTGGAACCGCGACGTCGCGAAGCTCGGCAAGCCGGTCGACCGCGACGAGTGGTTCATGCGGCCGCAGACGGTCAACGCGTACTACAACGCGAACATGAACGAGATCGTGTTCCCGGCGGCGGTGCTGCAGCCGCCGCTGTTCGACCCGCGCGCCGACGACGCCGCCAACTACGGCGCGATCGGCGCGGTCATCGGCCACGAGATCAGTCACGGCTTCGACGACGAGGGCAGCCAGTACGACGGCACCGGCAACCTGCGCGTCTGGTGGACCGATGAGGACCGCAAGCGCTTCGACGCCAAGACGAAGGCCCTGGTCGCGCAGTATTCGGCGTTCGCGCCGATCCCCGGCTACACCCTGAACGGCGAGCTGACGCTCGGCGAGAACATCGCCGACAACTCCGGGCTCGAGATCGCCTACAAGGCGTACCGGCGTTCGCTCGGCGGCAAGCCCGCGTCGGTGATCGACGGCATGAGCGGCGACGATCGCTTCTTCTACGGCTTCGCACAGAGCTATCGCTCGAAGGTGCGCGAGTCGCTCCTGCTGACGTGGATCAAGTCCGATCCGCATTCGCCCGACGAATTCCGCGTCATCGGAGTCGCGCGCAACCACCCGGCGTTCTACTCGACGTTCGGCGTCAAGCCGGGTGATCGCATGTACCTGCCGCCCGAGCAGCGGGTCTCGATTTGGTAGCGTGCGCGCGCTGGCGCGGCGCGCTCGGCGTCGGCGCGCTCGTCGCCGCGCTGGTCGTCGGTTGCGCGAGCCGCCCGACAGCGCCGACGGCAGGGATCGACCGGACCGCCGTCGACGCCGGCGTGCGGCCGCAGGACGACTTCTTCCGTCATGTCAACGGCACTTGGCTGAAGACGGCGACGATCCCGCCCGAGCGGTCGCGCATCGGCGGCTTCGTCGCGCTGCGCGAGCGGACCGAAGGCGAGTTGCTCGCGATCATCGAAGACGCAGTGAAAGGACCGCGCGATGACGACGAGCGCCGCATCGCCGCGCTCTATCGCAGCTTCATGGACGAGGGCGCGGCCGAGCGCGCCGGCCTGGCGCCGCTCGCCGGCGAGCTGGCGGCGATCGACCAGGTCGCGACCGGCGACGACGTCGCCGCCGCGATCGGCCGGCTCGACCGCCTCGGCGCGCGCGCTCCGCTCGCGCTCGCGATCGCGCTCGACGCGCGCGATGCGACGCGCTGGCTGCCGACGATCGGCCAGTCGGGGCTCCTGCTTCCCGACCGCGACTACTACCTCGTCGCCGACGAGCCGCGCTTCGTCGCCGCGCGTGCTGCGTGCGTCGCCTATCTCGCGCGGCTGCTCGCGCTCGCCGGCGCGAGCGACGCGGCGCAGCAGGCCGAGGCCGTGTTCGCGCTCGAGACCGCGCTCGCGGGCGCGCAGTGGACGCGCGTCGCGGCGCGCGACCCGGTCCGCACGTACAACAAGGTCCGGGTCGATGCGCTCGCAGGCGTCGACGCGCGCTTCGCATGGCCGCCGTTCCTGGCAGCGACGGGTGTCGCCGGCCGCATCGACGAGGTCGTGGTGCGCGAGCCGAGCTACGTCACCGCGCTCGCCGCTGCGATCGCGGCGACGCCGATCCCGGTCTGGAAGACATATCTGCGCACGCGCTTGCTCGACGCCTATGCGCCGTATCTCGGCAACGACTTCGTCGCGGCGCGCTTTGCGTTCGCCGGCACCGCGCTCAGCGGGACGCCCGAGAACCTGGCGCGCTGGCGGCGCGGTGTCGCGCTCGTCCAGCAGTCGCTCGGCGACGCGCTCGGCAGGCTCTACGTCGCCCGTCATCATCCGGCGCGCTCGCAGCAGAAGATGGAGGTGCTCGTCGACAACCTGTTCGCCGCGTACCGCGAGAGCATCGCGTCGCTCGACTGGATGAGCGAGGCGACCCGGCGCGAGGCCAGCGCCAAGCTCTCCGCGTTCCAGCGCAAGATCGGCCACCCGAAGACCTGGATCGACTACCGCACGCTCGAGCTGCGCGCCGACGACCTCGCCGGCAACGTCGCCCGTGCGCGCGCGTTCGAGCACGCCCGCCAGCTCGCGCGCCTCGGCAAGCCCGTCGACCGCGACGAGTGGCGCATCACGCCGCAGACCGTCAATGCGTTCTACAGCGCGTCGTTCAACGAGATCGTCTTTCCGGCCGCGATCCTGCGGCCGCCGTTCTTCGACCCCGACGCCGACGACGCGGTCAACTACGGTGCGATCGGCGCGATCATCGGCCACGAGATCAGCCACGGCTTCGACCACCGCGGCAGCCAGTACGACGGCAGTGGCAACCTGCGCGTCTGGTGGACCGGCGAGGACCGCAAGCGCTTCGAAGCGAAGACGAAGGTCCTCGTCGCGCAGTACTCGGCGTTCGCGCCGCTCGCCGGCCAGCACGTCGACGGCGAGCTGACGCTCGGCGAGAACATCGCCGACAACTCCGGGCTCGAGATCGCCCACAAGGCCTACCGCCGCTCGCTCGGCGGTCGCGAGGCGGCGGTGATCGACGGCACGACCGGCGACCAGCGCTTCTTCTACGGCTACGCGCAGGCGATGCGCGGCAAGTCGCGCGACGAAGCGCTGCTCGCGCAGCTGCGCTCGGATCCGCACTCGCCGCCGGTGGCGCGCGTCAACGGCGCGGTCCGCAACCACCCGGCCTTCTACGCGACGTTCGGTGTTCGCCCGGGCGACGGCATGTACCTTGCCCCGGAGGAGCGCGTCTCGATCTGGTAGCACCCGCGTCGTCGTCGACGCCGGCGGCGACAATCGGCGCGGCCTCGAATTCCGACCCGTGTCCTCGTCCGACGACCTCCATTCGCGTGCCGCGCTCGCCAAGCGCTTCGGGCCGGGCTACCGCTGGCGCGTGCTCGCGACCGTCATGATCGGCACCGTCGCATCGATCATGGCGTCGACGATCGTCAACGTCGCGGTCCCCGACATGAGTCGCGTCTTCGGCCTCGGTCAGGACCGCGCGCAGTGGCTTTCGGCCGGCTTCATGGGCGCGATGACGCTGTCGATGCTGACGACGCCGTGGCTGCTCGCGCGCTACGGCTATCGCCACACCTACACCGGTGCGGTCGCCCTGCTGATGGCCGGCGGCATCGTCGGCGGCATCTCGCAATGGTTCGACCTCGTGCTCGCGGCGCGCGTCGCCGAAGGGCTCGCCGCCGGCATCCTGCAGCCGATTCCGGCGATCGTCATCTTGTACGCGTTCGCCGCCGGCGAGCGGGGCAGGGCGATGGGAATCTTCGGCTTCGGCGTCGTCCTCGCGCCGGCGGTCGGGCCGAGCGTCGGCGGCGTCCTCGTCGAGTGGTTCGGCTGGCGCTCGATCTTCTTCGTCGTCACGCCGTTTTGCGTCGTTGCGATCGCGATGGCGCAGCGCTACCTGCCGATCGGCGCTCCCGGGGGCGCGCCGATCAGCCGCGCCGGCGGCCGCCTCGACGTCGCCGGCCTCGGCCTGATCGCGGTCGCGGTCCTTGCGCTGCTCAACGGCATGGTCCACCTGCACGGCGACACGATCGAGCTCGGGCTCGCGCTCCTCGCGTGCAGCGTCGTCGCGACGATCGGCTTCGTGCTGCACCAGCGGCGCGGCGCCAGGCCGTTGATGGCGCTCGGCCTGTTCGGTCACCGCGTCTTCACGATGGGCGGCGCGGTCGCTTTCATCTACGGCATGGCGTTGTTCGGCTCGACGTACCTCGTCCCGGTGTTCATGCAAGAGGCGCTCCATCTGCCCCCATCGCAGGCCGGCGCAGTGCTGCTGCCGGCGGGCCTCGCTCTGGCGGCGACGATCCCGATCGCGGGCCGTTTCGCCGATCGAGTCGCGATGAGCAAGATGGTGATGGCGGGACTTGGCCTGCTCGCGGCGTCCTTCTACTTGATGCTCGGCGTGGGCCTTGCGACCTCGCTGCTGCTGATCATGACCTGGACGGTCATCGGCCGCATCGGCCTCGGCATCATCATGCCGTCGCTCAATCTCGGCGCGATGGTCGGATTGCCGCACGGCCTGATCTCGCACGGATCGAGCACGATCAACTTCCTGCGCCAGCTCGGCGGCGCGGTCGGCATCGGCCTCGTCGGCAACGTCCTCGAGTGGCGGCTGCGCAC
>Ga0105248_10004887_pt1 | contig 14816 bp, 14 predicted proteins | sample KBSS34metaG_FD_81524 | JGI IMG/M metagenome (GOLD analysis project Ga0105248, IMG submission 81524) | Switchgrass rhizosphere microbial communities from Kellogg Biological Station, Michigan, USA - KBS S3-4 metaG | ecosystem: Host-associated > Plants > Roots > Rhizosphere > Soil | place...
CCCTGGCCCTGGCCGCGATCGCGGTCGTGGCCGCCTTCCTCGTGGCCGCGGCCGGTGTCACCGTGGTGCGCGTCGGCCAGACCGGCGGTACGGGCTGGGTGCCGGCGCTGCGGTGGTCGCTACGGCTGCTGCGGGCCCGGCCGTTGACCGGGTTCGCGGTGCTGGCCACGGTCGCGGTGCCGGTCGCGCTGGCGCTGGCCGTACCGGTGCTCGCGTTTCTGCTGCCCGGGTTCGCCCTCTTCGCGCTGCACGTGGTCATCCGCCGCGCCTAGATCGCCGCGCTCGCCACCGCGGCCCGGCTCGCGACCGCGCCTAAGATCCACGCAACTGTCCATACGTTGAGGGGTGTTTCGCGATAGCACCCCGCAACGTATGGACAGTTGTGTGGATCTTGAAGCGAGGCTGGAGCGGGAGGCGATTGTCGGCCCCCGGGTTTACGGTGGGTCGGACGGCGGCCTGAGTGATCAAGGGGAGATCATGACAACACTCGAGAACCGGCCCAACACGGCCCTGATCGTCATCGACGTGCAGAACGGCGTCGTCGCGGGCAATCACGAGCGCGACGCGGTCGTGGCCAACGTCGGCACCCTGGTCGAGAAGGCCCGCAGCGAGCAGGTTCCGGTCGTGTGGGTCCAGCACTCCGACCACGGCCACCTGACCCGCGGCAGCGACGCGTGGCAGTTCGTCCCCGAGCTGAGCCGGGACGAGGCCGAGCCGTTGGTGGAGAAGCGGTACGCCGACTCGTTCGAGGAGACCACGCTCGAGACGGTGCTGTCCGGGCTCGGGATCGGGCGACTGTTCGTCACCGGTGCCCAGACCGACGAGTGCATCCGTTCGACGCTGCACGGCGCCATCGTGCGGGGCTACGACGCGACCCTGGTCAGCGACGCCCACACGACCGAGGACGGAACGGAGTGGGGAGCGCCGCCGCCGGAGGTGGTCATCGCCCACACCAACCTGTACTGGTCCAACCACCGGGCACCGGGGCGCACGGCCGGCACGGTGGAGACGAAGGACGTCGACTTCGCGCAGCCGTGACGCGCGACGGGGCCGCGACGTCGCGTCGCGGCCCCGATGTAGAGCGGTTGCGGTCAGGTTGAGATCTTGCCCGTACCGGCGCCGCTGGTGACGATGGACTTCACGTTGCCCGACGGGTCGAGAGTGTAGGAGTAGGGGATCGCGGCGACGCTGCCGTTGGTCAGGATCGTGCCCGAGTTGACCAGCGTGTTGTTGCGGGCCACCAGGTTGCCCGCGCTCGACGAGCCCTCACCGATGTGGGTCGGGGCGGCCACGTTCTCGAAGTAGTTGCCCTCGACGAGCACGCCGGCGTTCTCGGTGGTCGCGATGCCGTAGCTGCTGGACGCCTCGACCGAGTGGAAGTAGTAGTTGTTGAACACGTGCACCGGGTTGCCGAAGCGGACCCGCGGGTTGCGCTGCTGGCAGTCCAGGAACGCGTTGTGGTGGTACGTGACCCGCAGGTGGCCGGTGTCCTCGGAGGCGTTGCTGTCGCTGTGGCCGAGCAGCGAGCACTTGATGTGGTCGTGCAGGACGTTCCACGACACGGTGATGAAGTCGGCCGCGTGGGTGATGTCGAGCAGCCCGTCGTAGAAGTCGGTGCCGTGCGTGGTGTCGCTCGACAGGTCGTTGTGGTCGATCCACAGGTGGGTCGAGCTTTCGATGTGGATGGCGTCGCCGTTGCCGTTGCCGGCCGGTACCTTAGCGATCTTCATGTTCCGCACAATGACGTTGTTGACGCCCTTCATGTTCAGCCCGCAGCCGGTGAGGCCGGAGTTGGAGCCCACCCCGAGGACCGTCTTGTTCGAGGCGATCCGGACGTCGGCCGAGCAGGTGAAGTTGCCGCTGACCCGGACGATCTGGGTCGTGCTCGAGCTGACCGCGTTGGTCAGGTCGGTGAGGTTGGAGACGTTGACGGTCGGGCCGCCGTTGCCGCCGGTGGTGCCGCCACTCTGGGTCGCCCAGCCGATCAGGCCGTTGTTGTTCGGCGGCGGGTTGCTGGTCGACGTGGTCGGCGGCGGGCTGGTCGTGGTCGGCGGCGGGGTGGTCCCGGTGGAGGTCGTCGTGGTCGGCGGCGGCGCGGCCGCGTCGCTGACCAGGACGTCGTCGAACGAGGCGGTGGCGTGGAAGGTCTGCAGCGAGATCCGGCCGGCGCTGAGCGCGCTGTTGGTCCCACTGGCGATCCGGGTCCCGTTGACGAAGCCGGAGATGGTCGTCCCACTGACGTCGATGCGCAGCGTGACGAACGTGCCCGTGCTGACGGTCTGGTTCACCGCGCCGATGACGGTGACCGAGCTGCCGTTCACCGCCTGCAGCTCGACCCGGTTCGTGCTGAGCAGCGCGAGCCGGTAGAACTGCGTGTTGCTCGCGGTCCGGGCGCCGATGCCGACGAACGGGGTCGTGCCGCTGAACGCGAGCGGCTTGACCCGCGCCTGCACAGAGTAGTTGGTCCAGCTGGTCGACCCGGCGAAGACCCGGGCCAGATCGCTGGTCAGGTTGCTCTGCTGGAACGCCTTCGAGCCGTCGGTCACGACCGCCCAGGTGCCGCCGGACTTGGACCAGTTGTTGGAGTTGCCACTCTCGAAGTCATCGGAGAAGAGCGTCGCGGCCGAGGCCGACGGCACGACGGCGATGACCATGCCGACGACGACCGCGGCCGACGCGAACGCGCCGAGCAGCAGGCGGGCGCGGCGCCGGCCGGGTGGGGCGGGTAGGACGGGTTCGGTGGGGACGGACGACATGAGACTTCCTCTCTCCGTGCTTGCCGGTGGACAGGAATGCGCTTTCCTAGGCCTTCGTAGCAGACGGTACGATCACCATGAATGGAAGTCAATGCTGGTGATGCTTAAGAAAGCGCTTTCCTGGCCACTTCCGACGTCACGTAGGGACATCCTCGCTGGTCAATGGAGCAATCGACCGATCGACAGCACTCCGGTCCGAGCCCCGGCGGCTCCCACACCGTGAACAGCGGGCGACAGCCGTCCATCGAGATTTGACGATCCGAGGAAACCTCGCCATTCTGTGTACGCTACGGACAGGACAGATCACGCCCCGTACCCCTCCGGTGAGCGTCGACCGTCCATGGACGTTGCCGCTCGCTCGGCGAAGGGCTGACTGTGGTGGTGGTTGATACAGCTCAATCACGGTCCTGATACGGACGACGTTGCCGACTCCCCACCCGGCCGCGCGTCAACTGGAGCCACCGGCGTCGATGCCCGGTGGCTCGGATCCGTCCGCCACGGCTAAGGCCCGCCTCTCGCTGCGGACGGTCCGGACCGGCTACCTCCTGGTCGCGGTCGGCCTGGTCGCCGCCTTCTTCGCCGTTCCGGCCGGGCGCATCGCGGTCGCACTGCTGATCGGGGCGGTGACGGCCGCCGCCATCGGTCTCGGCGTGGCCCGGCTGCGCCCGAAGCGTTGGCTGGGCTGGCTGCTCCTGGGCGTTGCGGTAGCAACGACCACGGCGACGATCACGACATTCGCCGCCATAGGGTCGGCCGGACCGGCCCGGCTGACCTACCCCCAGGCGAACGAGATCACGCACCTGGCCACCACACCGGTCCTGGCCGCGGCGCTGATCGTGCTCGGCCGGCCGGCTATCCGGTCCCGGAACCTGGGCATGATCCTCGACGTCGCCGGGCTCAGTCTGACCAATGCCCTGATCGTCTGGATCGCGCTGCTGCGGCCGGCGACGATCCAGGACGGGATCTCGACCACCGCCCGCGTGATCACGTTCGCCAACTTCATCGGCACGATGATTGTCTTCACGGCCGGGGTACGGGTCGCCCTGAGCTGGCACCGGGTCGGGGCTCTGCGATGGCTCGTTGTCGGCGTCCTGGCCTTCGTCACCGCCGCAGCGGTATACGCCGGGCAGCTCACGGACCATGTCGTGTACCCGGCCGGCCCGTCCTCCGGCGCCTTCATGGTCTTCATGCTGTGCTGCGGTGCGGCGGCGCTGACCCCGTCGATGGCGGAGGTCCGATCCGACGAGCGCGGCCAGGGGCACGTGGGAGCGATCGGGGTGGCCGCGCTCGGCCTGTGCATGGTGGTCGTCCCGGCCGCCCTGCTGTTCGACGCGCGGCTGGGCCCGGTCACCAACGCGGTCGCGTTCGCGGTCGCCTTCGCCGGGCTGGGCGGGATCGCGGTCGCCCGGCTGACCCTGGTCGGCCGCCACCGCCGGCGGGCGGCCGAGGAGGACGAGCAGGACCGGTACTTCCGGGCACTCGTACAGAGCAGCCCGGACGCGACGCTGGTCAGCCGGGACGGCGTGGTCCAGTACGCGACTCCCGCGGCGGCCGACCTGTTCGGCCGGGACGTGCGCGGCGTGGGGCTGGACGACCTGGTCGACCGCGGACCGGGCCGGCACCGGGCCCGAGCCGACGGGCGCTCGGCAAGCTCTCGCGCCGAAGACGACGGGCACGAGGGGTACGAGGGGCAGGTGCGCCGCTCGGACTCCTCGACGGTGATCGTCATGATCTCCGAACGTGATCTCACCGACGACCCGCACGTGACCGGGGTCGTCACCACGTTGCGTGACATCACGGTCGAGCGCACCCGGCACCTCGATCTGGCCTTCCGGGCCACCCACGACCCGCTGACCCGGCTGGCCAACCGGGAGTCGTTCCACCACCAGCTGCGGGCCCAGCCACTGCCCGCGGCGGAGCCGGTCGCCCGGGCCGTGCTCTACGTCGACCTCGACGACTTCAAGACCATCAATGACACGTACGGGCACGACGTGGGCGACCGCGTCCTGGAGGAGGTCGCGCGCCGCATCGAGTCGTGCCTGCGCTCCGGCGACCTGGCCGCCCGGCTCGGCGGCGACGAGTTCGCCGTGCTGCTCAACCAGGTGCCCGACGAGCGGGCCGCGCAGTCCGTCGCCCAGCGGATCACCGAGGCGCTGTCGGCGGCAGCGGTCGTCGACGACCTGACGCTCAGCTGCCGGGCCAGCGTCGGCCTGGCGTACGGCCCGGACGTGTCAATGGCCCGGCTGCGGGAGGCCGACATGGCCCTCTACGCGGCGAAGGCGGCCGGCAAGGGCCGGTGGCACCAGTACCACGACGACATGGGTACGGCGGTGCCGCGCTCGCGGCCCTGCCCGGACGAGTGATCGCTATATCGGCAGGGTGTCGCGGAACTCCACGAGGCGCGGGTACCGGTCGGCGGGCAGCTTGCGCTTGGACCACCAGATGAGCTCGTCCCCGGCCACCCGTACCCCCGGCCGGCGGATGACGAATGCCTTGACCTCCTGGCCGTGGCTCTCGTGGGGGACGCCGACGACCGCGGCGCGGCGCACGCCGGGGTGGGTCATCAGGACCGCCTCCACCTCACGCGGGTCCAGCGCGTGTCCATCCCTGACGATGACTCGTCCGTCCACTGTGGCCTCTCAACCGCGCAGCGCGGAGGCGAAGACGCCCGGCAGGCGCGCCCACCGCGGGTCGGCCGCGAAGCGGGTGAGCCGCTCGCCCGTCGTCGCCGCGGTCCGGTTGGTCACGAACCACGGCGGCCGCGGCGTCAGCGAGAGCTCACCGTGCACAATGGAGCGTGGCGCCGGCCGGAACGGTCCGCGCACCACGGTGCGCTCCGGGCCGTCCAGCAGCACCGCGTTGTGCACCACCCCGATGCCGCTCTGTACATCGTCGAGGGTGTGCCCCGGGTAGGCGCCCCACCGGGCGCCCGGCGTGAGGTAGCCGACTCCGGTCCAGGCGTTGACCGCGATGGTCCCGTACCGCAGCGCCGCGATCGCCTCGTCGAGCACCGGCCCGAGCGCCGCGATGGTCCGCGGGTGCGCGATGAGGTTCGCGCCGAGCGTGCCGGCGAACGAGGAGTTCGCCGCCTCCACCGCGGCGGCCAGGAAGGACGCGGCGTCGCCGGGCAGCTCCACCACACCCATGACCGGCGCGAAGTACTCGGTGCTCAACGCCGGCTCGTCCGCCCGGACGGTGAGCCCGTCGATGAGCACGCGCCCGGTGTCGCCGAGGGTGTTCGCCTCCGGGTAGCAGGCGACCGCGTCGGCCACCCTGGTGTCGCTGCCCGGGTAGTACGCGGCCCGGCCGGCCGCCGAGGCCATCGCGGCCCGCAGCTCGTGCAGGAAGGCCGAGCGCTGCGGCCAGTCCGAGCTGACGACGACCACCTGGGACGCGATGCAGTTGTACCCGCCGTTGTGCAGCCGCTGCGTCGCCACATGCTCGGCCTGGAAGCGCAGATCGGCGCGGCTCCACTCCCCCGGCAGCACGATGATCGGCGAGACGCCGCCCAGCTCGCTGGTGACCGGCTTGGTCAACAGCGGCGTGCCGGCCGCCTTGCGGGCGGCGCCCTCCGGGCCGGTCCCGAAGACGATCGCGTTGTGCGTCTCCACGCTTCCCGTCAGGTGGACGTGGCCGACCCGCGGGTGATGGACCAGATAGCCGCCGACGTCGGACCCCCCGGTGAGGATCCGGACCGCGCCCACATCGATGAGCGGCGCCAGCACCCGGCTGAACACCCCGAGCAGCGGGTCGGTGATCGGGTTGAGCTTCAGCGCGACGACCCGGTTGTTCGCGTACAGCTCGTAGAGCACGTCGAGGACCGGTATCGACGTGATGTTCCCGGCGCCCAGCACCACGCCGACCCCGGCGGTCTCGGTCGGCCGGCGCAGGGCGAGGCCGGCGGCGGCGCGGATCGTGGACTGCGTCATCCCCGGCGGCATCCACACGTCGGCCCGGAAACCGTTCAGCAGCAACCGGTCGTACACCGTCACGGGCAGCACCCGGACGGCCAGGCGCCCGCCAGGAGCGCGCTCGATGGACAGGCCGTCGACCGGACTGCCGCCCGCCTGCAACGCACGCACGCTGCGGGTCAACGCCGCCAACGCCGCCAGCACCGCGTACGGACCACTGATCCACTCCTCGCCGACCAACGGGCTGCCGGGCTCGAGTCCCTTGTACCCGGCGGCGGTTCGGGCCCACTCCGCCGCGTTGCGGCCGACCGCCGCGTGCACCCGCTCGAGCAGCGTCCGGCGCTCGGCCAGGTCGCACCGGGCCCAGGCCGACTCGCCGCGAACCAGGTCCGCCACGTCCCGGTCCACCACGGCCGCCGCCGGACCGGCCAGTACCGAGGTCATCGTGTGCCTCCCTTGATGAGGGCCAATTCGAACTCTACGTCCGGCGGGAGCGGGCCGTCCCCGGTACCGACGAATCTCCTGGGCCATCGGGACGATGGTGGTCGCTTGTGGACACTTGTGGACGGCCACGGTTGGGCGTTGTATGGCTTCAAGTGGTTACATGGTTCACGGTCCTCCGCGGCCGGGGCCATGGGCGACGGGAGGAACTTATGACGGCTCGACTTGTGCCGGCGCACATCGGCCGCTCACCTCGGCACGGATGGCGACCATGACCACCGCGGACGCCCGGGTGGTGGCCCTCGTCGACGGACTCCTACGCGATGTGGACGTCCTCGCCGACGATCTCACCAACGAGATTCTCACCGGCGACTACTCGTACGCCGAGAGCACGTTGTTGACCTACAAGCAGTTGCGCGAGTCGGTCTTCGACAACCTGCAGGCCATACTTCTGGCCGTACGGGGCGGAAAGCCGACGCCGCTCGACGCGGCCCGCGCGGCCGGTCGGCTCAAGGCCGACCAGGGCATCCCGCTCGCCGCGCTGCTGCACGCGTTCCGCATCGGGGGGCGGTTCATCTGGGACCGGGTGCTGGTCTCGGCCGTCGACCCGGAGGCGGCGACCATGTTGCTGCACAAGGCATCCGACGTATGGGCGGCGGTCGACGAGTGCTCCGGCGCCGCGGCCGAGGCGTACCAGGGAGCGGTGGAGGAGCGGGCCGCCCGCAACGCCTCGGCCCGCCGGCTGATGCTCACCAGCGTGCTCGAGGGCAGCGCTGGCAACGCCGCCGCAGCGTGGGACATCATGCGCATCCTCGGCCTGGACCGGCACGGCCCGTTCCTCATCGTCTGCGTCGAGGTCGACGGCGGCGAACCGCCCTGCCCGTCGGGCGAACAGCAGCTGCGGCGGATCGGCGTGGACTCGCAGTGGATCGAGCTCGCCGGCGGCCAGCTCGGCCTGCTGGCACTGCCGAACGAGGCTGCCGCCACCGGCGTGCGCGATCAGCTGAACGCCGGTGCGTTCGGGCGGGTCGGGGTGAGCCGGCCGTTCACGTCGCCCATGGACGCGCCGCGGGCCCGGCGGGAGGCGGAGGTAGCGATCCTGTGCGTCCCACCGGGTGCGAGCGGCACCCACGTCTACGGCAGCTCACCGATCGCCCTGCTGACCGCGGTCTCGCCCGATGCCGCCACCGAGGTGGTGCGGGCCGTGTTCGGGCGGTTGCTGGCCATGCCGGATGACGAGCAGTCGGTCCTGCTCGACACCCTGGAGGCGTGGTTCGCGGCCGGCGGCTCGACCGCGCGGGCCGCGGAACGGCTGCATTGCCACCGCAACACGGTGCTGTACCGGCTCAACCGGGTCGGCGAGCTGACCAGCCGCCGCATCACCGACCCCCAGGACTGCGCGGAGCTCTACGTCGGGCTGCGGGCGGCCCGACTGACCGCGACCCGTTCGTAGGCACGAAGGGACGGTGCGCCGCCCTGGTCGGCCGGCGCACCGTCCACTATGGAGTTATGTCAGGCCAGGCGGAGCGGGAGCGTCCGCGGACCCCGGACCTGACCCGGCGCCCAGTGCACGCCGTCGGCGTCCGCCAGGGTGAACTCCGGCAGCCGCTCCAGCCAGACCTCGAGCGCGACCCGCAGCTCCATCCGGGCCAGGTGCGAGCCGATACAGCGGTGGATGCCGAGCCCGAACGCGGCGTGCTTGTTGACCTCGCGGTCGATGACGACCTCGCCGGCCCGGTCGAACTGGGCCGGGTCCCGGTTGGCCGCCGGGAAGGACAGCAGGATCCAGTCGTCGGCCTTCATGTCCACACCCCGCCAGTGCATGTCCTCCTTCACGAGGCGGGCCATCGTCACCGGCGCGTAGACGCGCAGGAACTCCTCCATCGCGGTCGGCAGCAGCGCCGGCTCGGCGACCAGGCGGCGGCGGTCCTCGGGCGTCTGCGCCAGGTGCCACAGCGACGCTCCGATCGCGCTCCACGTGGTGTCGATGCCCGCGATCAACAGCAGTGACATCGTGCCGGCGATGTGGAACGGGTCGAGCTTCTGCCCGTACAGCTCGGCCTCGATGAGGTACTGGGTCAGGTCCTCGCGCGGGTTGGCCACGTGGTCGCGGATCTGGTCCAGCAGGTAGTCGAAGAGCAGCCGCATCCGTTCGATGCGCTCGTCCGGCGGCGCGTTCACGCCCTCCAGCGCGTTCTCGATGAACACCCGGAACCGGGGGCCGTCCTCGAGCGGGAAGCCGAGCATCTCGCAGATGACGCGCATCGGGATGTGCTGCGCGTACTCGGCGGCGGCGTCGACGTCCTTGCGGTCGCCGAACGCGTCGATGAGTGCGTGGCAGTACGCCCGGGTCGCCGGCTCCAGCTTCGCCACCGCCGCCTTCGTGAAGGCCGGCAGGAGCAGCTTGCGGGCGTCGTGGTGGAACGGCGGGTCGGACGAGATCGGCGGCGAGCCACCGACCGGCGCCAGGTCCGTCGGCGGGCGGAAGTTGCTCATGATGATCGCCCGCGACGAGAAGTGGTCGGTGTCGTAGGCGATCGCCGCGACGTCCTCGTACTTCGTCGGCAGCCAGCCGCCGCCGTACCGTCCAGTGTGGGCGATCGGGCACCGCTCGCGCAGGTCGTCCAGGATCGGGTATGGGTCCTGGAAGTACTCCGGCTCGTGGTGCGAGAAGTCGGTGGTCCAGTCCGACACGGGACCGGTGATCACCTCGTTGCGCACGCCGTCGATGCGCCCCCGGCGTCTCTCCTCGAAATCCGTGTCGAAGCGGTCATCGATCGTCATCTCACTCCCCCTCCTCCGCGTCGATCGCCGACTCCGGACAGTTCAGGACCGCCAACCGGGCCTGTGCCTGAGCGTCCGGCGCCACGATCCCGTCCCGCAGCACCACCCCGTACCCCTCCTCGTCCTCCCCGAACAGCTCCGGCGCCAGGTCGTAGCAGCGGCCGTGTCCCTGGCACCGCTTGGCATCAATCGAAATCTTCATCGGCATCGTCACCTTCTTGCTGCTGTATGGGCGCTCGGCAAGCTCTCACGCCGCTTCGGCGCCGCCACCGCGGCCACGACGCGGCGCAACAGGTCGTCCCACTCCCCTGGGTCGACCCCGTGCAGTTCGGTGGGGATGAGCGCGCTGCCCATCGCCAGGAGCAGGCAGAACGACGCGACCGCCTCGGCCGAGACCGACGGGTCGAGGTCGTCGGCGAGCTGGCTGGCCCGGATCAGGTTGGACAGCCACCGGGACCGCTCACCGAGGTGGGTGCGCAGCAGCCGGGCCACGTCCTTGTGCCGCCGCGCGGCCACCAGCGCCTCGACCACGAGGTAGGTACGCGAGTCCCGGCGGCCCGGCAGGCGGCGCCCAGCCGCCACCAACGCATCGGTGAGCGGCTGGTCAGGATCGGTGCGCAGGACCTCGCCGAGCAGGTGCGGGCCACGGGCGCGCAACGCCTCGACCAACAGCTGGGCCTTGGACGGGAAGTGCGCGTAGAGGGCCGCGTTGCTGACCCCGGCCGCGGATGCGATGTCGGCGACCCGCGTGCCGTCGTAGCCGCGCTGCGCGAAGACATCCGCGGCGGCGTTCAGCAGGCGTTCCCGGGTCTCCTCGGCAGTGACACCGGCGATGCGGCCCATGCACGGAATCTAACGGCCATTCAATTTCCGGGCAAGAGATCCGCACCGGCTTCGGCGCGAGAGCTTGCCGAGCGCCCATCAAACTGTGTCGTCACACAGTCCGGGTCGTGCGTGGTCAGGCGGGGCGGGGCAGGTAGCGGTCGGAGACGATGCGCAGCTGGATCTCCGACGTGCCCTCGAAGATCTTCGTGAGCCGGGCGTCGCGCCAGTGCCGCTCGACCGCGAAGTCGGTGGTGTAGCCGGCCCCGCCGTGGATCTGCAGCGCCTCGCTGGTGACGTGCTCGGACATCTCGCTCGCCAGGTACTTGGCCATCGCGGCCTGGTGGTCGACCGACCGGCCGGCGTCGGCGTCGGCGGCGGCCTGGTACATCAGGGCCCGGCACGCCTCGATCCGGGCCGCCATCTCGGCGATCTTGAATCGGATGGCCTGGAAGTCGCCGATCGGCCGGCCGAACTGGACCCGCGTCTTGGCGTAGGCGATCGCGTCCTCCAGGCCGGCCCGGGCCAGCCCGATGCTGCGCGCGGCCGTGTGCAGGCGGGCGATGGCCAGGCCGTGCGAGACGTCGCGGAACCCGGACCGCTCGTCGGAGCCTTCAGCGGACCGGGAGCCGAGCAGGTTCTCGGCCGGCACCCGAAAGTCCTGAAAGGACAGTTCCCAGGTCTTCCAGCCGTGATAGCCGATCTTGCGGATCGGGGTCCCGGAGATCCCCGGCGGGAAGCCACCGCGCTGCTTGGGCACGTAGAAGCTGCGGATGCCGGAGTGGCGGCGGGCCGGATCGTACGGCGTCGTGCGGGCGACCACGACGAGGAAGTCGGCCCGATCGGCGAACGTGCACCACATCTTCTGTCCATTGAGGACATAGTGATCGCCGTCGCGGTCGGCCCGGGTCCGGATCGAGGCGATGTCCGAGCCCGCCTCCGGCTCCGACAGCGCGAACGCGCCGAGGAACTCGCCCCGCGCCACCTTCGGCAACAGCTCGCGGCGCTGCTCGGGCGAGAAGCCACGGCCGAGGCCGTTGCCGCGGGCGATCACGCTCGCCACGCTCATCCAGGCCCGGGCCAGCTCCTCGGCGACCATGCAGTACTCGAACACGCCCAGGCCGAGCCCGCCGTACTCGGTCGGCACGAGGATGCCGAACAGCCCCATGTCGGCCATGGCCTGGAGGAGGGAATCGGGAATCTCGCCCTGCACCGGGTCGAGCTCGTTGGCCACCGGCAGGACCCGCTCCATCGCGAAGCGGCGCACCGCGTCGCGCATCGCCAGGCGGTCCTCGGTCGCGTACGCGCTGGGCAGGTCGACGGGGGCGGCGGAGAGCGGCTGCATGGGCCGAGTGTCGATGTCCATGAGTTGCTTGTCAACCAACAAGCATCGCCGTACCGTACCACCATGGACTTCGACCCGACGGACTTCCCGTTGGCGCGCAAGGGACACCGGTTCGAGGACTTCGAGGTCGGGCAGGTGTGGACACACCACTGGGGTCGCACGATCACCGCCGGTGACAACGCGCTCTTCTCGACCGCGACCTGCCACTGGAGCCCGATGTACCTCAACGCCGAGTTCGCCCGCGCCCACGACCATCCGGACGCGGTGGTCAACCCGATGCTGGCGCTGTGTGTGGCGATCGGGCTGTCGGTCGAGGACCTCAGCGAGGCCGGGGGACCGTTCCTCGGGGTGGAGGACTGCGTGTTCCACCGCCCGCTCTACCCGGGCGACACGCTCACCGCCCGCTCCACCGTCACCGATGCGCGCGCGTCCGGCAGCCGGCCGGACGCCGGCATCGTCACCTGGCACACCGAGGCGCGCGACCAGCACGGCGCGCTGGTACTGGAGTTCCGCCGGACCAACCTGGTCGCCCGCGGGCGGGCCGCGTGAACAGGGCGGGGATCGCCGCCCTCGTCGGCAGCACAGGGTACTTCGAGGACTTCGAGGTCGGGCAGCGGATGCGGCACGCGCGCGGGGCGACGATCGGCGAGGTGGAGAACGGCTTCATCTCCAAGCAGGTGATGAATACCGCGCAGGCCCACTGGAACGAGCACTATCTCACGGGCGGGCCGCTCGGCTCCGGGCGGGTCGTGTTCGGCCTCATCACCGCGTCCGTCGTGTTCGGACTGTCCAGTCAGGACACCGCCGAGCAGGCCCTGGCCGAGCTCGGCTGCACCGGGCTGCGGTTCCGCGCGCCGGTCCACCACGGCGACACCGTGTACGCGTACAGCGAGGTGCTCTCGACCGGGGCCGCCGCGGACCGGGAGGACGCCGGCGTGGTCGTCTTCCGGCACTGGGGCGTCACACACGACGACCGGGTGGTCTTCGAGGGGGTCCGCACCGTGCTGCTGAAACGGCGCAGCCATTGGGGTGGTCCGGCGTGACGGTCTCCCAGCGGGAGCGCTCGGAGCGCTCGACCCGGGCGTTGCTCGACGCGGCCGGCGAGGTCATCGCCGACGTCGGGTACGAGAACATGACGCTCGCCGCCGTCGGCGAGCGGGCCGGCTACAGCCGGGGACTGGTGACCGCGCGGTTCGGGTCCAAGGAGAACCTGTTGCGGGCGCTGGTCGAACGGATGACGGCCGGCTGGACCCACCGCAACGTGCTCCCCCGTACCACCGGCCGGCCGGGCCTGGACGGCGTGGTCACGCTGCTCGACGCGATCCGCGCCCAGGCGCAGGCCGACCCACGCGCGCTGCGGGTGCTCTACGCGCTGATGTTCGAGGCGCTCGGCCCCAACGCCGACCTGCGCACCCACTTCGTGGAGTTCCACCGCACCATGCGATCCGACATCGCGAAGCTGGTCCGGCGCGGCCTGCGCGACGGGTCGATCCGGGTCGGCGTCGACCCGGTCGCCGAGGCCGTGCTGATCGTCGGCGGCCTGCGCGGCGTGGCCTACCAGTGGGCGTTGGATGCCGACGCGTTCGACCCGGTCGGCGCCCTGGCCTACCTGACCCGCGTGACCGAGGACCGGCTCCGGCGCGGGCGCGAGAGCTTGCCGAGCGCCCATCAGCCCAGCGAGAGGAGTCGATGATGAGCCGCCCGAACCGCCTGCGCCGATCCGAGCTGTCCACCCCGGCCACCAACGAGAAGATGATCGCGAAGGCCGCGGCGAGCGACGCCGACCTCGCCTTCCTCGACCTGGAGGACTCGGTCGCCCCGGCGGCCAAGACCGGGGCGCGGGCCAACGTCGTGCGCGGCCTCACCGATCTCGACTGGGGCGCGACGACACGGGCGTACCGGATCAACGGGGTGCACACGCCGTGGTGCCACGACGACCTCATCGAGGTGATCGGCGGGGCCGGCGCGGCGGTCGAGATCGTCATCGTGCCGAAGGTCAAGGGGCCGCGCGACGTGTGGTTCGTGGACGACCTGCTGACCCAGCTCGAACGCCGGCACGGCCTCGAGGTCGGCCGGATCGGGCTCGAGGTGCTCATCGAGGAGGCCGAGGCGCTGGGCCGGGTCGAGGAGATCGCCGGGTGCAGCCCTCGGATCGAGGCCCTGATCCTCGGCGTCGGCGACCTGTCGGCCAGCCTCGGCATGCGCACCGGCCACATTGGAGCGTCGACCCGGTACCCCGGCGACGTGTGGCACCACGCTCGCGCGCGGATGATCGCCGCGGCGAGGGCCGCCGGGGTGGACCCGATCGACGGCCCGTACGCGAACTTCGGCAACGCCGACGGGTACCGCGACCAGTGCGCGTGGTCGGCGACCCTGGGCGCGGTCGGCAAGTGGTGCATCCACCCCAGCCAGGTGCCGATCGCCAACGAGGTCTACGCGCCGACGGCGGACGAGATCGAACGGGCGACCCGGATCGTCACCGCGGTGCGCGAGGCCGAGGAGCGTGGCGACGGCGCGGCCAACGTCGGCGGCGTCATGGTCGACGCGGCCACCACCCGGGTGTTCGAGGTCGTCCTCGAACGGGCCCGCCTGTGCGGGTTGGCCTGACATGGGCCCGCTGGCGGGGCTGCGGGTGGTGGACCTGTCGACGATGCTCGCCGGTCCGTACGCCACGATGCTCCTGGCCGACCTCGGGGCCGACGTGGTCAAGGTGGAGCCGCCGCGCGGTGACGGCACCCGGCGCGCCGGGCCGTTCCG
>Ga0105248_10004890_pt1 | contig 14811 bp, 13 predicted proteins | sample KBSS34metaG_FD_81524 | JGI IMG/M metagenome (GOLD analysis project Ga0105248, IMG submission 81524) | Switchgrass rhizosphere microbial communities from Kellogg Biological Station, Michigan, USA - KBS S3-4 metaG | ecosystem: Host-associated > Plants > Roots > Rhizosphere > Soil | place...
CGTGCTGCTCACCAGCTTCTCGATCGCCCTGCGCTTTTCGAGGATCCTGTCGCAGTCCCGATCCTTGGACCGGAGTTTTTCGTTGACCCCGTTCGGCACAACGATCCGCGCTCCCGGGCCTTTCGCGCTTTCATGGCAGCCCGTAGCCGCTTTGCCGAAGACAATCTAGCCGCCGCGGTCGCTGCCGGAGTCGCGCAGTATGTTTTGCTTGGTGCCGGGCTCGACACCTTTGCCTATCGCAATCCCTTTCCATCACTGCATGTCTTCGAGGCCGACATGCCCGTCATGCAGCAGTGGAAGCGCGAGATGCTGCAGGCAGCCTGCATTGCCATACCTGCCAACCTTACCTATGTCTCACTCGACCTCGAACACCACACACTCGGCGAATCCCTGGTAGAGGCAGGCCTCGATCTGAGCCGCCCGGCCTTCTTTGCATGGCTCGGAGTCATCCCGTACCTCACCCTCAGCGCCTTCCGCGCGACGCTCGATTTCATCGTAGCCATGCCCTCCGGCAGTGGCGTTGCCTTCGACTATTCGCTCTCCTATGAAGAACTGGGCCCCCGCCAGCTCGCAGCGGCAAAGTCTCTTGCCCAGAGAGTGGCTGCCGCGGGAGAGCCCTTCCAGCTCTTCTTCCGTTCGGAACAGATGGACAACGAACTTCGGTCCGCAGGCTTTGAGCGGCATGAGCAGCTCGACCACGCCGAGATCAACCACCGCTACTTCGCCCATCGTATCGACGGACTGGCGCTGCCTCAGGAAGGCATGGCCAAACTCGTTGCGGCGTGGGTTTAGATACACTGAAAATAGTGATGGCCCGCCTAGCAACTCTACTCGTCCTGATCCTCAGTCTTAGCGGCTGCGGCTACCACACCCTCGGCGCAGCAACCCACCTGCCTCCAGACGCCAGAACGCTTGCCGTACCCGTCTTCGCCACCAGGACCAATGCCCACCGCACCGAGACGGTAATGACTACCGCCGTCATTCGCGAGCTTGCGCTGCGCACTCGGCTGCGCGTTTCACCGGACGAGAGCCACGACCCCGACACTGTACTGCATGGAACGATCCTTTCCCAGACTGTTGCTCCGCTCACCTATAACTCGCTTACACAGCAGTCTTCCAGCTTTCTGATCACCATCACGCTCGCGGTCAAGCTCACCGCGCGCGACGGACGCATCCTCTACCAGAACGACAACTACATCTTCCGCCAGCAGTACCAGTCCACTACGGATCTTCCCACCTTCCTTGAAGAAAATCCTGCCGCCGTCGAGCGTCTCTCTCGGGACTTTGCGCGGACCCTGGTAGCGGATATTCTCGAAAGCTTTTAAGGCTCGATCCGCCGAGAAACCGCAGGTCCTTCGACTGCGTTTGGCACAAAAAGCGTGCCAAACTTCGCTCAGGATGACCCATTTCTAGGGATGTCAACAGAGCCAGCGAAGGTGAAAACGCCGACGATTCAGACTATAAGGCGAAAATGAGGCGAATGGAAGGGGGGGGAGGGGGTATGTATTTCCCCGTCTTTGGCCTCAAAATGATTGCAATCCGCAATCATTTTGGCTCCACGGACGCTCTTCACTTCGTGCTTTTCAAGCTCTGGAAGCATTATGCCTGAATGCGGGTTAATTCCCGGCAAAGGATTCGGGAATAATTTCATCGCCACTTTGATTGCCGGAAGTAGAATGCGGTATTCAGAAGTCTCAGAATTATCTTGGTATTATCAATGGTTTACAGAAGGTATCAAGCTGTGCTTCGCTCAGCGCCGGACGGTTTTATGGCGCAGAAGTTTTGAGGTTGCCACTTGACAGATTTCGCGGGATTGCCGAAAGGGCCGTTTTTCTTGAGGAAGAGCTGCGCCCAGTCTGGCGGGCCGCTCTATACGTGAAGGGAACCGGCTTTAGCCCTCGCAGGGTAATCAACCTAATTCCGTCCCTGATTTCCACCGCCCCTGTTACCGCGCGAAGGGTATCCTGAACCAGATGAAGCCTTTCCGCAGCGTAACGGAGCATAGCGCATGAGCTCTACCCGAGCCGGCGTGGGCTTTGCGGCGGCCGACCGCTTTGTCGCAGAGATCGAAGGGTCCATTGCCAATCCCAGCCTGCTGAAACCCGGCTACGTTCTCGCGGGCGATGAAATCTTTCTCTACGAGCGTTGCCGCAAGGCCGTTCTCAAGGCATATGTTCCAGAGGGCTTCCGCGACTTCAGCCTATCCGAGATGGATCTCTCGGATCAGAGCATCTTCGAGGTTCTGGATCGCGCACGCACTCCATCGCTTATGGCTCCGTTTCAGGTTGTCTTTGTCCGCAACCTGAAGCAGCTCTATACCCGGGGCGCCAAAAAAGACGAGTTCGCCGAGATCGATCGCTATTTCCGCTCGCCCAATCCGCAGGCTCTGATTCTCTTCGTCGCAGACCACATTAAAATCCCTGCCGATCCGCGCCGCATGGAGATGGAAGACAAAACCAAATTCGAACGCCTGCGCGAGACCCTGGGCGACCACTGCACCATCGTGGAACTGGCCCGCGCCGACGATTCTGACGCCATGCGCTGGGTCGCGGCGACAGCACTGGAGCAGACCACCAAGATCGATCCCGATGCGGTGCGGGAACTGGTCGACTCGCTGGGCTCCGACATGATGCTCATCGCCTCGGAACTGGAAAAGCTTCTGCTTTACAGTTATGGCCGTGGGCGGATCACGCTCGGTGACGTGGAGACGATGGTTCTCAGCGCCAAACAGCGCAGCCTCTACGAACTGACCGACGCCATCAGCGCCAAGGACCGCCCTCGCGCCCTCGCCCTGCTGCATGGCCTTTTGAATAGCTCCGAAGCCGGCGAAGAGGCCGCCATCGGTCATCTCTACATGCTGGCCCGCACCTTCCGCCAGATGCTCGTCATCCTCGAGAAAAACGTCCGTGACTCCCGCGCCATCTGGCAGGCCCTGTGGCAGGGATTCCGCATGCCGCCTTTTGCAGCCGACGACCTCATCCGCCAGGCCCGCCGCTACAAAAACCGCCGCGAACTCACCCGCGCCCTGCGCCTGATCGCCCGCGCTGATCTGGAACTGCGCAGCTCGCCGCCCGACAAGCGCCTGGTCCTCGAACGCCTGATCTACGACCTCGCCAGCGAGCCGAAAACGTATGTCCCGGCCTATCTCTCGCCGCAGCTGACCTTCGAAGGATAAAAGTACGTCCCACTCGGTTTTGAACGAAGAAAGTCATATCTCCGTCTTGTCGTAGTGGAGATAAACATTCTTGGTCAACAAGATGGGGAAGTTAAGACCAGTTCTTTATTACGCAGGCCTGATGTCGATGCTGATTAGCGTTGTGCTGCTTTCTGTCGGTGAGCGATATGTCATCAAGCATGTTCAACTGATGAACTCCGGTCAAGTACACGAAAGCTATTACGGAGACCACGGGGCGGCATATGTAACTGTTGCTCTTTGGGCCAGCGTTTTGTCGTTGGTGCTCGTTTCGTTTGGCCGAGGTTGGGCGCGGGTTTGGGCTCTGGCCGCCTCGATATTTTCGTTGATACTTGTCATCGGCTCTATATAGGCAGACGACGATAAATCAATCTTTAGGGACGGCTCTATTCCAATATCACCTCAGGCTCCATCTCCCGCCCGCGCACCGTTAGAGTCACCGCAGCAGCCAGAATCAGCCCTCCGCCCATCCACGCAAAGGAACCGAGCTTATCGCCCAGCAACTCAACGCCGAGGATCGACCCCAGCGCCGGCTCGATATTGAGGAATACACCCGCCCGCGAGGCTGGCACATGGTGAATTCCCCAGTTCCATAGCAGCGTGGTCGCCGCGGTGCAGAGAATGCCGCTCGCCCCCAAAGCCATCCAAGCGGTCGTGGAGATATGCGCCACCGGCGGCGCTCCATAGGCCACAACCACCCATGCCGCCAGCATCGCCGTGCCGGAGAGAATGCCATACGCTGTTACCGCCAGCGGACCATGTACCTGCATCAGGCTTTTATTCATCAGCACCCAGCCCAGTGCAATCACCAGCGAAGCCACCACCAGCATGTCCCCGGTAAGCGTCGGACCGCCCGCAACGGCCTGTCGCCCACCCAGCACGATCAGCCCCGCGCCAACCGTCGATCCCACGAGAGCCAGCCAGCCTATCCAGTCCAGTCGCTCCCCGGCAAAGAGCGTCGCTGCCAGCGCCAGCAGTACCGGCATCGTACCCACCATCAGCGCGGCATGGCTGACAGTCGTTCGCGCCAGGCCCTCAAACTGCAGCAGAAACTGGATCGGAATTCCCAACGCCGCAGAGAGCAGCAGCGTGGCGATCTCGCGCCCCGTCCACTTAGCTCTCGTCGCCTGACGGCGCGAGGCCATCAGAATCGGAATCATGCCTACGCAGGCAAAGAGAAACCGGTACAACACCATGTGGCCCACAGACATCTCGCGCAGGGCCAGCTTGCCAAAGTAGAAACCCGTGCCCCAAAGGCAACCGGCCATGGCGCAGGCTCCATAGCCGAGCCAGGTTGTTTTATTGTTTGAACGTGCATTGGACATCTTCTCCACTCTCGCATACCAACAGCATGTCGTGGATGCAACACCCATCTGCCCGGCGCATCGGCGACAATGGAGTGCGATGCGAAAGGGCCTCTCCATCCTCGGCGTTCTGTTTTGTGGCCTACTGGCTGGCGGGTCGATTTGGGCAGCAGCGCAGAATCCGCTGATCCCAAACCCGTTGATGAGCGGGGTTTCGCCCAAAGAACGCAAGCGCAAGCACGCTCCGGAAAAGAACTCCCCGCAGCCTACCTTCGCCATACCTGTCACCCAACTCGGTTTTTCAGAACCGGCAGCCTTCTACCTTGGCAGCCGTTTTTCTCAGGTTTCGCTGCATTTTCTCGACGAAGACCACCTGCTCTTCACCTTCCGCGTTCCCGGACTGATTTCACGAGAGCGCCAGCCAGGCCCGCAGCCCTCGGGAGACACAGGCACCGAGCGCCGTATTCACGCCGTAGTGCTCGCCTTGCCCTCTGGCCAGATCACCGCCGAGGCCATCTGGACTCTGCATGACTACCGACCCTATCTCTGGATGCTCAACAATCAGCGTTTCCTGCTTCGCGACCAGAACCAGCTCCGCATGGGCGATGCCGCGCTTCATCTTGAGCCATTCCTCCGCTTTCCCGGCACGGTTCTGCATGTGGAACTTGACCCGGATCAACAGCTTCTCATCACCAGCACCGTAGAGCCCAAAACAGCAGGCGTCGCGTCTACGGGAAACTCACCCGTGCCCGATACCGCAGCCGTCTCGAAAACTCCGGTCTCCGACGACGATTCAAAAAATACCCAGACCCAGAACATGCTCCGCATCCTGCGCATGGATTCGCTCAAAGTCCTGATGGCGGCTCCGGTCACCGGTATTCCCCATTTGCCTGCCGATGGCGAGGGCTATTACGAGGTTCCCCGTGGCAAAGGTATGAGCTGGGTTGTCTCCTACTCAAATTTCCATGGCGGCGTCATTCCTCTTTACCCGGTTGACTCCACCTGCATGCCGGCTTTGGATGTGCTGACCCGTTCCGTCATCATGGCCAGTAGTTGTGCCACCAACGACTGGCACTATCTCACCGCTATCCGAAGCGACCTCAGCCGCGACTTCACCCATGGTCCCGGTCATTCCGACAGCAAGGATAAGCAGCGTCTGTGGGAGATCAGCACCTCCCCTTACGATGTCTGGCCTGTGCTTGCCCGCTCCACCAGCGGTACTCGCTTTGCTCGCGCGCTGCTTCACGTCGAGCATCCGGTTAATGCCAACAATCCTCTCAATCCCGAGGAGATTCACAGCCAGACGGTCAGTGTCTACGACATGGCCACGGGCAAGTCACCTCTGTCGCTTCAGGTCTCCCCGATCCTCGACGGGGGAGGGAACTTCGCGCTCTCGCCCTCGGGTAACCGCTTCGCAGTCCTGAACTCGGGCCAGATTCAGGTCTTCGAACTGCCTCCTGCGCCGCCCTTGCCCTCCCTCGCCGCCCCAGTCAGCAAATAATTGCAAGTCGTTGTAAACTTGCACACTGGGAGATTTTCTTGGCTACAGCCGTCCTGCGTTACACAGCCGCCGCCCTCACCGATCGCGGCCGCAAACGCGCTTCGAACGAAGACGCCTTCGGGTTCTCCGTCGAGCACGGCGTGTATGTTGTCTGCGACGGCATGGGCGGAGCCGCCGCCGGCGAAATCGCCAGCTCCCTGGCTGTCGATGAAGTTCTCCGCCTGGTCACGGAGCGCCGCGAAGCGGAATGCATTCCGGTGCAGGTGCTCGCTGAAGAAGCAGTACAGGCCGCCAATCAGGCTATCCATTCCCGGTCCCGGCGCAGCGCCCGCCTCAGCGGCATGGGCACCACGCTAGTCGGCATCCTCTCCTGCCTGGTCGAGGAAGAGCCGCGCCTCTGGATTCTCAATGTCGGCGACAGCCGGTGCTATCTGCAGCGCCGTGGGCGCATCCAGCTCTGCACACAGGATCATTCGCTGGTCGAAGAGCAGGTTCGCATGGGCCGCATGACCCGCGCCGAGGCTACCCGGTCGCCGCTACGCAACGTCATCACCCGCGCGCTCGGTACTCAGCCCAATATCACCGCTGATTTCGTGGAAGCCGAGGTCGAGCCCGGCGACCTGTTCCTTCTCTGCTCGGACGGCCTGACCCGTGAGCTCTCAGACCAGCAGATTGAGGCCATCCTGAACACCCCGGTCTCCGGTCCCGAGGCTCTCGACGAACTTTGCGGGCTGCTCATTCGCCAGGCCAACAAAGCTGGCGGCCACGACAACATCACCTGCATGCTGGTCCGCATCGACTAAGCTAGCCCCTCTGCTGTACCTTCCCGCTATGAGTTCTGAAGCATCCTCTCCCAGTTCCCAGACCATCGCCGTCATCGGCGCAGGCACCATGGGCAGCGGCATCGCCCATGTTTTCGCTCGATCCGGCTTCGACGTCATCCTCTGCGACGTAGCAGAGCCTGCTCTGGATGCAGCTCTTGCCCGCATTCGCACCAACCTGGGCAGGGAAGCAGCCAAAGGCAAACTGGCGGCCGATCAGGTCGAACCCGCGGTCGCCCGCATCCAGACCACCACCAACCTTGATGCTCTCGCTGCCGCCGGGTTCGCCGTCGAGGCAGCCGGTGAGCGCTTTGAACTCAAGGCCGAGCTCTTCCGCTCCCTCGACGCGATCCTCCCCAACGAAGCCATCCTCGCGTCGAATACCAGCTCCATCTCCATTACCAAACTCGCCGCTCAGACCTCCCGTCCGGCGCAGGTGATCGGGATGCACTTCTTCAACCCCGTCCCGGTCATGGCATTGGTTGAAATTATCCGCGGCCTGCAAACCAGCCCTGAAACCTACACCACAGTCCGCGAGCTGGCCATCCGCCTGGGCAAGACCCCTGTCGAGGTCAACGACTCTCCCGGCTTCGTCTCCAACCGGGTTCTGATGCCGCTGATCAACGAAGCTGCCTATACCGTCATGGAAGGCGTGGCCACCGCCGAGGCTGTCGATCAGGTCTTTCAGCTCGGCATGGCCCACCCTATGGGGCCCCTGACTCTGGCGGATTTCATCGGCCTCGATGTCTGCGTGGATATCCTGCGCGTGCTTCACTCCGGTCACGGCGACCCCAAATACAGGCCCTGCCCGCTGCTGGTCAAAATGGTCGACGCCGGATGGCTCGGCCGCAAATCAGGACAGGGCTTTTACAAATACTGACACCGTTACTCAATAGGGAATCTCTGTCATCTACTGTCTCCTCTTCCACACGGACTGGGATTATGCTGAGTAGATGGTGCGATTCACGGTACTGGCGTCGGGCTCCAAGGGGAACAGCTCCATCGTTTCCTGCCAGTCCGCGACCGGTGGATCGACTCGTATCCTCGTCGATGCCGGCCTCAGCTGCCGCGAGCTCTTCCGCCGTATGGCCCAGGTAGGCGAGGACCCATCCACCCTCGACGCGATCCTCATTACCCACGAGCACGCCGATCACGTCAACGGCCTGCCTGTCACCGCTCGCAAGCTGGGTATTCCTGTCTATTTCACCGAAGCCACCCACCGCGCCTGGGTCCGTCAGGTCACCCCGCAACGCCGCATCACCTACGCACAGTGGGCCGAGGAGTATGCACGGCAAAAGCAGGCCGGCACTTTTCCCCATCCTGAGCCGATTCCCGATCCTGACCCCGCCCCAGATCCCGATCCTGTGCCCGACCCGGCTCCTGATCCGGCAGCAGATCCGGCCCGCCTGCCGGCGGTGGACTACTTCCGCGCCGGCCAGGTCTTTCAGATTGGCGACGTCAGCATCAGCCCCTTCACGATTCCCCATGATGCGGCCGATCCGGTAGGTTTTGTCTTCTCAGCCGAGGGAATCCGCCTCGCCGTTGCAACCGATCTTGGCTACATGCCTCCGAATGTGCAGAGCCAGCTTCGTCGCTGCGACCTCATCATGCTCGAGTCCAACCACGACCTCGAGATGCTCCGCGACGGCCCCTATCCGTGGTCGGTCAAGCAGCGCGTACTCTCCCGTGTCGGCCACCTTTCCAACGACGCCACGGCCGCATTCCTCGAAGAAACCTACGACGGCACCGCCACCTACCTTGTTCTCGCTCATCTCTCCGAGAGCAACAATCACCCCGACTTGGCGCGCATCGCGGCCGAGCGGGCCCTGACCTCGAAACCCAGCCTGCTCGCCAACCGCCTACTGCTCGCCCCACAGCATGAGCCCCTGGCACCGATCTGTATTTAGGCCTGTTGCCTCCGTTGGCTCATTCGTCACTTCGATGCGCTTCCATTTTTCAGTTACGTTACAATGGTGATACAGGTACTGTGTCTCGTCCGGATCTGATTCAATCCCGCGCAACAGCGCCGGAGATTCAGATACTTTGGCAAGCTATGCCAACGGTATCTCTGCAGTACTTTTAGAACGCACTTTTACGAACCGATTTAGCAGTCTAGCGAGTCTAAACACTATGGCAAGAACCGAATGCAGCGACAAGGTAGTCGGAGCCATTCTGGGTAGCTGGCGGTACGATATCTCCGGCATTTCCCCGGAAATGCGCCGGGACTACGAGCAGCACCTGGCCGACTGCGCCCATTGCGCCCGCCGTCAGAAATTTCACCGCACACTCGACGGCACCCTCGCCGTCCTCACCGCGCTTTCTATGATCAGCTTCCTCTTCGCCCTGGCTGTCCTGCAGCGCGTCAAGTACATGGAGCACGTGGCCTTCAACATCCTTGGCCTAGATACCGTATCGATGTATCAGATGCTGGTCTCGGCAGCCTTCGCCGGTCTCGCTTTCTCGATGATCGCGTTTGTCCTCGTCTTGATCTCAACCCCGGCTCCGTCGTATCTCGGTGGTCTGGCAGCCGAGCGGGCTCGTCTTATTGAAGCGCGCCTTCCGGAATCGATCCGCAGCCTGCGTTCCAGATAAGTTTCTGAAATCGGCAATCAAGCCCGCCCCAGCATGAACGGAGCGGGCTTTTCTGCGTCTGGGTTGTAGAACGAGAAATTTTCCGGGACTTGCTGCTTACCGATCCGGTAGAGTTTTGTCTCACGGAGAAGCTCGATCTAAAAATCAAATTCGGTGAGGGCACCCATGTCCATCATCCTGTCCGACCTCGCCTTCGCGCTCCGGCAACTGGTCAAGCACCGGGTCTACGCCATCACCGCCATCGTCTCGATGGCGCTGGGCATCGCCGCCACCACGGCGGTCTATAGCGTGCTTTATGGCGTCCTTATCGATCCTTATCCTTACAAAGATGCCAATCGCATTGCGATGATCAACCTCTACGGGAAGCAAGGTAGCCAAGGTGATCCTCCCTTGACTCTGGTGCAGATGCAGCAGCTTCGCAAAGCCAAGTCGGTCGCCGACGCCATGACTCAGCGACAGGTATCCATGATTGCTACCGGAGGCGACGTTACCACCACGGCGCGCGTCTACCAGTTTAGCGGCAACGGCCTCGACTTCCTCGGCGCACCGGCCATGATTGGCCGCTTGTGGACTGCGCAGGAAGCTCCCGAGGGGAGCGCGCCGCCGCCGGTTGCGGTGATCAGCTATCTCTTCTGGAAGAGCCACTTCGGTGGTGTCCGCGATGTCATCGGGAAGAGCCTGGAACTAAACCACCAGAAATACACGGTCATCGGCGTCGTCGGGCCGCGCTTCACCTGGGGCGATGGAGATGTCTACGTGCCATTACCGGCAGGGGTCGATTCCAAAGCGCGCTTTGGAGTTCTTCTGCGTATCCGTCAGGGTGTACCTTTTGCCGCTGCCAGCGACGAACTTGACGCTTTCGTCCGTCGATTCTTACACGACAATCCGGAAATGGCTCCCCGCGATAGCTTCCAGGTCAAAGTCGAGACCCTGAACGATTCTCTGCTCGGCCAGTTCAAAGGTACGCTCTTCCTGCTCTTCGCCGCAGTTGCCCTGTTGCTGCTGATCGGCTGCGGCAACGTCTCGATCCTGATGCTGGCACGCGGCACGGCCCGCCAGCAGGAGCTCGGCATGAGGGCTGCCTTGGGCGCAACGCGGCTCCGCATCGTCCGCCAATTGCTCACTGAGGCCGTCTTGCTTTCAGCCACGGGCGGAGCGCTAGGCATAGGCCTGGCTTATCTCGCCATCCGCCTTATCATTGGCCTCCTGCCCGAATATTCGATTCCGCATGAGGTCGTGATCACTCTCAACATCCCGGTTCTCATCTTTAGCGCCGCAGTCTCTGTCGTGATAGGAATCCTGGCTGGACTCGCCCCCGCACTGCAGTTCTCCCGTCCGCATCTCAATGCCATTCTGCAAGCCGGAGACAGCCGTACCACGACCTCGCGCGGAGCCAAAGTCCGTTCAGTCATGATTGTCGCCCAAGTCGCCCTTACCGTTCTTCTGCTGGCGGGTGCGGGGGCCGCCATGCGCACATTTCTGGAAGCCTACACCGCCAAACTCGGCTTCGACCCGCACAATACACTTTTGATGTTCATGGCACTGCCTGAAAGCTCTTACATGACATGGGAGACTCGATCGCAATACTTGGATGCGCTCATCGAGAAAATCAAAGCCACACCAGGTATTGTGGACGCTGCCACCTTTGATGGAGGCCTGCCACCTCTCGGCGTGTGGAAGCAGCAAGTTCGCGTTGTCGGCTCCTCGGCTAACGATGGCCGTCAAGCAGGAGTGATGTTGGTTGGCGCGGACTACTTTGCTGTGCAGCACATACCGCTACTCGAGGGGCGGGTACTCACCCGCGCCGACCTTTTGCGCGGAGCGCGTCTCGCGATCGTAAATCAGACCTTTGCCCACCGCTACTTCGACGACGCCAATCCCATTGGGCATCAACTCCTCGCTTCTGACTTGCAGCATCCGGTTCCAGAAGCCGTAAATGCTCCCAATTCGGAGCAACCCTACGAGATTGTCGGAGTCGTTGCTGACGCACGTAACGACGGCCTACATAGGCCCATCCAGCCCCAGATTTATGTGCCGACAAGTATGGTGATGTTTGGCGGCTTCGGCCTTGTGGTCCGTACTATGGGCGATCCGCGCTTGGTCATGCACGACATCGGTGTGAGTATGCGCGGGCTCGACGCGAATCAAGCTGTCACCCAGCAGTACGCCTATGAAGACTATCTCTCCATGTTCGCTTGGTCCCATGATCGCTTTATTTCGGTTCTCTTCAGCGTCTTCTCTGCAGTCGCTCTCGGTCTTGCCGCTATCGGCCTGTTCAGCGTGGTAGCCTATTCCGTTGAGCAGCGTACCCGCGAAATCGGGATCCGCATCGCCTTGGGCGCACCACGCTCCAACGTGCTTCAGCTGGCCTTGCGATCCACTGCGTGGACTACCGGCATCGGCCTGGTTTTGGGAATAGGCCTAAGCATCGGCCTCAACGACTCGGTGCACAAGTGGACGCAAAGCAGCATGAGAGACCTAGGCGTGCTGAGCATCATTTCGCTGGTCTTTGTACTTGCCTCAGTCGCCGCCTGCATCCTCCCAGCAAGGAGAGCCATGCGGGTTGATCCGATGGTCGCGCTGAGGGGCAATTGAATAAAATGTCTATCGAGCGATTCGATTGTTTGCAGGAAACATGCAGCTTCCGCATAGCTTCGCTTTTGGAGTTCGCAGCGGCTTCCCGCATCGCTTGCAAGGCGGACCATACAATGCAAGCGCATGATGCATGACAGCATCGGCATTGCTTTCTTTCATGCCCGTGACCGACTCGTAGTAAGTCAAGAGGGGGCGCATCCTCTCTCCTATGGAAACGCCCCAAGTCTCCCGAAACTCCTTGGTAGCTCTGATTCCTTCGCGGTAAAGGCGGAAAGCCTCCGCATACTCGACCTCGTCAAGCATAGGCATCTCGCTCTTACAGCGCCAGCACCAAAGCATCTGCATAAAACTGGATTCTCCCACAAACTTGCTTCGACGCTAACTCTGCCAGGGTATCGTCAGCCCACCGGTAAGGCTGCTCACCTGCGCGACATCATGGCTTTTGCACCAACCTTCAAGGCCTTTCACCAGGCGCTCCACGGCCCGCGGATCGGCGTAACTCGCAGTTCCTACCTCGACTGCCGTAGCCCCGGCCAGTAGGAACTCGACTGCGTCCTCAGGGGTAACAATTCCGCCCATTCCGATTACCGGAATCTTGACTGCCTTGGCCGTCTCGTACACCATGCGCAGCGCGATTGGCTTGATCGCCGGCCCCGACAGTCCGCCGGTGATGTTCCTGATGATTGGCTGGCGCGTCTCCGCATCGATCGCCATTCCCATGAAGGTATTCACCAGAGAGATAGCATCTGCCCCAGCCAGTTCTGAAACCCGCGCCATCTGCGCCACGGAAGTCACATTGGGCGACAGTTTAACGATGAGCGGCCTTTTGGCAGCGGCCTTGGCTTTGGCGACGAGGTATTCCAGCGCTCCGGCATCTGCTCCAAAAGTCATCCCGCCCTCATGCACATTGGGGCAGGAGACATTCAACTCGTACGCCACAATCCCTTCAGCTCCATTCAACCGCTCAATTACTGCAATGTAATCGTCCACCTGGTAGCCGAATACGTTCACGATGCATTGCGCCCTTGGGTAGCGTTTCAACTGCGGCAGCTTCTTCTCGATGAACTCTGCGACGCCGATATTCTGCAGACCAATCGCGTTGAGCATGCCAGACGCGGTCTGCACGATCCGTGTGGGAGGATTGCCCGCCATCGGCTCGCGGGAGAGCCCTTTGGTGACAAAAGCGCCGATCGACTCAAGCCCGATAATCTCCTCGAACTCGATGCCATAGCCGAACGTGCCACTGGCAGCAATCACCGGGTTCGCCAGTTCGATGCCGGCAAACCGCACTCGCATATCAGGTTTCAAAATGAACCGCTTCCTCTACCTCAAGTATAAGAGGCATTTGGGTAGAACTGCGATTCATTGCGCTTGCTTCTTCAGCGCCTCGGTCAGCACACGGCCCACCGCCGCCGAGGGCTGGTTTACCCCCAGCAACGAGGCCAGCGTCGAAGCCAGATCCACCGGCTCTACCCGTCCGCGATACGTACCCGGCTGAAACACCGATCCATAAAACGCCAGCGGTACATGCCGGTCATACGACCATGGGCTGAAGTGCGTTGTCCCCGTCCCATGCTGGTCGTTCATCTGGTAGCCGTCGAGCATCAGGAAGACAAACCAGTTTCCGTGGCTTGTGTAGCTATGCGCCAGCTCCCGGCCCATCTCTGTCTGCGGCAGCCGGTTGTTCACAAAATCGAGCCGTGTGTAGATGCCGGAGATTCCCGGCGTTGGCGGCAGCCGCTTGGTCACAGGATCATGCGGAGATTCAGGAGCCAGCTTGGCCACAGCCTCCGGCAGAGCATCCCTCACTGCCTCTTCGGCCGTCTTCTCGTCGATCTTCATTGCCTCAAAGATGCGCCGGTTGAGCGTCAGATAGGGCATATCCGCTGTAGCCATGACATACTCGATCACATTTCCGGGCTTGGAAAACCGGGCATTCAGCGCTGCGTTCACGTTGTCGATCAGCTTCAACAGATCCACCGTTGCCGAATTCATTCCCCACTCGGCGGCCTTGGCCGGCACTGGAGCTACGCCATGATCTGCCGACAGGGCGATCCAGACATTTTTCAGTCCCACAGACTTGTCCAGCGACGCAAAAAACCGCTCCAGATCGGCGTCAAGACCCATCACCATCGCCCGTTCCTGTTCCGAATCCGGTCCGTAGCGATGCCCCATCAGGTCATGCGCCGAGAGCGAAACCGTTAGCACATCGGTGGTCTCATGCTGCCCCAGCTTCTCCCCGGCAATCAGAGCCTCCACAAAGTCAAGCTCGTAATGGTTCGCTGCCGGAGTAGGCTCTACCTGCTCGTTAAACGCTCCCTGCCCATCCCCACCAGCTTCCTTGATTGCCTCCGCCGCCCGTCCGCTTGCATTGAATGCCGCAGCCCACTCCGGCAGATGCTCTTCGTAGTAGGTCGAAGTCGTAAAGTGCCCGGTAGCGTTGTCCATCCAGTAAGCTGCATTGGCCGTCTGCCCCGCAGGCAAAATTGCCGCGCGATCTTTCAGCGAAACCCCAAACAGCCGCGACCGCCCGCTTGTTGCCAGCCGCACTTCGTCGCCCAGTGTCGAGGCCCGCAGGCTGCGCGGCGAGGCTCCCGGCGAAATCGCGCTGCCTTCCGGTAAATCCACCATCGTGTAGCGTTCATCCTGCACCGACGTCACCCGCCGGTCAAAGGAGCGTTCCGCATCCCACCACTCGTTCGAATCGATCCCGTGCCCATCCGTATATGCGCCCGTGCCAATCGTCGCGTGACCCGGAGCCGTCTTTGTATTGGCGTAGTTGTAGTAGCAGTCGGGGAACCACGC
>Ga0105248_10004895_pt1 | contig 14798 bp, 14 predicted proteins | sample KBSS34metaG_FD_81524 | JGI IMG/M metagenome (GOLD analysis project Ga0105248, IMG submission 81524) | Switchgrass rhizosphere microbial communities from Kellogg Biological Station, Michigan, USA - KBS S3-4 metaG | ecosystem: Host-associated > Plants > Roots > Rhizosphere > Soil | place...
CCGAACTCGTCCCATCGCGCGAGGAACGCGCCGTGCCGCTCTTGGTAGTCGGCGCTGTCGGCCTCCCAGCTCGCGAGGTTCGCGCGAACGTCGTCGCGGCTCATCGGTCGAGCCAGCCGCCGTCGGTGCCGTGCGCGTCGGCGACGATGCCGGCCGCGATCGACAGGGCGATGCCGTCGGCGTCCTTGCGGCCGAGGTCGAGCCCGACCGGCGCGTGGATCCGCGCGATCACGTCGTCCGGGACGCCCATCGCGCGCACCGCGTCGAGGTGGCGCGCCACGTGACGGCGAGAGCTCATCATCCCGACGAACCCGGCCCTGGAGCGCGCGGCCTCGGCGAGCACCTCGCTGGCGTACGGGGCGTCGTGGTCGGTCAGGACGACGGCGTCGCGCTCGGAGAGCGCGACACCGTCGAGGGAGGCCACCACCGGCTCGTCGTCGGCCGCGACGCGTTCGCGTCGCGGCTCGACGACCACCACGCGATAGCCCAGTGGTTCCAGATGTCGCCGGACCGCCCGCGCGACGTCGGTCGCCGACACGGCGTACACGCGGGGCGGCGACCGGTGCGGCTCGACGAAGACCTCGACGTCGCCGTCGGGGTGATGCAACACGGCGGTCGTCGCGGCACCATGGTCCATCGCCTGCGCCGCCGCCTCGATCGCTTGCGTGTCGAACTCCGAACAGCCGAGCGTTCCGGACGCGGGGCCTCCCGCGACGATCGTCATCCGCATCCCGACGCGGCACGGCGGGGCGCCGGCCACCACCTTCACCGCCGTGACGTTCACTCGATCCTCGGGTGCGGCGGCCGCCGCGAGATCGCGGGTCGGCGCATCGCCGGCGGGGTGCGCGCCGGTCATCCCCTCCGACAGCTCCATCGCGTGCGGGAGCACCGGCAGGACCGCCTCGAGCGACTCCCGCACCCCCTTGGGCGACCCCGGCAGGTTCACGATCAACGCCTCGCCGACCGTGCCGGCCGTGCCGCGCGACAGCGCCGCCATCGGCGTGTACGCGAGCCCCGCCGCGCGCATCAGCTCGGCCAACCCCGGCGCCTCCCGATCGAGCACCGCCTTGGTGGCCTCGGGCGTCACGTCGCGCGGGCCGAAGCCCGTCCCCCCGGTCGTCACGACGAGGGCGTGCGAGGACGCCAACCGCCGCAGCGCCCCTTCGATGTCGGCGCGCTCGTCCGCGACGACCTCGCGCGCGGAGACGTCGAATCCGGCGCCGTCCAGCAGCTCCTGTGCGGCATCGCCCGAGCCGTCCGCGCGGGTGCCCGACGACACGCCGTCGGAGATCGTCAGGACCGCAGCGGTGGGTCGCGCCATCGGGTCATCCTCCCACCAGGCGGAGGCGCCGCCTCAGGCGGTGGGTTGCAGCGCTTCGACGATCCCCGCGGCCACGCCGGGCGCGTCGCGCAGGCTCTTCTTGCGCTTGAAGACGGCGCGCCCACGGACGTCGGCGCCCCGCATGTCGAGCCAGTCGGTCAGCTGGTCGAGGGTCGACCTCGGTGCGACCCCGCAGGTGCAGTACACGATCGTCGGCCGGCCCTGGAGCTCCGGAAGCGCCGCGATGCCTTCGCGCGTGCCGTGCGCCGGTCCCACCCCGGCGATCACCAGCCCTTTCACCCAGGTGCCGACCACCAGCGCGTCGGACGCCGCGAGGGTCCCCGGATCGACCGACCGCAGCGGTGCGGTCGTCGCCTCGGTCCCGAGCGTCCGCAGCTCGTCGCGGAGGGCCCGGGCAACGGTCAGGGTGAACCCGCGACGCGACTCGTAGAGGATCAGCACCCGCATCGGCCGTATGGATAGCAGGTCGGCGCCGAGCCCGACCGAGCGCTCGTTCCGGTACCCGGGGTACCCTGGTAGTACCGATGCAGAACCAGCTTCCCGTTGCGCCCGCAGAAGGCCCCTTGCTCGACACGTTCGGGCGGATCGCCGACGACCTCCGGATCTCGGTGACCGACCGATGCAACTTCCGGTGCACCTATTGCATGCCGGCCGAGGGGCTCCAGTGGCTCCCGAAGGACGAGCTCCTCACCTTCGAGGAGTTGACCCGGCTCCTGACGCTGTTCGTCCGGCTCGGCGTTCGCGGCCTCAAGATCACCGGCGGCGAACCCACGATCCGGGCGGACCTGCCGACGCTCGCCGGGATGTTCCGGCAGGCCGGCCCGGACCTGGACATCTCGATCACGACGAACGGGTTGCTGCTCGACCGGCTCGCCGCGCCGCTCGCCGCGGCCGGCGTCGACCGCGCGACGGTGTCCTGCGACTCGCTCCTGCAGCACCGCTTCGCCGAGATGACGCGGCGCGACGCGCTCGACAAGGTCCTGGCCGGGATCCGCGCCGCCGAGGCCGCCGGGCTCACCCCGATCAAGATCAACACGGTGGTGATCGGCGGCACCAACGACGACGAGGTCGTCGACTTCGCGCGGTGGGCGCGCGAGACCGGCTACGAGGTCCGGTTCATCGAGTACATGCCGCTGGACGCGCAGCACGCGTGGGAGCGCGCGAAGGTCGTGCCGGGCGCCCGGATCCTCGACGCGATCGACACGGTGTTCCCGCTCGCCGCCCGCCACCACGAGACGGAGCCCGCGACGACCTTCGGGTTCGCCGACGGGTCGCCGGGCACGGTCGGCGTGATCGCGAGCGTGACCGAACCGTTCTGTGACACCTGCAACCGGCTCCGGTTGACCGCCGAGGGTCAGTTCCGCACCTGCCTGTTCGCACTGGACGAGACGGACCTCCGCACCCCGATGCGCGACGGCGCCGGCGACGACGAGCTCGAAGCCCTGATCCGCGCCGCGGTGTGGACGAAGTGGTCGGGCCACCGCGTGAACCACCCGGACTTCGTCCAGCCCGAGCGCTCGATGAGCGCGATCGGCGGCTGAGCTACGCCTCGACGACGGCGAGCCTCGGCACGTCGCCGGCGGGCTCGAACCCGAGGATCTGCGCGTAGAACGACAGCTCGGCGTTCCTCGCGTCCACGATCGTCTCCGCCTTGCGGAACCCGTGCCCTTCCCCGTCGTACAAGCGGTACGCGTGCGGGATGTGCTTCTCGCGCAGGACGGCAACGATCAGCTCAGCCTGTGACGGCGGCACCACCTCGTCCTCGATGCCCTGGAGGACCAGCATCGGGGTCGACAGCAGCTCGGTGAAGTTGATCGGGCTCCGCGCGCGGTACGTCTCCTTCGCCTCGGGCCACGGCCCGATCATCGTGTGCTCGTACCTGCTCTCGAACTTGTGCGTCTCACCCTCGGCGAACGGCACGAGGTCGGCGATCCCGAAGTACGAGGCGCCCGCAGCGAACACATCGGTGAAGGTGAGCGCGCACATCACGACGTAGCCGCCGGCGCTGCCGCCGCGAACGAGGAGACGATCGCCGTCGACATCGCCCCGGTCGACCAGGAACCGCGCGGCGTTGACACAGTCCTGCAGGTCGACGACGCCCCACTGACCGTTCAACCGCTGCCGGTAGGCACGCCCGTAGCCGGTGGAACCGCCGTAGTTCACGTCGACCACCGCGAAGCCGCGCGAGGTCCAGTACTGCAACCCCAGATCGAACGCCGGAGTCGTGTCGCTCGTCGGGCCGCCGTGCGCGGTCACGATCAAGGGAGGCCGCTCGCCGTCCGGCCCCTCCGCATCGGGGTTCACCGGCGGGTAGAAGAGCGCGTGCGCCCGGAGGCCGCCCTCCGTCGGGAAGTCGATCGCCTCCGGCACTGAGAAATAGGCGTCGTCCACCGGCACCTCGGCGGCGGTCCTGATCACATCGACCGACCGGGCCGTGAAGTCGAGCCACACCAGATCGCTCGGGCGCGTCGCCGACCCGGCGATGAACACGATCGTCGTGCCCGACGCGGCGACGCCGGGCGGCCCGCGGAGCGCGTCGTAGGGCAGGTCGAGATCGGTGAGCTCGCCCGTCTCGGGATCGAGCACCCCGATCGAGGTGCGCGCGTCGTGGTCGTGCATGCAGACGATCCGCCCGTCGGACAGGAACGCGATCGAGCGATCGCCCATCGCCCATTGGGGGTAGCCGAACTCGGCCGCGGCGGGGTGCAGCACGCGCCGCTCGCCGCCGCCGACGCGCTCGAGGTTCCACCATCCGCTGCGATCGGAGGCGAAGACGACGTCGCCGCCCGGGCTCCACTCCGGATCCCAGATCGACTCCTCCGCCGCCCGGCCCGCAACGAGCTCCGGCTCGCCGAGCTCGGCCTCGCTCGACAGATCGGCGACGAACAGCTCGGTCCCGTCCCAGGGCATCCACGGCAGGTCCCACTCGAGCCACGCGAGCCGGCTCCCATCGGGCGCGACCCGTGGCGAGGAGTAGAAGTCGCGGCCGGTCGCGAGCACGCGCGGCTCCGCGGAGCCGTCGGTCGGGACGACCACGAGCTCGTTCACGACGTCCGCGACGGCGGGGCCGAGGTCGTGACGCTCGCGGATGCCGATCCACCACCGGCCGTCGGGCGTGGTCGTCCCGTCGGCGTAGCGGTGGGCCGCATCGGTGTCCGGCGTGATCGGCTCGGGGTCGCGTCCCTCGGGCTGCCGGTACAGGCGGGCGTCCGGTCGGTTCGAGAAGTACACGGTCCCGCGGTGCACCGTGTATGAACCGCCGCCGTATTCGTGCACCCGGGTCCGCGCGTCGAACCCCGGCGGCGTCACGTCGACCGGCGCGGTGTGCGGGTCGCCCTTGCACACCACCGCGCGACCGCCCTCCGTCGGGCGCTGCTCGATCCAGTAGACGATCCCGTCGTCGAGGAGCGGCTCGCTGAGCCCGACCCCCGAGGTCGCGAGCATCTCCGCCGTGATCGGCGAAGGCCACGCGCCGTAGGGAAGGGCCATCACCGAGGGCGCCTCCCGGCGATCACGCGCGTGATCGGGACCGAACCGCCCTTCGTGGACGTCACGTCGCGGAACCCGCCCTTCGTCATCACCTTGCGCACGTCGCGCGCTCGGTCGGGATCGGTCTCCATCAGGACCCATCCGTCGGGCTTGAGCCAGTCCGGGCCCTCGTCGACCGTCCGCCGCACGAGCCCGAGGCCGTCGACGCTCTTGTCGGTGAGCGTGTGCGCCGGCTCCCACTCGCGGATCTCGTCCGGGAGGTCGGCCAACTCGTCCCGCGCCACGTACGGCGGGTGGATCGTGATCACGTCGACCTTGCCGCGGAGGCGCTTGGGCACCGGCTCGAACAGGTCCCCCGCCCCGAACTTCGCGCTCAGGCCGTACTTGCGCGCGTTCCTTCGCGCGAGCTTCACACCCTCGGTCGACAGTTCGGCGCCGAACACCTCGGCCTTGGGCACCTCCGACGACACGGCCAGCGCGATCGTCCCCATCCCGCTCGCGAGGTCGACGTGCACCGGTTTCTTCCGCTTGCGCAGCCGCTTGATCGCCTGCATCGCGAGCCACTCGGACGAATCGCGGGGAACGAAGACCCCGGGCTCCACGATCAGGTCGAGGCCCATGAAATCGGTGGTGCCGGTGATGTGCGCGACCGGTTCACCCGTGTAGCGCCGCTCGATCCACTCCTCGTACGTGCGCTGCTTCTTCGCGGAGATCTTGTCGTCCGGGTCCGGCTCCTCGCCGAGGAGATCGAACAACAAGATCTCCGCCTCGATCTTCTCCCGGCCCTTCTGCCAATGATCGATCGCCGGCGAATCCTTGAGCCGTGTCGCGCCCTGTCGGATCAGTGCTCGTGCCTTCATGAGCGCCACATGCTAGCCGGGTGGCGCTCGGTAGACTCGTGCACATGCCGCGCGCGACCGGGGAACAGGCGTCCAAGACGCCCGCGAAGTCCACGTCCGCGAAACCCCGCAAGCCTCGCGCGAAGAAGGCGAGCACCAACGGATCGGGACCGTTGCGGCTCACCGGTGACCGCTTGGTCGTGCGCACGCCGGGCAGCGGCGAGCGGAAGAGCGCCGGCGGTCTGCTGATCCCCGCGACCGCGATGCCGGCCCCGAAACGGCTGGCCTGGGGCGACGTCACCCTGGTCGGACCCGAGGTACGCGTGGCCAAGACCGGCGACCACGTGTTGTTCCTCCCGTCGGCCGGACTCGAGGTCGAGCTCGACGGCGAGGACCTCGTCCTGCTTCGGGAGCGCGACGTGCAGGCGGTCTCGGAGGCGGCGGAGCCCGGTGCGAAGGACCGCGCGCCGGGCCAGTACCTCTAAGCCGGCACGAAGCTCAGCCGGATCGTCCGCACGTTGTTCTCGCGGTTCGGATCGACGAGCACGATCGACTGCCACGTGCCGAGGGCGATCGCGCCGTCGATCACCGGAAGGACGAGCGACGGCGAGATGAAGGCCGGCAGCAGGTGGTCGCCGCCGTGACCGACGCTGCCGTGGCGATGCGTGTACCGGTCGTCACGCGGGAACGTTCGCTCGAGCAGCTCCTCGATGTCGACGTCGGAGCCGGCGCCGGTCTCGATCAGCGCGAGCCCGGCGGTCGCGTGCGGCGCGAAGACGTGCAGCAGCCCGTCGGACCCTGCGTCGCGTGCGAACTGCGCCGCGCGAGCCGTCAGGTCGGTAACGCGGCGACCCTCGGTCGCCACCTCGAACGTCGTCGACATCATCAGAGATCATCCCGCGGACGTGGCGAACGTCGGCTCGGCGAGCACCTCGGTGTGCTCGCCCGCCTCGAACCGGTCGAACCCGAGCTCCCACACGTGGGTCGGCCAGATCAGCCGCATCGAGCCGAGCGTCGGCCGGTATGCAGCCGTGTACAGCGTCCCGAATCCGTTCGCGTAGGACGTCGAGAACAGCGGTGCCCGCAGGAAGCTCTCGGTGAACGAGTCCGCGTCCACCGACGGGTCGTCCAACAACCCGATCACGGTCTGCTCGCGCTCGATGGTCCGTGTCGCCTTCGCTTGCTCCGGCCATTCGACGATCCCCTGATGGTTCGTGGCGACCGGGAAGGGCCGGAAGATCGGCTCGCGGTCAGGGGACAGGTACGCGGTCACGACCTCGCCCGACGCGTCGACGACGGTCAGGTTGTGGCTCAGCGAGTACGGCAGTCGCACCAGCGCCGCACGCGTCTCGTCGACCGTCGAGCACGTCTCCAGCAGGTACCGCATCACGATCGGGATGCCGAACCCGTCGCCGAGCGCGCGCCGGCCCCCGAACGTGAGCGACACGGCGAGGCCGTCCTCGTTCATGCCGTCCAGTAGGCCCCACAGACAGTCGCTCATCCCGATCACGCGTTTGCAGAGGTTCGTCGACCAGACGACGCCCTCGAACCGGGACGGCGCGTAGTCGTAGTTGCGGACCAGCAGCGGCGACCCGTCGCGGGACCACACGCCTTGCGAACATGCGGCGAGGTACGGGGGCGGCTTGTAGAGCGAGAGCATCCGAGCCGCGAGGTCGCCCCCGCCAGCGAGCTCGACCACCTGCTCGTACGCGGGCATCAGCTCCGGCATGTGAGCCCGGAGCATCCGGACGCTCGTCGCGTACGACGGCCGCGCGGCCTCGCCTTCCCGCAGGAACCAGGTCTTGTAGTGCGGCCAGCGCTGTTCGAACTCGGCCTGCCAGATCGGACCCAGCTCGACCTCTTCCAGCGCACGGAACGTGAAGGGGAGCATCCGCATGTCCGGCAGATGTTCCCAGGTGGAACCGGCCGAAGCCACCACCGAATGGCCGGCTACAGCATCTTGAAGCCGAACGGTTCGGGGGCGTGCGCCGGAGGTTGGTCGGGCCCCGGCGGCTCGCTTTCGAACTGCGCCTTGATGCCCGTGATCCACGAGCGCGCTCGGTCCAACAGCTCGTGCTGCTCGTCCATGAACCGACCCCGCGTGACCATGATCCCGAGGTCGGCGCCGGGGTACCGGTACTGCCCGACCCCCGCGATCCGCAGGTAGAACGCCTCGGCTTCGTCGGCGATGGTGTGCCAGTCCGTGTCGCGTCGCGCGAACGTCAGGGCCGATCCGTTCGTCCGCCAGATCCCGGACCGCGGGGCCTTCGTGATCAGCTCGGTGACGTCCTCGGTCTGCTTCAGGATGAACTGCGTCCATTCATCCACGTTGTGCGCCTGGGCCCACCGATCGTTCAGCTCGTCGACGTCGATCTCGTAGTCGACGTCCATGAACTCCAACAGGTGGAACAGGAACAACGGCATGTCGCCGTACGCGACCGCGGTCACATTGGTGATGCTGCTCGCCCCCGTGACGCGTGGGTTGAGCTCCCCGAGCCAGAGATCGCCGGTCGCCGCGTCGAGCAGGAAGTCCAGCTCGAAGTACCCGCGGTACCCCTCTCGACGAAGCCGCTCGCCCATCGCGATGGTCCGCTCGCGCGCGATGCGGCGCTGCTGCTCCGTGAGGAGCTCCGGCGATACGTCGTTGCCGCACCACCCGCCGTCGTATGGCGTGAGCTCCGGGAAGCCGGTGAGCTCGGCCATCAACGGACCGACCAACGTGCCGTGGCGCGTGATCACACCTTCGATCGCGAGCTCGCGCGGCTCGATCCGCTTCATCACCTTGATGTCGTGATCGACGATCTTCTGCGCGTTCGCACGCCATTCGCCCTCGGTCGCGATGAAGAACGTCGTCTGACCCGAGTCGCCGTACGGGGTCTGCACGACCAGGTCGTCGCCGAGACCCGCGTTCGCGGCGAGCTTGAGCAGCGCCTCGTAGTCCGTCCCACGGCCCATCGTGTTGGGCACGCTCGGCACGCCCGCCTCGTCGCCCAGGCGCGTCGTCTCGATCTTCGAGTCCATCCGGTGCCGGAGCGCCGCCGGCGGGAACGCCACGTCGAGCCCGAGCTCGCCGGCGAGCTGCTCGGTCTCCTCGTCGAACATCAGGAAGGCCGCCTTCCCCTTCCCGCCGTTCGCGGTGACGAGGTCGCCGACCTCCTTGTGCCCGAGCAGGTAGTTGACGATCCCCTCGATCGACTCGAACGCCCGTGGCGTCTGCTCCTTCGGCACGAACACGTTCGGGTGCGTGCCGTCGAACGAGTCGTAGTAGTTCACGAACCGGAGGTTCCGCACCCACCGATCGATCCCGAGCAGGTTGAACGCCGTCGCACTCACGAAGTACACGGGCGTCGCGTTCGTCCGGAAGTAGTTGCGGATCGCGGGGATCCCGGTCAGCGGCTTCGTCGAGATCATCAAGCCGGGAGCGCCGGACATCGCGGCCGCCTCTTCCCGTGTCGGTTCGGCCGCCGGCGGGGGCGTTCGTCCACGATCGCGCTTCTGGATCGCGTCGACGAGCGCGCGCGCCGCGAAGATCAAGACGGCCGCGCCGAGCGCCCACCACAACGCGGTCATGTCACGCCGCACCAGTCCTTGATGAACAGCCCCATCACCTGGGCGGTCTGGATCACGCTCGGAAGGTACACCCGCTCCCCGACCCCGTGCGCGCCCTCCGCGTAGGGGCCGAAGCACACCGTCGGCGTGCCGCCGGCGACCCCGAGGACACGGGCGTCGGTCGTGCCCGTCGTCGCGACGAGCGCGGGCGGCGCGCCGAAGTGTCGCGCGTAGGTCGACGACAAAGACTGCACCAGCAGATGGTCGGCAGGGATCTGGTACCCCTCGGCGGCGAACCCGCGATAGCGGACCTCGGGTGGTGTCGCGAAGGCACCGGGCTGTGCGGCGACGGCGTCGGCCACCGCCCGTTCGACCCGCTCGCGGATGTCGGCGACCGGCGTGCCCGGATACATCGCGATCCGATAGCCGGTGACGCACTCGCCGGGAACGGTGGAGTTCCAGTCGCCCGCGTGGATCTGCCCGACGTTCAGTGAGATCGGGTGCTCGTACCGGTCGTAGGGCGGAGGCGGCGACGCGTTCAGCTCCGCCTCCACCGTCCGGAGCGCCTGGATCAACGCCAGGCTCGACTCGATCGCGCTCACCATCGTGCCGCTCTCGGCCGCGTGACCAGGCGGCCCCTGGACGACGACGTCGAACCACAGGACGCCCACCTGTGACGTGGTGATCGCGGCGCCGAACGGCTCGGCGATGATCGCGGCATCCGCGGCGTAGCCGGCGAGCACCGTCTGCACCGCTCCGTTCCCCGTGCATTCCTCTTCGACCACCGACTGGATGTGCACCGGCGCTCGCGGCGACAGGCCGAGCACTCGGAGCCCCCTCACTGCGCCGAGGATCGCCGCGAGCCCGCACTTCATGTCGGCGGCACCGCGCCCGTACAGCCACTCCCCCTCGACGTGCGCCGTGAACGGATCGCGCACCCATCGCGAGCACGGCTCGGGGCTGACGACGTCGATGTGGCCGTTCAGGATCAGGCTGAGGCCCCCGAACCCGCTCGCCGGCGACCAGGTCGCGACCACGTTCCGCTTGTCGGCGACCTCCCAATCGAACGGTGACGCCGCCGGGTGTGCCCGAAGCGCCGCGGCATCCATCGGGACGTCGACCGGTTCGAGCCCAAGCTCCGACAACGCATCGCGGATAACCGCCTGGCCGGCCTCCTCGCGGCCGAGGGTGGTGTCTTTGTCGACGAGCCGGGCGAGGAGCTCGATCATCCAGCCACTGCCCTGCGCGATGGCGTCGGCGATCTCGTGGTCCTGGGGAGCCATCTCCCCCGCCGGCGGCGGCTGCCCGACGGGGACCGATAGGCCGGCGTAGGCACGCTCAGGGGGAGCGACCCCGCCGGCGAGCTGGCTGCCGGCGTACGCGGCGGGCCCGATGTCGTGCCCGATTTGCGGGGGGACCGGATCCAAGGCGGTTGAGCGTATCAAGGTGGGTCCCGCCTTTCTCGCTTGACGTATGTAAGTAAGCATGTAATCTCAGACGCATGAGTGAAAAGAGCGATTTCCAAGAGCACCTGGAGGGCTGGTTCGTGGGCCGGCTCCCCGGAGACTGGTTCACCGGCGCCCCCGAGGTCTCGTTCGACCGGGACGAGATCTTGATCGTCGGGACGCTGTCCGACCCCGACCTGCCGGCCGACGCCGGTCCGGAGACCCGCAAGGCGGCGACCGAGGCCCGGATCCAGGGGTTCCGCGAGGACACGCGCGGCCACCGGATGCGCATCGCCGACGAGGCCGAGCGCCGGTTCGGGCGCAAGGTCAGCTGGGGCGCCCGCTCGGGCGACCAGCGGGTCCTGTTCACCACGGTTGCGACGCCGGCGATGACCCGGCTGCGGATGCCCGAGCGCAAGGTGCTCGACACCTTGATCGACGCCGGGGTCGCCCGATCCCGGAGCCACGCGCTGGCGTGGTGCGTACGGCTCGTGGCGGACAAGCAGGAGGAATGGCTCGGCGACCTCCGCAAGGCGCTCGAGAGCGTCGAGGCGGTCCGCCGGGAGGGCCCGGCTAGCTAAGAGGCCAACCTGTATGTGGCCATCTATGCAGGTGGTCGCTCCACAGCGATCACCACGCTCATCGCGAACCGCACTACCACGGGGTCTCCCGCTTCGAGGCCCTCGGGCACGCTCTCGACCCCGAGTTGCGCCTGGGTGAACGTCCCGTCGGGGAACGCCAGCGCGACGGTCACGTGGCGTGACCCGTGCACCTCGTAGGGCTGCACCTCCGCAACCACCGCAGTACGCTCGCCGAGCACCCCGTGAGCGTATCCCGTACTCAAGCTCGGCTCCGTGGCAGCCGACGGAACTACATGCCTCCGGGGGGATGCGTGTTCCGACGTCGCCTGCGTACGATCGTCGTCGCTGTTGCGGCGTCGGCGTCGATGTGTCTGCCTCTGATCGGCACACCGGTGCACGCGGCGCAGCACCTGCGACACGATCGCGTTACCTCGGGCGAGGCAGGCTCGGGCGAACCCGCGCTCCCGATCGTGTATCCCACGTCGCGGAGACAGCTACCGGGTCTGACAACCGCGACCAAGACGTCGGGCGTCACCTTCGCCGATCTCGGCAGCGACGATGCGTGGGCTCGCACCGCGATCCGTTGGGTCGCGAGCGACAACACGTGGATGCTCGACTTCCGGCCGAACCCGAACGGCACGTACAACTTCCGGCCGGGCGCCACCGAGACGCGCAAGTACTTCGCGCGGTCGGTCGTGCGCGCGTTCGCGGCGGGTGAGCACCCCGACGGGTCCGTCGTGTTCACCGACGTCGACGCGTCGACCCCGTGGTACCGCTGGGCGTCGGTCGCCGTGCAGCACGGATGGATGACGGCGCACGACGGGGTGTTCAACCCCGACGCTCCGATGACGATGGCGATGCTGCATCGCGCGCTGGTGCTCGCCGTCGGCCTCAGGCCCGCGGCGAAGGCGCTCAACGACATCCACACGCGCGATGGCGTGCATTTCAAGACCGCGCCGAACTTCGGCACGACCGTGATAGGGATGCTGCTCGATCTCCGATACAACGCGCCGATGGGATCCGAAGGGATGGACGTCGCGCCACCCGACGACATGTCACGAGCGCAGATCGCGTACTCGCTCGCCCGCGCGACAACCCTCCCGTCCTGGGCAGTTCCCAATCTGCTCGGGCAGTACAGGACCGTGCAGCTCCCCCACCTGGGCAAGCGGATGCTGAGGATCGTTCGCTGGGGGATCCGCTACGCCGGCTATCCCTACATCTGGGGCGGCGAGTGGGGCTTCAACCGGCGGGAGCCCTCGGCGCTCGGGGGCCAGCCGCGCAGCGGGTTCGATTGCTCGGGCCTCACCTGGTGGCTGCTTCGCGGCGACGACGGCGGCGCGTGGAACATCAGCCCGCCCCGCCCCTACCGCGGGTGGTCGCTGCCACAGCGCACCTCTGCCGATATGGCCGCGCTGGCCCCGAGGCGGATCAAGTACGACGACCTGCGACCCGGGAACATCATGTTCTACGACGGTGATGACAACGGCGTCGTCGATCACGTCGACACCTACATCGGGAACGGGTTCGCACTCGACTCGTCGAGCACCCCGGGCGGCGTGTCGATCATGTGGGTTGGGAACAGCCACGGTCTGTACGGCTCGGACTGGTACCGGACGCACTTCACGTGGGGCCGGCGGATCCTGCCCCACTAATCGGCGCCGATCACCCGATCCAACGTCTCGCGCTCCGCATCGGTCAACGGCCGCGAGGAACGAGCGCCTGCATCGTGGGCGACGATCACCGATTCCGACGCCGCGGCGATCCACCCCGCCTTCGCGACGATCTCCTCCGCGGTACGGATCGACGACGTGCCGTAGCCGACGCCGTGACACGACACCGTGACCTCGTCGTCGTCCTGGGACAGCTCGCGGCGGTAGTCGATCGCGATCCGCACGATCACGAAGTCGACCTCGGGGCCGAGCGTCTCCCGGACCCACTGGTCGCGCGCCTCCTCCAGGTAGGTGAGGTAGACGGCGTTGTTGACGTGGCCGTAGTTGTCCACGTCGCGCCACCGGATCGGGATCGTGACCTCGGTCATGCGGCGCCGAGCCTAGATGGTCGAGAGCCCCGGCCGCGAACGGCCGGGGCTCAAGACCGGAGAGAGGGGCTCCACCCCGTCTTTCGACCGGCCCATCGGAGGGGTTCGCTCGGCGATGTTGCGATGGTGTGTCAGTCGTCGTGCTCGGCGACGCGACGGTCCATCACGTCGGCAAGGGCCACCGCGCCCGCCGGCGAGCCGGTCACCGCGGCGAGGAACTGCGCCCGGTCGAGCGAACGGAGCGACGCCGCGCCAGACGCGGTGACCGTGGCGGTCCGAGGCACGTTGCGAAGCAGTGCGATCTCGCCGAAGAAGTCGCCGGGGCCGAGCTTGGCCAGCGGCTCACCGTGGCGCGATACCTCAACCTCCCCCTCCTCGATCACGTAGAAGCGGTCACCCGGGTCGCCCTCGCGGATCACGATCATGCCTGGATCCGCTTCGATCTGGACGAGGTTCCTGGCCACGCGCTCGATGCTCGCCGGGCCGAGCGGCTCGAAGATGGGTGTGCCGCGGAGCAACGCCACGTCGGCCGGATCGGCGAGACGGGCGTCGCGGTCCACCGAGCGGATCCGATGCAGCACGAACAGGGCGACGACCGGCAGGGAGAGCCCCGCGAGGACGAACGTCGCGTCCACGCCGATCGTCACGACGAGGATCGGTGCGATCGCCGACCCCACCGCGAGGGCCGCCATCGACAGACCCTCCTGAACGCCGAACACGCGCGCCAGGACGTCGTCGTCGACCGTGCGCTGGAGCAGCGTCCGTGCGGTCACGTCGAAGAAGCTCTTGCCGACGCCCGCGACGCCGAGCAGCAGGATCGCGGTGAGCGGGCCTTGCGCGAGTGCGACGAGCGCGATCGGGACGCCGACCACGACGACCCCGAGTACGAACGCGGGCGCGAGGCGCGAGCGTCCGATCAACGTCATCGCCGCCGCGGCGCCGAGCAGGCCGCCCACGCCGACGGCGGCCGAGAGCACCCCCGGCCCCGCCGGCCCCATCGAGAGCACGCCGTAGGCCAAGATCACCGTCAGCACGTCGAGGGCGCCGATCACGGCGGTCTGCCCCGTCACGAACCCGAGCAACAGCCGCGCGCCAGGGCGGCGCCGGATCTCGCGGAACCCCTCGAGCGCACCACCGGCCGGCGAGGTCGTCGTCACCAACCGGCTCCGGGCATGGACCGCGAGCAAGGCGAGTCCCATCACCGTCAGCGCCACGGCCATCACCGCGAAGACGAGCCACGGGCCCTCGAGCGCGATCATCACGCCCGCCAGGAGCGGCCCGATGAAGATCGCGAACCCCTCGAGGGAGCTGGTGAGCGCGTTCGCCGCGGTGAGCTGTGCCGGCGTGTCGGCGAGTTCGGGGAGCACGGAGAGGTGGGTCGGCCGGGTGGCGGTGATCGCGACGTTCAACACGACGGCGCCTGCGTAGACGAACGCCGCCGGGAGGTGCGCGGCGAGCGCGATCGCCGTGAGCCCCGCCGCCAGGCCCTGCGCCAGGTACGACAGCGCGAGCGCG
>Ga0105248_10004897_pt1 | contig 14797 bp, 13 predicted proteins | sample KBSS34metaG_FD_81524 | JGI IMG/M metagenome (GOLD analysis project Ga0105248, IMG submission 81524) | Switchgrass rhizosphere microbial communities from Kellogg Biological Station, Michigan, USA - KBS S3-4 metaG | ecosystem: Host-associated > Plants > Roots > Rhizosphere > Soil | place...
AGCTTCGTATCGATCTTGATCTTTCGGACCGACAGGTCGATATCGTGGGGCAGGGGCTTGATCTCGCGTTGCGCATTGCGCCGCTGGAAGATTCGGAACTGGTCGCGAAGAAGATTGCGGCGAACCCGCGGTTGATCTGTGCAGCACCTGCGTATCTGAAGAAGCATGGGCGGCCGGCGACGGTTGCTGAACTGGATGAGCATCATTGCGTCAGGCTGTGCTCGGTGCGGCGTTGGCCGCTTTTTGTCGATGGTGTGATGACGCGCAGGCGGGTGGAGGCTTATGTCACGACCACCTCTGTCGAAGCGGCACGTACCGCTGCTGTTGAAGGGCTCGGGCTTGCGATGTTGACGTATTGGGATGTGTTCCGCCAACTGGCGGATAAATCGCTGGTGCAGATTGAGCTGCAGGATGCCGAGATGGAGCAGCTTTCGGTTTGGGCGGTGATTCCGAGCAGGCGGTATGTGCCCAGTAGGGTCAATGTGTTTCTGGGGGCGCTGGAGAGTGAGCTTGTGCGGCTCGCGCGGGAATATGGGCGGTGAGTGGATGCCAGGCAGATTTTCCCTTTCGAGACGAAGCTATCCGACACGCGCTTGTTCCGCAGCGGCTTTCCAGAGCTGCCACGGGCGCTCGATTTCATTCTCGATGGACAAGGCGGCCTGTGCTTCATCCGGTGTCAGGTACGTAACGGGCCCCAAACGCAACGCGTCGGCGACCAGTCGGGCATTGACCTCGGTGTAGATCGCCCTGTAGACAGCCTGTTTAAGCGTGGGGCCGACGACGGTCGAGCCATGACCTCGCATCAGGATGACATTCGCCGCACCCAGTTTTTTCGCCAGTGCTCGTCCCAGTTGCCGATCGCGAATCAAAAGATCGGTTGCAGCCCCTGCGGCCTCACGGATCTCGAAGATATCGGCGCCGTCACCGAGGAAGCCGCACATATGGCATGCGGGACGAAAGCGCACGCTTTCGACAACACTAAACGGCACGACCGAGCGCGAGTGGCTATGCACAATCGCGGTCACATCAGGCCGCGCACGATAGATCTCTCCATGAATGAAGCGCTCTACATAGATGCGGCGGCCGTCTGCATCGAGCGGGGTGCTGTCCTTGTCAAATTCGATGATGTCCGCCGCCTCGACGTTCGCCGGCGCTACGTTGCGAGAAAGAAGAAAGTGTTCCGGCCGCTGATCGTGGCGCACGCTGACGTGTCCGAATGCGTCAACTACACCTTGGTGAGCCAGAATGTGATTGGCGTCGACCAACTCCTGCACCAGCAAGGCGTGTGGATCGGCAGGTTCGAATGCAGTCATGGTTGGTCTCCAGAGTCGCTAGCTGTATTTCGCCGAGACGGCCTTCAACGCGTCATAGTCTGCGCGAGCATCGGCGGTGAGATGGCGAAGCGCGGCCGGCACAACGGTGTCGAGATAAAGCTTCGCGTCGGCGGCCGGCAGCGTGAGCGTGTGCCCGCCGTTGCTTTCCCAGACGCCGCGTTCCTTTGTGACGTCGGCTTCGCCCCAGGCCGCGCCCGTGATATCGGCTTTGCGGGCTTGGTCGCGTACCACCGCTTCCAGCGACCCGAGCGACTTCATGAAAGCACTGTTCGCCAGAGCGACGATGACGATGAACGTTTCCGGCAGAAGCGTCAGGTTCTTCGCGACATCGAAATATTTGAGTGCCGAGAAAATTGTGGTGCCGGCATACACACCATCTATCGTCCCGTTCTGAAAGGCAGGCAACACTTCACCCAGCGACATGGCGACAGGCGACGCGCCCAGCGTCTTCAATTGCTCGATGATCAGTGCCGACCCCGGCACCCGGATTTTCATACCTTTGAGATCGGTAAGGCGGGTGATGGGCCGCCGCGAGACGATCCCAACGGGTGAGTGCGTCAACGCGGTGATGACCTCAACGTCCTTGTCGCGTGCGATCAGTCCGAGACGCCGACGCACGTCGGCGTCGGTGAGCACGCTGGCGCCTTGCGTCATGCTCCGGATGATGCCTGGAACGGCCAGTGCCGCGAAGCGGGGATCCAATCCCTCGTAAGTCCCGGACGCATTGACAGCAATCTCGAGCGTACCCATGACTACGCCTTCGATCATCGTCTGCGTGGATCCCAACTGGCTTGCCGGATAAACATTGACCTTGATACGGCCTCCACTAGCGCGTTCGGTGCCTTGCTTGAGAAGCGTCAACCATTCGATATCCAGATCATCGGAAGCCGAGGTCGTGGCTTGCATTGTGAAGACCTGCGCGCCCTTAGCTTGCCCGATCATGCCCAGACCGGCACTACAGACAAGGGCCGGCAAGCTCTGGATAATGCGTCGGCGCGAAATACTCATTTCTTTTCCCAGGTTAGTGAACAAGCCAGCGGACACCGGTAAGCGATACAGCCGGTACATAGGTAACGATTGCGAGGCCAACCAGATAGACCAGAACGAACGGCACAATGCCGCGATAAATCGTATTCAACGGTAGTCCCAATACAGTCTGGGCGACAAAGATGTTGACGCCGAACGGCGGGTGGAACAACCCGATGCCCAGGTTCACCACGAACATGATTCCGAAATGGACGGGGTCGATGCCCATCGTCTTGACGAGCGGCAGCAGCAGCGGCGTCAGCAGCAGGATGGCCGAGATCGGGTCCATGAACGAGCCGACCAGAAGCAGGAGAATGTTGATCGCGAGAATCAGGACGGGCAGCGGTAGATGCATACCGATAAGCCAGTTGGTAAAGATCTCCGGAATCTGGTTCACGGTCAGGACCCAGCCAAACTGGATGGAGCAGGCGACGATGATCAGTATCTGGGCGGTAAAGACCGCCGCTGACTGTGCGCACTCGAAGACCTCCCGCCAACCCAGCTCGCGATAAATGAGAAGCGGCACGGCAGCGGCATAGACGCACGCAACCGCTCCAGCTTCGGTCGGCGTGAAGATACCGCCATAAATGCCGCCGAGGATAATGGCCGGTGCCCCCAATGCCGGAATCGCGCGCAAGGCCGTGCCGCCGAGATGTGCGAGCCCGAATGCGTTATTGCTCGCACCGACACCATTGCGGCGACAGAACCAGACCACATACGAACACAGCAAAAGCGTCAGCATCAGTGCCGGCACGATACCGGCGGCATACAGCCGGGGCACCGATACCTGTGCCACGGTGCCGTAGACGAGCAACGGAATACTAGGGGGGATCACGACGTCGATCGCTCCCATCGACGTTATCAGGCCAGCCGAAAAGCGCATCGGATAACGCGCGGCCAGCAGAGCCGGCAACATGGTTTTGCCAACGGTGGCGACGGACGCGGCGCTCAAGCCCGACATGGCCCCGAACAGCGCCGACGAACAAACGGTCGTCACCCCCAGTCCACCGGGCACGCGCCCTACGGTGGCGCCGACAAAATCCACGAGCCGCTGCGATATGGAGCCGCGTGCCATCAATTCGCTGGTAAAGACAAAGAACGGCACCGCGAGCAGCGTATAGGCGTTCAATGCACCGAACAGTGTCTGATGGAGTACAGATAGTGGAATGTGCGCAAGCAGCAGGAGCATCGTGGCCGCACTTGTCAGCAACACCAGAAAAACCGGGAAGCCGAGCAGGAGCAGGGCGATCGGCAGCACGCCGAGAAAAAGGTTCATCGCGTGTCCGGTTTGCCAGAGTTCGACAAGCCAGAGACGTAAGCGCGGCTAAACAGCCTCGCAAGGCCGGCGAGAGTGATCAACGTAAACGATACAGCCAGCATGCTATGAGGAATCCACATTGCAATATGTGCGTTTTCGCTGTGACTACCTATGTGGAAGATCTTGAACGTGTAGCTCCAGGAAACCCAACTCATCATCCCGCATACCGTCATCGCAAGCAGGGCCTCGGCGCCTTTCACGAGACGGCTGAGCGCGGGGGAGAAGTGCCGTGACAACACGTCCATGCGAAGATGACGCTGCCGGATATGGGCTATCACGCAGCCGGAAAAGGCGATGCAGATCATGAGGTAGATTTCCAGGTCTTCGGCGCCAGTCAGTGTGTGATTGAAGGCATAGCGGCCAAGCACATTGACGACGTTGATGAGCACCGCAACGACTAGTGCGATCCCCACCAGACGGCTAAGGAATGTCGCGACGTTGTCCAGCGCGGCCGGAACTGCCAGGTTCCATGTTTTCATGAATGGTCTCCTCGCTAGATCTTCGATGCGATCAGACAAAACAGCATCTGGCTAGTCACCACGCGATCGGTCGAAAGAAGCCGCCGCATCCCTTACATGGAATGTCTTCCATGCGACACCCTGCGGATCAACTGTCGATGATCGATTTTCGGACCCATACGAGGAACCCACGGCAATACTCACAATCCTGGTTTTCTCGGCCACTTCAAATCGCCTGCACACTTCGGTAAGTTCCTCATCGGTGTCGACTTGAATACCGAAATGGTCGACGCCCGACGGCACGAGATGCTGCGACAGAGACAAGTTCACTTCGGGGTCGTGCAATTCCCATTTGCAGTATCCGTTTTCGCGCACGGTCGGCTGAATGCCCCCGAACAGCGCACTGTAAAAGCAAATGCTTTCGGCAAGATCCCCGACTGAAACATGAATTTGTATGCGTTTCATAACGTCACTCCTCGTGGCATTTTCAGTTGCAGTCTCAGCTACACAGCTGCATGGTCGTAAGACCTTCATGCACCTCGAACTCCAGATCAGTCGCTTCTCGAATCTGATCGATAGTTATGCCGGGTGCGACTTCAACCAATGTGAGCCCGCGCTTGCCCAATCGGAACACTGCGCGCTCAGTAATGAACATCACCTGCTGGCCCATATCCAGGGATCTCATGCCATTGAAGGTGAGATGGGAAACACACCGGGTGAACTTGCGTATCGCACCTTCCTTGAGAATCACCAGGCGTCCGTCTCGAAGCTCTGTTTCGAGACCGCGTGTTGTCAAGGTGCCGCAAAATACGATCTTTTTCGCTGCCTGACTTATATTGATGAAACCGCCTGACCCCGGCATACGTTCGGCAAACCGGCTTACGTTGACATTGCCTTTGGCATCCACTTCGCCGAAGCCAAGGAATGCAAGGTCGATGCCGCCGCCATCGTAGAAATTGAACAACGAAGATTGCTCGATCACCGCGTCGGGGTTCATCGACGCGCCGAAAGACAGGCCTTCTTCAGGTATGCCGCCAATGACACCCGATTCGACAGTCAACGAGTAGTCAACCGCGGCAATGCGCCTGGCTTCGCTACCGATTCGCGCAGGAATGCCAATGCCCAGATTGATGTGCTTACCGTTGTGCTTGACCAGCTCCTGTGCAGCCCGGTGAACGATGATACGTTTAGCTAGGGGGATGTCTTGCCCGGCATTTGTTTGTGCTGCTGGCTCGGCGGTACGCGACGTATAAGAAGCGTCGAAGGGTTTTCCGTAGGTTTGCGGATGATCATCGTCGTCTGCCACGACGACATAATCCACTAGAAAAGCGGGGATCCGCACATCGCCGAGCCTTGCGGAGCGCGCATCGATGATTCGCTTTACCTGCACAATGACCTTGCCACCTGAGTTTCGAGCAGCCTGTGCCTGTGCAAGTGCATCCATTGATGAAGTTTCTTCGGAAAACAGAATGTTGCCGTATTCGTCGGACGACGTGCCGCGTAGCAGTGCACAATCCACGCGCTGCGACGGATAGAACAGGTACGTGTTGCCCCGCAAGTCAATCCGCTCGACGAGCGGACGACTACCGGCTGTATCGACGACGCCACCGTCGACCGTAGGATCCACGAAGGTTCCGAGGCCCACCGTGCTGATGATGCCAGGCGAGCCGGATGCAATCTCAGAGAAAAGCTTGCTGATGATGCCTTGAGGCCAATTGTGTGCTTCGATCAGACCGGCGCGCGCCATTTCACCAAGCCGCGGACTTAAGCCCCAGAAACCGCCGATTACCTTCGCGACAAGGTTCTCAAGTGCGAGCGCGTCGGCGCCATTACCTCGGCGATCGCCAGGACCTGCACCGAACAGCAGCTGCAGCGCTTTCGGTTTACCCGTTTCGAGAAAGCGATTGCGCAGCGCGCGCGTTAATGCGTCCGGGTGTCCGCAACTGCCGAAACCGCCAGGCACGATGCACCAACCATCCTGGATGATGTCGATGGCCTCCCGGGCCGAGATGATTTCCATGATTCCGCTTATCGAGATGGTGTGGAAAGGCGAGTGCACCATGCAACGTGCAATTGTTCTGGCGACTCAGGTCAATTGCTTTACTGGACTGTCGCGCATCGCGAGAATCGTGCATCCAGTGTCAGAGCGCATTTCGTGTGTGGTGCCGGGGGCGCGCACAATCAGAGAACCCGGGCGGTACAGCACATCGTTCTCGACGTATTCTCCCTGGAGGACCAGAACCATTTCATGTCCTATGTGTTCGTGAGGCGGCACGAATGCGCCCGGCAGATATCGGAGGATGGCTAGATCCGATCCTTTAGGATCGTCCCTGGTGTTGTCGAACAGCACGTGAATCAGGACATTCTTCCTTAACCCAGGCTGATACTCCGTGAACGTGATGTTCGGCATTTCGACCTGACCGAACTTGAATTTCATGAATCTGTCGTTTGGCGTATCTACGGTCGCGGTGGACCCCAGCGCGTCTCGTTCGACGGTAATCTTGGACATATCGGATGACTCAAACCAGTGAATTGGGAGGGCGAGAAGGTACGACGAGATATCGCACCCTATCGGCTGTTACGCTGCGTAGATCGCTGCGCTCGTATCAGAGAAAGAGCTTTGTTGTTCCACAAAACGGGTTACGCAAAGCCGTGCGTGTCGAGCAATAATCTCAAGAGCGCTCGTAAAGAAGAAGACACCGTTGGTCAGCTCTCCAAGCGCATACAGATGCGAATCAGCTTGGCCGTCGCGGCCTATGACCTGATAGTTGTTGATGTCCACCTTGATGCCGCCATGCCGGTGCGGGGCCGCAATATCTTGTTGCAGCAGCGATTCGATGAGCTGCGAATCGATTTGCAGGACGTCGCGCGGACTACCCGTCGCATTGATCACGTAGTCGTAATCGGACTTCACGCTGTTTGACTCGCGACCGACGACCGAAAGTTTTCCCTCGTCGCTAATCGCAATATCGAAATTGCCTGCCAGGAAGTCGAGCTGCCCAGTCTCAAGAAAGCTCAGTATCTTTTTCGCGTTTTCGACAGGGATCGAAACCCGGTACGCCATAAACGCGCTGAAGTGGTGATCCATGACTTCGGTCTTGGCCTCTTCATCGAGATTCGACCAGATCTTCTCAATCGTGGTGTTGGTCGAATAAAGAACGGCTTGCCATACCCGGTCGGACGCAGCGAGCTCAATCTCCTTGCGCAGGAAAGCTTTTAGATCGTCCGGGGCGCGAGTCGATGAGAAGACAAACGGCTTGCCACCCTGCATCGCAACTTCCGCCGTGAAAAGATCAATCAGCGCAACCAGGCTGGTGGACGGTAGAGAGTTGAGCGATTCGGAGCTGAGCAACTGTGGCTGGATGCGTCCCTGAGTGCCTCTTACGCACGGAAAATATCCGCTGCGCGAGTGGACCACAATTTTGCCGGTATGGCCTTGCTCGATCAGGCCGATCACCGTGTCGATGCAGGAGAGCCGGGAACCGACTACTCCTACCGACGCGCTTTTGGCAATCTTGCGGGTCAACGAAGTGACTGGATAGGGCGACGGTACAAAGCCACTTGTGGCCAACAGACGTGCCGAGATTTTCGCAGGCAACGTACCGCAGCACAGAAAGACGTAGTCAGTGTTCAACCTGAGTCCAAAACCCGCATGGAGGATGTATCCATGCTTTGAGCGGATCGCCCGGGTGACCTGTGCTCCGATACGTACGACTTCGATCTGGCGGTCGGCCGCTTGCCTGACCAGGTCTTCCAGACAGTCCCGAAGATACAGGCCGAATAGCGCTCTGGGCAAATAGGTCTGCTCGTCGAATGGAAGCTCCCCATATAGCTTATGCCACGCGTCTTTATTCGCGTGCAGCCACTGATAGAACGCACCGGGCTTGTCATGAAATGGCGTGACGAAGCCCGCTTTGGTGTTCAGCAGATTAGTCGCGCAGTCGACGTCGTAGGCGGAGCCGGTACCGAAGGGGTGTCGCCCTTCGAAGAGGTAAACAACTCGTGGAAGATCAGCGTCCTTATGCTGATCGCTTTGCTGTAGGTAGCAGTAAAGCAGTGAGACGGCGGCAGCACCGCCTCCCACAATCGTAATCGAGCGTTTCATTGGAATCTCACGAAAAATTTTCAATCCGAGCTAAGCGGAAAGCTATATTGCGCAATTCAAATGTGCCGTCAGACCGCTTTTACCCGTCCCAGCGCAGCAGGGTTCGGGCCGCTTCCTTCGCATCGATAGCGGCGCTTGCGACGCCTTCGACCATTGCCAGCGTGATGGCACCGTCAAGCAGAACGAGCAGTTGGCGTGCAAGCGAGGATGCTTTGCTTGCACCACTTGCAACGCACAAGCCTTCGATGAATTCGAGCAATCGCTCGTTATGTACGCGGGCAATAATCTTGATCTCGCGACACGTGTCCTTCATTTCCGCAGCGGCGTTCAGCAGTGCACATCCGTTTAGGCCTTCGTCATGAAGCCAGTTTCGCAAAACATCAAACATACCGAGTAGATGTTGCGATGGGGAAGTGCCTTGGGCGAGCGTGCTGCTTTCGAACCAGACGATCCATCTTTCGCTTCTTCGCCTTAGTACCGTCGAGAACAGTCCATCCTTTGATCCGAAATATTGATAGAGACTTTTTCGGGCGGCACCGGAGTGCCGTACGATCGCATCAACACCCGTGCCATTGATACTCGATGAATTGAGGAGTTTGTCTGCAGTGTCTAGTAGACGCTCGCGAGGACCAGATGGATTGGGCATTGGATAGCAGAGGAAAATGGTGAACTAAGAGCCTTGACCTTGACCGGCACAGTTCATGTGCACGGTCAGAGCGCCACGTCAGAACCAATATTTCGGCCAGGCTTTGTCCTTGCCGCAGTTGTTGACCAGCAGGGCGATCAACACAAGAATCACGGTACTGGCAAGCACAGGGGTCGCTAGAAAGCTCCAGCTCAGTTTGCCGGCAATCATCACGACGAGAGGATCGGCGCCAGCGGGCGGGTGCGAAGTTCGGGTATACAACATCAGCGCAATCGCTATACCAACCGCAGCCCCCATAGCTATGGGACTGACACCGATGTAGTTAACGAAGATCAGTCCGACCAGGCTGGACAGCAGATGGCCGAACACCACGTTTCTGGGTTGTGCAAACGGGACATCGGGCGCAGCGAAAAGCAGAAAGCAAGACGCACCAAGCGGAGCCATCAGAATCGGTACGTGATAAGACTGCGTGATAGCAGCGATGATGCCTATAGCCAGCGCACCGCCAATCAGACCACTGGCGAGTTGCCTCCACGAGGCGGCAGGGGGGGGCGCGCCGCCGCCCCGGATCTTGCTAATGACAGACGACATAGGATATCTCGATAAGTTGTCGGAAAGAGTTGCATTGCACGCGCGGTTAACAAATGGAATCGTTTGTCGTTAGAGCGTGCTTTTCTAAAAACACCTGTGCTTTAGCGGTATTCCCGAGCTCATCCGATTTGCTGTGTGTGAAGAAAAGATGTTATCCCGGTGATGCTTTGTGTCGTGAAAGAGCAATCATAGTTTTCCGAAGTAAAAGTTAAGAATGCGAAAACACAATGTAAATAGGACGTTCGATCATGAAAATCGTATTTATAGATATGGTTAGAGACCGAATGGTCTACTGGGGTGATGTAAATAAAGGAAGATGGTTAAATCGATGGCGAGTGGTTAAAGTTGGTCGACTTTTTATTTGGGATCGGTACCACCACTAATGCAACGAGAATCCTGAAATGGACAGAGCGAATCTCCTAACCGACATGCGCTTTTTTCGAGTCTCCCGATCCTGGTTGATGAGCTTCGGTTCAAAACTGCGCGCTAAGCCGGAACGCGACGGCGACGCGTGCCGTTGGAAATCCTGACGGTTTGTAGAGAGGCGTTCCTGCGGACAGGTCGTAGGAGAGTCCGACGTAGTTCGCCGGCACGCCGCCGCGAATGCCGATTGCGGCGCCCGCGAGTTGGGTTTGTGTCAGAAAGGCTGTGTTGGGTCCGAAGACGCGGCCATAGTCGATTCCTGCGTATAGCGTTTGTCCTGTGTTGAAGACAGGCCATTGCAGTTCGTTGCGCCAATAAAGGCCCTTCTCGGCTGCGAGCATCGTGTTGCCGTCGAAGCCGCGGACGGTGTAGCGGCTGCCGATTGACAGGTCATCCAGATAGAACAGCACGTCGTCCGTGAACTGTCCGTGCACGGTGGTGACGTAGCGGAGATTCTGCGTCGCGATTGAGAACGGGATCGACAGGTTCGCGTCGAGCACGGCCATGTGGTAGCGGTAGGTGGGGCCGGCTACGTGGGGGTCTGGCGTTGCGCCGAAGCCGCCGATGCCCTGGCGGTATGCGAGTGTGCCGTCGAACTGCGATGCACCGAAGTAGTGACGGTCGGTGAGACCCGCTTCGATGAAGGTGTTGTTGCGATTTTGGGTTGGGATCGTCGTGTCGTTGATGAAGCTTGCGCCGAAGCGCTTTGATAGCTGGACGTATCCGCTCAGCACGTCGCTTCGGCTGCGGATTAGCACGCGCGCGAGTCGCAGCGCAGCGGTTTGCGCGTTGCCGCTGGAGACGAAGGTTTGATTTGCACCGGCGATGTTCTGGTAGTACGTGTTTGTGTAGCCGGATAGCGTGGCGGTCCAGTAGCCCCATGGGATTGAGTAGGAACCGTTGAAGCCGTGCGAGCCTAGTGTCTTGTTGCCGAATGACAGGTCCTGGTTGGCGCCGACTGTGAAGAGGTCGTTTAGGCCTAAGGGGTTGTCGATGCCGAGGGAGATGTTGCCTTGCCATTTGCCTGTGGCGTCTGTGCCGGCGTTGTCGATTGAGGCGGTGAAGCTCCAGGGCTTTGTGCGTTCCACCGAGATGACGATGTCGCTTTCGCCGGGGGTGTCGGTGGGCTCGATCTTCATGGCGACGTCTTGTGATGTGACGCGCTTCATTTGCTCGAGGCCTTGATCCAGATCGTGGGCGTTAAGTAGGGCGCCTTCGTTGGTTGGGAAGGCGGATTTCAATGTGCCGCGTGTGTGTGGATCGGCGAAGCGGAACTGTCGTACGAGGCCGAGGGCGAACGTTAAGGTGAGGGTGTGCTTCGATAGGTCTTGCGGCGGTACTAGCACGCGTGTGGTTACGTAGCCGTGGCTTAGGATTAGCTGCTGTAGATCCTGCGCGAGTGTGCCGATTCCGGTCTTGCCGATGCACTGGCCCTTTGTAATGGTCGAGCCATTCACGGGCGAATGCGAATGGGTCAGGGCGCGGGGTTGATGTGTGCTTGCTGCGGGATTCGTTGGGTGGCGTTGCGCGTTCTTCGAGGCTGAAGGTCTCGATGTCGAAGCAAGGGGTTTCCTTGGGCAGCGGCGGGTGGCCATCGATGTCGGGGACGGTCGAGCGCACTCCGCGAGCCTGGACCGTGGCTTCGCGTTGCTCGGATTCTCGTTGTTGCTGTTGCTGCTGGTTCTGCTCGGCGTTAGCGCGCGCGGCGGCTGCTTTTTCGGCTGGCGTGGGTGCGAGTTGGGCGTGGGACGCGAGTGTTACCAGGGCTGTGAACGGCAGGGCCGTTAGCCTCTTTTTGATTTTCATGGGTTTTCAAGCCTTTTAATTCAGGATATGGCGGGTGACGATGTTGCGGACTTCGTTGTCGTATGTGTCCTTGGGCGATCCGGCGTTTGCTTCCAGCGAGTACAGTACTCACCGCGATGAGGCGAATTCGCCCCACGTTCGATTTCGATTCTCGATAAATTAATGTTTCTCCCCGCGGGTAAACAGTTATTTAGGTAAAGAAGGCTTTGATCAATAATGAACCAATAAACGTGCAAGCAGCAGCCAGGCAAATCCAATAACAGATTTTCTGTTTTCTTGACATTTTTGCCCATTGTTCCGGACTAGGGCCGCCGCCCACTGCCATACGTCCTCCTATTGTGTTGTCTCGATCACTTACGTGGACTTCCTCATGAGGAAATTTAAATTTACTTGACTTTAATGCTGCCAGAATTTTTGTTGAGCTAGTATCGTTAGTTAAATGAATTCCTTGGTTCCCATTTATTTTGCAACTAAGGATTGTCCTGCGCGGTAGTCTGTACGAGGATGGTTTTATCGTCGCCTGTGGTGCCGCTTATCCACTACAAAGGGCGTTAATAAGTAGAAAATGAGCACTAAAAATCCAGAGGCTATGTTTCTGCCGCCTCGCTCGATCAGCTCAGAAGGCATAGTTAGAATGTTCAGCATGACGTGATGCGCTATTTCATTTCTTCGTTGACGAGTTTTGTATTACTGTTTGTGTCGGACCTGACATAACTTGAATGATGTGGTTGGCGGCATCGCCCCTCCAGCCGGGCATCAGAGTCTGTGCCGTCGCACCGACCCCATAAGCAGTGGCTCCAGTAGCAGCGTAAGCCGAAGGATCATTCGAAGGGTTTGCGATTGCGTTTCCTCCGAAGGCGGCGTTTAACGGAATGAGGCTACAAATTGCGAATGTTTAGCCACGTCAATAGCGTAAACGCTACAGCCAACAAGCCACCTCTTACGAAGATTCCATTTACGCTCACAGTCTTCATGACGCCTGCTACGCCGAGCTTTGCATAACAGCCCTCCACAAACGCACAACTTAAGTACGACCCAACAACATGAATCATCGCCATTCCAGATATGCAGACAAAAAGGAACAAACCGAATACGAGAAATATGCGATGGGTCATTTTTTGACAGTTCCCTTGGATTCCATATTTTGATAAATATCGTTGATAAGTTCCTGCCCTACGTCCCCACTAACCGAGCCACCGACGGTCGGAATCTTGTTGCTGCCAAACAGATTCCAACCACTTCCCGACCAGACGCCAGAAGATGCTTAACTTTGCATATTCAGGCCAGGCTTCAAGAGAGAACTAGTGCTTGTCTCAGCTGTTTTTCCAAGGCCATAACCCAAGATCGAAAGTGCTCCGCTGGTAAATGCTGACCCAGCAACACTGTCATTCTTGCCTTGAATAATGTTATTGAGTGCCGTTGTGGTAGCGACGCCAAACGCATTGACACCCACGTTCCACAGCAGCTTGCCATTCGAACCCGCTGCGCCTGTACCGAACGTGCCAGCTACATCCACCGGGTTGACGCTACCGTGCTGGATATACTGCGAGGCCGCATTGATGCTAACGCTGATCAGGCCGATCTCAACCAATTTTGACCAGCCAGCCTGCCAAGAGGCCAAAGCACAAACAGCCTACCCAGCATGCTCCGAACCATTGAAGTGCCAGAAACAAGCGAGACCGAACTGTCTTGCCTTCTTCACTCAGATAACGTTCGGAGAATGGTGACTTTCCTTTTAGCATTCGAGCGTCGAAAACGGTTTGCCCCGGTTGTGGACTATTCACCATTCGCAGGAATAGATAGGCTGCGGAGAAGAGCGCCCCAGCGGCTAATGCACAAAAAACAACGAAAATTGCCGTTGCGACGCTGACAAACACCCTGATCGGCGGAGAACTTACTGCGTTAAACTTCTCATTGAAAAGAAGCGCTGCAAACATTGTCAGCAAAGCTGACAATGCTGCGCTCGCTGCAAGTACTCGTGTACGTGAATTCATTTTCTGTAAAGTCTTCACTTGCAAAGAGACTGAGCCAAGCCACTCTTGATATTGCTAACGCCGAATGTACATGTCGTCATGTTAGTGACGGATGCAGTTCCCCCTGCAACGGACGGAACGCCCTTGATTCCGATTCCGTAGGAGGCGCCAGTAGGCTGACCGTTGTTATACGTCACGGAGCCACCGATGCCGATGTCGGCGAGTGCAACAGCGGTATTCACGTTTGAGGCCACGCCACGCAGATCAGATGCGCTTCCTTTATTAAAGCCCACGGCCGCTCCGACAGACGGATCGAACCCGTATCCCGTGCCATATGTGCCGTAGATGCCAGCGTCGAACGCTGTGTTGGGGCTCCCCCGTGTGAAGTAGACACCAACACCTACCGAACCGCCATACCCGACCACTGCCGTTCCACTAACCCCAGCGGTGAAGGTCACTGATGGAAGTGCAGTTTGCCGACTTGCGGGTAATCCAGCCGCGCAATCGGCAGTAATGCAACCGTTTGCCGCTGGAGCGAACGGCCCATACGGATCGATCTTCGGCGCTGCCGCTTGAGCTGTTGACATTCCCCAACTGTATGGTGAGCTTGCACCACCCGTGTTCTGGGTAATCAAGTCTTGCATAGACTTCGACGGTGTTGTCAGCATCGAAGGGTCCTGTACGAGATAGTTACCCGTATTGTCTGTCACCAGCTTCATGCCCGTCGTGTCGTAAAGCGCCGTGTTGCGTGTGTCGGCGTTCAACGGTATCGCTACGCCGGTTGAGGCATATTCTCCATACTGACTGTTGTCCGCCGCGCGCATTGCGTTCTCAACCTGAGCCGCCGTGATCGGGGAGCCGTCGACATTTGTTAGCTTTTGCGCTTTCGCCTGGTCCGCAATCTGTTGCGCCTTCGTCTTTTCCTGCAGATGAAGTTGGCGGTTGAAGCGGTCGACGTTATAGCCTGAGACCGATCCTGCATTGCCTGCGATCGCGCCGCCTGCACTGGTGGCAATCGCGTTGGCGACGATGTTGCCAAGTGCTTCGTTCATGTCTGAACTGGCGGTCGGATGCGAGCCGGCAATTGCGCTACTCACGTCGTTCAGCTTGCCTGCAG
>Ga0105248_10004901_pt1 | contig 14792 bp, 14 predicted proteins | sample KBSS34metaG_FD_81524 | JGI IMG/M metagenome (GOLD analysis project Ga0105248, IMG submission 81524) | Switchgrass rhizosphere microbial communities from Kellogg Biological Station, Michigan, USA - KBS S3-4 metaG | ecosystem: Host-associated > Plants > Roots > Rhizosphere > Soil | place...
CCGGTTGAGCGCGCCCTCCAGCTCGCGGATGTTGCCGGTGATTCGACCCGCGAGCAGGTCGAGCACTTCGCATGGCACTTCTGCACCACCCATGTCGGCGAGCTTGCGGCCGAGGATCGCGCGGCGCAGATCGAGCTCGGGCGGCTTGATGTCGGCGACGAGTCCAGCGCCAAGACGCGACACGAGGCGCGGCTCGAAGCCTTCGAGCGCGTGCGGCGCGCGATCGGCGGCGATCACGATGCGCTTGCCGGCGTTCATCAACTCGTTGACGGTGTGGAGGAACTCCTCCTGCGTCACGTCCTTGTTGCCGCCGCCGATGAACTGGAGGTCGTCGATCAGCAACAGGTCGACGGAGCGCATCCGCGTCTTGAACGCGAGCGTCTCCTTGCTGCGCAGCGCCTGAACGAATTCGAACATGAAACGCTCGGCGGGCATGTAGATCACGCTGGCACCCGGCACCGCGGCGATGAAGGCATGGCCGATCGCATGCATCAGGTGAGTCTTGCCCTGCCCCGTGCCGCTGTGCACGAACAGCGGGCTGAACCGCGGCGCACCCGGCTGTGCGAGCTGCCGTGCGGCGTTGAACGCAACACGGTTCGACGTATCGACCACGAATCGCTCGAACGTGAAGCGCGCGTCGAGCGCAGGGCGCTCGCCGGCCGGCGCCGGCGGCAGGCTGGGCGCTTCGGGGGTGATCACGCGACGCTCTTCGACGAGCGTCTCGATCGCAACCGACGTCACCGACGGCAGCACCGAGCGAAACTCGACGAGCAGGCGGTCGGCATAATGGTTGCGGACCCATTGAGTCATGAACGGCGACGGCAACCCGAGTCGGACGGACTCGACATCGCTATCCGCCATCAGCACGACGGGCTTGAGCCATTGCTCGAACAGTCGCTGGCCGGCCGATCTGCGAAGATTGCCCCGAACATGGCTCCACGCCCTTGCAACCTGCTGCGCGTCATCCCTATCCAAGGCTTCAACCCCCGCCATTCAAACGCACCCTCCCGTGGTGGGAAAGACTTGTTCCCCACGCGTATGACAACTACGCCGACAACGATCCCCCACAGCGGGAATCGCATCCGCGCTGGCCTGAACGCTTTGCTAGACCCCGGCCGGGGATCACCGCACCGGGACGCCTTTTCTGGAAGCTGAATCTGAGTCGGGCAAGAGGGGGAAATGTAAACAAAGTGAAATATGTCAGGTTGACACGCGGAGTCTCACGCAAATCCGCCATTTCTTCCAAAAACTTTATTATAATCGTTTTAAAACAGATACTTATAGACTCTTGCCAACCTTAACAAATCGCGACTCGTGGGATTCCGCGCGCTTCGAAAATTCGTTTTCCGAATGTTCCACGCGCGCATTTCGAGCACGTGAAAAGACCCCGCCGAAGCAAGCTCCGACGGGGTCCGCGATGCCGAAATGCAGTATTGTCAGGCGAGCGCGGTCAAGCGCTTGGTAAGGCGCGCAAACTTCCGTGCTGCAGTGTTTTTGTGCAGCACGCCCTTGGCGACGCCACGCGCGAGCTCGGGTTGCATCGCTGCAAGTGCGACGGTCGCCGCCGCCTTGTCGCCCGACTCGAGCGCCGACTCGACCTTCTTCACGAAGGTGCGGATGCGGCTGACGCGCGCGCCATTGATGTCTGCGCGACGTGCGTTGCGACGGATGCGCTTTTTTGCCTGCGGCGTATTCGCCATGAGGTTTCAAATCCTGCCAAATGGAAGCTGGGCGCGAGCAATGCCCACACCCGGGAAAGCGCGCGCCTTATAGGCTGAGGCGATTCGGGTCAACCATGCGCGCGAGGGGATTTTCATTTCTGGCACTTAGGGCACCAGAAGGTCGATCGCCCCCCTTCGACATAGCGCGCGACCGTGCCGCCGCAGCCGCACGGCTCACCTTCGCGGCCATAGACGCGCCATTGCTTGGCGAAATAGCCAAGCTCGCCATCGGGCTGAAGATAGTCGCGCAACGTCGATCCGCCGGCGGCGATCGCCGCTTCGAGCACTGCGCGAACTGCGGGCACCAGCCGTTCGAGCGCGGCACGTGACACTCGGCCGGCCGCATGCTTGGGTGAAATCCCCGCCAGGTGCAGCGCCTCGCAGACATAGATGTTGCCGAGCCCGGCAACGATGCGCTGATCGAGCAGCAACTGCTTAATGCTGGCGATCCGATCTTCGAACGCGCGTGCGAGATGCGCAGCATTGAAGTCGGGCCCAAGCGGCTCCGGCCCCAGTGCAGCGAACGCTGGCCACGCCGAAAGCCGATCGGTCGTAACCAGATCGATCGAGCCGAATCGCCGCGCGTCATTGAGCGCGAGCCGATGACCGGCGGTTTCGACGATCAGATGGTCGTGCGGAAGCAATTCGGCGGGATCGACGCGCCAGCGGCCCGACATGCCGAGATGGAAGATCATCGTGTCGCCGCGATCGGTATCGACCAAGCCGTATTTGGCGCGGCGGCGGAGCCCGGTGACGGTCGCACCGATGAGCCGCTGACCGAGATCGACCGGCATCGGACGCCGCAAATCGGGACGGCGCAACTGCACGCGGGCGATCCGCTGGCCTTCAAGCACCGGACGCAGTCCGCGCACGGTGGTTTCGACTTCGGGGAGTTCGGGCATGCATTATCCTGGTCAGGCGGTGCCGGCACCGCTTCCGCGCAAGCGGATAGAGACTCACCCCCTATCGGACCGGCCAGCGCGTCGCTAGAGCGACGCGAATGTCCGATACCGTCTCCTTCGGCTACGAAGAGGTCAGTCCAGAAGAGAAGACCAAGCGCGTCGGCGCCGTCTTCTCGAACGTCGCCGCACGCTATGACCTGATGAACGATGCCATGTCCGTCGGACTGCATCGGGTCTGGAAGGACCTCTTCGTGCGCCGGGTCAAGCCGCGCGCCGGCGAGGCGATCCTCGACATGGCGGGCGGCACCGGCGACGTCGCATTCCGGATGGCCCGTTCTGGCGCAGCGATCACCGTCGCCGACATCAACCCGCAGATGCTCGAGGTCGGGATCGAGCGCGCCGCGCAGCGCGGAATCGACGGGCTGGTATGGACCGAGGCCAACGCCGAACGGCTGCAATTCCCCGATCGATTCTTCGACGGCTATACGATCGCGTTCGGCATCCGTAACGTGACTGACATCCCGGCAGCGCTGCGCGAAGCGCATCGCGTGCTCAAGCGGGGCGGGCGGTTGTTCGTGCTCGAGTTTTCGACGACCCTGTGGCCGGGTTTCGCCGATATCTACGACGCCTATTCGCACCATCTAGTGCCCAAGCTCGGCAAGCTGCTCGCGAACGACGAGGACAGCTATCGCTATCTGATCGAATCGATCCGGCGCTTTCCCGACATGCCGACATTCGAGCGGATGATCGCCGAAGCAGGGTTCGTCCAGACCAAGGTCGAGCCCTTGCTCGGCGGACTGGTCGCGATCCATTCGGGCTGGAAGATTTGAGTCCGGCGTGACCTCCTCCGCGACGCATCTCTTCCGCCTTTTCAGATGGGCTCGCATCCTGGCACGCCATGGCGCGCTGCGTGGGATCGAGCGCGATCGCAACACGCCGGTGCCCGTGCGCCGGCTCGCGCGCATCGCGCGGTTCGGAGCGCGCGCGCCTGCGGTGCCGCGCTACGCCGATGCCTTGCAAGCGATCGGCCCGGCGGCAATCAAGCTCGGTCAGACGCTTGCCACGCGCGCCGACCTGATCGGCGAACAAGCCGCGCACGATCTGCTGCGGCTGCAGGACGCGCTGCCGCCGGTTCCCTATCCGGTGATCCGCGAACGGATGGAGGCGAGCTTCGACAAGCCGCTCGAAGCGCTGTTCGCCCATATCGAGGAAGTCCCGGTCGGCGCTGCCTCGATCGCACAAGTGCATCGCGCGGTCACCACCGACGGACGGACGGTGGCGGTCAAGGTGCTGCGTCCAGGAATCGAAGCCGAGTTCGCGCGCGCGATTGACACCTATGAATGGGCGGCGGCGCAGCTCGAGGCATTCGGCGGCGAAGCGGCGCGACTGCGTCCGCGGCTGGTGATCGAGACGTTCAAGCGCTGGACGGCGCGCGAGCTCGACTTGCGGCGTGAGGGTGCGTCGGCCTCGGAGCTGGCCGAAGCTATGGTTGCCGAGCCCGAGTTCGTGATTCCGGCGATCGACTGGCAGCGCACCACCGGCAAGGTGCTGACGCTCGAATGGGTGGAGGGCATCAAGATCTCGGATCGCGAAGCGATCCTCGCGGCAGGCCATGACGTGCATGCGCTCGCAGCGCGGCTGGTGCGTGCGTTTCTGCGCCAGGCGATCGCAGAAGGCTTCTTCCACGCCGACATGCACCAAGGGAACCTGTTCGCGCTTCCCGACGGGCGTATCGCAGCGATCGACTTCGGCATCATGGGCCGGATCGATCGCCGCGCTCGCGTGTGGCTCGCCGAGATCCTCTACGGACTGATCACCGGCAACTATCGCCGCGTCGCGGAAATCCATTTCGAAGCCGGCTATGTCCCGGCGCACCACAGCATCGGCGAGTTCGCGACGGCGTTGCGCGCAGTCGGCGAGCCGATGCGCGGGCTGCCGGTCAAGGACATGTCGGTCGGGATGATGCTCGACTCGCTGTTCAACATCACGCGCGACTTCGACATGCAGGTGCAGCCGCACCTGCTGCTGCTGCAGAAGACGATGGTGATGGTCGAAGGCGTGGCGACGCGGCTCGATCCCGAGATCAATCTGTGGGAGACCGCCGCGCCGTTCGTGCGCGAATGGATCCGGACCGAACTCGGGCCCGAGGCCGCGCTTGCCGATCGCATCGTCGAGGATCTGCGCACCTTCTCGCGCCTACCCGGGCTGATCCGCAACATCGAGCGCCACTTCCCCGATCCCGGCGGCGCGCCCCCCGCTCCCCCGCTAAGGGAAATCCAGGTGGTACGCGTCGGCGGCGGCTGGCGCTACGCAGCCGTCGCGATGCTGAGCGCGGCGTTGGGCGTCGCGCTCACGCTGTGGCTGCGCTGAGACACCGAATCATCGACAGGGACGCTTCGGTGGGCCGCGGCAAAGGCATCCCGGACGTTAATATTTAGGGTTTGCTAACCAAGATCGCTTAGCACTCGATCTATGCCGCGTCGCATCCGTTCCCTGCTGCAGATCCTTCGGGATGAAGTTGAGATCTATGCCAATGCGAGCGGAGAGATCGCGACGCGCACGCGACTCCTCGCGTTGAATGCGGCAATCGAAGCGGCGCGATCAGGCGAAGCCGGGCGCGGCTTTTCGGTGGTGGCGCAGGAGGTCAAGGCGCTCGCCGACCAGGCGGGACAGTCGTCGCGCAACTTCCAAACGCACGTATCGGAGCGGATAGCGCTCGGCGCGGGCATCGCCGAAGCCATGGTGAGCGACATCGAGGGCGCGCATCTGATCGAGCTCGCACAGGCGCTGGCGCAGAACATCGCGCGAAACCTCTATGGCCGCAGCGTCGATGTGCGTCTGTTCGCTAGCGATGCGCTGATCCTGGCGGCGACGCGCGAACCGAGCCCGGCGAATATCGCCGCGGCCGAAGCACGGCTCGCGCATCTGACGATGATTTCACCCTATTATCTCAATGCGTTCATCGCTGATGACCAAGGCCGCGTGATCGCCGCCGCGGATCCCGATGCGCAGGTCCGCAAACTCAACCTTAGCCGCGAGCCGCAGTTCGGTAACGCGATCGCGAGCCGTCACGACCACGAATGGTTCACCGACGAAGTTTGGGAAAATCCCTACTCGAATAATCGCAAGGTGCTGGTGTTCGTCACCGGCATCCGGCCAGACGGTCGTGGCGGACGTCCGAGCGGCGTGTTCTATCTCGAATATGACTGGGAAGGCCATGTGCCGGCGATGATCGCCGACCGCAGCCTGGTCAGCGAAGCCCATCGCGATCGAACACGTATTTCGATCGTCGATCCCGACGACCGTATTATCGCATCCTCCTGGGGCGGCGGTTTCGGCGAGCGCATCGAGCTGCCCCCGCGCGCCGTGCGCGGGACCGAGGCGCGCGCAGATTCGATTGTCGCGTTCGCCAAGGCACAGGACTATCATGGCTTCGACGGGCTCGGGATGCGCTGCATCATCGAGCAGAAAGTGATCAGCGCCAGCGAAATCCAGGCGACGCTGGGGGGGCTTCGCAATCCTGTCAGTAGCTGACGGCTCGACGACCGCCGCACTTCGCGGCCAGGACGTAAACCCACAGCCGCCAACGGCCGAGACGGAGCGGATTTTGGCGCAGGGCTAGGCGCGAGGAGGGCGCGATACCTTGCGCATCGTAACCGACGAGCAACGACGCCATGCGCCAAAATGATCAGGTGAAACGGCGCCCCGCGCTGTTTCAGCCGTGCCTGGGAGGCACGGCGACCTGATCATTGAGCGCGATCTCGGCCATTGGCGGTTGTGGGTTTACGCCCTAGGGAGCCGCTATGGCTCGCCGCTCCCCTCTCTGGCTCGCAACACCGAGCCGCTTCGCGGAGCTCAAGCCGCGCCGCGCGCAATTCGTGCTGCTGGGCGTCGTAAGCTTGTTGCTCGCCTGTTTCCTGGCACTCGTGGTGCACGATCCGCTTCCGGGCTCGACGAACGGGAATGCCGCCGAAGGACATACCGATGTCGCGCTCTACGAAGCGATCATCGATGGGGTCCGCTACGGCGGCGACTATTACACTGTCGCGGCCGATGCGTTGCGCGCCGGCGGCTATCCGTTGCGGCCATTCATGACGTTCCGCCTGCCCGCGCTCGCCATGGTCGAAGCGCACCTGCCGCGTGCAGTGACGATTGCTTTGCTGTGGGCGCTGGCCGTCGGGGTTGGCTTCGCCTGGGCGCGGCGTGTGGCGCCGGCGCTGCCGCGTGCCGCACCGCGCGTGGTGGCGCTGCTGCTGCTGTGTGATTCGATGCTGGCATTCGTTCAGCCGGAACTGCTGGCGTTCCACGAAATCTGGGCGGCGCAGTTCGTCGCGCTTTCGCTTGCGTTGCGTGAGCCGGGCCGATGGATCGAATCGGTCGCGCTTGCGACGATCGCACTGCTGATCCGCGAAACCGCCGCGCTCTATGTGCTGACGATGGCCGGATTTGCCTGGATCGAAGGCGAGCGCCGCGAGGCCATCGGCTGGGCCATGGCACTCGCCGTGTTCGCCGCCGCGCTCGCTGCCCATGCGGCGGCGGTCGGCGGCGTCACCGGACCGCTCGATCCCGTCTCTGCCGGCTGGCTCGGGCTCCAGGGCTTCGGGTTGTTCGTCAAATCGGTCACGGTCTCGACCGGTCTGACCATGTTCCCGCAGTGGTTCGCAGCGCTCACGGTCGGGCTCAGCCTGGTCGGATGGGCTTCGTGGGACAGTCCAGTCGCGCTGCGCGCGCTGACCATTTTCGGGCTCTACGCAATCGCCATCTCGCTGTTCGCGCGGCTCGACACCTTTTATTGGGGCCTGATGGTGGCGCCGGTGCTCCTGGTCGGGCTGGTCTTTGCGCCCGATGGACTGCGCGACCTGATCGCCGCCGCGCTCGACAGGCGGCGCGTGCGCGTCCAGATAGTCGGCCGATGAAGCGCATCCTGCTGATCGTCGGCGGCGGCATCGCCGCCTATAAGGCGTGCGAGCTGATCCGATTGCTGCGCAAGGCCGGCATGTCGGTCCGCTGCGTGCTGACCGCCGGGGGTGCACAATTCGTCACCCCGATGACGCTTGCAGCACTGTCCGAACAGCCCGTCCACACTTCGCTATGGGACCTCAAGGACGAGGCCGAGATGGGCCACATCCAGTTGAGCCGCGAGGCCGACCTGGTGGTGGTCGCGCCGGCAACCGCCGACCTGCTTGCGAAAATGGCGGCGGGAATCGCCGACGATCTCGCCACCACGCTGCTGCTCGCGACCGACAAACCCGTGCTCGCTGCGCCGGCGATGAACGTGCGGATGTGGCAGCACGCCGCGACGCGCCGCAACGTCGCGACGCTTCAAGGCGATGGCGTGCAAGTGCTCACGCCCGACGAAGGCCCGATGGCGTGCGGCGAATTTGGGCCGGGTCGGCTCCCCGAACCGGAGGCGATCATGGCTGCGATCGAGGTCCGACTGTCGATCGGTCATGCGGCGGCCCCTGGCCGACTGCACGGCAAGCATGTCCTGGTGACCGCCGGCCCGACACACGAACCGATCGACCCGGTGCGCTACATCGCCAATCGTTCGTCCGGCCGCCAAGGCTTCGCGATCGCCGAGGCGCTCGCCGAGCTCGGCGCCAAGGTAACGCTGGTGGCGGGCCCGGTCGCGTTACCCACACCGGCAGGCGTGGTCCGCCATGACGTCGAGACCGCGCGACAAATGGCCGATGCGGTTAGCGCCGCCCTGCCCGTCGACGCCGCAGTGCTGGTCGCCGCAGTCGCCGACTGGCGTGTCGAGCCCGCCGAGCAGAAGCTCAAGAAGACCGGAGGCGCGCCTGCGCTCAGGCTGATCGCCAACCCCGACATCCTCGCGACCCTGGCAGCGAGCGAGCAGCGGCCGCGGCTGCTGGTCGGATTTGCCGCCGAAACCGAACGGCTGCTCGACCATGCCTCGGACAAGCGAGTGCGCAAGGGCGCGGACTGGATCGTCGCCAACGACGTATCGGGCGACGTGATGGGCGGCGGCGCCAATACAGTGCATATCGTCACGGCCCATGGCGTCGAGAGCTGGGAGCCGCTGCCGAAACGCGACGTCGCGAACCGTCTTGCCGAGCGGATCGCAGATGCGCTCTAGCCTGCTCGCCGCGCTCGCACTGGCCCTGACGCTCACCGGTTGCATGGGCACCGTCGCGCCCGCGCCGGCACCGCCCGCCCCGCCCGCCCCCAAGCTCCATGTCGAAACCTTCGGGCAGTCGGCGTCGGTGCGTACGCTAGTCGTCGTGCTCCATGCCGGCGAGCCGGCGCGGATCGAGGCCGCTTATGGCTTCGCGCGCGGCGCTGCCGCGGCGATCCCGAACAGCGTGGCGGTCGCCCTGCTGCGCCCCGGTTTTTCCGACAGCCGCGGCAAGGCCTCGCCGGGCCAGCAGGGACTGGGCACCGGCGACAATTATACCCAGCCGGTGCTCGACGTGGTCGCCGAGACGATCGCAACGCTGCGCCAGCGGCATCCCCAGGCACATGTGATTCTGGTCGGCGACCGCGGCGGCGCGGCGATCGCCGCCGATATCGCCGGGCTCAAGCAGGGCCTTGCGGACGGCATCGTGCTCGTCTCGTGCCCCTGTGCGCTGCCCGAATGGCGCGCCTATAGGGCAACGCGCGACGCGGCACGGCCGTGGAAGGCGCCGGTCGCGAGCCTCGATCCGCTGCGCAGTGCCGGCGGCGTCATGCCTGGGCTCAAGGCGGCGATTCTGGTCGGCGCCGACGACCAGAACACGCCGGTGCGCTTCTCGCGCAGCTACGCCGAAGCGTTGGCGCTACGCGGGATCGACACCGACTATCGCATCCTGCCGGGCAAGGGTGAAGCGATCCTCGGCGAGCCCGACGTGCTCGCCGCAACCCAGCGCATGGCCCAGGCGCTCGACGGGAACCATTGATGCTGCCGCCGATTCGCATCCAGCTGTTGCGCCTGCCGCACGGCGAAGGTCTACCGCCGCCCGCCTACGCCACCGACGGCGCGGCGGGCATGGACGTCGTCGCCGCCGAAGATGTGACGATCGCACCCGGCGGCCGCCACGCAGTCGCCACCGGCTTCGCGATGGCGATTCCACGCGGATATGAAGTGCAGGTTCGTCCGCGTTCGGGACTGGCGCTCAAGCATGGCATAACCTGCCTCAATACCCCCGGCACGATCGACAGCGACTATCGGGGCGAAGTGAAAGTGATCCTGGCGAACCTGGGCGACGCGCCGTTCGCGATCCGGCGAGGTGAGCGTATCGCCCAGCTGGTGCCCGCGCCGGTGCAGCGCGCCGACCTCGATCTCGTCGAGACGCTCGACGAGACGGCACGCGGCTCCGGCGGGTTCGGGTCGACCGGTCGGTGATCCTGCCGGCCGCCCTGATGCTCCAGGCAACGGCGCTCGATTGGGCGAGCCTGCCAGAGCTCGTGTATCGCAATCCGCCAACGATCGCCGGGAACATGGTGCGTTTCGTCACCAAGGAGATTGCGCGAGGCCGCTGCAAGCTCGTCGATCCGGCCAAGGCGGCGCTGGCCGTCGACGTCGCAGTGCTGGTCGAGCCCGATGGCACGGTGCGATCGGTGGTGCCAAAAGCGATCCAGTGCCCGAATGTCGAGCAATATACTGCTGGGCTGGTGACGGCGTTCGCTCGCAACAATTTGTCGCCCCGCGCCGCGCAGGCCGAGCAATGGTATCGCGCGAGCGTGACGTTCAGTTGGAAAAAATGAGCCTGAGCGATGCCCAGCTCGAGCGCTATGCTCGGCATATCATTCTCAAGGAAGTCGGCGGGGCCGGCCAGATACGACTACTCCGCGGGCATGTCGCGGTGATCGGCGCCGGCGGGATCGGATCGCCGGCGATCCAGTATCTCGCGGCCGCCGGCATCGGGCGGCTAACGCTCATCGACGACGATGTCGTCGATCTGTCGAACCTCCAGCGCCAGACCCTATTCGGTGCAGCCGATATCGGCCGCGCGAAGGTCGACGCAGCGGCCGACGCCGTGGCACGACTCAACCCCGACGTAACGGTGCACGCGATCCGCCGGCGGATCGGTGCCGACGCGCGCGACCTGCTCGTTGGTGCCGATGCAGTCCTTGACGGCACCGACAATTTCGCGACACGGCTCGCCGTCGCGGATGCTGCATTCGCGCTGCGCATCCCGCTGGTCTCAGCCGCCGTCGCGGGCTTCGAGGGGCAGCTTGGCGTGTTCCGCGGCTGGGAGCCCGGCAAACCTTGCTACCGTTGCTTCGTCGGCGGCGATCCCGAACGCCCTGAGATGACCTGTGCCGATCAGGGCGTGCTCGGCGCGCTCACCGGCGTGCTCGGCAGCCTGGCCGCGTTAGAGATCATCCGCGCGCTGGCGCCGTTCGGTGACGATCCCGCAGGCAAGCTGCTGCTGGTCGACGCGCTGGGGTTTCGGTTCCGCATGCTCGGGCTGCCGAAGGACCCGGGCTGCCCGGGGTGTCGCAAGCGCTGAGGCTCGGCGTCAGCCGCGTATTTCGGTGAGCTTACGCTCCCACGCCAGCGCGTCTTGGACGATCTCCTCGAGATTGGCGTGTTGCGGCCGCCACGACAGCGTCGCGAGGATGCGGCGATTGTCGGCGACCAGTTCGGCGGCATCGCCGAGACGGCGCTCGGCAAAACGGCGCTCGATCGAGCGGTTGGTGACGCGGTCGACGGCGTCGAGCACTTCGAGCACCGAATAGCCGCGCCCATAGCCGCAATTCATCGTCAGGCTCTCGTTCGGATGCGCGATCAAATGCTCGAGCGCAGCGACGTGCGCCGCAGCGAGATCGCTGACATGGATATAGTCGCGAACGCCGGTGCCGTCGGGTGTCGCGTAATCGGTTCCGAACACATTGACGAAGTCGCGCTTGCCGGTGGCGGCCTCGACCGCAATCTTGATCAAGTGCGTTGCGCCCGCCGTCGATTGGCCGGTGCGGCACTTCGGATCGGCGCCTGCGACGTTGAAATAGCGCAGCGCGCAATAGTTGAGTGGATGCGCCACGCTCACATCGCGCAGCATCATCTCGGTCATCAGCTTCGAGGTGCCATAGGGATTGATCGGCACGGTCGGGACATCCTCGGCAAGCGGCGACACGTCGGCCATGCCGTAGAGCGCCGCAGTCGAGGAGAAGATGAAGTGCTTCACGCCGCACAGCACCGCGCTTTCGATCAGCGAGCGGCTCGCGACGGTGTTGTTGCGATAATATTTGAGCGGATCGACCACCGATTCGGGCACGATGATCGATCCGGCGAAATGCATGATGCCGAGCACGCCATGCTCGAGCATCGCGCCGCGGACCAATGCCTCGTCGTCGATGTTGCCCACCAGCAGCGTAGCGCGCGAGTCGACCGCCCAGTCGAATCCGGTGGTGAGATTGTCGATCACCACTACGCGCCAGCCGGCGTCGAGCAGCGCAAGCACAGCGTGGCTGCCGATATAGCCGGCACCGCCGGTGACGAGGATCGTGCCTTTTTCGCTCACCGGCCCGCTCACATCTGCTGTTCGATGAAGCTCCGCACGGCGGGGCCGATGTCCGGCCGCGCCAGCGCGAGCGCGACGTTCGCCTGGATGAACCCGGCCTTGTCCCCGCAATCGTAGCGCGCGCCGTCGAACGTGAAGCCGTGGAACGGCTGCTTGCCGATGAGCTGCGCCATGGCGTCGGTCAGCTGGATCTCGCCGCCCGCGCCTTTCACCGGATTGTCGAGGATCTTCATCACTTCGGGCTGCAGGATGTAGCGACCGGGGATCATCAGGTTCGATGGCGCGGTGCCCTTGGCCGGCTTCTCGATCAGCGCGGTGACTTCGGTAAGCCGACCGTCGATCTTGCCCGGCGAGATGATGCCATATTTGTCGGTCTCGTCGGGTTCGACTTCGAGCGCGCCGACGATGTTGCCCCCTACCTGCTCGTACGCCTTGACCATTTGCGTGAGGAAGTTGGGTGAGCCGACCATCAATTCGTCGGGCAGCAGAACCGCGAACGGTTCGTCCCCGACGATCTCGCGCGCGCACCACACTGCGTGGCCGAGCCCGAGCGGTTCCTGCTGGCGCACATAGACGGGCGAACCCGGCTTCTGACGGATACCGTCGATCGGCGCGAGCGACTTGCCGCGTGCGCGCATCGTCACTTCGAGCTCGTACGAAATGTCGAAATGGTCTTCGAGCGCGCCCTTGCCGCGCCCGGTCACGAAGATGATCTGCTCGATGCCCGCTTCAAGCGCTTCCTCGACGGCATATTGGATCAGCGGCTTGTCGACGACCGTGAGCATTTCCTTCGGCATCGCCTTGGTCGCAGGCAGGAACCTGGTGCCGAGCCCCGCGACGGGAAATACGGCTTTGCGTACCGGCTTGATCGTCATCCAATCCCCCCAAGCGAACAGGTCGTGCGGCCATAAACAGACTTGCTGCAGCGCGCAAACGCCCCGTAACGCCTTGGTGATGCAATTGCGTTAATCCGCGCCGCATGGGCGAGAAGCGCTCGCGCTACATTGATTTTCACCGAGCGGGGCGCTTTATCGGCAGGGTACGCTGTGTTAGTTGCGGCGCCGAAATTCGGCGCTGCGCAGAGTTTCGAGCTGGGCTCTGGCCGATTTCGGGAGTGAACGATTGTCGACGCGCGCGCGCGAAGCTGGCCCCCGCGTCGTCGCTGTCGCCCCGATTCCCCCGCCGCTTCAGGGCGCCGCCGCGACCACTGCGGGGATCCTCGACTATATTCGCCCGCACGTCGAGCTGCGCGTGGCAAATGTATCGCCCGGTACCGCTACCGGACTGGCCTATCACCTGACGCGCAGCTGGCGCAATCTCAAGGCGATGGCGCTTCTGGTCGCCAACAGTCTCGCGCCCGGCCGAGTTTTGTACATGACCGCTGACGGCGGCCTCGGCGCCTTCTACAATATCGCGGTCGCCGGGCTCGGCACGCTGCTCGGTTACAGAATTTTCCTGCATCACCACAGCTTCGCCTATGTCGACCGGCACAATGCGCGGGTCGCGACAGTTGCCCGGATCATCCATGGCAACGGCGTGCACGTGGTGCTTTGCGAGGCGATGGCGGACGGCCTGCGCGCCCGCTATCCGATCCGCGAGACGCTCGAGCTCTCCAGCGCAGCGCTGCTCCCGGCACGGCCGCGCGCAGCACTGCGAAGCGGCGGCGTCTTGCGCATGGGCTTCCTCAGCAATTTGATCATCGAAAAGGGTCTGGACACCTCGATCGCGCTGCTGCGCGCGGCACGGAGCGAAGGATTGCCGGTCGAGCTGGCAATCGCCGGCAAGCCCTACAACCCGGGCGACACGGAGCCGCTCGAGCTGATCGATCGCGCGAAGGCGGAACTGGGTGACAGCGTCTCCTATCTCGGCGGACTGAGCGAAGAGGCGAAGAACGCCTTTCTCCAGGAATTGGACGTGTTCCTGTTCCCGTCACGGTACGTGAATGAGGCCCAACCGCGCGCCGTGCTCGAAGCGTTGGCAAACGGCGTGCCGGTGCTCACCGTCGCGCGCAGCTGCATCACCAGCGACATGGGGTCGGGTACGGGCGCCTGCGTGCCGCGCGACGCCGACTTCGTCGCCCAAGCGCTCCCGCTGATCCGCCAATGGGCAACTGACCGCGGCGCGCTCACCACGGTCAGCCAGGCCGCGCAGGAGCGCGGCGAAGCGCTCCATGCCAACGGGCTCTGCCACCTTGCAACCTTGGTCGAAGCGTTCCGAAGCTGAGCCGCGAGCAAGGGTCAGCTGGCATCGCCGGTATCCCGCCTCGCAAGCTTTCGTAACAGCCAGTCGTCGAGGAGCCCGAGCCCACGCGGCGAAGAGCGCCGTGCCGCGGTGATCGCCTCGACCAGACCATCTCCGAAACGCGCGGGCCCGTAGCGCGCAACGATCTCACGCCCCCGGGTCGCCATCGCCGCGCGGTCGACCCCCGGGGAGGCGAGTTGGGCCAGAGCGGCAGCGATCTGGCCGATGTCGAACGGATCCACGCGCCAGCCGTTGGCGCCCGTCTCGACCAGATCCTCGACGCAGCCGCACCGATTCGACACGATGACCGGGAGCCCGGCGGCGCAGGCCTCGTTGACCACCAGTCCCCATTGCTCGACCGTACTGACGTGCACGAACCCGCCGGCAAGCCCGTAGAGCGCGGGCAGGTCGTCATATTGGCGGAAGCCGAGGAAATGAACCTGATCCGCAACGCCCAGGTCGCG
>Ga0105248_10004902_pt1 | contig 14791 bp, 9 predicted proteins | sample KBSS34metaG_FD_81524 | JGI IMG/M metagenome (GOLD analysis project Ga0105248, IMG submission 81524) | Switchgrass rhizosphere microbial communities from Kellogg Biological Station, Michigan, USA - KBS S3-4 metaG | ecosystem: Host-associated > Plants > Roots > Rhizosphere > Soil | place...
CCGAGATCCGAAAACTCACGAATTGCTGCTAAACGACGGCGAGCGATGGGTGACAGTTCCTGCTCGCCCGGTATCAGAAGATAGGCGTAAGCACGCCGGTTTGAACGCCCGACACGCCCGCGCAGTTGATAAAGCTGAGAAAGACCGTATTGATCGGCGCGGTTTATGATGATCGTGTTTGCGCGCGGGATGTCTATTCCGTTCTCGATGATGGTGGTGGCGACCAGGACGTCATACTTGTAGTCGATGAAATCGAGCATCACCCGCTCCATCTCCTTTTCGTTCATCTGCCCGTGGCCCACGGCGAGGCGCGCCTGCGGCACCAGCCGCTTGACGAGCGCCGCGACCGTTTCGATCGTCTCGACGCGGTTGTGGATGAAGAAGACCTGGCCGCCGCGCGAGAGCTCGAGATCGATCGCCGACTTGATCACGCCATCCGAAAACTGCACCACCTGCGTTTGAATCGCGAGCCGATCGCGCGGCGCGGTCTCGATCAGCGACATGTCGCGCATGCCGGTGAGCGACATGTTGAGGGTGCGTGGAATCGGCGTGGCAGACAAGGTCAACACGTCTACTTTCTTCTTCATGTGTTTGAGACGTTCCTTGTGAGCGACGCCGAAGCGTTGTTCTTCGTCAACGACAACGAGCCCGAGATCCTTGAACTTCACGTCCTTCGACAGGATGCGATGCGTGCCGATAATCACGTCGACTTCGCCCGACTCGACGCGCTTCGCCACGTCTTTCTGTTCCTTCGACGTGCGAAAACGCGAGAGCAATTCAACCTTCACCGGAAACGGCGCGAAGCGCGTGCGAAACGTGTCGTAGTGTTGATACGCGAGCACGGTCGTGGGGGTGAGCACTGCCGCCTGTTTTCCTTCCATCACGGCTTTGAACGCCGCGCGCATCGCGACTTCAGTTTTGCCGTAACCAACGTCGCCGCACAGCAGACGGTCCATCGGCACGGGCTCTTCCATGTCTTTCTTCACGTCTTCGATCGCGGTTTCCTGATCCGGGGTCAACACAAACGGAAAGCCGTCTTCAAATTCCTGTTGCCACGGCGTGTCGGCCGCGAAAGCGTAACCACCGACGAGTTTGCGCTCGGCGTAGAGACGCAACAGCTCGTCGGCCATATCGCGCATCGCGCGCTTGGCTTTGGCTTTTGCTTTTTGCCAGCCGAGTCCGCCGAGTCGATCGAGTTGCGGTTGATGGCCTTCCGCGCTCGAATAGCGCTGGACCAGGTCGAGCCGTTCGACGGGAACGTAGAGCTTCGCTTCGTCGGCGTAATAGAGCAGCATGAACTCGCCCGTACGCTGGCCCAGGTCGAGCGTCTGCAAACCGCCAAACCGCGCGACGCCGTGATCGATGTGGACCACGTAATCGTTTGGTTTCAGATCCCTGAAATCCGACAGGAACGCCGCAGACTTCGAGCGACGTTTCTTTCCGTCAGATTTGGGTCTCGTGTCCGCGCCGGGGCCGCGCCGCTCAACCGTCTCGGGCGTCTCGTCAAACACGTCTGACTCGACGTGCACGATCAACCGCGACTTCGGCAGCTCAAATCCGCTGCTCAACCGGCCGACGGTTATCACGACCGGGCGCAGATCGGCCGCGTCGGAAGTCTCACCGGTCAACGCGAGACGCGCGTCAATTTCGTATTCACTGAGAATCTCGGAAATGCGTTCGGCCACGCCGAGAGTCGGCATCACGAAAAGCGCGGTCCGGTTTTCGTCCGCCGCGCGCTTCACGTCGGCGACGAGATCGACGATGCGCCCGTGATAACGCATCGCCGATTGCGCCTGCCATTCGACCTCGAAAGCCGTTTCGACGACGGGAAAAACAAATGCCGGACGGCGCGCATCGCGAGCGCGGCCGAGTTGAACCTTCGGCTGTTCGGCGTCGAGCGCGAGGGTCATATCCGTTTCCGCCGCGGCGCGGCCGAGGGTGCGCAGCTCGATTCGTTGTCGTGTCTCCACGAGCTGTCGCAGTTCCTCGTCGGTGAGAAACAGTTCTTCCGGGCGCAACGCGACGTCGTCAGCCTGATCGATCTCGCGATAACGATCCGCGAGCCGTTCGTAAAGATCGCTGAGGTACGACTCGATGCCGGCTGGTTCGTCAACCACCAGCACGGCGTCGCCGAGATGATCGAAAACGGTGGAATTGCAATCCATCGAGATCGGCATCAACCATTCCCAACCCGCGAACGGTTCGCCTTCGTCGGCAAACGCAGTGCGATCGCGCAACGAGCGCGTGAAGCGTTCGTCGTTCCAGCGCTCGCGCGCGGCTTCGCTCCAGAGTTGGAAATCGAGCGCGGTGGCCCAGAACTCGCGCATCGGCGGCACGTCCACGACGCGGAGCTGACCGGTCGACAGTTGATTCTCCGGATCAAACTCGCGCATGGAATCGATCGTGTCACCGAAGAACTCGAGACGCACCGGCGCCTCGCGTCCGGGCGGCCAGACATCGATGATGCCGCCGCGCAGGGAAAACTCGCCGACGCCTGTGACCGGATCTTCGCGCACGTAACCCGTGGCCATCAGTTTCTCGACGAGGTCTTCAGGCGAGTGGTCTTCGTCGCGACGGAGGATCGTTCCGGCGCGGGCGATCGCGGCTGGTCCAACTGTCTTGCGTGCGAGCGCCCGCGCGGTCAGGAGTACAAAGCTCGGCGACTGTCGTTGTAAACGCCAGAGGGCGAGCGCGCGGCGTTCGAGTGTTTGCGCGTGCGGCGAGATGCCGGCGTAAGGATCTGTTTCCGACGCCGGGAGTACGAGCACTTCGTTTTCCGAACTCTCCTTGCCGGAGAGCGCGCAATACCAGAAGCGCAGGTCTGGTTCCCACGGTTCGAGATCGCGCGTCGCCTGCGAAACGACGGCGAACGTTTTTCCGGTTTCGCGTTGCAACGCGGCGACCGCGAGCGCGCGCGCCGAGCCGGCGACGAGACCGCTGATCGAGATCACGCGAGCATTCGCGCGCACCTCCGCGAGGAGTTGCTGGTACTCGCGCGTTTCAGTTACCTGGCGTAGCGCCTGCTGCAATGTGCCTGTCTGTTGAATTGAACTGCTCACTTCTTTTTCATACGGTCGAGCAACGACGTGGTAGAAGCTCCCGGAACGAACGGCAACGGAATCACCGTGCCGCCCGCTGCCTCCACTTCTTCACGTCCGTGAATCTCATCGATCCGATAATCGCCGCCCTTCACCAGCACGTCCGGCAACAGCTTGCCGATTAACGCGCGCGGGGAGATGTCGTCGAAGACGACCACGTAATCGACGTGTCGCAGGGCGGCAAGAATCTCGGCTCGCTCATCCTCGTCGAACACCGGCCGATCCGCTCCCTTCAACTCCCGCACGCTGCGATCGCTGTTAATCGCGACGACGAGCGCGTCGCCGAGCGCGCGCGCCTGCGCGAGGTAACGCACGTGGCCGACGTGCAACAGGTCGAAGACGCCGTTGGTAAACACGAGCCGCTTGCCGGCGGTGCGCAAATGATCACGCTCCGCGAGCATCTGCGCGAGGCTCAAGATCTTCTCTTTCATCCTTGCCTAGAATCTAGCATAATCGTCGCTTTACTCTGGAGACCGCAACTTGTCACTACCGTTCATCGAAGAGAACGACCAAACCGAAGCGCGGCGCGCGCATCTCGACGCGCTGCGCGAGCTGGTGGGCAACGTTTACCCAAACAAGTTCGAGCGCAGCGAACTGGTCGAGCCGGGCCGCGAAGATACGATCACTTCCGTGGTGGAGAAGTTTCGCGCGTTTGAACCAAAAGCGCCCGTCGATGGACGGCCATCGAGTGAGGAGCTCGATCTCGCCAATCGCCAACTGAACGGGTTTGCCGTGCGGCTCGCGGGGCGCATCGCTTCGCCGCCGCGCGTGATGGGCAAAGCCGCGTTTGTGCACCTGTCGGACGGGATTTCGCGTTTGCAGATTTACATCCGGCGCGACGACGTCATCGGCGTACATAACGAGAAACTCGGCGGCGACGTCGACGGCTGGGCGTTGTTTCAGCTTTTGGACCACGGCGACTTCATCGGCGTCGAGGGTTTTCTCTTCGTTACCAAGACCGGCGAGCTCTCGGTGCACGTGCAGAAACTGCAATTCCTGTCGAAGGCGCTGTTGCCGTTGCCCGACAAGATGCACGGCGTGAACGATCCGGAGATTCGGCAGCGACAACGTTACGTCGACCTGATCGCCGGGAGTCTGAAGATCGAAAAAGACGAAACGCTGACTTCGCGTGAAGTGTTTCAACGACGCGCGGCCACGGTAAAAGAGATGCGGCGCATTCTCGACGATCACGGTTATATCGAAGTCGAGACGCCGATGCTGACGCCGCTGCCGACCGGCGCTGCGGCGCGCCCGTTCAAGACTCATCACAACACGCTCGATATCGATCTCTATGCGCGCATCGCGCCGGAGTTGTACCTGAAGCGGTTGCTGGTCGGTGGTTTTGAAAAGGTCTACGAGCTGAATCGCAACTTCCGCAACGAAGGGATCTCAACGCGGCATAATCCCGAGTTTACGATGCTCGAGTTTTACTGGGCGTACGCGGACGTGAACGCGATGATGGATTTCTGCGAACAGATGTTGCGCGCGGTGGTGTTCAAGGTGCTCGGGCACACGCACGCGTGGTTTGGCGACCAGGAGATCGATTTCGGCGAACCGTTTCGGCGTGTGGGGATGAAGGAGAGTCTGGCCGACTCCGGTGATGAAGTTACCGATGACAACCTGCTGGAGTTGTTTGAAGAACGGATCGAGCACGGATTGATTCAGCCGACGTTCATCACGGATTTTCCGAAGGCGATCTCGCCGTTGGCGAAAGGGTCGCCGAGTGATCCGCAGGTGACGGAGCGGTTTGAGCTGTATATCTGCGGGATGGAGATCGCGAACGGGTTTTCCGAGTTGAACGATCCGGTTGAGCAGTGCGAACGGTTTCGCGAGCAGGTGCAGCAGCGCGAGCGTGGCGATGAAGAGGCGATGTTGATGGACGAGGATTATTTGCGCGCGTTGTCGTACGGGATGCCGCCCGCGGCGGGGATTGGGATCGGCGTCGATCGCCTGGTGATGCTCTTAACCAACAAACAGTCGATCCGCGACGTAATTATTTTTCCGCATTTACGTCCGGAACGTTAAAGCGGTATCCGCTCGATTCCCTCCCTTCCTGAGAACCGCTAGCGAAACGCCGAAAGGAAGGGGATTTTAGTAAAGGCAACCCGATTTTACTGCGCTTTCGCGCGAAGCTCGGCGAGGCGCTGGTCGCACCACGCGGGTTTTGGACCCTGCTGTTCCGTCAACTTCACATAGCGTTCCATCGCTTCGACCGCACCCTTGAAGTCACCCTGCTTCTCGCGCACGCGGCTCAGGTCGAGCAGAAACTGGCTGTTCGCCGGAACATACGCATCGACCACTTGCGAAAACGCCGCTTCCGCGAGTTTCAGCTCACCCTTCAGCTCATACAACCGCGCGAGATGAAAATAACTGACCGGATACCGCGCGCCGTCACGCTGTGAAACCTGCAACAGCTGCGCTTCCGCTTCGTCGTAACGCTTCAAACTCAGCAACGCATAACTGAGCTCGAGATTCGCGGGCGGGAAATACCCGTTCTGCCGGTTCAGCACGCGACGAAAGTTCTCGATCGCCTCCTGCATCTTGCCTCGCTCGGAAGCAGCACGCGCGCGTTGCAGAAAATCAAAACTCGCCTGATCGAGCGCGAGCGTTTTCGCCGGTCGCAGAGCCGCCGACGTTCTCGCGCCTGTCGTCGCGGCCGGCGCTTTGGCAGGCCTCGCGGCTATTGCTGGAGGCGAGGCTCTTTCAACCACGATCTCCGGTTCGTCTTCGCCGCGCGCGAGCGCCTGCGCCGCCGCGCTGTGCTTCGGATCGGCCAGGAGCGCACGTCGCCACTCACGCACTGCGAGATCGCTCTGGCCGCGCGCCGCGTAAAGCCGTCCGAGGTTGTAACTCGCTTCCGCGTAATGGAAATTCTCGATCCGCAACGCCGCGTTGAAAGCATCGTAAGCCTCGTCCCAACGCCCTTCCCGCAACAACACCACGCCGAGATTGTTCTGCGCGCGGGAATAATTTCCATTGCGCTGCTCGATCGCGCGCCGATACGCCGTGATCGCCGATCCCGATTCTCCAAGCCGCGCAAACGCGTTGCCGAGGTTGTAATAACCAATCGGATCGAAACCGTTCGCGTTCAGGATCTGAAACAGTTCTTTGAGCGCTTCGGTCTTGTAACCGGTCTTCACGAGCTCTTCAGCAAGCTTGAGTTGCAGCCGATTGCGGTCCGGGACCATGGACGCGGCCGCGATCTGATCGCGCAACGCTTTGATCGGATCGTCCGCTTGCGTTTGCGCCACGACGCTGCCGAAGAAGAGACCCACAACGAGGCCCACAAGGAGGAGACGAGAATATATTTTCATAATGGTTAACTACTGCGTTGATAAGCCACGACGGTGCCGCCAAAACCTACTGCCCAGCCATGTCCTTTGTCGGTGAAGAAAACACGCTCCAACGGATGCGGTGTGCCACTGCGTTCCACGGTCCAGGCGCCGCCGCCGTCGGTTGTGTGAATGATCGTTCCTTCCGCGCCGACAGCCCAACCTTCCTGCGCATCGACAAACTTCACGTCAAACAGATCGACCTCGACACCGGAGCTCTGCCGTTGCCACGTGCGTCCGCCGTTGGTCGTGCGAAACACGCTGCCGGCGCTGCCGACCGCCCAGCCCACCCGATTATCGAAGAACGAAGCCGCGGTGAAACGAATGGTTTTTTCCACTCCCGGAAGACTCGATTGATACCACGAGTCGCCGCCGTCGGAGGTTTGAATAATCGTCGAGCCCGCGCCGACAACCCAACCGCGATCGTCGTCTACGAACGTTCCGCCCAACAGCAGGCGTCGCGTCGGCGAACGCAAACGCACCCATGTCTCGCCGGCGTCGCGCGTGCTAAAAATCGCGCCGGCTTCACCAAAGGCCCAGCCCCGGCCGCCGCGGCTGAACACCGCGCGCACGAGAATCGCATCGACCTCGAAACCCTTGATCTCGATCCTCGTCCAATGATTACCGCCGTCAGTCGTTTTCATGAGATAAGCACGCGGGTCTTCGTTGGTCTTGAGCTGGTAGGCGTTGACTTCGCAAAGGAGCCAGCCGTTCTGCGGATCGATAAAAAAGACGTCTCGGATAATGTCGTCGGTCGATGACGACGACGCTTTCCAGGTTCTGCCGCCGTCTTCGGTGCGCAACAGCGTACCCCTGCTGCCGGCAGCCCAACCGCGATTTTGATCGGTAAAGAAGACGGAACGCAGCCAGGCCATCGAACCCGCGGGTTGCCTGGCCCATGTGCCGGCGTTCGCCTGGACCTGGGCAACCGCAACTGACGCCGCAAACAAAGCCAGCACGGCACACGAAACGGATTTTAGAACCGTCTGGCGCATGAGAGTTACGGCATCGGGACGCCGAAGACACGCGCGAAGCTCAGCACGTTGGCAAAGCCGAGTATCTGCTGAATCTTCTTCAGCTTGTTTCCGGGCACGATGATCTGATCGCCGGGAATGAGAAAAGTCGTATCGGCAGCTTTCCCTTTGTAGATCGCGGAGACGTTCACCGGGATCGTCGCCAGCATGCCGTCTGCCTGGCGTCGCAGCACGACGACTTTGCTCTTGTCGCCGGTGCCCAACACGCCGCCCGCTTCCGCGAGCGCTTCAGTGACGGTCATGCGGTGATTCATCAAGCGAATGCCCGGCTGCAGCACGTCGCCGATAACGCTGTAGCGATACGAAGACGCCTTGTCGAGCGAGACGGTAACCTGCGGCTCGATGATGTACTCGTCGTATTTCTTCTTGATGATCTCGGCGACTTCCTCAACTGTTTTGCCGTTGACGAAAACTCCGCCGGGAATGAGCGAGAGCGAAACGCGGCCACTCGGCGGCACCGTGATGCCTTTGCGCGAGTATCGTTCCTGGTTGAAGACTTCCACCGAGATGATGTCTTCCGGTCCCAGCCGATACGTGCTGAAGAAGTTGTTGTAGTAGGGATTGATCGCCGCTTCTTCCGAGATCTGTTCCTGGCGATTGGCTTGCACGTCGTCCGGAACGTCCGTCGGAGTGCGCGCCGCGTCGTCCGGCTCGAGCCGCTCGCCCGTGACGGGCTTCTTCTTGTCTTTCTCCTGCCCGGTCGTAGTGGTGCGCGGTCGCGCCTTTTGCGCGTCGTCCTGCGTCTGGCCCGCGACACTCATCGTGGCGATCAAAACCAGCACGGTTACTGTGATCACCGGCGCGGTCAATCTGTTTCGCTTCTTCATATCAACCTCCAAGCCGCAATTCTTATTGGGCTCCGCGCCCAAACAGAATGATTTTCACTGTCTCAAACAAAATGATTGCGTCAAACACGAGTCCATGATTTTTGATATAGAACAGGTCGTATTGCAGCTTCTGCCGCGCGTCTTCGATCGAAGCGCCGTAGGGATATTTGATCTGGGCCCAACCCGTCAGTCCGGGCGCGATCAGGTGGCGCTGTTCGTAATACGGAATCTCTTCGGCCAGTTGCTTCACGAAGTGCGGGCGTTCCGGACGCGGGCCGACGAAGCTCATCTCGCCCTTCAGGATGTTCCAGAACTGCGGAATCTCGTCCACGCGAATCTTGCGGATGACGCGGCCGACGCGCGTCGTGCGATCGTCGCCTTTGGAAGCCCAAACCGGACCTTCTTTTTCCGCGTCTACTCTCATCGAACGAAACTTCGTCAACACAAACGTGCGGCCGTTTTTGCCCACGCGTTCCTGCTTGTAAAAGACCGGGCCACGCGATTCGAGCTTGATCAGGATCGCCGTGACGATGATGATCGGAAGGGAAAGAACCGCGCCGACCAAAGCCGCGGAACGGTGCGCGGTAGTGCGCGCGAGGGCCGCGAATTTCTTTTGTCGTCCCGGTCCAGTAAAAATCAGCCAGGAGGGACGAATCATGCCTAACGAGACGCGCCCGGTGACTCGTTCGTAAAACGCAGCGCCTTCCTCGATCGAAACCCGCCCGGTCAAACTCAGTTGCAGCAATCGATCGGTGGGAAACTGGCCGCGTCGCTCACCCATCGCCACCACGATCCGGTCGATGTTTTCGCGCGCGACGATGCGCTCGAGATCTTCCGTCAAGCCGATGACTCGCGGGTTAATCAGGCTTTTGCCCAACAACTCCGCGTCAGTGCCGACGAAACCGACGACGCGGTAGCCCGCATCCGGCCGGTTCAAAACTTCACGCGCGACTTCCACCGCCGATTCACCCGAGCCGACGATCAAGATGCGCTCGCCCCAGCCCGGGTGGCCCAGCACCCAGTGAATCGATATGCGCCACGCGACCATCAACATGAGCGCGAGTGGCAGCGCGATTAGCGCGATGCTGCGGCCCAGCATCAACGCGGGATAGAAATAGAAACAGAGCGCGAGCACGATCCACGCCAGGCCGAGTGCCTGAACGAGCCGGAGCACCAGCTCGCGCCGGTCGTGCATCACCACGAAGTCGTAAAGATCGAAGAGATAGAATCCGGCGAGACAGAAGAACGTCGCGACGCCGGCTTTCCAGTAACCGCTTTTGATGACCAGCTCGAAATAGGCATCCTCACTGCCGACGCGCAGGTAGACGGCGCCGATGATCGCGCCGTAGACCAGTGCTGCTTCGCCAAAGAGCAGCAGTATCGTTCGCCCATTTACGCGCAGGACTCTCAATTGAGAACTACAACCTCCTCTTCGCGCGGACTTTCGGGTAACGGCTTGCCGTTGCGGCCGTTCACTTCAGCGCCGCGCTTTGTGTAGCGATACTGGTAGTAATAGTTATTTGAATCGAGCTGTTCGTCTGCACGGTTGAGTACCACACCCAGCAGACGCTCGCGCGGCATCTGTTCGAGCAGCTTGTCGACGTGGGCGTAGCGCGTGTGACCGGCGCGCACGACGAGCATGGCGGCGTCGGCACGCGACATCAGGACGTTCGCGTCGGTAAAGATGCCGAGCGGCGGCGCGTCGATGATGATGTAGTCAAACATGCGGCGCGCTTCCATGAGCACGCGGGTGTACGAAGGTCCGGAAAGAAGTTCGGCTACGTCGTCGCGCGGTTTGCCGCCGGGTAAGAGGTGAAGACCCGCCGGATCGAGACGGACGATCGCGTCCTGCAAACTGACTTGGCCGCCGAGAACTTCGGAGAGACCGACGTTGGCGTCGATACCGAAGTAATCGGTCGCGCACGGCCGGCGCAGATCGCTGTCGATCACGAGCGCGCGCACGCCTTCGGTTTGCGCGAGCAGCCAGCCGAGGTTGAGCGCCGTCAGTGTTTTGCCTTCGCCGATGCCCGCGCTCGTGATTACGAAAGCGCGCATCTGCATCCGTTCGCCGGCCTGGAGAATGCGAGTGCGCAGCGCGCGAAACTGCTCGCAGTAGGCCGAACGTGGTTGGCTGACCGCAACCAGGTGAGGCTCGACGCGCGCAGGAGAAACGTCATAACTGACAAATCCTCCGGCGCGCGTCGCCCCGGCAGCGTCCAAAGTTGCCCCAGCATCACGCGAAGCAAATCCGGCGGGGAGTGCCGACCCGTCGGGTACATCCGTCGTGTGCGCAGAGGACGCTGAACTTCGCGCCGCCGCCTCTTTCGAGACAGCCATGATCGTGGAGCCGGCAAACAGGCGCTCTTCGATCTCCTGGGCGGAAGGCGAGCCGGAGATTCCGGAACCTTCGCTACGGCGCTTTGAATCTTTTGGTTGTGATTTAGCCGCGCTGCCGTTATCAGCAGCGCTCGATTTTCGGATGGCGTCAAATACTCTTCCCATAGTCACCTCTTCGGCGAAAAACGCTGAAAGCGTTTTCTAATTTCAGCCCAGGGTTGCTTCAACCCTGGGGGAAATGCATTTTCAAGTCACTCAACTCTGAAAGAGTTCGCTATCGCTTCCATTAGCCAACGCTTTCAGCGTTTCGTCTGGATCTTTCTTTTTACCCCAAGGTTGTTCCAACCCTGGGGAATGCATTTTCAAGTCACTCAACTCTGAAAGAGTTCGCTATCGCTTCCATTAGCCAACGCTTTCAGCGTTTCGTCTGGATCTTTCTTTTTACCCCAGGGTTGTTCCAACTCTAGGCTCTGCAGGTTTGTCAACGCCTTCGGCGTTAACGACCAAACCAGTTCTAACGACCAAACCAGTTCTAACGACCCAAACCAGCTCTAAACGACCAAACCAGCTCTCAGGACTAGCTCTCGTTCTCAGCAGCCGACCCGGCGGCCCACAATTCTGCTTCGCCCGCCGAAGTAAAAATCTTCGTGGCGGACTCGCGTTCCACTGCCGTCGGCATACCCGGGTTCTGGCGCGGCAGCATGTCGAAGGTTTCGGCAACCTCCTCGATGATGGTCCGGCTGATTACCGTCTCTCCGGCTGCATAGCCGGCCAGCAATGCGTTGTCGCAAAGGTTGTTGATGTTGCGCGGAATACCTTCGGAACAACGAAAGATGTAATCCACTGCTGCGGGTGAAAAGATGTCGGTGCGCTCGGCGCCCGCGACCAGCAGCCGCGAAATGATGTAACGGTCCGTCTCCTCAACGTTCGGCAACGCCTTGATGACGCAACGAAGCGCGATGCGCTGTTTGAGCTGCCGCAGATCCGGGTTGTTCAAAACGTCGCGCAGCTCCGGTTGCCCGGTCAGCACGATCTGCAACTGCTTGGCCGTGTTTGATTCAAAGTTTGAAAGCAAGCGAATCTCTTCCAAAACGTGCGCGGAAAGTCCCTGCGCTTCGTCAACGATGAGCACCGTGCGCAAGCCGCGCGAATGCCGCGACTCGAGCGCCCGCCCCAACTCCAGCAACAACTCCGCTTTCGTTTCCCACTTCTGTACGTCGAGCAACTGCGAAACGTGCTGGTAAAACTCCGGCACCGACAAACGCGGGTTGAAGATGTAAGCGACCAGGACCGTGCGGTCCAACCGCTGCATCATCCAGCGCAGTATCGTCGTCTTTCCGGTTCCGACTTCCCCGGTCACCACGACCAGTCCCTTGCCACTCTCGATACCGTAGTGGAGATTGGCCATCACTTCCGTATGCGACGGAGTGAAGTAGATGAAGCGCGGGTCGGGAGTCAGCGCGAAAGGTAATTCTTTTAGTCCGTAAAATTCTGCGTACACTCTTTTAACCTCGCTTATGCACCGCGTCCCGACGACTGCGACAAGATTTCGAAAACGTGAGTCAGCCTGAGGGCCAGCGCCAGGAGCGGAATGCTCACGATCGTGGCAATCACTCCGGCAGTGAGCAGCAAGCGGCGGCGTCTCGGCAGCGAACGCGCCTCCTGCGGCGTCAGCAGCTCAGGTACTGCAATCAGGACCGGCAAGCCGGTGTAGTGACGTGCGTCTTCGCTGCTTTGAATCGTCAGCAACAGCGGGAATTCAAAAATCGCCGTCAGTAACAATCCGAGCGCGAGACCGGCAACGACCCCCATCCCGGCAAACACCAAACGCTTGGGGGCTACAGGTTTCGACGGGAGGTTGGCCGGGTCGATCACCTCGATGCCTTCGCTCTGCTGCTGCGAGGCTGCTTCCGCGCCGAGGGCGATCTTCTGTTGTTCTTCGAGCAACTTGTCGTAAGCGGTCTTCTTCGTCTGGTACTCGCGTTCGATCGCGCCGAGCTGCACGTCGGAACCGGGGACTTTGTTGATCCGGTCGGTGATGGTCGCGATCGCGGTTTCGTTCTCACTCAGCAGCTTTTGCTGGCGCTTGATTTCGCTTTCGATCAGCTTGATTTCAGCCTGCACCTGGGCGGCTCCGAGATCGGGCCTGGTCCTTAGTTTCTTTTCTTTTTCGGCGATCCGCTCTTTCCATTCGGCGAGCTGCTGGTCCATGTCTTTCTGCACCGAGTCGAGCTGCGCCTGCTTGGCCAGCACGTCCGGATGCTTCGGTTTCAACTCGGTCAGCATGTGCTGGATCTCGGCCTGGAGATCGGCTTTGCGCTTGACGAGCTCGGCCCACGCAAGCGTCGACTTCGGATCGGTCACGTTCTCAGCCACGTCGCCGATGTTCTGTTCGGTCTGTTTCTGCAGGAGCGTCAACTGAGTCGTCAGGCCAGAACGTCGATCCTGCAAGCGGCCGACTTCGGCGATCAGCGACTTCTCCTGGTCGCGCAACCCGGTCAACTGCCGCAGCAGCGACTCCGCTTCGGAAGGCAGCGTGCCGAGGTGTTCCTGCATGAAGACGAGTCGTTTCTGATCGATCTGGTCCAGCTCGTCCTTGGTCTGTCTGACCTGCGCGTCGATAAACTGCTTGGCCGCGGCGGTCGAGTTGATCGTGTTTGCCGTCTGCGCACTGATGTACTTGCCGGCAAGCTCAGCAGTCACGGCCTGCGTGACTTTCGGATCGCGATAGCGAAACTTGATATCGAAACCGTCGGTGATGTCCTGGCGAGTTTTGTTGACTTCGACGCGGATGTCCTCGCGCATCATGTCGACGACTGATTCCATCGGTTCGCCGCGCTCGCGCTCGCGTTTGTAAAGGTCGTACTTCTGAACCAGCGGCTCGAGTGAGCTGCGGCTGGAGACCACCTGCGCGATGCTCGACAACTGGCGCGTCAAACCATCTTCGGCAACGGTTGGAATCGTGCTGGTCGGCAACGTCGAGGGCTTGACCACGATGAGCGTGCTCGACTCGTAAACGTCCGGCAGCCGGTACACGACATAAGCCACGGCCGAGGCCACGGCGATGACGGGAAGAATAATCAGCCACTTCCGTCGCTTGAGAATCTTCAGGTATTCACTCGGAGTTCGTTGCCGAAATTGAACGCTCATTGTTGCACTCCTCTTTCCTTAACTTGCCTCGAAAACCGTCAAGGGTTTCCGTCACTAAACCTGACCGCACACCCGGCTGACCCGGATGAGAACGAGAGACCTCTACAGAGTCGCCAGTGCTTTCTTCGCTTCTTCCGCGTAGGCAAAAGGTTTCTTCTCGCCGAGACGCAGCGCCGCCTGGAGCGCGCGTTGCGAACCGTCTTTGTCGCCCTTCTCTCTCAGCGCCATGCCCAGGTGATATTGATAAGTCGGCGTGGGAGACGCGTTTCCCGCGCGCGCCGCGGCTTCATCGAGCGCAACCGCTTTCTGGAGCTGTTCCACTGCTGCGCCATGGAGATTCTTTTTGTAGTAAACCCAGCCGAGCGTATCGACGAATCCGGCAATGTTCGGGTTTCGCTGCACCACCGTCTGGGCCAAACGAACAGCCTCGTCGAGATTGCCCTTGCCCGTTTCCGCATAGAGCCACGCGAGATTGTTCGCAGCGATAACTGAGTTCTGATCGAGATCCAAAGCGCGGCGATAATTGTCAGCCGCCGCGTCGAAGTTTTTGCGCGCGTCTTCGAGCATGCCGATCAGCGTGTAAACAGCAGCATTATCGGGTCTGATGGCGAGAATCTTTTTATACTCGGCAATGGCGCGATCTTCCTGCTTCGCGTTGATGAAGAGCGCCGCGAGCGACGAGTAAGCGGGCAGGTAGTTCGGATCGATCTCGAGAGCGCGGCGAAACTCACCTTCCGCGGCCGAGCCATTGCTCTGGTAACCGTAGACCTGGCCCTTCAGGAAGTGCAGCCAGGAAACATTCGGATATGCGCTCAGCGCCTGATCCACACGGCTGTGGGCCTTGTCGAGCTCCCGCGACTGTGCGTACTGCGTGATGATTCCGTTCAGCGCCACGAAATTCGTGCCGTCAACTCGCAGCGCATTCTCAAACGAAGCGAGCGCCTCGTCACGTTTGTTTTCGCCAATCGAGACGAGGGCGAGATCGTTGTAGACGGTCGGATCGTTCGGATTGA
>Ga0105248_10004903_pt1 | contig 14789 bp, 10 predicted proteins | sample KBSS34metaG_FD_81524 | JGI IMG/M metagenome (GOLD analysis project Ga0105248, IMG submission 81524) | Switchgrass rhizosphere microbial communities from Kellogg Biological Station, Michigan, USA - KBS S3-4 metaG | ecosystem: Host-associated > Plants > Roots > Rhizosphere > Soil | place...
ACAACTGGGACTTCACATCCTGAGCATGAAGGCGATAGTTGGATAGCGGTTTCGCGTTGTAATTCTGTGTCAGTTCTGTTACTCTACGCTTAAATCCTCAGTAGGGTATTTAGTTGTTCAGCCTGCGTCAGGCAAATTCCACGTTGATATTTGGTTCGTGTCTTCATTTTGCAAAAGGGGTGAATTCATTTATGATCAAACGTTTACTGCTGGTCCTTCCGTTTTTCCTCGCAGCTAGCTTGCTCTATGCTCAATCGCAGGCAACCACCGGCACCCTCGAAGGAACTGTGAGCGATCCCGCCGGCCGCGCAGTTCCTGGAGCTAACGTGACGCTGGTGAACACCGGCACGAACTTCACCCGCCAGTTAACCACCGACGAGAGCGGCCGTTTTCGTGGACTACTGATGCCGCTGGGCAGTTATACGGTCACCGCTAAGGCGCCCAACTTCGCCACCCTCGTGCGGGAAGGAATTACTCTCGCGGTCGGCCAGTCAATCACGCTTCCGCTGGTGCTCAGCATTTCGTCGACGCAGGAAACCGTGACGGTTTCGGCGGAGGCTCCGGTCATCGAGACCAGCCAGGTGGAGCGCTCCACCTACATCGATTCGCAGTCTCTTAAGACGCTGCCGACCAATGGACGTAACTTCCTCGACTTCGTCACTCTCACTCCGGGCGTATCCATCGTGCAAGGCCCAGACGGCAATGAAATTTCCATCAATGGCCAAAAAGGCATCAACAACAACATCTCCATCGACGGGGCGGATGACAATAACCCCTTCTTCGGTGAGCAGCGCGGCGGGCAGCGGCCGCCCTTCACGGTCAACCTCGACGCGGTTCAGGAGTTCCAAGTTGTGTCCGACGGCGCCCCCGCCGAGTTCGGACGCAGCTCCAGCGGTTTCGTGAACGTGGTGACGAAGTCGGGAACCAACCAGGCCCACGGCACCGGGCACGAGTATCAGAAGTGGACCGGCCTGACCGCGCGCCAGTCCGACGGCACCCGCCTCAGCGCATTTTCGCAGGAGCAGTTCGGCGGCACCCTGGGCGGCCCAATAAAAAAGGACAAGCTGTTCTACTTCCTGGCTTACGATCAACAAGTATTCCGTCAAACTAAACAGAACAATCCCGGGCGCATCGATCCCACGCTGGTGAATTTCTTCGCTACTAAGCTGGGCGATCCTGGCGAAAACGGCCCCATTAAGCGCACCAATGACGCGCAGGCCGCGCTGGGGAAAGTCGATTGGAACTTGAATTCCAAGAACATAGTCACTTTGCGCTACAACTATTCCAACTCGCGCCAGGAAAACGGCACCTTCGACGTCGACCCCTATGCGGTCAGCGCGAACGCCATCGAGAAAGATTTTGCAAACACCGTGAACGGGTCCTTGAATACTACCATCTCGCCGACTATGCTCAACGAATTCCGAGCTCAGTTCTCGCGCGAGGACCGGCCGCGAGACTACACTGGGCCGCAGCTGCCAGGACAGACCCGCCCCTTCCCCGACACCGGCGTGAGTTTCGCCGGCTACCGCTTCGGTGAGCCCTTTTTCATCCCGGTGGCGGATCACGACACGCGCTTCCAGTTGAACGACAACGTTTCCATCGTCAAGGGCGCGCACAATATCAAGCTGGGATTCGAACTCAATCACACCAGCACCACGCAGACGTTCATCGGTTTCGCTAACGGACGCTACATTTTCGACAGCGTGTCGGGATTCATGAACTACGTGAATATTGGTCCCAAGTTCGTCGAATGCTCGAATGGTTCGACCAACAATTTCGGCGTGTGTCCCGCCGGCACCACGATTACCGGGCCGCTCTTGCTGTTCCTGCAGTTTGCGGGCGTGGGCGGCAAGTCGGTGACCGATGCCGGAACGCAGTCCATCCCGCAAACCGAGCCGGCATTCTTTGTGCAAGACAAGTGGCAGGTCTCGCGCAATCTGACCGTCAGCTTCGGTCTGCGCTGGGAAGGGCAGATCGAGCCGGATGTGATTACGCCGGCTTCGCAGGTGTTCTACTCCAAATTCCTTTCGAACCCGAGCTTCCCGTCAGACGGCAACATTCCGTCCGACATGAAGCAGTGGCAACCGCGGCTGGGCATCACCTGGGACCCGTCGGGCAAGGGCAAAACCGTGGTCCGCGTGAACGGCGGCATCTTCTACGCGCGGACTCCTGGCCTGGAATTGGCCGGTACGCGGACTACCAACGGTTCCGTGGGACAGAACATCTACCGCGACTCCACGTTCAACGGATTCGGTTTGACGCCGCCCGCCTATACCACCCTGGTCCCCAACGCCGGAGCCACGACCCCGGATCATCCGGACGTTTTCGTGTTCGATAAGCATTACCAAAACCCGCGCACTTATGCGTGGTCCGCCACCTTCGAGCAGGCGCTCACCTCAACTCTGAAGGTCCTCGCCGCCTTCAATTACGCCAAGGGCGTGCATATCACGCGCTTCGTCGATCGCAACGCCGCCGTATTCGGCTCGCCTTGGAAGACTGGCCTGGGCGCCGACGGAAAGAACGGCGTCGGCCAACTCACGGCAGTGGAGTCCTCGGCGAAATCGCTCTTCCGCGGGCTGACCATAGGCGCGTCGAAGCAACTTTCGAATAAGTTCCAATTCCAGGCGAACTATCAACTTTCGACGGACTATTCCGACGACGATCAGGAACGCGACCCGTTCAACTTCTACTACCGGGTCGCCAACAACTTCCAGCCGGAGTACAACTATTCGGCCCGCGATGAGCGCCACCGCTTCAATGCATTCCTGTACTATCAGGGGCCCTGGGGCATCGAGTTCTCGCCGCGCTTTAGCGCCCATTCCGCTCAGCCGACTTCGGTCGACGGCTCCAACCATTCCGTGTTGCTGACGAATGGAACCGTCGTGAAGCGCAACACGGTTCGCAAGGACAATGCATTCACGTCATTCGATTTCCGCGTTTCGAAGAACTGGAAACTGACCGAGCGCTTCCGCCTGGAAGGTGCAGTGGACGCCTTCAATCTGTTCAACAGCAAGAACCTGAAGCAGCCCCAGAACGGAAATCTGTTGTTTAACTTTGACGGCACGCTCACCAGCGGTCTAGGCGATCCCCGCCAAGCCCAATTGGGAGTGAAGCTGCTTTTCTAAGAAGGGCAAGCCAGCGGAAGTGGTTACACCGGGATACGTCATGCCTAAGCTGGCGCCATAGACCTACGGGCGACCCGACTTCTGCTGTTCGCTGAGAATCGCTCGGAACATGGCTTCTTCCATGTCCACCTCGCGCTTGCAACTGGCTGCATCGATGAAAGGGTTCGGGCCACCGTCTTTCAGCTTCGCGTACTTTTCGATCATGCCGTATTCGGCGGGATGATCGCCCAGTTGCAAGTCGCACGGCAGCGAACGCACCAGTTTGAACGAGCGGTTGAATTCAGCGACAGCCGCGGGCGTCAGCGGGACGATCGACCGCAGGCTGCATCCAAAAACCACGTTGTAGGTCTTTCCACCCTCTTGCGCCGTGGTCGTCCATGTGGTGCAGCCGCGAGTGTGGCCGGGTGTCAGGTGCGCCACCAGCGTCGTGCCGCCAAGCGCCACCGTCTCTCGGTCGTGCAGCACCTTGTCGACTGGGTGTGGTTTTCCACCGGGCTTGATCGCCTGGAGCGCAGGCACGTCCGCCGCCATCGCCATCACCTGGGCCCCAGTTAACTCCTTGAGCAACGCGTCCCCTTCCTGATGGTCGGCGTGGGCGTGGTTGCCCAGCAGGATCTTAACGTCGGAGAACTTGAACCCCAGTTGCGTAACCGACTTCTGAATCGTTCGCACGTTCTGCTCGAAGGTACTGTCGATCAGGATATTTCCTTGCGGGGTCACGATCAGGTAGGAACTGAGGGTCTTGGTTCCGACGTAGTAGATGTTGCCAATGATCTTGTGAGGCGGAAATTGCGTCGTGGCATCGCCCTCCGCGCCTATATTGCGGGCCGAAATCGACCGCGGTGTGTAAGTGCGCCCCTCAAACGCGATCGACGGATGATCGGGCGGAGGCGGAGGTTCGATTTGAGCATGAGCCACAGGGACGATCACGCCAACCAGCGCAGCCGCGAGCTTCCCGGAAATTCGTTTCAAGCGCAGGCCCTTGCTCTCTATGCCAGCGCCTGCTTCATGTAGGCCATGCACTTCTTCACTTCCTCAATGGAAGTGCCGACGCCCTTGTATTCGTACTCAATAAAGGCCGGGATCGGATACTTCTTGTCGCGCAGCAGAACCAGCACCTCTTTGATGTGCGTGTCGCCCTTGCCCCATTCAGTATTCTCGCCCTTGTTCTTCTTGCGGTCTTTCATGTGCAAGTGTGAGATGCGGTCGTGGTGCTGCTCGATATAGGCGATCGGGTCCAGGTTGGCCGCCGTGTAGTGGCCGATGTCCAGATTGACCTTGGCGTATTTCGACATGTCGAGCGCCTGCTGGAACGTCGCCGGCGTCGAGAATTCGTCCGGTTTATCGTATTCCGCGTGTCCATGAAATGCGACGCTGATTTTGTGATGATCGGTGAAGCCCAGCAGCCGCTTGGTCATGCTGACCCGCGTGGAGGTCGCAATGGTGCTCACGCCTATCGCCTTGGCCTGCTCAAAAGTCTTGTCGATTTCAGGATCGGTGAAGTCGCTGTTGTAATTCACGGTGTAGGCGTAGATGTTGATGCCGGCATCGTCGAACTTCTTGCGCATACCTTTGAAATATTCCATGGGCGTCGCGAGCCGCCACTGGCGTAATTCCTCGCGAGCCTTGTCCGCCGCCATCCCGGTGGCGCGGCCGGGTTCGATGTTCGGGCAGAAGAGCTCGATTTCTCCGATGCCGCACTCCGTCAGCGCCTGGATGATCGCATCCGCGTTGTCCTTGCCGGGAGTGCGCGGGAAATCACGGAAGCTGTAAGTGATGGTTCCTAACCGGACGCCTTTCACGGTCGAATTGATCTTGGCTCCCCATGCCGGCGCCAAGCTAGCCAGCGGCAATCCGGCCACCGCTAATTTCGCAAAGTCTCTTCTCGAATGCATCTAACTACCCACCTTTCCTGGGTTTCCCGTCACTCAGTTTACTCCATGTGCCGCGGAGCCGCTTTGCCACGTTAGCGCGAGAGGTGCGGTTACACTGAAAGAATCCTCAGGAGCGGTGCGATGAACAAGTTTTGGTTTGCCCTAGCGGCGGTATTCATTTGCGGCATCGCGGGCGTGGGTCACGCCCAAGTGGTGCCTTCGGCCCAGATCAAGGCGCGCAGTTGCGGGCTCTTCAGAGCAAGTACCTCTCCGCGTTAACCGTGGCCGCTGCGGGAATCGCGACGCACAGTTACCCTTCGAAGTTCTATCTGACCAGGGAGCTCGACCTCAGGTGAAAGAGCGCGTCAGCCGGACATATCTGGATGTCGTGGCGCCAATTCTCAATGCAATCGTCCCGGGCCTCAAAGATGCACCCGAGATGAACGCACTGGCGATCGACTTGTCGCATCACGTTCGCAAAGTAAACGTCGTGACCATGGACCGCTTCGAAAACCTGTCGTTCGTGGTGCCGCGCGCCACGGCCGTGAAGATCGCCGCAACCAGCGACCCGGATCAACAGATCGCAGCGCTGAGCGGCGCCGGGGTCTACGCCGACGGCCTGCCCGTCGCCTTCGATGGTCAGGCGAGGGCTCCGGCTCCAATCACAGTCTCGGTTTCCCGGCCCGGACGGAAAAATGCGCCCGCTGCGACCCCCGCGCCCCGCGACTGACCCGGCTCCTGCTCCCTCCAAGGAACACGCTTCGGCATCCGCCATCGAGCAGCGCCCAACGGAATTGCAGCCTAGGCTAGATCGCATGGTCCAGGTACTGGGACCGCAAGCGCACTTTGATCCGCTGGCTAAACCGTCGCTCTTCGATTTCCGGGGCACCTCCTATTTGCGCATCCCGCTGATCACAACGCTCGCAGCCGCCGATTCCGGCTCGCAGTATCGTCTCGCAGCGTTGGCCTTCGACCGCCACGTCTCGCATCTCATCCCGGTCGGTTCTGCCCTACGTCAAAGGCGCACCCGGATTCGAAGGCCTCGACTTCCGCACAACCGTGAGCGCCTGCCCTAACTCCACGCCCGACACCGTCGAGTTCCTCTTCCCGATGACCGAACTGCAACGCTACGAAAACTACGACATCACCGGCCAGCAACTGATCAACGCGGGATTCGTCCTGATCAACGGCGAGCGCGTGGGTCTGGATCTGCAGACCGCCGAAGCCGTGAAGCCGTAGCTCGCGTCGCACTTCTACCAGTGGGTTAGTGAGCCGGGCCAGCAGTAAATGCGCGACGCGCCGGCCGTGGTGACTTCACCCACCATTCTCATCTGCCCCATGTCGGCAGTGGCGCCCAAGCCCGGCCGGTTGGTCGGATACCTGGTAGTACAAACTCGATTAATTCGGACGATCTCGATCGATTCGTATTATACTAACGGGATCACGTTTCAGTGATTCGCGGTAATCTAGCAGCTCGGTCTCCGAGCCGGCCCTGTGCGTCCGGCATTCTGCGTAGGAGCGTTGAGCCGCGGCTTTGCGTTTTTGCGTGTAGGGTATTAGTAATTGACCAGGCCGGACAACGAATATGAGGAGGAGCGATGACACGCTTCCGTACGACTCGTACATTTTCGACGGGGTTTCTGAGTGACTTTGCTAGGTGCATGTTGAAAAAGCAGACCCCAACTCTATGGGGAATGGCCTTACTGTTGCTAGCGCTCGGCGCGCAGTCCGCGCAGGCGCAGGTGCCGCAATTACAATTCTTTAAGAATTATTTCCTGGTTGGCGATTATGCCGTCAGCGGCGTGGGCCTGCGGGGGCAAGGCGATGCCACCGGTTTTGCGAACGGCTCCATCTACTTTGACGGCAAGCCCGAACTCGGCGGAAATCATGGGCCGCGCATCCCCGACAATGTCGAAGTGGTTGCCGCGTATCTCTACTGGGAAACCATCGAGAAAACCAACAACCCTTCCTCAATGAACGGCAAATTCGACGGCCAGGCGATCGTTGCCAAAACGTTGGGAGCCGGTCACGCGGCCCCCTGTTGGAGCGGCGGCGGAACTACCGGTTCATCGCAAGGGGCGCCGACCCTGCGGGTTTATCGTGCCGATGTTCTCCGCTATCTGCCCGTAGCGGGTGGATTGCGGGTAGTGAACGATGTCCAGCATACCGTTTCCCTTGCGGATAGCGGAAGCAACGGTGGTGGAGTCCCGCTAACCGAGGGCGCAAGCCTGGTGGTGGTTTACCGGTATCTTTTCCCCGACTCCCTGACCAAGAACCTTCGCTCGATTGTCATTGTCGACGGCGCGGCGACCACCAGCAACACTTATCCCAGTTACACTCAGCAAATTACCGGGTTCTACCAGGCCTCAGGTACGCCCGGCAGAATGACCCACATTGTGGGAGATGGGCAGTCAAACTTCACCGAACGACTGACAGTCAACGGTCAGTTGGTTTCGGGAGTCTCGACGACCAATCCGTTCCAAGGCGCTCAGGGATTCTCCTGGGATAATTTGACGTTCGACCTCATTCGCACGGACGGAACCAGCTCATTCCTATCTGCAAACGATTCCTCCATAACGACAACGGTAGGGCCTGCCCCCGGCGGAGGCTCTTCGGATTGCCTCTCCTGGGGTGCAATTGTAACGTCCACGGAGGTGGTGGATACGGATCGCGACGGGCTCTTGAACAACTGGGAGACCGAGGGTTTATACGAGAAGATCACAAAAGATGCTTCCGGCAACGTCACGCAAGCCCTGTTCGGTAAATGCACCGATCCGCTGTTCTCGAGCGATCCGGCCAACTGTGTGGATTTGCCCCACATGGGCGCTAACAAAGACATACGAGACGTTTTCGTAGAAATCGACTGGATGGACAAAGCGGGTGCCAATGTCCATTCGCACAAGCCCAAGGCGGATGCCCTCAAGAAGATAGTTGACTCATTTGCGCCGCACAACGCTAATTTGCATGCCGATATCAACGTGCATTTCGATGTTGGGCCTAACTTCTCGCCTGCTCCGCTTCCCACCTACATCATTCCCGGGCAGGGCGGACAGGTGATCGACGAAGATTCAGTGACGTGTACCGACCCAGTCAAGTGCGCGTTCCCGAACATCCCCGGAGTGCTGGGCTGGAAGACGGGTATGCAGGCCATTAAAGACGGGAATCCGAGCATTCCCGCTCTTAGTTCGCCCCATTTCCAGCACAATCGCAAGGATGTTTTCCGCTACACCGTCTTCGCTCATGCATTAGGACTTCCGACGGCCTTTTGGGACATTTCGGGCGGCAGTCTGGGCCCCATTAGCGTTATAAATAATACCGCCACGATACCGGTATTGACCTCCTTGCCTCCTGGATTTTCACAGGGCGCTCACGTCATCATTGACGGCGCTAGCGGGTCGCTTGCCTTGAACGGCGGCTACACCGTTCAGGGCGTCAACACCGGCGCCAAAACCTTCACGGTTACCACCATTAATGTTCCCAACGGTACCTACAGCAACCGGGGACTCTCGGTGACCTATTCCTCCGGGACGCCGACCAGCGTGTCCGGCATCGCCGACAAAGGAGATATCGCAGTGACCTTGGGTCAGTGGCGCTCCGATATTTCGGACGACGATCAGGTGGGGAGTGTGATTCAGCAGGCCGGCACGCTGATGCACGAACTGGGCCATGCGTTGGGGAGAGCCCACGCCGGAGACGTACGTATCCCCAACTGCGCGCCAGATTACGCGAGCGTCATGAACTACCATTACCAGACGCGGGGATTGACGGACAAAGACGGCAACCTCCAGGTGGATTATTCAAGCGGCGGGCTGGTAATTGCGCCTGAAGATTTACTGAAGGAAAATGCTCCCTTTGGGTCGCCTCTTCGCTATCGGGTCCGGTACTTCGGTCCGCAAAGCTTCTTGGACGTAAAGCTAGGTAACCGGGCCAAAGCGCACTGCGACGGCTCCCCCATCACCGATAACGCGCTCATGGTTCGCTTGGAGAGCGCGGGTTTCGCCGGTGTCAACAATCCTAACGTGGATTGGAACAATGACTTAACGTACTTACCGGCAGGTAGCAATCCGGTACCTGCACAGGATGTAAATTTCAACGGATCGACGGCGGTTGCCAGTAAAGATAGCAATCACGATTCTAACGATTGGGCGAACCTCGACCTACGGCGCACGGGCGCCCGGGCCAGTGTTACCGGACTTTCAGTCGATGTGGGCGGATTGGATATCGGCGGACTGGACGTCGGTGGACTCGATATCGGCGGATTGGATATTGGCGGTCTGGACATCGGAGGCCTGGATATCGGGGGGCTCGACATCGGCGGGCTGGATATCGGTGGACTGGACATCGGCGAGATTGACTTTGACACGGTGTCTTCGAGCGTAGACCCGGCGACCAGTTTAGGCGGAAAAGTGATCTCCAAACCATTGAGTATCAATCTGAACTGGCTGCCACCGGGCTTCGGTCGAATTCGAGGATTCGATGTTTACCGTGCGGTCGGTGATATTTCGACCGTCAACTCAGGCACGAAGATTTGCACAGCCTCGGGACCGCTGGCATGTCCTAGCTGGGCCGGACCTCCGGCTCCAGTGCCCACAACGTTCACTACTTTCACGGACACTACCGTGAAGGCCAATACAATCTACAGCTACTACGTGACCGCGAAAGACAACAGCAACCCGCAAAATTCGAGTGGCAGCTCGGCTAACTGGGTGAAGTGCGATACCAAAACCGGCTTGTGTACGGCGATCCAGCCGGCGAAATAATCGCTGAGCAGTCGCTATCGGCCAGTGTGCCGGCGGACTTCCTCGAGCAGAGGATCTTCGCCGGCTTTGCCGCGGATGCTTAAGTACGTCCGATAAGATTCGGCGAATCCGGAGCTCTTCATACCTTCGCGGACTTTGCCCTGGTAATAGTAGACCGGCGGGAAGTAACCGTAAGTCGGCACTTCGTCCATGAAGAGTGTTAGAACTTCGCCCCGTCGCTTGATGCAACGGTCGAATTCAGAGTCCGCCTCCGCGAAGAGTTTGTTTTCCAAATACGCCCGGCCCAGATCGAAGCGGCCGATCCAGGTATCGAGCAGGCCCTGAGCCTGCTTGAAAGCCGTGAGCGCCTGGGGAGCGTCGCCAGCGATCAGGGCGATTTCACCTTCAATCAACTTGGCATAGGCTTGGGGCTCGGGTCGCAATTCGGCGGCAAGGCTGGCGGCCTGTTCCTTGGCCTTGGCGGTTTCATTGGCGGCCGCGAACGTGCGTCCTGCCAGGAAGCGGATCTTGACGGACTTACTGTTGCGGAGCGCTTTCTCCGCCGCGGCAGTGGCCGGGCCTTTCTGGCCTCGGGAAATTTGGGTAAATGCCAGCGCTGCGAACTTGTCCGCGGCCCGGTCCAGATTGTTGGCAGCAATATCGGCGGCGGCCCCATTTTCAAAGATCTTCACTGCCTCGGAGAAGCGGCCCTCGGCCAGCGCCAAATCGCCCAGACCGGATGCGCCATCCGAAGCGCTGACTTTCTCCAGCTTCCGGTAAGTATCAACCGCCGCGGCTATCTGCCCCTGCCCCAGCTGAGCGAAGGCAACTGCGTTGAAGCCCGTCGGGAACGCCGGGGCCATTTGCTGTACCTGCCGCGCCTCCCGCTCGGCGCCCTGGAAATCGCCTGCGTAGGCCATATAGAGAGCGAGATTATTCCGGTAGAGGGCGCGCTTGGGCAGGATCGCCACCACGCGCCTCATCTCCTCCACCGCTTTGGGCATATTTCGCAACTGAGTGAAGCAAAACGCCAGATTGTTGTGCGCGGCAACGTCCGAGGAGTAGCGCGTGATCAGTTCGGTGTACTCTTCCGTGCACTTTTGGTGATCGCCGGTGAGAGCGTAAAAGAAGCCGCGCGTGCGGTATCGTTCCCGTTCGGTCATGCGATCGATGTGCTGATTCGCCTGGCCGATGTACTTGATAGCATCCTGCAACTGGCCCATATTTCGCGACGCGCCCGCCAGGCCGGTGTAGGCGAGACCGAAGTTCGGATCCAGGTCAATGGCCTTCGAAAAACTGCGCCGCGCGTCCTCATACTTGCCGTTCGAAATGGCATCCATCGCCACCGTGTATTCGTGAACCGACTCGAGGGAGCTGGCAGAAAGGGTCTCCATCGCGAAGCGCTGGGCCGACTCCGAGGTGGCGTCACCGAGCGCCGTGCGGACAGAAGACGCGACCTTCGTCACGGCGGACAGGACCTGATCCTTATTCGGGGCGCTCTGTTCGACCACGCCGATCTGGTTGCCCGTAACCGCCTGCGACGCCTTGAGAGAAAGCACGTATCCGTTCGACTGGCGATCAAGCGAACCGGAAACGATAACGCCCAGCCCCTGGCCCAGGGCGATCTTCCGCGCGGCGAGTTCGTCCAGCTTGGTGGGGATCGGCTGCACGCCCAGAGCCCGCATTTGCGTGCGGTCATAAGCGCTGATGAAACCAGCGCCTTCGAGGGCGATTTTCAGCATCGGCTCGAGAGTGCCGTCGAAAATGGCGTCGCCGGTATGATTGCTGATGTCCGCAATGACAACCGTAACCGGCGAGTGCGGCGCGGCGGGCTTCTGGAGCAGCCGCATAGCCAGGAACACTCCACCGATGACCAATACGGCCAAGGCCAGCGAGATGCTGACCCATTTCCAAGCATTCGACTTGGCCATCATCTTCATGCCCGGCGTGACGATGATTTGGCCCTCCTGGGTCTTGCCCAGACGCTGTTCCGCGGCAAGCGTCGTCATCACGGTTCGGAACGTCGCGGGGTCACCTAGCCAGCCATCCAGGTCGCGGATGATTTCCGTGGCGGTCTGGTAGCGCTGGTCGCGGTCCACTACCAGAGACTTGAGCACAACGTTGCTCAGGGCTTCCGGAATCTCGTGGTCGAGATCAATAGGGGCGACAGGGCGCTCCTGAACCCGCTTCAGCAGGAGTCCCACCGCGGTTTCCGCAACGTAGGGCGCCTTGCCGGTGAGCATTTCGTAAAAGATCACGCCAAATGAAAACAGATCCGAGCGGATATCGAGCTTCTCGCCCTTCGCCTGTTCCGGCGACATGAAAGCCGGCGTTCCGATCAGAGCTCCGGTGTGGGTGAGGCCCGTGTCCTCCATGGACCTGGCGATGCCGAAATCCATCACCAGAACCCGGCCGTTGTTCTCCACCATGATGTTCTGCGGTTTCAAATCCCGATGCACCACGCCCTGCTCATGCGCCGCTTCGAGAGCCCTGCAGATTTCCCTGGCGATTTTAACTTTTCTTTCGAGGGTAAGCTCTTCACCGCTCCTTAACAGCGAGTAAAGGTCCTGGCCATCGACGTACTCCATGGTGATGAAGCGGATGCCATCGCCCTGCCCCAAATCGAAAATGCGGATTACATTCCTGTGGGTAATCTGCCGGGCCAGCACCAGCTCCTGTTTGAATCGCGCGAGAATTTCGGGCCGGTTCGCATACTCCGGCCGGATGACTTTTAGGGCGACGACGCGGTCGACCTCGAGGTCGCGGGCTTTGTAGACCGCGCCCATTCCGCCTTCGCCCAGCATCTTGAGGATTCGATAGCGCCCGCCCAGCACGCTGTCGGGCGCTAGTGAATCAACCGCAACACCGGCGTTGCGCGCGCCGCCGGTGGTCCCCACGTGAGTGACTGTCGCCTGGCCTAATTCTTCCGGTGGGATAACAACCGTTTCGTCCTCGCTTAAGGACGCATTACAATTCGCGCACCGTACGGCGCCAAAAGTGTTCTGAGAGCTGCAAGATGGACATTGCATCTTGAATCTGGTCTGAAATTACGATTCCCCGGTGAGCCTGCGGCCAGAACTCCACATGGGCCTCCCGTATCCCCTGATTGTACACGCAACCAAGCTCAGGATTGTACCGGTGCGCGTTAGAAAACCCGGCGCCGTCAACCGGCGGCTGGGCGGCCAGCGGATCCTCCGCATGCCGGGGTGGAGCGGGCGGTGCATCTCGTGAAGCCGCGGGCCAGTCAGCCTTCCATCAGATGAGTGCCATGTGTGACCGCACCTCCAGCGCGGAGAGCGGCGGCCACATGTATTACTTCAGCAAATTCTTCGGGGGTCGCGCCCGCTTTGACGGCGGCCTGGCGGTGCCCTTCGATGCAATAGGGACACTGCGTCGTAAGCGCAACAGCGATAGCCATCAGCTCCTTGTACTTCTTGGGGACCGCACCTTCGGAGAGCGCCGGCTGGTCCCAGACTTGAAAAGCCTCCATGGCCTTTGGGGAGAGCTTACCAATCTTCGGAAGCTTCTTGAAATTGTCCAGTGAATACATTCTTCTTTACCTTCTCTTTCTTCTATGATTAGGGCGTCCCGGTCTTCGACTACCGACGCCAGAGCCGCTGCGTCCATGTCGAATCAAGCGCCGTTGATATTTATACGCTTAGGCGTGCCTTTCGATTCCCGGAGCGGAGGCACGTTCTGTTTCAGCGAAGACACTTTGCCGGCGCGAAACGCTGCCATGCGACCTTGCGGAGTGCACTACGGAGCTCCACAGTACGTGTGGTGCACCACAGCGATGTTTCGATTCCAAACAGACGCCGTGCGACTGTTATCTCGGGGGCTTTCATGGAAGCGCCGCGAACCAGCGGCGCTCCCTCAAGTTCGGCGAGTGTGTCATTCGCCGCTAGCGGGTTGATCCCGACTGAGCGTTGCCGCTTCTCCAGCGGCAACGACGTCGAGCTTATAGATCTCCAAAGAAGCCGTAGCTTCCAAGCTTCTGCGCTGCCTGGTCCGCGCGTTTCTACGCAGCTATCGTTTCGGCGACATCACCTTGCACAAGAACACCCAAGGCACCCGGTTCCTCGATCAAGGAAAAAGTAACCCCGGCATCGGACTTCCCCGCCCGGTAATGAATTGCGATTGTCTTGACGCCTTCCTTGGCAAACTTCACCGCAATCTACCGCCCCATTGCGCGTGAGCTACCCATAATCGCAGCAGCTTGAAACTTGATCTGCATTTGACCTCTTACGGTAGCTTGGCACCCAGAACTTCTGTCTGTTCGATGGAAGGGGGCTGGGCCAAGAGTGTTGCTGCGTTGGCCATAAGTGCCTTTCTAATCGGCCCATTGAGGTGGGTTTGCCGTCCCGACTCATCGTGAAACGAGTCGAAAACGCCGAACGTGGATGGGCCCAGGCGCAGCGCGAACCACAGCGGGGTGGTTGTTTCCTTCTTCGCCATTTCAAGAGCCTGCTTCAGAAAGTCGGCGACATCCGCTTCCTTTCCTGGCTTGGCCTCAAGTCTTACAAACAATCCAACTGAAAGCATTTCAATTCTCCTTGGGCCGAAGTGTCGGCCTGTTCCAAGAGTACTTCTGGTCCGGCTGTTGTTCGAGAGGCATGATTGCCAGTTTTGATATTATTCGTGCCATATGTCTCTAGTACTGCTTTTTATATTATTCTTGCCATTGAGACACAGTGCTCCGTTTGGTATTCTTCTTGCCATGAGGATAAATGTCCTGGTGCTGGACGATGTTTTTGATCTGGGATTATCTGCGGTTCTGGATGCATTCCAAACCGCAAATGAATTGATTGGAATGGCGGGGCTTGCGATACCGCGCTTCGAGGTGAAGATCACCGGGGTTCGCAAGGAGGTCAGAACCTCGCAGGGTTTTTTGGCGCCGGTCAATGGAACGGGCTGGCGCGTACCCGATTGCGTTGTCGTTCCGGCGATCGGGTTCAAGATGCCAGGCCCGCTGGAGAGTGCACTTGCGCGACCCGACATAAAAGATGCGGGCGCGTTGCTTCAACAATGGTCGCGCCGTGGCGCAACGATGA
>Ga0105248_10004904_pt1 | contig 14785 bp, 13 predicted proteins | sample KBSS34metaG_FD_81524 | JGI IMG/M metagenome (GOLD analysis project Ga0105248, IMG submission 81524) | Switchgrass rhizosphere microbial communities from Kellogg Biological Station, Michigan, USA - KBS S3-4 metaG | ecosystem: Host-associated > Plants > Roots > Rhizosphere > Soil | place...
GAAACAGACGCAACAGGCACGAGCGCATGGCTCGCAGCGACTTGCAAGTTGCAGGACTCAATGAAGAACAAGAAACGCGACTACGTGCTCAACGTTTCCGCGGCATTGGAGAAGCAGGGCGCCGATTGGCGTTTTGTGATGCTCCACATGTCAAACAGCCCGCCGCCACCAGCCACCGCAAAAGCCGGCGACTGAGATTGCATACCCTTCTCGAATTTAGATCGGAGAACGTGATGAGTAAGCACACAGAGCCCGCTCAAGCGGACGCTGAATCGAATGATGCGCAACTGAAGAACAGAAGAGACTTTCTGAAGAGCCTCGGAAAGTGGTCGACAATCATTATCGGCGGCATTGCCTTAGGAGGCACGGTGGCGCCGGAGGATAGCGCCGGATGGCTCAATGGCGGCGGAGGTTGGGTCAACGCACGAGGCGGCGGTGGTGGTTGGGTTAACAGGTCTGGTGGTGGTGGCGGTGGCTGGGTCAACAGGGCGGGCGGCAGCGGCGGTTCGTGGATTAACCGCAGAGGCTATTGACCGTATTGGTTGCCTCAAGATGAGGAGCGCAATTGAACTCTGTCACCTACAACATCCCTGCGCATTTGTTCGATTCGTATCAGGGGCGGAAGGTCATCGTCCGCTCGGATAGTTCTGACGAACTCGTCATCTATCTATCACGAGGAAATCTGGAAAACGTCCTGTACGCGCAGTTGACTTCTCTCAAGGTAGAACTGGATCTGGATCCACTCCTGTCCTGGGCTTGTGCTTTGCCTATTGACGTCGTTGTGCGTAATCCCGCGGCCGAATACCCTTTGCTGTACCACTTCTCCAAACTTCTTGATCGGCATCCCGTCAGGATCTCGATTCCAGTTAAGCGGGGATTCGTAAAGGCGGTCCGTTTAGCGCTAGCATTAGGTTTTTCCGTAAAACTCGAAGTGGGCCAACCTGACGCTTCTCTCATTGCGGAGATGGCTGAAGTTTTGGATCTCTATATGCGCCGCTCTGAGGTCTCACAACCCGTTGAATACTTCCACAGCACTTTTCTCTCTTTCTTCAATCACCAGCAGTCTCCAAACCTCTGGATCGTACAGGAGGAAGATCCGGAACATTTTCGCTTCATAACGAATGAAGGTGCGGAGACTGTCTCGCCGCGGTTTGGGGAAATCGATTTAAGAGAGCTCAAGCTGATTGTAGGCGCTCAGCAGACTGGATCCCGCTTGAGTAAGACGGAGTGCGACGGCTGCGAGTTCCTCGAAACGTGCGGCGGATATTTCAAGTGGCCGAACCAGGAATTTGATTGTGAGGGCATCAAGACTTTGTTCTCCAGACTCAATCTTGCAGCGGAAGAATTACGTAATGACCTCGCCTCCTTTCAGGAGTTGCCAGGGGGACTACCAGCATGATGAGAAATCACTTGTCTGTCATTTTTCTTCCGACGAATAAATGCAACGTGAATTGTGAGTACTGCTTTGAGAACAAGACCGCCGACCGCATGTCACTCGATCAACTTTCAACGGTCACGGTAAAACTCCTGGATTTCATGGACGAAAGCAGTATCTCTTCTCTCACACTCCACTGGCAGGGTGGCGAGATCATGACGATGCCCGTCGAGTGGTTCGAGCAGGCTCATGAGCGCATCGGCGCGCTGGCCCAGGCTCGCAACAAGCGCGTAGACCACGGCTTGCAAACCAACATGATTGCCTACACGCCGCGCTGGAATAGAATCGTCAAAGAGATGTTCGGTAACAGCGTTGGGACTTCCATGGATTATCCCAACCTGTACCGGAAAATGTTTCGCGGCGGCCCAGATGACTACACGCGAATCTGGAAGCGCAACATTCAGGCGGCGCGCGAGGCCGGAATAAATGTCGGGGTCATCTCTGTCGCCAACCGAGAGACGCTGAAGGTTGGGGCTGAGAGTTTCTACTCGTTCTTCGTTGACGAATTAGGAATCACGGATTTTCAAGTCAACACCCCCTTTCCCGGCGGCGAGCAGAACGATACGAAACGAGATCTGGAGCTCGAGAATGAAGAGCTAAGCCGATTTTTCCGGGACTTGACTGATGTCTGGGTCGAGCGCGGTCTGCCTGAAGGCGTAAAGCTTGGCCCAATAGATCAACTCATTGCGCATTTCTCAGGTGAACCGAGCTGCCTTCCATGCATCTGGCAATCGAATTGTGCTGATGAGTTTATCTCAATTGACGCGCGCGGTTTTGTCGCGCAGTGTGACTGCTGGGTAACAAGTTATCCCGACTATTTTTTCGGCAACATCTTCGAGCACGAAACCCTCTCAGGTCTGCTGAAGAACAGCACGGCGCGGCAGGAGTTCGTTGCCAGACCCGCAGCGATCGTCGATAAGGATTGCATTGAGTGTGACTACCTTTCGTTGTGCCACGGCGGATGTCCCGTCAGAACATACACCATGCGGCATACACTTTTAGAGAAAGACCCGTACTGCCAGCTTTATAAATCTCTGTTTCGTCATACAGAAACTGTGGCTGCAAGACTTGCGGGGGCGCGAGTGGATCGCACTGATTTTCGAAAGGCACTCATTCATACGGGCAAAGGAAAATCGTGCGGCAGCAACTCACAAACTACTGCTGCTGCGGGATGGCAAACACAACCGTTGGTACAGCTCGGGCGACGCAAGGCTTTATCGTAAACGGATATTGAGAAGGCTTTGCACAAAGCTCACAAGATCGCTCTTCTCTGTGCAACCTCAGTGTTCTCTGTGTCTCTGTGGTTAACTAATTCACAGCAATAACTCACCACAGAGGTTGCACAGAGAAATCAAAAATGTAGGGGCTTTTCTGCCAAGCCTAACATACAAAAACGGGCGGTCGTGTCATTTTCATGGCAGTTCCATCTTGAGAGGGAGTGAAACCTCTAATGATGTTTCACTGGGTATTTGCTCCTTCGCACGTCGCAGGTTTAACGCCACCACAGGAAAGAGCAGCAACGACACCATGCCGGCGCCGATCAGGCTGGCAGCGGTTACCGTTGATACAGCACCGGACTTCATTCCAATGATGGCGATGACAAGTGGCAATTGGGTTGATGAAAGGAAGCCAAGCGCGATTCTTGAGCGGAGATCCAGATCGCGACGCGCCATAAGAGCAGGTAAACCGCGAATGACTAAAAACAGAACCAGAAACATCGGTAACTGGAGCAACGCCATCTTGTTCGAGATCAACGCGTTCAGGTCATAACGCAAACCTGTCCCAATGAAAAAGATCGGCGCGAAGAAACCAAAACTGATTGCCTCCAGTTTGTGCCGCAAGCTCTCACCGTGTGCGCCGGGTGAAGCCAGAGCCACAAGGACACCAGCAGCGAGCGCTCCCAGAACCGCATCAAGTCCAAAATCCCGCGCGAGTATGACCAGGCTCGCCAGCACCAGAATCGACAGTCGTACTGGCAACTGGGCGCTGGTGTGCATCTTTTTCTGAAGCATAAGAATTATTCGGGGTGGTCTGTATTTGAAAGCGATGAAGGCGCCCACAACGATAATCAGCGTGAAGACAAGCATGAGCAATATAGAGCCGCTGTGCTCGTCTTCGCCTGACGACAACGCCAGCACGACCAGAAGTATGGGACCAAATTCACCCATTGCGCCGCTCGCCATGACGTAAGCACCAAACTTTGTCCGGAGCTCGTTAGCATCACGCAAGATTGGTAGCAGTGTGCCAAGTGCGGTTGTTGACATCGCTGCTCCAACGATCAACCCGGATTCGACGATGCCCGCGGCCTGAAGACCGAATCCAACGCTCAGGCAAATAATCAGCGAAGCGAGCCAGCCGAGTACCCCTATGGCGAGCGGCCGTCCGCGTATCGCGGGGTAATCAATCTCAAAGCCGACGAGAAAAAAGAGAAAGGCAAGGCCAAACGTGGCAAACACCTGAATAGTCGGCCCGGCGCTCGCAAGTTTCAAAACCTGTGGGCCGATCAGTATTCCCAAAACGATTTCCAAAACCACCAGAGGCAGGCGGATGCGAGGTATCCATTCACAAAGGAATGGAGCCGACCCTGCAATGACAAGGATCAGTAAGAGAGAGTGGAGTTCGCTGATTTCCATGAGTCGTCGCGACTATCCAGACCGTGATGGACGTAGAAATCCCGTAACCGGACGTGGGCGAGCGGAAACTCTATTTCAGCCACGAGTAATCAGCTACTGTCAATTTTGACAGTGTTGTCAGACGGTATTTTCATCATGCAATGCCGTTATGGCAGGTCAAGTTAGACCACAACGACACACAACGTTGATTCTGCTCACGCTATTGCTTCTTTGCCGAAGTGTGAACGGTCAATCCGCGGCTAAACCAACCCCACCACCTTCACCGGTTGCTTCTCCGAATCCTTTAGTAATTCCGGTTCCTCAGATCGCTGCTGAATCAATTCAGCTTAATCAACGATTGCGGAGTCTGCCCGATCGAATCGTCTCGGACGAATCGCTTGGAGAAACAGAGCACCAGGTAAACGAGCTGAGTGCTACGACAGTTGAAAAAGACCACGAGACCCGGGCGACGCTTCAAGCCGGAGCGATCCTCAGCGAGCTCGAGCAGTTGTCGGGTGATTGGCAAGCCTTCGCTAAGGAAGTGAAAGATCTTTCAGAGCGGTTGACGAAACAAGCGACCGCTTTGGACAACGAGATTCGCTCGCTTCGCAGTGAGGAGTCGAGGTGGTCCGCGTCCGCAACCGAGCTCAGAAATCAACAAGCTGCGCTGGAACTCCTGGACATCAACGACAAAGTCCTTAGAGATCTGAGCATGGCGATAAAGTTGGCTGAAGATCGCCGTGCCCGACTCGTGACCTTGCAACAATCAGTGGCCCAACAGGGCGTGTTCGTTACCGGCGAGATTGAAAACCTGAAGAGGGAGATGGAGGTGTCGCAGCGCAGTCTGCTGGAAGCAGACAGTCCGCCGCTGTGGAAAGTTCAGTTTGGTTCGCAGAGCGAGGACAGTCTCGCGCGCTTGCTACAGCGATCTTATGCCAGTGACCTCAAGCGCTTGAAAGCATTTATCACTACCAGGCGAACGGCACTGACTGTCGCGGGTCTGATTACTCTGAGCGCCTTATTTCTTTTTGTATGGCTGGATCTTAAGTCAGGGCTCAAAACTACCGCACCGGATCAAACAAAACCTGACCAGGTATTTAGTCGCCCAGTGTCACTGGCGTTGCTGGTGGGGATTGTGGCAACCATGCCGCTTTTCCACGATGCGCCGCGCGGAGCGAGAAGTCTGCTCTATTTGATTGGCATCGTTCCCGCAATCAGATTGCTGAAACCACGTCTGACACCGGCTCGCCGCCAGATACTCATCGGTTCAATTATCAGTTTACTGGTCTGGCAGCTCATCATATTCCTGCGTGTTCCGCTGTGGCTCAAACGCGATCTGGTCGAGATCTTTATCGTTCTGGTGGTTAGCTGGTTCGCGTGGCTTACGCATAAAGCGCGACAGGAAAGAGCGGCGCAGAAACAAGGCCGGAGCGTGCCAATGCTGGGTGTATACCTCGCGAATGGACTACTGGTCGTGGCTTTTATGGCGAACCTGTTTGGTTATGTTGGACTGTCGGACTTGTTGGTCCAGGCGACGTTGGCGAGCGCTTATCGCGCCGTCGCTCTTTACACGATCGTGGTGATCGGATCGTTGCTGATTTCATCCGTCCTGCAAGCGGAGGCTAGTCAGCGCCTGGCCTCGGTACGAGCCGGTGGTGAGGGTCTCGTGCGGCGTTTGTCATTTGTGCTGGCGCTGTTAATGCTGCTCGTCTGGATCCATCAGACGCTTAATCTGTTTGCTATTCGGCAGGATGTGTACGAGGCGATCGGTGTGGCCCTGAATTACCAGTTTAAGATCGGTTCAGCCACTCTCGCCGTTAGCAGCGTCGTGGCCTTCATACTGACCCTGGTGCTCGGCTATCTGGTGGCGACAGTGTTGCGAGTGATTCTGGGCAAAGAGATTCTGCCACGTCTGAAACTCTCGAGCGGACTTCCGAATGCAATCGCCACGATTACACACTACGTACTACTGGTATTGATTTTTCTGTTGGCGCTGACGGCCGCCGGGGTTGAATTGTCGAAGTTCACGATTCTCACGGGAGCGTTGGGTGTCGGGCTCGGTTTTGGTTTGCAGAATGTGGTGAACAATTTCGTCTCAGGTTTGATTTTGCTTTTTGAGCGTCCGGTCAGAATCGGGGATCTGTTGGAGATCGGTGGCGTCAGTGGTGCGGTCACCAAGATCGGCTTTCGCTCGAGCACCTTACACGCGTTCGACGGATCGGATCTGATAATTCCAAATGCCACCTTGATCTCGCAGCAGGTAGTTAATTGGACCTTGACGGGAACACGGCGCCGGGTGGTCCTGAATATTCCCGTGGCTTATGGAAACGATCCAACTCAGGTGCGCGATCTGCTATGCAAAACAATGGCGGCTCATCCGGAAGTCTTGCGCTTTCCTGTTCCGATAGTTTTGTTTCACGGTTTTGGTAACAACGCGCTTAATTTTGAGATTCGCTTCTGGGCTCCGCGTCCGGAAATACTTCCGGAGCTGAAAAGCGATGTTGCGTTGAACATAGCTGCGGCGTTGAGCGAAGCGGGGATCGAGGTACCAATTCCGCAAGTGCACATACGAACCACGGATCAGAAACCAGCGGAAGCGGCCGCTGCTGCGATCAACGACGGCGGCTAACGAACAACCTGCCGGCTGTTGACACCTTCAATAAAGCTCTGCGCTGCTCCGTGTCTGTGACTACGCTCCACGCCCGTTGTCATAAGCGTCTTCTAGTGCCCCGTGGCGAATCGCCAACCGTCAGATCTGGCAGTACCCCCTCACATAATCACTGAACTAGTCTTCAATCCTCTCAACGTCCAATCACTGATTGCCCATCTTTTGTCCACTTCAAACATCAGGCCAAGGAGGGAAGTATGAAAAACCAACGAATTCACATTGCGCGTTTTTTGATTATCGTGGCGCTGGCTGGCGCTGATTGGCGTCTACACCTCTCTGAAGCCGATACGAACCGTCGGCGCCATTGCCCGTTCGGTCTACGCTGCATGGACCGGCGGCGATCAAACATCTCGAACAAACGGGACTCGACAGCTCGCTTTCGGCGGCGGTGACGGCGGCGCACTATCGGATCGAGGAGCGCAAAGATGGCGGTTATGAAGCGTCTAATCCGGAGCAGGGTTACCGCACCGTTTTCACGCGAGCAGGCGTGGAGGTGAGTGGATCTGGCCGGAACGGTAGCGACTGGCGGCTGGGAATGCACCAACCACTAACGATCTCCATTCCACGCACAGAGAAATCAATTGAGGAAACAACCGCCTGTCATTTCTACCAGTTTCCCCTGGTTGCGCTTAAAAATAGAATCCACACTCACCGTAACTGAGGTGGCCGGCGCTACTAACACAGGAGGATAGCACTGGCAATTTACCTCAGTTTGATGGGCCAGAACGCGACGAAAAGGGAAGCGCTGGCCCATCATTATGAACTACTCAGAGTCGGAAAGGGCTGGATTCGATGTATCCGCCGGCTTCGTGTCTAATGGCCACGGCGCCCATTCCCCTGGTGGCTACTCGTTAACCGCGGCACTGGCAGCAGAATTAGTGATGACCTTCTTTTTTCTAATAGTGATCCTTGGAGCAACTACAAACGTGCGCCTCAGGCGTTGGCGGGCGTAGCGATCGGACTGGCTCTAACGCTGATCCATCTCGTATCGATTCCGGTTACAAACACGTCGGTGAATCCTGCTCGCAGCACAGGGCCGACCATTTTTGTGGGAGGTTGGGCCATCAGGCAATTATGGCTGTTTTGGTTAGCACCGATCGTCGGCGCCGCGCTCGCTGGACTTGCTTATCGTTTTCTCGCTGAAGCACGAAACGTCGTGGAACCAGCCTTCGCACAGACGGCGACACCGCCGGCCTAGGTCGATGCGGTTGTAACCAAACGGTTCGTCAGTTTAGCTCATCATCTTTGGAGTACTTGGTCCCCTTGCCGGTCAGCTCGAGTGCGAGGCCCTTGTCGGTTAACTGGTACATCCAAACACCTGGCGATACTGCTACGGCACCCTCAAGCGATCCGCCGCCGTCACTGGTTTTTGCGGCCGCCGTAGTTTGGGCGCCAAACTCCCAGCCGCTATTGGTGAACTCGTCCAATTTCTCCTTCGTCTCAAAAATAAAGATGGTGCTGAATTTCTTCACTCCCATTCCCAATCCAGCCTGAACCTCTCGCATCTTCATATAGACAATCTTTTGGGTGCCGTTGTCGACGGCGATCCCCTGGCCTTTGCCGCCTCCCGCCACGAGAATCTTCATGCCGGCGTTACTGAACACCGCGTAACCGGCCGCTGCTTTGATTGCACCCTGCGCGGTGGGCTTCGCCTTATAAAGACGCGCCAGCACTTGATCGGCTTTCTTGCGAGCTTCAGCCTGTTTCTCTTCCTTCGTTTTTGCAAAGATGGTAAGCGCGGTCACCAAAATCAAAGCCGGTAACATCAACAGCTTTACTCTATTCATCGCACCTGTTTCCTTTCGTCTGGTCCACACAGAGCCACAAAGCACCCATTGTCCGGAGATTAGCAGACGTTTGAGTAGAGAGTACCTGTCAAAACTTACAGGGTCCGATGGTCCAACGTGGGCCGTGTTCGGTTCTTTGCAACCAGTGACCAGTCTTCATCCTTTGTGCGCTTGCCAGTTAGAACCCCACACCTGGCTCACGACATTTCGCGGAACCCGCAATATACAGTGACTAACTTGAACCGGATCGGTTTCGACGCCGCTTAGGAAAATCCTTCAATTGCTTCCAGACCATTGGTTTATTTACACCCGGCGTTACGACTCGCTTCTTTGGCCCGCCATTTGCCGGAAGAATCTTCGATCCAGAATTGCAAATTGAAGATTACCAGTACAGTCGAGTTGATGATCTGAGCACTCTCTCACTTCGCTGCAGGTGTAGTGATCAAGGTCGACCGAAAAATGACTCATCGATTACATTTCACCGAAGTCATTAAATGGAGTGTTGATAGGCTATGAATAAGAACACCATCCCCGAAGCTGTTTTGTTGTGCGAGAAACAGATCGAACGACGCGTTGATGGGCAGCGGTCCGGCAACTCACCAGTTCTGTCTGCGAACATAATTGAGAGGCAACTCATTTGGTCGTCTTGTAGACCAGACGATTGGGAGATCCTCGTTTACAAACAAACTGAGGGTTGGGAGGTGTGCTTCTTTCGATGGCCGCTCCATCACGAACATGCGACTGGGTCTTCATTCGATTCGGTGCGGCAAAGGGCTGAGCGGAGGATATGCACTCTCGAAGCAGGCCGTCTAAGGGCCACGAACTGGGACCGGCCTGTGGCGGCAACTTTTACAGGAGCAAAGAGGCCGGGAATTCTACCTCCGTGAGTGGGGCTGGAATTTCGGGGACGGCCGACGGTTCACATAAAAAAGCAAACCTGCGTCCACTCCGTCATTTGTTGAGGCATGTCAACCTAAGTTTGTTGAATAGGAGCGAGTATGCAACGCGTCCTCAGTATTTCACAGCCACAGATGACATCGCAGCGAGATGGTTTGGTAACGATTCTCCCTGCGCTTGAACGATTTCTAGGAACTCTATTTGGGTGTTGGCATCGCAGGATGAGCTGGCCCATCACGCGCGATGGCCAGACTTACCGCGCCTGTCTGAAATGCGGTGTACGTCGAAGCTTTGATGCAAAGACGTGGAAAACTTTTGGTTCATTTTACCGCCGTGATTAAGCCAACACACGGCGGGGTTCCGGCAGGGCAATGCGACTAGACTGATGAGGCGGATTATCACCTCGGAACGCACACTGTCCGATAAACCAGCGCCCTGGCGAATCTGTTCAAGGCTGATAGCGAGAAGTTATTGATGCTGGACCAGGTTTTCAGGTTCTTGCTGTTGAAAGTCCTGGTAGCATCGGCGATTTCCCAAGCCCAAATAAGAGATTTTAGAAAGTTCACGCACCAGGGAGAAGACTCCACCTCTGAAACCATGCTGAGCGATACTTATTTAAGTAGTTTTATACTACTGAAATCGCAGTTTACAGCACCGGCCTCGACTCTATACAAGTTCAAGAGTAATCAGTTATGTTGCGGACGCACTTAGTCGAGTCGAAGGCGATCAGTGTGAAACACTTCCTGTTATGCGCGGTATTGATTGCTCTCGTTGCGCTAGTTACGGCGGCGCAGGACAGAAGTTCTGAAAAGAAAAAAGATCGGGGATCAGAATCGACACCCTCAATAACCATCGGTTCCAGGGCGCCTTGGAGTTTGCAGCCAAAAGGTTTCAACCGTCGTCCCACGCCGTTCATCACTTTTCTTGAATCCTCCGCGACATCGACTCTACTGATACCTCACCGAGAGTACAACGCAGTGGATCAGGCCGGCGAAAAGGTTGCGGCCGATCAGAGCTTTCATTGGTTAACGGCGATCAAGCAATCTCTGCTATTTCTTGGCGTTCAGCACGGCTACGCGATGACGCAACCGAAAACTCGTAGGGATCTAAAGGGCCGTTTCTTTAAGGACTATGTTCGCTCCGTCAAGTCGCTACACGGTTGGAGCGACGGCGGACGGTTCTTCACTAACTACGTCGCGCATCCGATGCAAGGCTCACTCTTCGGATTTATTCAAATTCAGAACGACCCCAAGGGTATCAACCTGTCGTTCGACAACTCGAATGCTTATTGGCGCAGCCGTCTTAAGGCCCTTGCATGGTCAGCAGCCTGGAGCACTCAATTTGAAATTGGCCCAGTCAGTCAGGCGTCAATTGGTAATGTGGGCTTACACGGAAAACAAACGTACGTCGACCTGGTCGTGACACCGATAGGCGGCTTTGGTTGGATAGTCCTGGAAGACTTTGTGGACAAGAACATCATCCACATGATTGAACGACGAAATTCGGGAAACTTCTATATCAAGATTGCCAGTCGGACGTTCCTTAACCCGTCGCGTAGCGCTGCAAATCTACTGCGATTCAAAAAGCCATGGCACCGCGATAGCGGTCTGCGCTAATTACCGTTGCTGGACCACATTAAAAGATCAAGCTGATCACGAACTTCCGTCTAGTGAAGTTCGGACTCGAATCAATGAACTACTTGTTTTCTTAACATAAAACCTATGTCAAAAAGCGGTTGTCACCAGAACAATGTGAAGATCTACTCAGAGCACTGAAAGCCCGTTTTGAGACTTATCTCGATCAATGCGTTAACGCCTATTTCAACGCAGAGGCCGCAGAGATACGCAAAGTGACGCAGAGAAATTCAAAGGATACCGCCGTGGAACGGATAGCTTCACGCTGGCCTCACACGCTTGCGACCCCTTTGCCTACTGATTTACGCCCCCGGAGACAACGCGTTCTCAAAAGACCGTACTTTGATAAAAAACCTTCTTTGTTTCTCTTTGCTCTTCAATCCACGATTTAATCGTCTTTAGCCACTCGCGTTTGGTTTGACTCTCTGTTTTCACTGGAGCGACCGGCGTTTCTCGATCGACTTGCGATTCTCTGTGCGCGCGTTTAATGACCCTGATCGATCTATTTCTTGATGACATGTTGTGTGTGTTCGGATGATGACTTCGTCTGCGCCTTTGCAGTTTCACAGCTTACTTCCTGGTTTCCCCGAAAGTCCTGTCAGAAGTACTAGTGCTAAAAGGCCACTAACCATCCTTACCACAGCGCCTCAAGAGGAGGTCAAGCAGTTCAAAGGAATCGTTGTTAAGCGCGACCCGGATTCTTTCACCATGTCGGAAACGACAGGTGGGCCGACGACCACGGTTCTTCTGACCGAGGATCTTATCAGTGAGCGGTGCAGGTGATGCCGGGCGTCTAGATGTATCAACTCGCCGACAAAGGTCTCGCTTTGGAAGTACTACAAAGAGGACGATCTGAACTGAGGGCGGTTGATCGGAGCAGTCCGTGTTTGCGACCGCAGCTCAGTCACTTCATCAGTTGATCGTAAATCAATTGGTATGGTCCCGGCCCGATTCCCAGGTCGCCGCGGAAAGGGCGGTCCAGGGACAAGATCATGAAAATCACCAATCCGATGAATACCGCCAACAGCAACACCTCGATCTCGTGCAAGCGCCGATCTTCTACTCTGAAAAAGAAGGAAGCGGAGAGGCCGATGAACGCGCCGATAACGATTACGGCCCACATGACCTTTGGCAGACCAGTGCCCACCGCGTCAAGGCGCAGGCGACGGGCCTTAATCATTTCGTTGTAAGCGCGGAGGGTTTCGGCGTGTAGCAGTCTCTGGCTCTCAGTTGTTGGTTCGAAGGCGATCAGTATTGACTGGAAGCGGTTCATGCGGTCAACGCCACCACTCGGAACCTTCCCGCGTCGCTGCAACGGCCACGCTTCCAGAATGGTGGTTTGAGTGTAATCACGAAGTTTGTCTTGCATTTGGGTCCGGACAGGCTCGGGATAACTGCTCACGTCGCGGTAAAGCGCTCCGAGCGCGGTGGCCTCTTCGGAAACGATCTTCGAGGTATCAGAGTAGGTCTGCCAGACGCTGACGGCGATCAGCGCTACTGCAAGGCCGTAGAACACCATCACCGACTGCAACATGGCGCCGCTGAATTCCGAATCTGCTGAGTGAACTCGCAAGCGAGTTAACACATGGCGGCGCACCACTCTAAGCCCGATCAAGGCAAACAGGCACAACAAGGCGATGATCGTGGGCCCCATGATCACCAGCGGAATATCGAACACCGAGTCAAACATTGACGGCAGTATATGGAGTCCCGTTGGAGTAAGAGACTGTAAATTCTGACAGTGAACCTGGGCTAGACTCAAGAAGCCTTACAGGGTCGAATCAGAGCCGCGGCAACTACCTCATGAAAGGCTAAGGGATGTAATCGTTTGGGCAACGAACAAGAGGTGCAACAGTTCACTACTAATCGAAGTCAATGCTTCTAACAAAGTCGCGTCGGAAGTGTCCCTGCGATGAAACGAGTTCAGTACAGCCTCTCGTCGATTCCCATTTCCTTTAGCAGAAGAATAGTCAACAGAATCTTCAATCTAAGGTTTGCATTGAAAAGGTCAGGAAGGGCTTCTTGGTAGTTCCATCGATTTCGGTCCGCATACCTGCTCAATGTTTCGCCACGATCAGTGGCCGTCCCTCTGATTCACGCCGGTAAAATACTCGCGGTGTTTGCGTGACCAGCCGCGCCGCCTCTGGAACGCGTTCTTCGCCCTCAATGAACGAGAGAGTTAGACCCACACCCCGCGCCTTTTTGCTTTTCTCCATTTGCATGTTGGGAACGCGTGTGGTCGCGTAGTCGAACCATTCACGTACCCACACTTCACCGTCTTTCGGATCACCATCTGCCGCAGCCTGCTTCAGTCCTTCCTCGACGAGCGCGTAGGTCAATAGACCGTGGCCCAGTTCTGACACTTCCTGCGCTGCCTGGTAACTCTGCGCCGCAGTCAGGATGTACATTCCTTTCTCATAGGCCAGTTGGGCCAGCCCCCTCGAGTTCATTGGACCACGCCGTCGCTCCTCGGCTTCGAGCGCCTGACCGGAATTACAAGCATCGATGACCATCAGCAATTTATCTGTATCGATTCCTTCAACAGCTAGCTCCAATTCCCCATCCGAGATCCCATGGTCGAGAACCAGTTGTAATCCCGCCGCGTCGAGCGCGTTTCGCTCACCAGCGTAGCCAAGGTCATGCGGCACCAAATAAAAGCGCTGCCCCTGAGCGACTCCGTGGCCCGCAAAGTAGATGAAGACGGCATCTTCTGGTTGCGTTGCCTTAAGCTTTCGCAAAGCCGCGGGAACTTCAGCGGTCGGATCTTCCTGAGTTCCCGCAAGCAGTCTCAATGCTCTTAGAATATTTGCTTTCGTTGCCTGTTCATCCAAAAGCGACGCAACTTCCACTCGCTCGTAGTTCGCGATCTGGAGTTGCGCGCGTTGCACCTCTTCGGCAAATGCTGCTGCATCAGCGACGGCGTACTTGAGATTGAATTGCTGATTGGAATAAGAGTTGACACCAATTGCGAGAACATACGCGGTACCAGCTCGCTTTAAGCTACTCGCACCGGTGAGATTCAGCGTCGCGTCTTTGCTCTTGACGTTATCTCGATTAAACGCATAGGCCGCAAGTTTGTTCTCTCCGGCAACTACGACGATGTTTGCTTCCAGAGTTACAGAAGGTTGACCTTTCAGGACATCGCCGCGCCAGACTTTGACAAGTGAGCCGTTGCGGAAGAGACGAACATCACGAGCTCCGCTTCCCGCATTGTGATCCTTGTCGGCTGGCCTCTCAGTTACCTCGAGCTTAACTGCCACGTTACGTTCCGACGTATTTCCTTCACCGACTAGTCCGCTCTGGGTAATCAATCTTAATTCGGGTTGGCGACGGTCAAGCAGCGAAATATTTTTTGGAGCGCGCGGTTTCTTCCCAGCCATCACGTCGGCTAGTAATCCAGGATAGTAAAACTCGTTGAAGAAGGTCTCCGCAGGCGCCACGTCAAATGTGTTGCCGCCAAACTGCCAGAGAATTTGCTTCCATGCAGCGGGTGAGCCGTCGAATAAGCCGTCGGGAGTAACAACCAACCAATCGGTGCTGCGACTTTTGAGAGCGCCGCCGAGATTTATGAGCGTGGCGAGTTTTTCGCCCGACGCGGCATCCCAAATATACTTGTCGTTGTTTTCTCCGAGGGCTACCAGAAAACGGCCATCCGGGCTAAAGCTCAGCGAGACTATCCGGCCAGCGTGTGGCAACGTTCGTATTGTTTTGCCTGACGCGACTTCAAAAATGTCGATCTTGGTTGCGTATCC
>Ga0105248_10004909_pt1 | contig 14775 bp, 14 predicted proteins | sample KBSS34metaG_FD_81524 | JGI IMG/M metagenome (GOLD analysis project Ga0105248, IMG submission 81524) | Switchgrass rhizosphere microbial communities from Kellogg Biological Station, Michigan, USA - KBS S3-4 metaG | ecosystem: Host-associated > Plants > Roots > Rhizosphere > Soil | place...
CACCACGATGAACTCGCCGGCGTCGGTGCGGCGCACGTACAGGTTGCGCGTGTACGGCTCGCAGCCCTCGTTGTTGCCCATGATCTGGGCCGTCGACGCCGTCGGCATGAGGGCCACCAGCAAAGAGTTGCGCAGGCCGTGCTTCACCACTTCGGCCTTGAGCGCGGTCCAGTTCCACCGGCTGTCACCGGGCGTCACCTGCCACAGGTCGAACTGCAGCAAGCCTTGGGAGGCCGGACTGCCGGCGAAACTGGCATAGGGACCGTCCCGTTTCGCCAAGTCCTTCGAGGCCGTCACGGCCGCAAAGTAAATGGTTTCGAAGATGTCGCGGTTCAACTTTCGGGCCTGCTCACTGTCAAAGGGCCAGAGCAACGCGCAAAACACGTCCGCCAACCCCTGCACCCCGATGCCGATGGGACGGTGCTGCATGTTGGATGTCGCCGCTTCGGGAATCGGATGAAAGTTCAGGTCGATTACGTGGTTGAGGTTGTACGTGGCCAGGTACACGGCGTCGTACAACTTTTGGTGGTTGAAGTCCGAACCCTCCAGAAACGACGGCAAGCACAAGGAACAGAGGTTGCACACCGCCACCTGCTCCTTGGAGGTGAATTCAACCACCTCACTGCATAAATTACTCGATTGGATCGTGCCCAGGTTCTTTTGGTTGGATTTGGCGTTGCAGGCGTCCTTGTACAGCATGTAGGGCTCGCCGGTTTCGGTTTGCGACTGCAAAATGTTTTCCCACACCTTGCGTGCCGGCAGCACCTTGAAGGCGCGGCCCTCGGCCTCGTACTGCGCGTAGAGGGCGTCAAAGGCCGTGCCGTACACAAGGTTCAGCCCGGGTGCCGTGTCGGGCGAGAACAGCGACCACTCCGCGTCGGCCTCCACCCGCCGCATAAACAAATCGGGAATCCACAGGGCGTAGTGCAGGTCCCGCGCCCGCTCCTCCTCGTTGCCGCGATTCTTCTTCAGGTCGATGACGGCCAGAATGTCGGCGTGCCACGGCTCCAGATAGATGGCAAAGGCGCCCTTGCGCTTGCCGCCCTGGTTCACGTACCGCGCCGTGTTGTTGAACACCCGCAGCATTGGCACCAATCCGTCTCCCAAGCCCCCGGACGACTTGATCAACGCCCCGGTGGCGCGCACGCCATGCACGGCCAACCCAATGCCGCCCGCATGCTTGGAAATCATGGCGCACTGCTTCAACGTGTCGAAGATTGATTCGAGCGAATCTTCCGGGATCTGCAACAGAAAGCAGTTCTCCGCGATCAACCCGCCCGCGCAGTACGAATGGTCCTCCTCCACCCCGAGGGTGTACACGAACTCGGGCAACGGGGTTGGGTTGTGATGGTTCTTGTTCAACCGAACGAAACAAGTGTCTCCCACCCACCGAAGGGCCGGGTCCGCCGGGTTCGCCAAACCTCCCAAATCCACCGGGGCATACCACCACGCCACGTAAGTGACATCCGACAGTTCGTCCACGCGGATCCACCGTGGCACTCGGTCGTCCTCCGTGATGCACCAAAACCGATGGTTGCCAGTCACGTAGATGGACTCTGTGTAGTTGCTGCCAAGTTCGTAGAGTGCTCGACCGTCCAAAAGGTTCACGTGCAATTGCACGACTTTCCGCCAGCGGCGCTGGTGCGTGATCACTCGATCGCCGATCTGAACTTTCTCAATGGGCACTACGCCACGCTGCGTGTAAATGCGTGTCCCTGCCATGAAGCAGGACGCCAGTTGTGCCTGCGGTTTGCCGGCGTTGAACAGGGTGGGCGACGCGTGCGTGTACAGTTTGTCGGAGAACGCTTGGTAGGACTGCAACGCGGCCGGAATGTCGTCCATATTGAGGAACAGCGCCACCCGCATGAGCAGATACTGCGGTCGCTCCACCACGCGGTGCGTTTTGGCGTCGGCGTCGTAGATCTTGTTCAAGTAACCGTTCAACAGCGTTTGGATGCCAAAGTAGTCGTACGAGTAGTCCGCGTCATGCCGAATGGCCGCATCCAGCACCTTGGCGTGCTTGCGCACCATGGCCATGAAGTGCGCCGACAGGAAGCGTTCCGTTCCGTCGGCGGCGTCAAAGTGCAGGCTTTGCGCATTGACCATTTCCATGGCTTCGGAAAAGCACGAAGGCGTCAGTTTGTGCAGATTGGACACGACCAACCGCCCGGCCAACGTCAAATAGTCCACGTGGGTGCGTACCATGAAGGCCGCCTCCTGCGCCGCCAATTCGTCGATTTCGCTCACCTTCATGTTGTCCACCATCGATTTGATCACTTCCTGCGTCACAAACGCCGGCTCGACCTCCAGACCGGTCGACAAGCCCCGGATCCGCCGCGTGATTTTGTCAAAGGCCACGGGGACACGCGTGCCATTGCGCTTGATGACGGTTTTGGCATAGGTGGTACGGGGGTGCATACGGACCACGGAGGGGTTTATTCTTAACTGTGATTTCTCCATACTTTATGAGTGCCGTTCAACGCGAAATGAAAAGACGAAGGGACCGAAGAGACCGAAGAAACCGTTTCCGCCGCGCGTAGCCAGCCGAACTGCGTTTCCCTGTAGCCGAGCAAACTTGCTTTTTTAGCCCCCAACCTTTTCCAAGGGCATTCGGCCGTCGCCAATTCAAGAACATCGGGGTGGGGCATGGAACCCAACGTCCACGCCTGGCGGCAGTTGATCGACCTCACGCTGCATTCCTTGGAAACCAAAACCCCCGAAGGAGCCATCGAACGAGGGATCCAGCGCATGGATGACATCCAACAAGCCTTTCGACGCATGCGACGCACCGCCGCGCCTTCCGAATACGAAAACGCGGCCTTTGTGGTAGCAGGATTGGCACTCCAGTTGCGGAAGAACTTGGTCGAACGGCGGTCTGCCCACGGATAGTAGGTTGCCCCCAAACTATGTCCTGTCAAGTCGGTGGTGTGTCGGGAGTTCCGACCCCATCGCCTTTCTTGGGGGTGACCATTACATCGCGTGTCTCGGGGGTGACCATTACATCGCGTGTCTAGGGGGTGACCATTACATCGCCTCTCTCCGGGGTTCCTATTGCATCGCCTGGTTCTGGCACTCCCCACAACAAGGGCGGGGTGGCCGCCGCCGGCGGCGGTGCCGGTCGCCCAGCCCATTGATGTAGCAGAGCGGAGGTGGCGTCGTACAAGCGTTGTTGGATGAGGGCCAACCCGGGCCGGGGCACATAGGCGTCCTTCACGCACGGCAACCAGTCGTCCGTATCCCAGGTGAGGTCCCACTGCAAGGAAGGCGCATCAAAATTAACAACCGGGGGCAGCGTTTCGGCCGCCGGAGGCGGGGAAAACGCCGAGTAGTAATCGCGAAACTTGAAGCCGCCACCCACAATTTGGTTGGGATACACGATGGCGTGCACGTTCGGGATGCCGTACGCGTCGGCCACAATGCAACCATGCAAGGAGGAGGAAACGATCGCATCGCACTGCAGCAGGGCGGCGGTCACCTCCCGGGGAGGTCGGGATAAATCGATCAGGCGCACGCGGGAGTGGGCTTGCTGGGCCTCTGCGCCGACTGTTGAGTGGTCACGCACTTTCGCCCAATCCACCACGTGGGGAACCAGCCCCAACGCCCAACGACGGCCGTGTTGATGGGCGAACTGCTCTCGTGGCCACACCCGCGGCAGCAACAACCCTCCATCCCCCAACAACGTGGTCGAGGCATCGAGACCGTACTGCGCCGCCGTATGCTTGCCGCGCAGGCCCAAGATGCGCAACGACGGCAGCACGCCCTGGGGCAGTTGCCAGTGCGGCCAGGCGGAGCCGGTGGTCCAAACCCAAGTACCCGGACGCACGGTGGCGTCAATGCCGTTGCTGATGGACCCGATGCCAACGACATCCGCGTCGGCGCACGTCGGGGCATACTGAAACGTCAACTCCAACTGCCATTGCCGCGCCAAGCCTTGCAAGATGACGAGCGACAGTTGGTCCCCGTAGTTGGCAGCCTCATAAAACCGCACCCGGATAACAGTAGGAACCATGGCGGGTTTCTCTTACATATTCACAAAAAAAGAGGGAAAGGAAAACAAAAAGGGTGGGAGAGGTACGGACGGGGATGGTGGAAAGGGTTCTATTAGAATCACGAACGGGCATCGTTATTTTAAAGCAACGTGTAGATCAGGGGTACGCCAATGGTGACGCTGTCGGCCGACCCGGCGTTGTACTGCAGTGCCACCGAATTGTACGGCGCGTGGGATGTGAAGGACGCCAGATCGAGCACCACCTCCCCCGTATCCGAAATCGCGGGGGAAGTGGCGATGGTGGATCCATCCACCAACAATGTCAACGTGGCATTGGCAGCGCCGCGGGCCAGCGCCACGACCTTCAGACCGTAGTGGCCGGCGGCCGGCAACGTCACCGCCCACGCCACCCGCACGGGGCTGACAAAACCCGTGCTGTAGGTCAGCGTATTGAGGCCCAACGTGACGGAACCGCTGCGCTCGTTTACGGCCGACACGTCCAAGGGAAAAAACGCCGGGAGCAACCAGCGGCGGCCTTGCACCGCCAAGGACTGTGTGGCCGCCAGCGTGGCCATCGTAGCAATGTTCGACCGCATGACAGCGCTGCGCCATGTGGCGGTGGTCACGGCCTGGGTTGTGAGATTCTGGACGTCCCACGCGTCGGTGACATACTCGTCCCACGCCGTGCTCCCCGCAGCCAACGAATCCATCGCCATGTCGTTCGTCTGCACATCGCCCATCACGCCCGTCGTCGCCCGAACCACGTGGGTGCGCAGCGAATTTGTTACGACGGACGAAGTCAAGTTGGTCACCTGCGTGTCCCGGGGCGGTTGGGACATGGAGGCTTTTCTTTAGGGGCCTTAAAATCCTAAAGCGGCATGGAATGAAGACGTTGTTTCGACTTACAGGCTTTGCGAAATGAGCGGTTCACCGATGGTCACCTGCATGTCCCAGGGCGGTTGGGACATGGAGGAACTTTTTGTTTAGGGGCCTCAAAGTCCTTGGCGGTATGGAAGGGAGACGTTGTTTCGACTTACAGGCTTTGCGATATGAAGGGAGACGTTGTTTCGACTTACAGGCTTTGCGATATGAAGGGAGACGTTGTTTCGACTTACAGGCTTTGCGAAATGAGCGGTTCACCGATGGTCACCGTCGCCGCCGAATGCAAGTTGCACGACAGCACGATCACGTCCGGCAGGGGCGACCGTGAGGTGAACGTGCCCAAAAAGAGGGATTGCACCGAGCCCGTGTCGATCCCGGAGGTGGTGTCGACCACCACGCCGTTGGCCGTCAGCGTGAGCGTGGCGTCGCCCGTGCCGTCGTTGGCCAGTGCGGTGAAAAAGAGGCCCGTGTCCACGGCAGACGGCAAGACAAGCGTCCAGGACGCCTGGGGCGGTGTGCTGTCGGGCGTGAACGACAGGGCGCTGAAGCCAGGGGCCACGGTGCCGGTCAAGGTGGCGGCCAGTGCGTACAGGGGAATCCAGGCCGGGATGGTCACCGCTGCGCCGGCCACGGTGAGCGTGGTGGCTACGCGGACGTCGGCGGCCTCCACAGCGTCGGTCACGGTGGCCTGAGTGGCTTGAACGGTGCCGGTGGTCAACACATCGGTGACCGTCAAGGTGGGCACCACCAGATCGCCGACGGTTAATGTGTCGACCACCGCCCGATCCGCGGTCAAGGTAGACGTTCTTATGTTTTCGGCGCTCAAGGCTTGGAACAACCCCCCTGTGGCCTGCAGCGCCTGGGCCGACACGGTGTCGGAAACCAACCGGCGTTGGACCAGGGCGTGGGTGTAGGAGCGGTCCTGCGGAGGGGCAGCCGAACGAGCCATGGTTTGTTTCTACGACGAGGAAAAAGCGTGTCCAGCCGTTAGAAACTTCCGTTACTTTCATGTTGAAATTCATTCTGGATGCAATACAAAATTATCGAAAACTCAACAAATAGATGAATTGTGCCAGGGCGGCACGTATTTCATCGAGGATGTTGCACAAATCCGAATTCGAGCGGCGTTGGCAGCGTGAGCGCGTGGTGCGCTCCAAGAGGACCATGAAGCGCTGTGTGTAGGCTGCAAAGTTACTATCGGAAATGGTTCCCACTCGCAAAACCCCCTGCAACGGGGGCAGTCGTCGGGTTTGACCTTGGTAGGCTTCGAAATAGTCGTCGATGAGTTGGGTCAACCGGTGATACAGATCGTCGGCGGCCTTGTGACGGCCATATTGTTTCGTTTGAAAATGGAACAGTTTCACATTGGCTTGGTATTCCAACAGCCGTAACAACAAAGTCTGCGACATGTTTTATTTTCATTCTCTTCTTTTTTGGGAAGGGTGACGGAAAGTTCGCTCCGCCCTACCCTTCGAACATGAATACCCTTCGCTCAGCAATACCGTTGGATCAGTGTCACTAGGTCGGAGCACAGCACCACACCGAGCACGTCACGCGATATGTTGGTGATGGCCTCCAGCCACCGATACACGTTTCTCTCCCACGTGACGTTGTAGCCCAACGCCAGCAACTCTTGCCGCTGGGTGTAATGGAAGGGAGTGGACACGTCGCGATTTCGGAGTTCATGGGGACGGCCTTGTCCCTGGGTGACCACCCAATGTACAATGGCCCAATGGTCACGTTCTTCCGCGATATCGCAAACCGTTTGAACGTTCCAGACACAGCCCTGTGCTTGCAGCCATTGCAAAGTTTCGACCTGGCCATATTTGGCAGCCAAATAACAATACTGCGAATCGGTGGGGTCTAAGGGACATCGCTCGGCCAACCACTGCAGCAGGTCGAGGTTTCCATTGGTTACGAGACCTTCCCACACATGGTTCAGGTCTTGAATTGGAGCGAGTGAAACTACCCATTGTAACAGGGCGACTTGATCCTCGGACGTCGTCCAAGTCGTCCTGTTGACTATGATGTCCCAGAGGCGTGCCCAGTCACACGGACACGGAGGGTCGCATTCCAACATCCACTTCAGCAAAGTCCAGTGGCCCCTTAGGGCTGCGTTATAGGACGTCCATTTATCCCACGGACAGTGGTTTTGTCGCAGCCATGACAACAGATCGCCATCTCCCTCAAAGGCCGCCTGAGTGCAGAGTCCGCTATCAAAGGGTAGTCCCGCCACTTTGGCCCGTTGTAGGGCATCCCAGTCGTCCGCCATGAGTTATGACCTAGCCTTGCCTTGCCACCGTGTTCGCACCTGGCCGTGGCTACATCGAGTCACGGTGCCAAGATCTCGAGTTTTGTAACGGGTTCAACTTCGAGTTGGTTCTGCTAGCAATAGCGTTGGACCAGTGCCACCAGATCCGGGCACAGCAACACCTTCAAAACGTCTTGTGATGTTTCCGTTACGGCGTCCAGCCACCGGTACAGGTGTCTTTCCCATTTGACGTTGTAGCCCGACGCCAGCAACTCTTGCCGCTGGAGGTAGTACCTTTGGTCGTCCACGTCATACGTTTTCCGGAATGAACCCGGGTATTGAGTGACCACCCAATGCAAAATAAGCCACTCTTGGTTCTTGTCGGCGACATTATAAATTTCGTTCACATTCCAGGGGCAGCCTTGTGCTCGCAGCCATTGCAGGATTTCCAAATGACCATTCCGTGCAGCCATGTAACAATAGCGCGTAGATGTTTCCTCCCAGGCATAACGATGGGCATGCAACCACTTTACCAGGTCAAGGCAACCAATGGCGATGACATGTTCCCAGGGGTCGACATGGTACCGAAGGGGGGTGAAGGTCAGTAGCCACTTCAACAGATCCAAGTTCTCTTTCCCGACTGCCACGGACCAGAGGCGCGCCCAATCGCAGGGACACGGTGGCTGGCACTCCAGCAGCAACCATTGGAGCACCGGCACATGGCCACCGGCGGCTGCATTGTACACCGTCCAGGAACTCCAAGGACAATGGTGCACAACCAACCATTGCAACCAATCCAAATCTCCCACGAAGGCCGCCTCTGCACAGAGTCTGCTGTCAAAGGGTAGTCCCGCCACTTTGGCCCGTTGTAGGGTATCCCAGTCGTCAACCATAACTCAGCCACAGCAGTTTCATTATGAACCCACCCTGGCGCGTGGACCGTAGAACCAAAAAGGCTACATCGCCCCAACGGAACGACCCCCAACCAACTCCACGCTACGCGAGCCGAACCTTTAGCAATACTGTTGGATCAAGGAAACGAGATCGGAGCACAGCAACACTAAAAATAAATCGCGCGACGTGCTTTCGACGGCCTTCATCCAGCGATGAATGGTGTTGGGCCATGCAATCGCCAAGGACGAATGATGCAACAGAAAGTGCCGCTGGGTGTAGTGGTACTGGTCTTGGGTGGACGGTGTTGATGAACATAATAACTCTTGGGGGGCAGTGAACCGTTGCATCCAGACCAATATGTCCCATCGGTGCCGATCCACCGCCGTACGAACAATGTCCTGAACATCCCAGGGACACGGTGGATGCTGCGCCCGCAACCACTGTAGAACGTCCAGGTGGCCTTGGTGCACTGCCGCCGTGCAGATTGTTTTGTTCCAGGGACAAGGTGGATGCTGCGCCCGCAACCACTGTAGAACTTCCAGGTGGCCTTGGCGCGCCGCCTCCATGCAGACCTTCTCGTCCCAGGGACAAGGTGGATGCTGTGTCCTCAACCACTGTAGAACTTCCAGGCATCCTTGGCGCGCCGCCGCCATGCAGAACGTGGCGGTGTCGAACGGCTTAGATTGGTGTCCCAGCCAATGCAACAGGACCAGGTTTCCAGTTTGGATGGCGTTTTGCCACACGGTACATTTCGGAGCATAACCGTTTCCCTGGAGCCATTGCAACACAACCAGATGTTCAAAGTAGGCCAAAACGGTAACCGTGCCTTGTTCCACCCGAACTGGACAACCCAAAGAGTGAACCCATTGGAGAATGTGAACATGCCGGGCGTGTGCCGCAAGGTCAAAGATCAGGTTCCATAGTTGTTCGGTGAGTCCGACCGTGTTCCACCACTGCAAAATGTGAAGATGGCCCTGTTGGGCGGCTGTCGCAATACTAAAATCATCATGTAACGGATAATGATTTTTTCTCAACCATTGGAGCCATTCCAAATCGCCTTTTTTGACCACCCCATCACCACTGTACTTTGACCAAGGACAACCGTTCTCTCGTAACCACTGCAATACGTGGCGATGATTCCCGTCGATGGCTTCGACGCACGTTGTTTCGTCCCAAGGCAACGGGGGCGTACAACGGCGAGCCCATTGAAGGAACTCCAACTCCCCGTGGCGGGCCGCCCAATGGGAAAGTGCAACGTCCCATGGGCGCCCTGCCACTTTTTGCCGCTGCGTTTCGTCGGCCACCGTGTGCGCCATTGAGGTTGTGGGGCTTGGCCGAGTTTCCTCGTATTGGTCCACACCATGGCTACCCAACTCTGTGTTCTGCTACATCGTTCTGTAACCTATTTTCCCATGGATGTTCACGCTGGTGACGGGCAACCAACCCTGAGGTCGAACAGCAGTGACGGATGATCTAGGTTCTTAGGTCCGAGCAGGTGCCTTTTTGAACATGGCTTAACCGGAGACGAAACACTCCCAGCCAACCTTGATTCAAAAATAAGGCGAATTCGCCTGTCCCAACCGGCTTCTCCAGTTAACCCCGGCCTACTAAAGGCACCACGCTACTGGTGGTGCATAAATTCTTTTTTGAACCGAAAGAACACCTCAAGACCAGGCTGGGGTTAACAGTAACGTTGGATCAGTGCCACCAGATCGGGGCACAGCCACCGAGTCAGAAGGTTTTGGGACACGTCCTCTACGGTGCGCAACCATTGGCACACGTGGGTGGGCCACTTCAAGGGGTGGTTGGCGGCCATGGCCCATTGCTTGGCGTGGTAGTGCTTTTGGTCGTCGGTAGGACTAGTGGAACCAGGCAAGAGGTTGCGGCTTATGGAGTTAGCGTGGTAAGTCAGCAACCATTGCAGCATGAAGCAGTCCTGCGTTCCCAGAGCCTCCAGATAACCCGTCGATACATTCCAACCATGCTTGGATATCATCCAGTCCAGGACTGCAAATTGATGGTGTTGCTTGGCACTTCTTAAAATATCCTTGGATATAAACCAATCTTGCGGCCCATTTAAGGAACACAGCCAGTCCAAAAAATGAACATGTCCGTATTGCCCAACCAGTGTTCCTATGTCGTGGGGTAAGGGGACCTTTAAACGACCACCCACCAACCACTGCACCACCTCCATCTGTCCGGCGCGGATCGAAAAATCCATGGTTATGGCCGGAGACAGCCGGCAGGGCGGAGTTTGCGTGACCAACCACTGCAACACCGCCAATTGCCCCTCGACGGCAGCATCCAAACACGTTTGGTAGTCCCAGGGCAACGGCGGGTCTTGGACGCGTCCCCATTGAAGAAAGGCCAAGTCACCGCGGCGGGCCGCCCAATGGGAAAGTGCAACGTCCCATGGGCGCCCCGCCACTTTTCGCCGTTGTGTAATGTTGTCCTGGGCCATGGAAGTTTGAGTGCATTACATACCGCGTTGGTTACATACTATACCATTGGAGGTGGCGTTGGCTACAGGGGCATCGTCTCGATTTTATTTTTTCTTGTGACGCCTGCTCTCAGCAGTTTGAGTGCATCACAAACCGTCTTGGGATTGAGGTGACTCTGGCTACAGGGTCATTGTCTCGGTTTTATTTTTTTCTTGTGATGTTTGTTTTTAACAATACCGTTGGACTAACATAGTGAGATCGGGGCACAGCATCACTTGAAGCACGTCACGCGAGGTGGCTGTCACGGCGTCGAGCCACCAGTACACCTGCCGGGACCATAAGACGTCAGCGGTTGTGGATAATAGGAACTGTCGTTGGCTGTAATAACGTTGATCTTCAGGCTGAGAATAATGGGGCCATTGGTCCGGCGTTGTTATGCTCACAATCCACTGTACAGTATCCCAATGCCGCTCTTGGATGGCCATGTTTAATGTCCTTCGAACGTTCCAAGGGCAGGGTGGGTTTTGCGATCGCAACCATTGCAAGACCTCCGTATGACCATCATACGCCGCATTTTCGCACGTCTCCATGCTCCACGGGAAAGGTGGGGTTTGGGCCCGCAACCATTGGAGAGCGTGCAGATTTCCCTCGCGCGCTGCGATATGGCACATGGGGTAGTCTGTGGAGTCTGTGGGATCAACCAAGTTGGTGACCACCCATTGCAGCACCTTGAAATCCGCTCGTGTTACGGCAATTCTCTTGATGGCGCGGGCCCAAACGTGGTTGGTCCAAATATATTTGTGATCGTACAACCACTGGAGAACATGAACGTGGCCCTTTTCTGCCGCCTGTTCACAAGAGTGGTAATCCCAAGGGCAATCTTGCTGTTGTAACCACTGGAGCAACTCCAAGTCGCCGTTTCCCGCCGCCCAAGCCATCGTAGACTCATTGAGCGGTCGTCCCGCCACTTTGAGCCGTTGCCGGTCGTCGGTCATAACAATGAATCGCCAATCCGGGGGGAAAAAGGCAACACGGGCTACGCATCATCCGTCCCTGCAACGTTGGACTCGTGGAAAGACTGGGTCTTTATTATGACGGCTACGAACAAGTCGGAAACCATCAGAATGAATTATTTAGCAGTAACGGTGGATCAGTGTCACCACGTCCGGACACAGCAGCCAGAGGAGTCGATCGCGCGACACTGCGGTGACGGTGTGCAACCACAGCCGAACGGGTTCTGCCCACTGCACGCGGTGTGGAGACGCCGCCAACCATTGCCGTTGGCAATAATATTCCTGGTGTTGATGGTCCGGCGTATCCGCAATGACATCTTTGTAACTGTCGGGCACACCGTTTTCCAAGAGCCATTGCAACATGACCCAATTCCGCTTCTCTGCAGCGGTGTCGCAAAGTTCATCCAAGTTCCAGGACACCGGTGGATCGCGTGTTCTCAACCATTGCAATGCCTCCAACCGTCCGTGTCTGACCATCATTTCGTATGTGTCGGAATCCCATACAGAATGCAACGTTCTGTCCCACAACCATTGCAGGACTGGAATATGCCCTTCCGACGCTGCAGATCTGACGTGGTATTTGGTCAAGGGCCAGGAAGGTTCTTGACTGGTGATCCATTGGATCACGTGCCAATGGCCCCCTCGAACCGCATAAAATAAGGATTCGTCGTCCCAGGGACACTTGTTCTCTCGCAACCATTGCAAAAGAAAAAGATGCCCTTGCATGGCGGCACAGGTACAGGTGTAGGCCGTCCAGGGACACTTGTTCTCTCGCAACCACTGCAACACGTCGCGGTGGCCTCCGTAGGCGGCATTGGCGCACGTTGATGAGTCCCAGGGCAACGGCGGAACTTGGGCACGGGCCCATTGAAGAAACTCCAAATCTCCTTGGTGAGCCGCATCATAGGAGAGTTCCAAGCCCCACGGCCGTCCTGCCACTTTTTGTCGTTGCGTTGCGTCAGCGTCGTGCGCCATGGCTGAGAAAAGTTCTGTGGTTGGTTGTCATCGCAGGGTTGGTTGTCATCGCAGGGTTGTTATCACAGAGCGCATCACTTTCATTGCTACACAAAAATTTTAGTTGGTGGAAGGCTTTGGTATTTATGACGGTTACGAACAGGTCGAGAATAATACTTAGCAGTAACGGTGAATCAGTGTCACCACGTCTGGGCATAGCAGCCAGAGGAGCCGATCGCGCGACACTTCGGCGACGGTGTGCACCCAACGATAGGCGCGACCCGACCAACGCATGCGGTACGACGTCGTGAGAAACCATTGCTGGGCCAGATAATGCTCCGCATCGTGGGTCACGGAAGGACGTCCCTGGGGCAGAGATGCTGCCGTGTTGACCACCCATTGCAACATGAGACAGTTGCCGTTCTGTTCGGCGGCGTTCATCACCGTGGCTACATCCCAGGGATAGTTGTGGGCGACCAACCATTGCAGCACCTCGAAATGATCGTTGGTGGCAGCCGCTGTGGTCGCCTGGGTGTTGCACAAGGATGTTTCTCTGTTCAGGGAGGGATCCTTGGCCCTAAGGTGGCCCACCAACCGTTGCGAGAGCATCCATTCCAAAATGTCCAGAGAGCCCTTTTCTGCAGCCCATAGTACGGCATCGCCGGGGAAAGGCAACCCCTTGTCCATGAATCCACTGCAACAGGTCCAGCCGTCCCAAGCGCAGAGCGTCTGCGGTGTAATAGGGACTCCACCGACTAGGGTGAACACGCAGCATCAACCACTGCACGATGTTCAAATGACCCTGTCGTACCGCCGCAGCCACGGCCTCCATATCCCAGGGCAAACTTCCATGTTCCACGATCCATTTCACAAGGGGAAAGTGACCCTTGATGGCAGCCCACGTACACGTTGAGGGGCTGCACGGACAGCGGTGCTCCACCAACCATTGCAGAACCGGCAAATGGCCGCCTCGGGCGGCAGCCTCACAGACGTCTTCATCCCAAGGCAACGGATGGGGTCGTCGTTGGCGGGCCCACTGCAAAAACTCCAGATCGCCTTGTTCTGCCGCCCAGGCGGCAGTCCGCTCATCCCAAGAACGACCCGCAGATCGCACCTTTTGCAGTTGTCTCGCATCGTCCGCCGTGTCGGTCATCGGTGTGGTTCCACCCTTCCATAAAATCATACCTCTATTTGTTGCTACACAGGTTTTTTACACGCATCTGTTACACAAGTGTTTTACACGCATCTGTTACACGCACCTGTTACACAAGTGTTTTACACGCACCTGTTACACAAGTGTTTTACACGCATCTGTTACACCGGTTTTTTACACGCATCTGTTACACAAGTGTTTTACACGCATCTGCTACACCGGTTTTTTACACGCATCTGTTACACAAGTGTTTTACACGCATCTGTCAACCTGCTACGCACATTTATTTACGACTCGCATGCAGCGTCCCGATAGGATGGCGTCGTTCGATAGGATTACGGTGGGTTTTCGCGGCTACGGCAACGACTTGATCCAGCGCACCAAATCGGCGGGCGAACGGTCGCCTTGGTACTCGGACACGACCCGGCCCTTGTGGATGCAGAGGATGGTCGGGAAGCCCTTCACGTTGTACTGCTTGCAGCGGTCCATGCCGTTCTTGGAGTGGGCGTACAGCGAATAGAGGGGCTTGGGGGACATTTTGGCCGCCTCCACGTAGTTGGGCTTGACCTTGCTGCACCAACCGCACCCTTGCGCCATGAAGGCGACCACGATCGGTTGAGTGTTGCTCAAGGCCTCCAGTTTGTCGCCGTCCAAATCCACCACCTGGTTGTTGTTGGAGTTGTTGTTGCTCATGCCACTGATCACGACCACGCCGCTGTTACTGTTGTTGTTGGCAGCGTCAGGGTGGGACGAAGAGCAGGCGTACCTGTACAGCAAGTAGGCCAACAAACCCAAGCCCACGGCGATGAGCAGGGGCACGATCCACGACAGACACGAGGAGCCCTGCTTGCCCAGCAAACCTTCGTGCAACGCCGGTACTCCCACGTCGTCGGTGGAGATAGAAGACGACGCCACCGACGGCGAACGCCGAAGACTGGAACGACGGGCACTGCTACGGGAAGCCATTTTTATTTCTTTAACCTAGATTTTTTCCGGACTTTCCGCAGTTGGAACGAACCATGCCACACCCTACAGCAGAGACTCGATGGCTAGAAACTCCAAGTTGTAGAAAGTCGGGCCGCCCCTTGAAGGTCTGGTGATCCGTTGGTTGGGTAGGGAAGAAACTCGGACCGTCGTGGATTTTGCTGTTTCTTATCCGCGGTGTTGTACTGTACGGCAACTTCGAGTTTTTTCCCGAA
>Ga0105248_10004910_pt1 | contig 14773 bp, 11 predicted proteins | sample KBSS34metaG_FD_81524 | JGI IMG/M metagenome (GOLD analysis project Ga0105248, IMG submission 81524) | Switchgrass rhizosphere microbial communities from Kellogg Biological Station, Michigan, USA - KBS S3-4 metaG | ecosystem: Host-associated > Plants > Roots > Rhizosphere > Soil | place...
CTATGAGTCCTTCACCGACTTCCTCTCCGGCAGCGACAACGCGCTCGAAGCCACCGCAGACAACAAGTCCTTCCGCGAGGCCATCCTCGCCGAAGAGTCCCTGCTCGTTATCTTTGGCGAAGAATATCGCGGCGACGCCATCGCCTCTCTGGTGAAGTGGGGCCTCGGCAAAGAGGGCGTCAAGTTCGCTTACCTGGGCGACTACGCCAACTCCCGCGGCGCAGCCGACATGGGCCTCTTCCCTCACCTGCTTCCCGGCTACGTCCCGGTCAGCGACCCCGGCGCATTCGCCAGCGAATACACCGGCCTCTCGACAACTGAAGGCAAAGACGCGGTAGCCCAGTTCGATGCAGCGGCTCAGAGCCAGTTGGGCGCTCTCTATGTCGTTGGCTCCGATCCCGTTTCCGCTTTTGGAGTCGACCCGGCAGCCCTCAAGAACACCTTCGTCGTCGTGCAGGACTTCTTCCTCACCCCGACCGCGGCCCTTGCCGACGTAGTCCTGCCCACCGTCAGCCTCTACGAAAAAACCGGCACCGTTACCAACACCTACGGCGACATCCAGCTCACCAAAAAGGCCGCGGACAAAGTCGGCACCAAGCCCGACTTCGAGATACTCGTCCGCCTCGCCGGAGCCATGGGTGCCGACGTCAAAAAGCTCGTCCCCTTCGGCAAAACCAACGGTGTCTCCGCCGACATGGGCCAGTCCCGCGGCGCGCAGTCCGGCGAAGCCGACCGCCACGCCGTATGGCTCACCGCCAACGGCCTCGAGCCGCGCCTCAGCCCCTTTGATCCGCTCGCCGTACTCGACGAAATCGAGCGTCTCATTCCGTCCTATAAACTGGACAGACTGAATCTCTTCGGCGGTAACGACATTGCCACCCAGCCCGGCTTCGTCCCGGTCAACAGCCTCGTCTCCGCCCGCGATCTCATCCTCCCGGCGCACGACGGTCTCTTCACCTCCGGCACCCTGGGCGCGCACACTCTCGCCCTCACCGAACTCAATGCGTATCAGAACCAAACCGTCGCCGAAGTAGCGGCGGACTAACGAAAAGCGAGAGAGGCCAAACGCCGTGATTCTCTGGTGGCAGTTCGCACTACTCAGCATCCTCAAGGTAGCCGTCGTGACCGTAATTCTGCTCACTGCGGTCGCCTACACGGTCCTGCTTGAGCGCAAGCTCGTCGGGCGCATCCAAAACCGCTGGGGACCCAGCCGCGTCGGCCCCTTTGGCCTCCTGCAGCCCCTCGCCGACGGCATCAAGCTCTTCCTCAAGGAAGACATGATCCCCACCGGCGTCTACAAGCCGCTCTACCTCGCCGCCCCGCTCATCGCACTAGGCTGCGCCCTGCTCTCGATCGCTGTCGTTCCCTTCGGTCCGTCCGACATCACCTGGCACGGCGCCAAGCTATTCGAGATCGCCGATCTCAACATCGGCCTGCTCGTCATCCTCGGCGTGACCTCGATCTCGGTCTATGGCATCGCCCTGGCCGGCTGGTCCTCGAACAATAAATACTCTCTCCTCGGCTCGCTAAGAGCCTCAGCGCAGATGATCAGCTACGAACTCGCCCTCGGCCTCTCGCTCGTAGGCGTCGTCCTCCGCGCCCAGTCGCTCTCGCTTGCTGAAATCGTCAAAGTCCAGTCCGTCCACGGCATCCTCAGTTGGAATGTCTTCGGCGGCGGCCAATTCCTTGCCTTCTTCATCTATCTCACCGCAGCCTACGCCGAAACCAACCGCGCCCCCTTCGATCTCCCCGAAGCCGAGACTGAGCTCACCGGCGGCTACCACACCGAGTACAGCTCCATGAAGTTCGCCATGTTCTTCATGGCCGAGTACGCCAACATGATCACCGTCGGCTGCGTCGCCACCCTGCTCTTCCTCGGCGGCTGGACCAGCCCCTTCGGCGACCTCATCCCGCCTCCCCAGAACATCATCATCCACGCCTTCGTCCCCATCTTCTGGTTCGTGGCCAAGGTCTTCTTCTTCCTCTTCCTTTACATCTGGGTGCGCGGCACCGTCCCGCGCTTCCGCTACGACCAGCTCATGGGCTACGGATGGAAGTACCTCGTTCCAGCAGCCATGGTCAATATCGTGGGAACCAGCCTCGTCATGGCCGTCTTTCCGTAAGCAACCTCAGTCACCGAATTCACCCTGCGCTACAATCGGGTTTGGCCAAAACGGTTACACAACAGGCAATCCGGGAAACAGGATCGTTCAAGCAATGCACTTAGCGCTCTTCCTCATCTTCGCGGCATTCTGTCTGGCCGGAGCCATCAATCTCCTCCTCCAGACCCACCCCATCAACAGCGCCCTGTCGCTGATCGTGGTGATGAGTTCGCTCGCCGTGCTCTACCTGCTCCTCGGGGCTGAGTTCCTCGCCGCCGCGCAGATCATCGTCTACGCCGGAGCCGTCATGGTCCTCTTCACCTTCGTCGTCATGCTCCTCAACGTCGGCGAAGAAGAAAAGACCCACGGCAGCAAAGTCGCCAAACTCATCGGCTTCCCCGCCGCCGTCGTCATCCTCGGCGTCATCGCGACAATCATCATCGAAGCCCAGAAGCACCTCGGCCGCGTCGCCCTCGGCGATCAGGTCACGACCACGCAGGACCTCAGCCGCGTCCTCTTCCACGAACTGCTGCTTCCCTTCGAGGTCACCTCAGTCCTCATCCTCATCGCCATCCTGGGAGCGGTCGCTCTCGCAAGAAAGGAAGGCCACTCCTGATGCATGTCCCTTCGAGTTGGTATCTCATCCTCTCCGCGCTCCTCTTCACCCTAGGCGTCGTCGGGTTCCTCATCAAGCGCTCGCTCATCACCGTCTTCATGTCCATCGAGCTCATGCTCAATGCGGTGAATCTTTCCTTCGTCACCTTTGCCCACGAGTGGCACGCCGTCAAAGGCCAGATCTTCGTCTTCTTCGTCATGATGGTCGCCGCAGCCGAAGCTGCCGTAGGTCTCGCCATCATCATCGCAATCTTCCGCGCGCGCGGCACCCTGAATGTCGATCAAATCGACCTGATGAAGCTCTGATGAATCTATATCTCTGGTTAATTCCGATCCTTCCCCTCGCCGGTTTTCTCATCAACGGCCTCCTCGGCAAGCGTCTGCCTAAGGCGCTCGTTTCGACGGTCGCGCTGCTTATGCCGTTCGCCGCCTTTAGCCTCGTAGCACGCGCCGCCATGCTCGTTTGGCCCGGCAACACCTCAGGCTCCCTGGCCATTGCCCTTCCCTACTCCGAAACTCTGGGCAGTTGGATCAACGCAGGCAGCTTTCATCTCGACTTCACCCTCGCCCTCGACCAACTCACCCTCGTCATGCTGCTCGTCATCACCGGCGTAGGCTTCCTCATCCACCTTTATTCGGTCGGCTACATGAGCCACGAAGAAGGTTACTGGCGCTACTTCAGCTACCTCAACCTCTTCCTCTTCTTCATGCTCGTTCTCGTCCTCGCCGGGAACTACCTCCTCATGTTCGTCGGCTGGGAAGGCGTCGGACTAGCCTCCTACCTGCTCATCGGCTTCTACTACGAGAAGAAGTCCGCCGCCGACGCAGGCAAAAAAGCCTTCGTCGTCAACCGAATCGGCGACTTCGGCTTCCTCCTCGGCATGTTCCTACTCCTCTCCCAGTTCGGCACGCTCAGCTTCTCCGAAATCGGCACAGCCCTCGCCGCGCAGCCCGCATTGCAGGGCGGCATTCTCACCGCCATCGCTCTCTGCCTCGTCGTCGGAGCCTGCGGCAAGTCCGCCCAGATTCCCCTCTACATCTGGCTCCCCGACGCCATGGAGGGCCCCACACCAGTCTCCGCGCTCATCCACGCCGCCACCATGGTCACTGCCGGCGTCTACATGATCTCGCGAACCCACGGCATCTTCGACCGTTCGCCCTTCGCGCTCGCCGTCGTCGCCATCATCGGAGCGGCCACCGCCTTCTTCGCCGCCACCGTCGGCCTCGTCCAGACCGACATCAAGCGCGTCCTCGCCTACTCCACCATCTCGCAACTCGGCTACATGTTCCTCGGCTGCGGAGTCGCCGCCTACTCAGCCGCAGTCTTCCACCTGATGACCCACGCCTTCTTCAAGGCCCTGCTCTTCCTCGCAGCAGGCTCAGTCATCCACGGCCTCAACGGCGAACAGAACCTGCTCAAAATGGGTGGCCTCCGCAAGCAGATGCCCGTCACCTTCTGGACCATGACCATCGGTGTCTTTGCCATCGCGGGCTTCCCGCCACTCGCTGCCTTCTTCTCCAAAGACGCCATCCTCTACGAGGCCTTCCAGCACGGCTCGCTCGGCAAAGCGCTTTACTTTGTCGGCATCGTCACCGCCCTGCTCACCAGCTTCTACATGTTCCGCCTCTGGTACCTGACCTTCTTCGGCGAATCGCGCGCCGAAAATCATGGCGACCACCACCATCACGCTCATGAGAGCCCTTGGTCGATGCTCACCCCGCTCGTCATCCTCGCCCTGCTCTCTTTCGTAGGCGGCTGGATTGGCATCGAGAAATTCGGCGGCTTCCTCTCGCCCGTAGTAGGCCCCGTCCTCTCGCCTGCCGAGCTTCCCGGCGGCACAACGCTCGATTACATTCTCAGCGGCGTTGCCGTCTTAGTAGCCGTCATTGGCCTTGGAATCGCCCACCTCTTCTACGGCAGCAAAAACGATCGTGCCGCCAACCTCGCAGCGTCAGCCTCCGGGCCCTACAAGCTGCTCGTCGACAAATACGGCATCGACGAACTCTACGGCGCCGTCATCGTCAAGCCTCTCCTGCTCGCCTCGCAATACCTCCTCGGCTGGATCGGCGAAGGCGTCCTCGTCCGTGGCTCAGCCTGGCTTCTCGCAGGCACCGCAACCCTCACCGGCGAATTCCTCCGCCGCTGGCAATCCGGCAACCTGCGCAGCTACTCCGCCTGGCTCGCCGCCGGAGCTGCAGTATTACTCCTCGCGACTTTGTTCTTCGCCAGCCGTGTTGCGCCGGGATTTGATCCGAATCACGTTCTCATGCTGCATATCAACTCCAACGCGGCGGTGCGCTGACATGGACAACATCATCCTCTCGCAAATTCTGATTACGCCGTTAGTCGGTGCGCTGCTCATCGCTCTGCTTCCTGACCGCCGCAGCCTCTCCCGCGGAGTCGCACTGGCCTTCGCGCTCCTCACCCTCTTCTTCACCCTCCACCTGCCCGCGCACTATGACACCAGCGCCGCAGGCTTCCAGTTCGTGCAGGACGTTTCATGGATCTCAAACCCAGCCATCCACTACCACGTCGGCGTCGATGGCCTCTCCCTCTGGCTCGTCGTCCTCACCGGCCTGCTCGCCCCCGTCGGCGTCCTCGCCAGTTGGAACAGCATTCAGGAGCGCACCAAAGTCTTCTACGCCCTCTTCCTCGTCCAGCAGACCGCCATGCTCGGCGTCTTCCTCGCCCTCGACCTGATGCTCTATTACGGCTTCTGGGAACTTTCGCTTGTCCCCATGGCCATCCTCATCGCCATGTATGGGCGCACGAAGACCGGCAACGCAGGCCCAGCCGCAGCCCTGCGCTTCTTCCTCTACACCTTCATCCCGTCAGCCCCGCTGCTCGTCGCCATCCTCTGGCTCTACGCCAAGACCCAGAGCTTCGACTTCGCCACCCTCCAGACGGCCATCGGCACTCACGCCTTCTCGAGCGCAGCCCTCTGCTGGCTGGCCTTTGCCTTCCTGATCGCCTTCGCCGTCAAGGTGCCCGTCCTCGGCCTCCACGGCTGGCTTCCCGATGTCTTCTCCGAAGCGCCCGTCGCCATGGGCATGATCGTCGCCGGCAAGCTCGGCCTCTATTCGCTCATCCGCTTCCACATCGGCCTCTTCCCGGTCCAGGCCCGCCAGATTGCCCCTTGGATGATTGCCCTCGCCGCTATCGGCATCCTCTACGGAGCGCTACTCGCCTTCGTCCAGAAAGACTTCTGGAAAGTCCTCGCCTACGGCACCATCGCGAGCTTGAGTTTCTGCACCCTCGGCATCTACGGCTTCACCCTGGCCGGACTCGACGGCGCAGTTCTCCAGACTCTCAACGAAGGCGTCATCGGCGCAGCCCTCTTCGTCCTCCTCGGCGCACTGTACGAACGTTTCGGCACCAGCACCATCGCCACCTACGGCGGCCTCGCCAAGAAGACTCCAGCCCTCGCGACGCTCTTCGTCATCACCGGCCTCGCCCTAGTCGGCCTGCCTCTCTTCAACGGCTTCGTCGGCGAATTTCTGGTCCTCTCCAGCACCTTCACCGGAGTCAGCAAAGGCTGGGCTGCTGCCGGAACAGTCGGCGTCATCCTCAGCGCCGCCTACCTGCTCACGCTCGTCCAGAAAATCTTCTACGGCCCGCAATCCGACGCCGTAACCGCCAATCCCGGAGCCGACCTCAACTTCCGTGAACAGCTCGTCCTATGGCCCCTTGCCATCCTCATGCTCGTCGTCGGCGTCTCTCCCAACTTCCTCCTAAGCGGCATCGAAACTGCCGCCAAGCAAACCTCGATTCACTCCACCTATTACGGATATCACCTCCAATACGACGCGGTTAGACGTGCTGACGGTCTCATCCTGCTGGAACAGGACTCAAAGGGAGACAAACAATGACCACCGTCCCCGACATCTTCCGTATCCTCCCCGAGGTCATCCTCACCCTCACCGGCGTCCTCATCATGCTCCTCGACGCCGCCATGACCCCGGCTTCTCCACGTCGCCCCCTCGGCTGGGTCGCCGCATTCGGCACCACCGCCGCTCTCTGGGCCAGCCTCTGGCAGCTTTCCCTGCCCTCCGGCACCGCCTTCTTTTCGACCGTCCAGACCGACGCCTTCAGCGTCTTCTTCCACGTCCTCATCTGCGGCATCGTCCTCGTAGCCCTGCTCCTCTCGCTCGACACGCTGCCGCACGGCCAGCACCACAAAGGCGAATACTTCGCCCTCATGACCTTCGGCGCTGTCGGCATGTGCCTGATGACCTCAGCCATCGAGCTTCTCGTCGTCTTCATCGCCCTCGAAATCTCCTCGATCTCTACCTACGTCCTCGCCGGATACCGCAAAAACACCGGCAAAGGCCCCGAAGCCGCCATCAAGTACTTCCTCCTCGGCTCCTTCGCCACCGGATTCCTGCTCTACGGCGTGGCCATGATCTTCGGAGCCACCGGCACCACCCAAATCAACGACCTCGCCGCCCTCATCCCCGTCGCCCCGTCTCACTCGCTGGTCATCATCGCCTTCGCTCTCTTGATGGTTGGCATCCTCTTCAAGGTCTCCGCAGCACCCTTCCACGTCTGGACCCCCGACGTCTACGAAGGCGCGCCCTCGCCCGTAGTCGCGCTCATGTCCACCGCTCCCAAAGCCGCGGCCTTCGCCCTGCTCATCCGCATCCTCTACGGAGCCTTCCCCACCCTCCACTCCATCTGGATGCCGCTCATGTGGGCCGTCGCCATCCTTTCCATGACCGTCGGCAACCTGGCCGCCCTCCGGCAGGAAAACGTCAAGCGCATGCTGGCCTACTCCTCGATCGCCCACGCCGGCTATCTGCTCGCCGCCTTCGCGGGCGTCGGCACCACAGGCATCGCCGCAGCCGCCTTTTACACCGCCGCCTACGCCGCCATGAATGTCGGCATCTTCGCCGTTGTCACCGTCGTCAGTGGCTACGAAGAAAAACTGCCCCTCATCGGCGACTTCCGCGGACTTCTCTATCGCGCCCCGCTGCTCGGCAGCCTCATGCTCTTCTTCCTCGTCTCGCTGATCGGCATCCCCTTTACCGGCGGCTTCTTCGGCAAGTTCTACTCCTTCACCACAGCCTCGCAAGGCGGAGCCGTCTGGCTCCCGCTCATCGGCATGCTCAACTCCGGCCTAGCTGCCGCCTACTACCTCAAGCTCGTCGTCTCCGTAGCCCAGGCCCCCAAGGCCGGCACACCCGAGACAGCCAAGCCCACCATCGGAGTAGCCGTAGGCGCAGCCCTAGCCCTCACCGCAGCCGCCACACTCGTCCTCGGCATCGCACCCAGCCAGGTCCTCTCCGCCGCCAAAGCCAGCGCAGAAACCTTCGCCACCACCATCTCCGCCATTAAGTAAAAAGAAAATCCGGGCGCCCTACCCTTGTCATGTTCTTTGTGACAAGGGTAGGGCATGACAACAGCCGCGCCCTCACCAAACCGGCTATTCCCTAATCCCTGTTCCCTGTTCCCTGTTCCCTGTTTTTCAGTCCCTTATAAAACTCCACAGCCAGGCTAAGCACACGTTCCTGAGAGAACTGCTGTACAGCCCATTTCCGTCCCTCCTGTCCCATCCGATTGCGCATGTCTTTGTCACCCAGCAACTTCACCAATGAAGCTGTAATTTCATTCGCGCTGTCTGGTGGAATGAGTTGCCCGGTGACCCCATCCACCACCGCGTCCCTCGCCCCCGTCGTATCCGTCGTCACCACTGGAACCCCGCTCGCAGAAGCCTCCAGCACCGCATTCGGAAACCCCTCGCGATGCGTTGGCAGCACCATCACATCCATCGCCCGGTAATACGGCGCCGTATCCGTCACAAACCCCACGTGACAGATCCGCGGATGCTGCCGAATATATCTCTGCACGTTTTCTCCCAGCGCATCCTCGGCCTCATCAAACCAGCCCACCAACAGCAGCCAACTTTGGGAAAATTGATCCAAAACGTTCTGAAATGCCACAAGCAGTTCTGGAATTCCCTTGTCCGTTGTCAGACGCCCCACAAAACCCACAACCAGATCAGTTTCAGCAATTGCTAGATCAGCGCGTACCCTGCTCGTTCCCGGCGAATAGCGGGTCAAATCCACTCCATTGCTGCTCCCATCCCCAATCATCTTCAGCTTGCTTTGCGGAGCAATCTTCAGCCTCTGGGCAGTCTCAAGCAGGCTCGGACTGTTGCACAACACCACATGCGCGCATCGCGCCGAGAGCCGCTCAGCCCACAACAGCAGCCTCCATTTCCACCCCGCCGCCGACTCCAGCTTCAACCCCCGCAGCGTATATACCCGATGCGGCACACGCAGTGCCCACGCCGCCAGATTCCCCAGCAACCCCGCCTTCGGCGTACTGAAGTCCGTAATCGCCGGCCGATGCCTCCAGAGAAACACCAGCAGCCCCCAAAGTGAAAACAAATCCCGCAGCGGCGCAATTCCACGAGCCATCGCAATTGCTCTCGGTCGCACTCCCTCAGCCGCCGCCGTAAACTCCAGCAGTTCCCCCGGCGAAGATACCAGCGTCACATCAAACCCCGCGTGTCGCAGCGCCCGCAAGCGCCCAGCCAGCACCAGGCACGTCTGATCGCTGGTCACGCCCACCACAAGACGCGTCCCCGCGCCCGACTGGCGTGCCGGAGTTATGTGCAGTTTTGAGTCAGATAGAGAAGTGTCTTTCAGAGAGCTTGCCATCATCGCCGAGTCCTTATTCAACCTGCGATGCAGCTGGGGAAGACACCAAATACGCGCGGAGTGCCAAGTTAGCACTCCGTCTTTGTTTCAGACTGGCAAGAATACCGGAATGGGAATTTCTCGTCCAGTAGCCGCGAACAATTTTTCGGCGTATCGTGGGGAACTAACTTATCAATCACTTAGCCATGGCAGAGCAAATCAAGTTACTCCTGCTCATCCCACATCTGGGCGGCGGCGGCGCGGAGCGCGTCACCTCACTCCTGGCTCAACATCTAAATCCAGCCAAATTCGAAATCCATCTCGTCACCCTAACTCCAGACCGTCCCGGCGCAACGCAGCCTCTACCGCACGTCCAGCTCCATCGCCTCAATCTGAAGAGAGTTCGTCAGGCCTGGCTACCCCTGCTCCGCCTCATCCGCACGCAACGGCCTGATCTGATCCTCTCCAACATGGCCCACCTCAACTTCCTCATCCTTCTCCTCAAGCCTTTCCTGCCCCGCCACGCGCGCATCCTAGTCCGCCAGAACACCACTGCATCCCTCTCCGCCCCCAACACGCTCACCCGCTACTTCTACCGTCACCTCTACCCGTGCGCCGACGCCATCCTCTGCCAGACCCAGGCCATGGCCGACGACCTCACGATATCCTTCCGCATCGCCCCATCTAAACTCCACATCCTCCCCAACCCAATCGAGCTTCCAGTAATCCCCGCAACGCCGCCCCAGCCTCCGGCAGCCCCGCGCCTCCTAACCGTAGGCCGCCTCTCCCATGAAAAAGGCCTCGACCTGCTCCTGCACGCCCTCCCCGCAGTTCTGAAACACCACCCCGCAGCGCACCTGACCATCCTCGGCGCCGGCCCCGAAGAATCCACCCTCCGTCACTTGACCCGCGCTCTCAGCTTGCAGAACTCCATCACCTTCGCCGGCCACACCGACCCCTCCCCCTTCTTCTTCGAATCCACGCTCTACATTCTCCCTTCCCGCTACGAAGGCCTCCCCAACGCCCTTCTAGAAGCAGCCTCCGCCGGACTGCCCATCGTAGCCACCCCATGCAGCCCAGGCCTCACCCAGCTCCTGCAAGGCTCCGCCGGCACCTGGATCACGACCGGCATCTCGCCTCAGTCCCTCACAGACACCCTCATCGAGGCTCTGCGCCTACCTCCAACGCGCTACCAGCATGACTTCCTGGCTCCCTTCCAGCTTCCAATCGCTATCTCCCAGTACGAAACCCTCCTTACCCGTATTCACTCCAGAAAAATCGCCCTCATCATCCCCACCATCGACCACATCGGCGGCGCCGAACGTCAACTCCTCCACCTCGCCCGCGAACTAGCCTCCCGCGGCTGGCAAGTCACCGTAGTCGCCCTCTCCGGCACCGGCGGCCCAGAAGCCGCAACACTTCGCAGCCTCAATATTTCCTTCCTTTCACTCGAAATGCGCAAAGCCTGGCTGGACCCCCGAGGCTGGCTCCGCTTCCTGCGCTGGGCCCGTCTGCACAGGCCAGATATCCTCCACGCCCACCTCCCCCACGCCACATGGTTCGCTCGCTGCATCCGCCCATTTGCCCGCATCGGCGTCCTCATCGACACCATCCACACCACCAGCACCGGCACTAACGGGCGTAAGCTCCTCTACCGTATCACCAACCCACTCACCACCCACGTCACCTGCGTCAGCCACGCCGTTGCCGAGTCCGCCCTCGCCGCCCGCATGGTCTCAGCAGCCAAGCTCACCCTCCTGCCCAACGGAGTTCCGCTCCCCCCGCTCACAGCTCGCCAATCCAGCCCCACCTTCCGCTGGATCGCCGTAGGCCGCCTCGCCCCAGTCAAGGACTACCCAACCCTGCTCCACGCCTTCGCTACCCTGCCCAGCCACGCCACCCTGCAAATCGTCGGCACCGGTCCGGAAGAACTCACCCTCCGCAGTCTCTCCGCCTCTCTCAACATCGCCGACCGGGTCCACTTCAGCGGCTTTCACGCCGACATCCCACCCTTACTCGCCCAGGCTGACGCCTTTGTACAAAGTTCCCTCTGGGAGGGCCTCCCCATCAGCATCCTCGAGGCCTCAGCCTCAGCCCTGCCCGTCGTCGCCACCGACGCAGCCGGCACCCGAGAAGCCCTCATCCCCGGTCAGACCGGCCTAATCGCCCCCATCGGCGACTCATCAGCTCTTGCCGCAACCATGGCCGAAGTCATGGCACTGCCACACTCAGAGCGCAAAAAAATCGGCCAACACGGCCGTCAATTTGTCGAACAAAATTTCAGTCTCTCCGCCATCACCACCCAATGGGAAGCCCTCTACCGGCGACTACTGCGACGAGAGTCCCCTACCGCCCAAACCATCTCTTCCGCCGCCGGTCCACCCAGATCTTCCCCATCATCCGCACATGAAAGACCCGGTCTCCCACCGATCGCCCCCGCTCCACGCCTTCAGCCAGAAGCGCATCCACCGAAGTAAATTGCCCCGCAAATCGCTCCAGAAACGCCTCCAGCTCCCGTACCAACCCATCCGAAGCCGTATTGGCATGAAGACAAATCGTCCAGACCCCATCAGCCTTCTCCCGGGGCCCCCAAAGCTGCTGCGGAACCCAGACCAATCCACCCTCCCGAAACGGCTCACGCGCAAACCCATCCGAAAGCGCCTCGATCCCTTCGCCCTTCAGCACCTTTAGAGTCGCCGCATCAAACCCATGCCGCGGAGCCACCCAGACCCGCGCCTCCAGCCCATGCCCTCGCAGCACCGTAAGCCCGGCCCGAATCCACTCCCGCTGCCTCTCCTCAGCAACCCCGGCAAACTCCGTCCGCGCATGCAGTGGAATCAACCCGCCTGCCGCCGACTCGCACACATGCCTATAACCATGCAGCCCGATCGCAGCACCAGCCGCTTGCCACTCCAGCATCTCCGCCCAGAAACCTGCATCTTCTGCATCCACAACCAATTCAGAATCAGTATTTTCCGGGACAATTCCAAGAATCGGCTTGAGATCATACCGCCGCAACAGCGGCACAAATCGCTCCCACCCCGCCCGGCTCATCGTCGGACAAAGATCGTCAAATCGCAGCAGATACCGCGCTGTCACGCCCTAACCTCAGCCTCTTCCTCACCCGGGGGCGGCAACAGCCGATAGCTCCAGTACATAAGGAAAACAAACGTGCTCACCGTCCACATCGAGGTCGCCAGCGCAATCCCCGCCACCCCATACCACCGCATGAAGACCAGATTCAGCACCACATCCAGCACCAGGTTGATCACGCCACAGTACAAGATCAGCTTCGTCCGCCGTATCGCCACCAGGTACCGGTAAAACACCCGGCTCACGATAAAAAACGGCAGTTGAATCGCATACATCGCCTGCACCGGAGCCACCGCAGCCGTATCTGCCGCGCCAAATGCACCATGCTCAAAGGTCAGCCGGATCAGCAGCCGCGATCCCAGAATCATCGCCAGCGCCACCGGCACAGAAACCAGCGCAGTCACCCGCACATAGGTATTCAGAGTATGCCTGCACCCGGCCCAGTTCCGCTCCGCCACCATCTGTGAAAAATACGGCGTCACCGCAGTTGCGATCGCGCCAGCCAGCAGATTGACCACCACGCTCACAAAGCGATTCGCATACACCAGCGTCGCCACCGACCCCGACGGCAGCGCCGCCGCCATTCCCTGGTCCACCAGCAGTCCGCTCGAAGCCACCAGCCCCGACAGCAGAATCGGACCGTACTGTGAAGCCACCTCCCGCGCCGCCGGACCAACCGCCGAATCTGCCCCATGCCATCGCAAATCAAACCGGTATCCATGCGTATGCATCATCCAGACCACCAGCCCGGCATGGATGGCCGCCCCCGCGACATTCCCGTACACCAGCGACCACACCCCAACCCACGGTGTAAGCAGCCAGGCGCACAGCATGATAAACACCGGAGTCACCACCGGCACCACAGACGGCCATGCGAACTTCTCAAAGGTATTCAGCACCGCAGTGCAATTCGCCGCAATCCCCGCCACCACCACCACCGGCAGCAGCCCATAGAACAGATGCTCCGTAAGCACCAGCTTCTCCGCCGAAAAGTGCGCCGCCACCAGCGGAATCAGCCCCGTCGCAGCAGCCGCCATCACCAGCGAACCGCCCGCCAGCAGCAGGCACATCCACGCCATCGCGCTCGAGAGCAGCTCCTGCGCCCGCTCCACTCCCTGCTGCGCCCGCACCTTCACCAGCGTCGGAATCAGCGCCTGGTTCATCGACTCCGCAAACAGGTTCACCAGCAGCCCCGGCACCAGAAAGGCAATCAGAAAGGCATCCATCGCATCCGAACGCCCAAAGGCCCCGGCCACGACAAACTCCTTGACCGTCGCCACCACCTTCACCAGTACGCTGGCCGCGCCCACAATCACCGCCGCGCGAAAAATGCGCCGGTTCACGCTCAGTCCCGGCAAAGGCTCCATCGGCGTCGTTGGCATGTCACTCATGGATGGGTTTGAGGTTGAATCCCTCTCGCCAGTCTAGCCGAAACAAAGACTGTTCTCTGCGCGCTGTTCTCTGTCCGCTGTTCTCTGCCCCCTGTCCCGCCAGCGCCATCAGGGCAAACAGCACCCACGTCATCCGGTTTTCCTCCACAGAGCCCACCATCGACGTCACCATCCAGACCAGTAGCGCCGTTCCCAACGCAATCCGCAGCAACCCCCGGGTCCGCCACACCGCAATCAAGACCGCCACCACAATTCCCACACCAAGCGCAGTGCCGATCAATCCACCCGTCACCATCGACGCCATCAGGGTATTGTGCGCCGTATCCTCCGGCGCCAGCCCCGCCGCCAGCGCAAACGTACCCGCACCGCTCCCCCACCATGGAGCCTCCCGGAACGCATGCCACCCGGCCACCCAGATCTGCAGCCGGTCGTTCAAATCCCCAGAGCCCACCTCAGCAGGTATCGTCGCCAGCCTCTCGAGTGTCTCCAACGGGATCAAAGCCCATAGCACCACCGCCAGCAAGGGCAGCCCCGTCAAAGCAATCAGCGCCGCCCTCCTGCGCCACACGACGACCAGCACAGCCGATCCCACCATCGCCAGCACAGCCGCGGTAAACCCACCCCGCGAAGCCGTAAGCAGCACCCATCATTCCCACCGGGAGATACAGCAGCGACCCCACCCTCACCCACCACTCCCGCTCCGTAGCAAACAGCCATGCCGCCAGCGGAAACCCCAGGTCCAGAAACCGCGCCACATCGTTCGGATCATACCCATCCGCCACAAACCGCACCTGCTCCGCCGCCACCAGTCCTCCCACCGACTCGACGCCGGCAAAATCCAGAAATGTCAGCGCCGCCAGCACCGAACACCCCGCCACCAGAGCACGAACCAGCACCCGCAAATCCCCCGGCCCCTCCACCACCTCCCAG
>Ga0105248_10004912_pt1 | contig 14768 bp, 16 predicted proteins | sample KBSS34metaG_FD_81524 | JGI IMG/M metagenome (GOLD analysis project Ga0105248, IMG submission 81524) | Switchgrass rhizosphere microbial communities from Kellogg Biological Station, Michigan, USA - KBS S3-4 metaG | ecosystem: Host-associated > Plants > Roots > Rhizosphere > Soil | place...
GATATCCTGCGTGCCGCACACCACCCGCGCGGTGCCATCCGCACGCAGATCCACCGAGGCCTGCGCCGAAAAGCGCACGCCCGGCCACCCGCACGCGCCGACGCCCCAACCTAACGTCAGGCCATCGCGCTGCATCGATCCGACTTCCGGCGTGCGCTGCGACCAGCCGAATTTCTCCGCACCGGTTCGCAAGCACTCGGTGAGATGTCGCGACGAAAACGGCAAGCCCGTGCTTTCGTCGACCCGAGGTTCATTCTTCAAGCGCAATTCGACAGGATCGATCTTCAGCTCACGCGCCAGCTCATTCATCGCCGATTCGAGTGCGTAGAGCCCCGGCACCGCGCCCGGCCCGCGCATCGCAGTCGGCGAGCCGACGTGGCGCTTCACGAGCCCCGAACTCACCCGCAAATTCGGCACGCTGTACAAAAACGGCGTGATTTCTCCGCAGGTTTCCTGGTAGTCGTCGGCGATCGCGGTGTGATTCAGATACTCATGACGAATCGAAGTCAGCTTGCCGTCGCGATCCGCGGAAAGCCGCATGCGCTGCTGCGTCACCGGACGATGCCCGACGTTCTGGAACATCATCTTGCGATTGATCACGAGCTTGACGGGCCGCCCCGTATGCCGCGTCGCCGCTGCGGCAAGCAGCGAGTGCGGCCACATCCACAGCTTGCCGCCGAAGCCTGAGCCCAGAAAGCGCGAGATTACGCGTACTTTTTCTTTGGGCAAGCCAAGCATCTGCATCAACGTTCCCTGATGGTTCGATACGGCCTGGCTCGTTTCGTAAAACGTGTAGCCCTCGCCGTCCCACTGTGCGACGGTTGCATGCAGTTCGATCGGGTTGTGCGTTTCGACCGGTGTGACGTAGGTTGCATCCAGTTTGACGGGCGCACTATCGAATGCGCGTGCGGGGTCGCCGCGTTCGCTTTCTACATGCGTATTCTCATAGCTGCCGAGTTCGTCGCTGACGTCATGCGGTGCGACTTCGTAGCCGACCTTCACAGCCGCGGCAGCGGCGCTCGCGGATTCGAACGTATCGGCGATTACCAGCGCGACGTACTGGCCGTAGTAGCGGATCACATCGTCGTCAAAAGGCGGGCGCGCCTCATCGACGAAACCCGTATCCATCGAATTGCCCGAGATCCGGTAGAAGCGGCCAATATTGCCGCGATGAAGCACCGCATGGACGCCGGGCATGCTCTGCGCAGCCGCGAATTCAAGCGATGTAATGCGCCCGCTCGCAATCGTGCTGCATACGGGCACCGCATGCAGCAGATCCGGCAGATCGACATCCGAGGTATACGTCGCCGCGCCGCTGACTTTCAACGGGCCGTCGACGCGCGCTTGCGGCTGTCCGATTACGGACAGCAAGGTGTCAGTCACGGTGGACATGGTGAAGTCCTATTTGAAATCAATGGGTGCGGGTTGCTTGCGTCAACGCGTGCACGAGGCAGCGGCGCGCCAGTTCGATCTTGAAGCCGTTCTGGCTCTGCGGCTGCGCACCGGCGAGCGCGGCATCCGCCGCTCTGGCAAAGGTTGCGGCATCGGGCACCGCGTCAGCCAGCGCCGCCTCGGCTTCGGTCGAATGCCATGGCTTCGTGCCGACGCCGCCCAGTGCGACGCGTGCATGCGCGATACGCCCATCGGCCACCTTCACCACCACCGCCGCTGACGCCAGCGCGAATTCATATGACGCGCGATCGCGCAACTTCAGATAGAACGAACGGCTGCCCTCGGGTTGCGGCGGCAAGGTAACGTGTGTGATCAGGTCCCCCGCTTCGATCACGGTCTCGCGTTGCGGCGTGGTGCCGGGCAGCAGGAAGAACGCGTCGATCGGGACGCTGCGCGAGCCTTTGACGCCTTCGATATGGATCGTGGCATCGAGTGCGGCCAGCGCTACGTTCATGTCTGACGGATTGCTGGCGATGCACGCGTCGCTGACGCCGAGTATCGCCATCGTCCGGTTGAAGCCGTCGATCGCGGCGCAGCCCGCTCCGGGCGTGCGCTTGTTGCACGGCATCGTGGTGTCGCGAAAGTACACGCAACGGGTGCGTTGCAGCAGGTTGCCACCCGTCGTGGCCATGTTGCGCAGTTGCGCCGACGCGCCCGCGAGCAAGGCCTGCGACAGCACGGCATAGCGCTCGCGGATCAGTGGATGCGTGGCGAGGTCCGCGTTGCGTACCGTCGCGCCGATTTTCACGCCGCCGTCCGCGGTGGCTTCGACCTGGTTCAACGGCAGGCGGCTGATGTCGATCACGCGGCCCGGACGCTCGACGTTCAGTTTCATCAGATCGAGCAGGGTCGTGCCGCCGGCGAGAAAGCGTACCTGAGCGCCTTCTGCGGCGCCCGATGAGGCCGCACCCGCCGCAATCGCGTCGCGCACATCGTTCGCGCGTGAGAGCTGAAAGAGTTCCATGGCAGTGTCCTCAGGCTTTCTCGCGCACGCGCTGGATCGCGGTGACGATGTTCTGATATGCGCCGCAGCGGCACAGGTTGCCGCTCATCGCTTCGCGCACGTCGGCGTCGGCGGGGCCGACCGGTTCATCGAGCAGTGCCACGGCGGACATGATTTGCCCCGACGTACAGTACCCGCACTGGTAACCGTCGCATTCGACAAACGACTGCTGCATCGGATGCAGCGCGGCCAGACTGCCGATGCCTTCGATCGTCGTGATTTCGTCGCCTTCGTGCGTGCCTGCCAGCGACAGGCATGCGTTCACGCGGCGGCCATTCACGTGTACGGTGCACGCACCGCACTGGCCGTGATCGCAGCCTTTTTTGGTGCCAGTCAGGTGCAGATGTTCGCGCAGAGCGTCTAGCAGCGTGGTGCGAGGATCGAGGGCTAGTGAGTAGGTCTTGCCATTCACCGACAATTCGACCGACATGGTTGGAGGCGGTGTCGGGCTTGTGCTGCGGGATTCGCTGTCGCGGCGGTCGGAGACGGTTTGATTCGCTGGGGCGTCGGGACGGCTGGCGGTATGTTGCATCGAGCTGGCTCCTTTAACGGGCGTGGCGCGGAAATGACTAGGCGCCCAAAATGCGGCGGCGGTATCGGCAGTGCGGACGGCCTTCGTTGCTGATAGCGTGACGACAAACTGCAGCGTCAGGCTGCGGGTGGTGTGATGCGAGTTGGTGCGGGTTGCGACAAGGGAAAAGTATAGGTCGCGGTTTGCCGCCGTGCCGGTTGTCTGCTGATTGCGGGTGCGCAATCGCCGTTACGGCGGGCCTTCGGTGAAGGAGAGCAAACAGGATGCCAGACTAGTTGCCGGATGGTTTTGTTTTTTGTGGGAGAGGTAGGGTGTCTTCATGTGGACGGCGCACCATGCCCGTCCGTTACAAAACAAAAGGCTGCAGCCCCGTAAGGCTGCAGCCCTTCATTCACCCCAAACGGTCCTTACTGACCCGCAGCCGGCGACACTGTGCTCGGAGTGGCCAGCGTGTTGTTACTCTTTGGCGCACTGGTGCCGGACGTCGAATTATTGTTCGTGCTACTTGGCAGGCCCGAACTGCGCGCCCCGGCGCTCATGCCGCTGTCCGATCTTGCGCTTCCCGGTGTGCCATAGCTGTCGTTGGTCTGGTTCGCCGGGCTGGCCGTGCTGCCATTCGAACCGCCGCTGGACGTGCCTCCACCTGCTGCCTGTGCATACGCGCCGCCCGACAGCGCGAGGGTGGCGACGGCCGCGATTAGGGCGCTGGTTGCCTTGTTCATGATCCGTTCCTCCTTGATTGAAATGGAATAACGACGCAGACGATCACCGCCTGCTTGATCATGAATCGAGCAATCACCGTGCCGCGCAGGATTTTCGTCGCTAGCCGGATATATCAGGGATACCGTGTAACCGAAAGGCTGGCTGATGGCGCTTACGCCGACCGCATGGGTCGCGAATTCACGAGATTGATGCTTTTTTGCAATTACGATGTATGGTCGCCCTGCCGCCAGATCACACATTGCATGCAGCAGGCGGGCAGATGATCCGTCGATCCGCCCGCCTCGCCCATTACATCGGCGGAGCGACGCCATCCTTCTCGACCACTACGCGCTGCGCTTCAAACGCACCCTGCGCCGCGGGCGTTGCGACCACAAACACCTTCTTGCCCGCAGTCAGATCAGTACGCGCCGCCGGAATGAACGTCACGACGGGTACGTTAGGCGGCACGGTCACTTCATTGCTGCCGCCTTTGTACGACAGCTTCAGATTCCGGCCGCTGGTGCCCTGAACCACCGTGTCGACGTTCGCGTTCGTCATCGTGCTGTTCGGCGACAGGTCCCAAGCATAGTGACCTTCACCCGTGCCGCGCGCGGCTTCCGGGAACACGACCACTTCGGTGGCCGTCAGCTTGCCGTCGGTGCCCGTCGTTGCGGCCGTGCCGACGAAGGAGCCCGGCTTGATGTCCGACAGTTGCATGGCCTTGACGGCCGACACGGCTACGGTCGATTTAACGTCGATCGACACCGTGTCGCCGCTGCGGCGATGCACCATCAGGGTGTCGCCGTTGAGCGAGACGATCTCGCCGCGGATGCGCGACGGCTTGGCGGCCGGCGCCTGGGCGAGCGCGACACCAGCAAAAGTCAGCGTGACGAGGGTGACGCCAAGTTTCAAGCGGATAGACATGGATGCTCCGTAAAGGACTGTTGAGCTGCAAATGAACTAATGCACATCAGGAACCGCCGAACCAGTTGTAGCCCTGATTCTCCCAGTAACCACCGGGAAATTCGTTCGTCACAGTGATCGCGACGATATGCTTCGGATTCTTGTAGCCGAGCTTGGTCGGCATACGCAGCTTCATCGGGAAGCCGTATTTCGGCGGCAGCACTGCGCCGTCATAGGTGAGTGTGAGCAGAGTCTGCGCGTGCAGCGCAGTCGGCATGTCGATGCTGGTCCAGTAGTTGTCCGCGCAGTGCAACGACACATACTTTGCCGTGGTATCCGCGCCCGTGCGCTTCAGGAAATCGGAGAAGCGCACCCCCCCCCAGCGGCCGATCGCACTCCACCCTTCAATGCAGATATGGCGCGTGATCTGGTCTTCCTGCGGCAACGCGCGCAGCTCGTCGAGCGTCCAGACGCGCTTGCCGTTCGCGAGGCCGCCCACCTGCAGCCGGTAGGTGGCCGCATCGACCTCGGGCACGTCGTCGATATCGTAGAACGCGTTGAACGGAAACGGCCGCGTGATCATCGATTCGGGATAGGTCGGCGCCATCTCGTTCGGATTGAACAGCAGCGCCTGCATCTCGTCGTTGAAGAACGACATCCTGCGCAGCATGGTGTTCACCGACTTGTCGTTGGTCAAGTCGCAGCCCGATAGCATCGCGATGCCGCCGAGCGTCAGAACGCGCTTTCCGAGCAGCCGGCGGGCCGGATTTTTCAGTTCGCGGCGCGCATCGGCGATGATCGCTTCAGCGTTCGACTCAAGATAGGTATTGGGCTTCGCAGCCTTGTTTCGCCAGCTCATGGTTACCGTCCGCGGATCATCAGAAGCAGCGAGCGCGGCACCAGCGCAACCATCACGACGTGCACGACGAAAAACCCCACCAGCACGCTCATCGCAACGAAATGCACGATGCGTGCATTGTCGTATCCGCCCATCAGCGTGCGCAGCAGCGGGAACTGCACCGACTTCCATACCGCCAGTCCCGACAGGATCACCAGCGCGATATCGACGATGACGACCAGATAGGCGAATTTCTGCACCGCGTTGTAGCGTGTCAGGTCGGCATGCCCGAGCTTGCCGCGCACCGCGGCAACGAGGTCGGCTGCCAGCGACCTGAAGCTGAGCGGCAGCAGTTTGCGGCGCAGACGTCCCGATGCGATATTCAGGCCGACATAGACCAGGAAATTCGCCACCAGCATCCACATGACCGCGAAATGCCATTGCAAGGCGCCGCCGAGCCAGCCGCCCAGCGTGATAGCGGAAGGAAACTGTAAGACTGGAAAGATCGGCGATGCGTCGTAGATCTGCCAGCCGCTCGTCGCCATCAGTACGACGGCGAGCGCGTTAATCCAGTGTGTGATGCGGACCCAGGCGGGTTGAACCGTTGATTGACCCAAAGCGATCTCGTGATTGATGAGGTAGCGCATGCTCGGACTGTTGGCCGGCCGCGACGCAGGCTGCGTTGCCCTATGCAAACGGAACCTGCGCGCGACTATTCCATTGGGCGGCGAATATTTTTTCTAGCGCCCGGCAGCCCACAATAGCGACAGCCCGGAGGACAGCATCAAGCCGTCCACAACCAGTTTGAAAGCGCTCGGGCTCATGCGGGCGACAATCCGGCGGGCGACAAACGTGCCTGCCATCAGCGCTGAACCGGTGATCAACCCATCGAGCACGATGCGCAACGGCAGCGCACCAAAATGGTTGAAGACCGCGATCTTGGCGCCATAGACCGCCAGGGAGCCCGCGGCTTCCGTGCCAAGAAATGCCCCTTTGACCAACCCATACCCCATGAACACCGGCACCGTAATCGGACCGGTTGAGACGACGATGCCGGTAAGAAAGCCGACCGCCGCACCGATCATGGCCAGTTGCAGCAACGAAAAACGAATGGCGTGGCGCGCAAGCCAACGCCGGGTGGGAATCATGGCGATAAAGAACAGGCCGAGCGCCAGCTCAACCGCATGAGGGGGCAAGGCCAGCAACGTGCGCACACCGAGAGCGGCGCCCGGCACCGCAGTCGCAGAATAGGCAAAGCATGCACGCCAATCGATCTCGCGCCACCACGACAGCACCTTGCCCAGGTTGCCCATGAAGGCGGCAATCGCCATGATGGGGACGGCGTATTGCGGGCCATAGAGGAACACGAGCACGGGCATCAGCAGCATTGCCGAGCCGGTACCGATCACGCCGCTTAGCGTTCCTGCAAACAAACCGACGCAAAGCACCAGCAGGTACCCCATCTATGCTCTCCGGCATTGGCAAAGGCATGATTCTAAGCGCGCGCCGCGCTTGACGCACCCTGTCAGTCCGGGATTTCCGGCTCAACCAGTCTGGCCAGCTGAACCAGCGACTCCTGCCACCCGAGATAACACATCTCCACAGGAATCACTTCGGGGATGCCCTGCTGCGTGATGGTGAGTTCGGTTCCGCAGGACACCTGCCGCAATGAAACGGTGACGGTCATCTCTCCAGGCAGGTTCTTGTCGTCGAAGCGGTCGGTGTAGCGGATCTTCTCGAACGGCACCAGTTCGAGGTACTCGCCGCCAAACGAGTGGCTGTGCCCGGTGCTGAAGTTGCGAAAGGACATCTTGTGAGATCCGCCCTTCTGCGCATCCATGTGATGGACCTGACATGTGAAGCCGTACGGCGGCAGCCACTTCGCAATTGCATCGGGCTCAAGGAAGGCGCGATAGACGCGCTCGGGCGTCGCGCGCAACACCCGGTGAAAATTTACGGTCCCGGTCGTCATGATGAACTCGCCTTTGAGTGGAAAAGCTGGACGCGCCGCTGCGCTCTACACCCCCCATCTCAGCGACGGTGTATGCACCGGGCTATCCCAGTGCCGCGTCATCTCGTCATCCAGCACACATAACGTAATCGATGCACCGGCCATTTCCAGCGAAGTCGTCAGCGAGCCGACCTGCACGCGAGCGATCCTCAGGTCTCGTTGTTGCAGCCATAAGCGCGTCGAATTGAACAGCAAATAGAGTTCACCCAACGGCGTGCCGCCAAGGCCATTGATCAGCACCAGCAATTCCGCGCCTGCCTTCGGCTTCAGATCGGCGACGATCGCCGTCAGCAGTTCTCCCGCTATTACATCCGCGGCGGCAAAGCGGGCGCGCCGCCGCCCCGGTTCGCCATGAATGCCGACGCCGACTTCGATTTCATCGTCGCCGATCTTGAACGTCGGTGTGCCTGCCGCGGGCACCGTGCAACTCGAAAACGCGACGCCCATGGTCGCCGTACGCTGGTTGATCCGGTCGCCGAACGCCTTGCATTGTTCGAGGTCGGCGCCGGCTTCGGCGAGGCTGCCCACCAGTTTCTCCACGATCACGGCGCCGGCCACGCCGCGCCGCCCCGTCGTATAACTGGAGTTTTCGACGGCCACGTCGTCGTTGATCAACACCATCGCATTCGGCAGATCCGACATCTCCGAGGCCATTTCGAAGTTCATCAGATCGCCGGAATAGTTCTTCACGATAAAGAGCGTTCCTGCGCCGGTATCGACGGCCTTTGCTGCCGCCATCATCTGATCGGGCGTCGGCGACGTGAACACCTGGCCGGGGCATGCGGCATCGAGCATCCCGTAGCCGACAAAACCGCTGTGCAACGGCTCGTGGCCCGACCCGCCGCCCGAGATCAGCGCGACCTTGCCCGGCTTCAGCGTCTTGCGCCTCACGAATACCTGCTGCGGATCGAACACGACCAGATCGCTGTGCGCAGCGGCGAATCCGGCGAGACTCTCAGCCAGAAAGTCGTCGACCTGATTGATGAATTTCTTCATGGCTTCAGCTCCTTTCACGCTCTGTCTTGTGCGAGCCGCGTACAGATCGCGCCGATCATCAACTGGCTCGAGCGCGCACCCGGATCGATGTGACCGCGCGAGCGCTCGCCAAGAAACGACGCGCGCCCTTTGGTGGCAAGCATGTCGCGAGTGGCAAGCATGCTTGCTTCAGCGACCTGCGGCAAGGTGTCGAGCACGGCTTCGGACGGCGCGTTGCTGTCAGCCAGTTCAGCGAAGCGCGACGCCACCGGAATCAGCACGTCCATCATCGTCTTGCTGCCGAGGCCCGCCTTGCCGCGGTGCGCGACTGCATCGACGCCTGCGGCGAAGATCCGCGCGGCATCATCCAGGCTGAGCGCATCGGCGCTGTCAGGCGACGCTTTCGCCATGCCGTGCAACATCGAAAAGAGCAGTGGCCCTGACGACCCGCCCACCGTCGACAGCAGTTTGGACGCGGCAAGATCCAACGCGGGGGCCAGCGCCGCAGCCTCGATCTCGGCACGCATCCCATGCAGTGCGTCGAAGCCGCGCAACAGGTTGAAGATATGATCGCCGTCGCCGATCTGCTGATCGAGGACGGTGATTTCGTCGGTATGTTCCTTCAACGTGGCATGCGCTGCCTCGATGCACGCCATCACCGTTTTGCCGTTCATGCCGGAATCCTCCTGCCGTCGGAGCGGAAATAAAGAAGGCTGCGCGGCGGCAGCGATGCACCGACCGTTTGCCCAGGCACGAAATTGCGCTCGGTCATGGTTGTCGCGACGATCGCGGTGCCCTCGCGATCCAGGATGAGCAGATGCCGTAGCGGCGAATACTCTAGCACGCGCAGGTTGAGCACATCGCGCGCATCCGGCGCGTGTAAAACGATGTCTTCCGGACGGATCGCGACGGTCGAGGTTCCCTGCGGCAACGCGGCGGAATCGAACAGCGCTGCGGGCAGCAGATTGATCGGCGGCGAGCCCAGCCGCTGCGCCGCGCTGAGGGAAGCCGGGTTGCCATACACTTCGCGCGGCGTGCCCATCTGCACGATGCGGCCATGTTCCAGTATGCCGATGCGATCGGCCAGGGTGGTCGCCTCGACCTGGTCGTGCGTCACGTAGACGATCGTCGCGCCGATCGTGCGATGCAGCCGCTTCAGTTCGATCCGCAGTTCCTCGCGCAGCTTCGCGTCGAGCGACGACAGCGGTTCGTCCATCAGAAACACTTTGGGCTGCCGTACCAGCGCGCGTCCAATCGCTACCCGCTGCATTTCGCCGCCGGACAGATGCGTGGCCATGTTGCGTAGCTTGGATTCCATGTGCAGCAACTGCGCCACCTCGTGCACGCGCGCGGTCACATCCGCCTTGCTCAGGCGCCGTCGTGGCGAACGCAACGGAAAGGCGAGATTGTCGAACACGGTCAGATGTGGATACAGCGAGTATTGCTGGAAGATAAACGCGACGTCGCGATCTGCGGGGTGCGTCTGTGTGGCTGCTGCGCCATCGATGAAGATCTCGCCTTCGTCGGGACGCTCGAGTCCGGCAATCAGCCGCAACGTGGTCGTCTTGCCGGCGCCGCTCGGCCCGAGCAGTACGACGAACTCGCCCTCCTTCACGTCGATCGATACCTGATCCACCGCGACGATATCGCCAAAGCGTTTGGTGACCTGTTCCAGACGGATCTCAGACATAAGCGCCCCCCGTGCCGTTGCCGTTGCCATTGACCACCATCTGGCGCTCAGAGGCCGGTAGCAGTTTGCCGCTGGCCGCGTCGTACAGCAGCGTACGTTCCTTGCGAAACGACAAGCCGACCTGCGAGCCGGCCACCCGCCCTTCGTCTTTGCCTACCCTCACGCGCACCATGCCAAGCGACGTATCGACGACCAGCACCTGATGCGAGCCGAGATACTCGTCAGCGATCACGCGGCCGCGCAATGCGCCTTGCTCGTCGAGCAGGATATGTTCGGGCCGGATGCCCAACAGCGCCTTGGCGGCGGACGCTTCATTGCGTGGCACCGGCACCGGCGTGCCGCCTAGCCAGACCTGTTCGGCGCCCGCTTCGACGCCCGTATCGATGGGCAGAAAATTCATCGGCGGACTGCCGATGAAATTGCCGACGAACACGGTGGCAGGAAAGTGATAGATCTCGTGCGGCGACGCAGACTGCAGCACTTCGCCCTGGTTCATCACCACCACATCGTCGGCCATCGCCATCGCTTCGCTTTGATCGTGCGTGACATAGACGGTGGTTGCATTGAGCGCGTTATGCAGTTTTCGCAGTTCAAGGCACATCAGTTCGCGGAAATCGGCATCGAGCGTGCCGAGCGGCTCGTCCATCAGAAAGGCCTTCGGATGCCGCACGATCGCGCGCCCCAACGCCACGCGCTGACGATCCCCTCCAGAGAGCCCCCCTGTTTTGCGCTCCAGGATCGTTTCGATGCGCAGCAAACGCGCAGCGGATTCAACCCGCGTGGCGATCTCGCGACGCGAAACACCCTCGTTTTTCAGCGGAAACGCGAGGTTGTTCCGCACGCTCATATGCGGATAGAGCGCGAACATCTGGAACACAAACGCGATGTCGCGCTGACGCGCGCGCAGCGCCGTGACGTCTTCGCCGTCGATATGGATCTGCCCGGACGTCGGTAGTTCGAGCCCCGCGATCATCCGCAACGTGGTGGTTTTTCCGCAACCGGAAGGCCCAAGCAACACCACGAAGCGGCCAGTGCTCACCGTCAGGTTGGTATTGCGTACGGCGGTGAAATCGCCGAAGCGCTTGTGGAGATTCGAAAGAACGATGGTCGACATGGTTCAGTCCGGAAAGTGACTGGTCACGACAAAAGCCAGCGTGCCCGCGAGAAGCACCGGAAACGACCACGTATACAGACTGACGACGAACGGTTGCACCAGCATCGCAATGCCGATGCCGATCAGCACCGTCGAGGCGCCTTCGCAGTTGCGCCGGCCAAATAGACGCCGACGCGGCATCACGGGTTGCACTTTCATTTGCGCACCGCTCCGAAAGTGATGCCGCGCAACAGGTGCTTGCGCAGCACGACGGTGAAGAACAGGATCGGCAGCACGAACAGAGTCGTAGCGGCCGCGACGGCCGGCCAGTCCTGACCGCCCTCGCCGATGATGAACGGAATGAATGGCGGCATCGTCTGCGCGTCGCCGCTTGTCAACAGCAATGCAAACGCGTACTCGTTCCACGCGAAGATCAGACAGAAAATGGCCGTAGCAGCAATGCCGGTGATCGCCTGCGGCAGCACCACCTTGATAAATGCCTGCAGGCGTGTGTAACCGTCGACCAGCGCGGCTTCTTCGTATTCGCGCGGAATCTCGTCGATAAAGCCCTTGAGCAACCACACCGCCAGCGATACGTTGACTGCCGTGTACAGCACGATCATGCCGACGTAACTGTCCGACAGACCGAGCGCGCGGTACATCAGATAGATCGGAATCGCGACGGCAATGGGCGGCATCATCCGCGTCGACAGAATGAAGAACAGCAGATCGTCGGCCATCGGCACCTTGAAGCGCGAGAACGCATAGGCAGCGAGCGTGCCGAGAAACACCGCGAGAAACGTCGAACCGAAGCCGATCACCAGCGAATTGATAAAGCGCGGCACCACCTTCGATGGCCCGGCGATCACCATATTGCGCTTGCGCACATCGCGGTCATACCAGGTCTGCGCCGGTGGCAGGCTCGCGATGAACTCCGGCGTCTGCCTCGAACGGATCGTGAACAGATTCACGTAGCCTTCCATCGAAGGCTGGAACATCACCACAGGTGGGTACGCAATCGCGTCCTCCTGCGTCTTGAAGCTCGTCAGGATGATCCACACGATCGGCAGTGCCGCAATCAGCGCATATGCGATCACGACGACCGCGGCGAAGGTCTTGCCGCGCGTCGACGCGGCCACGACGGATCGTTGCAGGGCAAGGTCGGTCATCGCTGTTTCACCTTGTTGAGGGCCTTCACATAGATGTTCGCGGCGCCGAACACGACGACAAACAGAATGATCGCCAGCGCAGATGAATACCCGGTTTGCCACTTTTCGAACGCGGCGCGTTTAAGCGTGATCGATACGGTTTCGGTCACGGAACCCGGGCCGCCCGACGTCAGCAGATTCACCATATCGAACATCTTGAAGTTCTCGATGCCGCGAAACAGCACGGCCAGCATCAGGAACGGCAGCGTCATCGGCAGCGTGATCGACCAGAACTGGCGCCACGGTGAAGCGCGATCGACTTCGGCTGCTTCGTAGATGTAGTCGGGAATCGAGCGCAGGCCGGCGAGGCAGATCAGCATCACGTAGGGTGTCCACATCCACGTGTCGACCATCACGATGGTCCACGGCGCGAGCGGCACATCGCCGATCATCTGGAACGAGCCAGGCGGAATGCCCGTGAAGAAACTGACGATGTCGTTGAACAGGCCGGTTTGAGGTTGCAGCAGGAACGTCCAGAAGTTGCCGACCACCGCCGGCGACAGCATCATCGGCAGCAGGATCAGCGTGGTCCAGAAACTATGGCCGCGAAACTGCCGGTTGATCATCAGCGCAAGCCCGAAGCCAAGCAGCACTTCGAGCCCGACCGACCAGAACACGAAGCGCGCGGTGACCTGCATCGCGTACCAGATGTCCTCGTCGGTCAGGATGTCCGTATAGTTGTCGAGGCCGACCGAACGCGCGGGCACGCTCGGCATGTTCGACTTGAAGTTCGTAAACGACAGGCGCAACGCCCAAATCAACGGAAAGATGTTGATCGCCAACAGCAGCACGATGGTCGGAAGGATGAACAGCCAGGCGATGGTCCGGTCAGACAGACCACGCAGGCGCGCCGCCGCGCGTGCCTGCGTTTTCGCCTGCAACCCTTCTGAAGGAAAAGGCTTGTTTGCCAACATGCCCGACTCCTTTGTCCAAGCTTCAGTTCTTCCCTTCTGCCTTGAAGACCTTGTTCCAGTCCTTGACCAGCAGATCGAGCGCTTCTTTCGCGGTGCCTTTGTCGGCCACCACGTAGTCGTGCACGCGCTTTTGCATGTCGAGCAACAACTCGGCGTATGACGGCTCCGCCCAGAAATCCTTGACGATCGACATCGACTTCAGGAAGGCTGGTGCAAACGGTGCACTCTTCGGAAAGTCAGGAGCGTCGACCACCGACTTCGCCGCCGAGTAGCCGCCCAGCTGCCACCACTTCTTCTGCACGTCGCCTTGTGCAAACCACTTGATGTATTCGAGCGCGTCCGCCTTGTGGTCCGAATACGAAACGACCGAGATGCCTTGTCCGCCCAGTTGCGTGAACTGCTTCACTTCCTTCGGGTTCACGAAGAATCCGATCTTGTCGCCACCGACATTCGGATCCTTATAAAGCCCCGGGAAGAACGCGAACCAGTTCATCTGCATCGCGACCTGACCGGACTTGAACGCATCGAGACCTTCCTGCATGTACGCGTTCGTCATGCCCGGCGCCGTGCAGCACTTGTACAGCGACTTGTAGAACTCCAGCCCCTTGATTGCACCCGGGGAATTCACGAAGCCTTCAAGGTGATACGGTTTCTTCGGATCCTGATATTCGAAGCCGTAGTTGTAGAGCATGTTGGTCACGCCCATCGTGATGCCTTCTGAACCGCGCTCCGTGAAGATATAGACGCCGTATACGGTCTTTCCGTCGATCTTCCGCCCCTGGAAGAATTCGGCGGTTTGTTTGAGCTCATCCATGGTGGCCGGCGGTTCGAGTTCGCGGTTGTATTTCTGCTTGAACTCGGCGCGCAGTTCAGGCCTTGCAAACCAGTCTTTCCGGTAGGTCCATCCCACCGCATCCGCCATCGCCGGCAAGGCCCAGTAGTTCGGCGTGTTCTTGGGCCATTCCGCGTAGCCGACCACGGTGGCCGGCACGAAATCATTCATCGATATGTTGTTCTTCGCGAAGAAATCATTGAGCTTCACGTAGTGCCCGTTCACAGCGGCACCGCCGATCCACTGGCTATCGCCGATGATCAGGTCGCACAGCTTGCCGTGCGAATTGAGCTCGTTCAGAAAGCGGTCCGCGTAGCTTGTCCACGGCACGAACTCGAACTTCATCGCAATGCCGGTTTTGGCGGTGAAGTCTTTCGACAATTCGACGAGTGCGTTGGCGGGATCCCACGCGGCCCAACACAACGTCAACTGCTTGCCTTGCGCGTGTGCCGCCGATCCTAAGCACAGCCCCATCGACGCTAGAACCGCCGCCACTACCCTTGCTGACGTAAGACGTAACATTTGTCTTCTCCTTGTCTCTCTCGGGTCTCCAACCTGGTGACAGACAGCGCCCATGCGCCGGGCGCTGTATTCGGCTTCGGCGGATTCAGCACA
>Ga0105248_10004913_pt1 | contig 14768 bp, 14 predicted proteins | sample KBSS34metaG_FD_81524 | JGI IMG/M metagenome (GOLD analysis project Ga0105248, IMG submission 81524) | Switchgrass rhizosphere microbial communities from Kellogg Biological Station, Michigan, USA - KBS S3-4 metaG | ecosystem: Host-associated > Plants > Roots > Rhizosphere > Soil | place...
GCGAGATCGTTGAGGTACGCGCCGTCGCCCATGAACAGGATCGCGGGCGTGTAGTCGAGGTTGTAGAACTTGCCCTGCGCCGAGATCACGCTGTCGAGAGAGCCCTGCGTGGCCATGGTGGTCAGCGTGCGCATCATCGCCGGAACCGGGCCGTAGTCGCCGGCGGCCACGTTGGCCGGGTCGTGGTTCTTGGCCTTGTCGAGGGCCTTGGCGTAGGCATCGGTCCAGGCGGTCTGCTGGTCGGCGCTCGCGGCCTTCCAGGTCGCGACGCCCGACGGCGGGGCCGGCAGGCTCGACAACGGCCCGAGCACGAAGGCCTGCGCCGTGTCGATCGGCAGCTTCACGCCGGCCAGGGTCTGCAGGTCGATCGGACCGAGGGTCTGCGTGGCGCCCGGCGTCGAGTTGTAGGGAGGGCCATAGCCTGCCGTCTCGCTGGTCCCGCCGAGTTCTGCGGTGGCGGTGGCCACGAAGTCAGAGGGCTGGGCGACCGCCCATGACTTCAGGCTGACCGCCTTGTCGTCGGGAGAACCGAAGAGGGCGGATGCCCCGAGCACGAGCAGGATCACGGCGATGAGCCCGATGGTCAGCTCTTTGAAGAGGTCGTACTCGCGCAGGGCGCCCTTCCACGGACGGCCGGCGATGCCGGTGCCGGTGCGCCACGACATCGGGTTCTCACGACGGGTGGGCTTGGTGGTGGTCATTTCGAAGCCTCCTTCGCGTTCGCGAGCTGGGCATCGCCTTCGGCCGCATCGATGGGTGCGACGACACCGTGCATCCGCACGAGGATGACGTGGAAGGCCACGATCGCTCCGACGCCCAGGGGCAGCAGCACGATGTGCCAGGTGAACATCTGCCCCAGGTCCGCCACGTTGAACCATGCACCGATGCCGGCGGCGTTCAGGGCGTCCTTGGCTTCGAACGCGATCCATTGCGACTCGAAGTTGGTCTGCAGGAGGTAGCCGGTGAAGGCGGCGGCGATCGAGACGGCGAACGAGAACACGCCGGTGATCCAGGTGAGGACCCGCCCGCCGCGCCAGGATGCCATCCAGAACTTGCCCCACAGGTGCACGACCATGAAGAGGAAGAAGAACTCGACGCTCCACAGGTGCGTGCTGTTGACGAAGTGCCCCAGGCCCGAGACGTGCCACCAGCTCGGTCCGTTGAGGCTCAGCACGAGGCCCGAGGCGATGACGACCGCCAGGGAGGCGATCGCGCCCATGCCGAACACGTAGATCCACGAGGCGACGTAGCTCGGCTGGCTCTCGGGAAGCAGCTTGTCGGGTGGGAGCTTCTTCAGCATCCAGCGCCGGGCCCGGCCGGTCCAGGTCGAGAACGGCTCGACCTCATCGTCGGTCACATGCTCGGTGACCTGCTCGCGCGTCGGAACGGTCATGGGCGCTTCCGTCCCTTCGGAAAGGGCAGCACCAGGGCGAGCACGAAGAGCACGACCATCGACGCGATCACGATGAAGTTGCCGAGCTGGATGGTGAAGGCACCCCAGCCCAGATAGACCGTGCCGCCATCCTGAGCAGCGAGCGCGAGAAGGGGGACCATCATGACCTCCGGGAGGACGGGTCGATGTCCTCTCTCGCGACGCTAGGTGCGCGCCCGCCGCGACGGCAGTGCCGAAGGTCCTAGGTCTCGATACGCGGGCTGCGCCCGCTACTCGACCACCAAGCGGTTAGTGCGCGGCCGGCTCGGCCTCGATCTCGGTCCGGCCGCCCGACCACAGGGTGTGGAAGGTGCCCGGCTTGTCGACGCGCTGGTAGGTGTGCGCTCCGAAGAAGTCGCGCTGGCCCTGGATGAGCGCGGCGGGCAGGCGCTCGGCGCGCAGCCCGTCGTAGTAGGCGAGCGACGACGAGAAGGCCGGCGACGGAATGCCCGCGTGCGCGGCCATCGAGACGATGCGGCGCCACGCGCCCTGTGCCCGCTCGAACACCTCGACGAAGTAGGGGGCGGTCAGCAGGGCCACCAGCCCGCTGTCCGTGGCGTACGCCTCGGTGATCCGGTTCAAGAACTGTGCGCGGATGATGCAGCCGCCGCGCCAGATCTTGGCGATGTCGCCCTTCTTGATGTCCCAGCCGTACTGCTCGGCGCCGGCGACGATCTCGTCGAAGCCCTGCGAGTAGGCGACGATCTTCGACGCGAAGAGGGCGAGCCGCACATCCTCGATGAAGGTGTCGGCATCGACGGCCCAGCCCTCGACCGGTCCGGGCAGGCCGGCCGCGGCCGCGCGCTGCGCGGGCTTGGACGACAGGCTGCGGGCGAAGACCGCCTCCGCGATCCCCGAGACGGGAACACCCAGGTCGAGGGCGGTCTGCACCGTCCAGGCGCCGGTGCCCTTGGCCCCCGCCTGATCCAGGATGACGTCGACCAGTGGCTTGCCGGTGTCGGCGTCCACCTGCTTGAGCACCTCGGCGGTGATCTCGATCAGGTAGCTCTCGAGCTCGCCCTTGTTCCACTCGGCGAAGACCTCCGAGATCTCGGCGGGGGTCTTGCCCGTCCCTTGCCGGATGAGGTCGTATGCCTCGGCGATGAGCTGCATGTCGGCGTACTCGATGCCGTTGTGCACCATCTTCACGAAGTGCCCGGCGCCGTCGTGCCCGACGTGCGTCACGCACGGTTCGCCCTCGGCCACCGCGGCGATGGACTTCAGGATCGGGCCGATCGTCTGCCAGGCCTCGTCCGATCCACCCGGCATGATCGACGGGCCGTTCAGCGCGCCCTCCTCGCCGCCCGAGATGCCGGCGCCGACGAAGTTGATGCCGGTCTCGCGCACCGTCTTCTCGCGGCGGATGGTGTCGGTGAACAGAGCGTTGCCGCCGTCGATGATGATGTCGCCCGGCTCGAAGACCTTGAGCAGCTCGTCGATGACCGCATCGGTGCCCCGGCCGGCCTGCACCATGATCAGCGCCGTGCGCGGCTTGCTGATCGACGCGGCGAACGCGGCGTAGTCGGGGCTGGGCACGAATCCGGCCTCGGGGTGTTCGTCCATCAGGGTCTGCGTCTTCTCGTACGAGCGGTTGAAGATCGCGACCGTGTTGCCGGCGCGGCTGGCGAGGTTGCGGGCCAGATTCGACCCCATCACCGCCAATCCGACAACGCCGATGTTCGCCTGGGGAAGGTTGCTGTCTGACATTTCACGTCTCCTGATGGGCAGTGGGCGATCAGCCGAGCTGAGCGCTCCGGGATTCGATATAGGCGCGGGTGACCGAGATGTCCTGCTCGCCGAAACCACGGTCGCTCAGATCGCGGAAGAGCTCGGAGAGCAGCTTCAGCTGCGGCGCATCGACGTGAGCACGCGCGGCCTCATCCAGAGCGAAGCCCAGATCTTTGACCATGTACTTCGCGGCTCCCGACGGGTGGTAGTCGCCCTCGACAAAACGACGTTTGCGTGTCTCGAGCACGCGACTTCCAGCGTACCCGCCGCCCAATGCGTCGAAGAGCACCTCGAGATCGAGCCCGCTTCGCTCGCCGAGCACAGCTGCTTCGCCGAGAGCCGAGACGGTGGCGGCCACGATGAGCTGGTTGCAGAACTTGGCGATCGCGCCCGAGCCGAGCGGGCCGAGGTGGTAGGGGCGACCCATCGTCTCGAGAATCGGCCACGCCGCACGGACATCGGCGTCGTCACCCCCGACCAGGATCGACAGGGTCCCGGCGATCGCCCCATCCTCCCCGCCCGTGACCGGAGCATCGATGACGTGCACGAGCCCGTGGGTGTCGCGACGCAATCGGGCGTCGAGTTCGCGGATCCCGGTCGCCGAGGAGGTCGACGAGATGACGAGGACTGTCGGCTCGGTGATGCCGGCCAGCAGTCCATCGTGTCCGCTCAGGACCTCGTCGACTTCGGGGAGGTCGGGGAGCATCAGCAGCACGATACGGGCACGCTCGGCGAGCAGCCGGGGCGTCGCTGCCCACTCGGCGCCCGCATCGAGCAGGGCAGCCGCGCGACCGCGTGAACGGTGCCAGATGGCGACGGAGCCGGCCTTCGCCAGGATGTTGCGAGCCATCGGAGCACCCATGACCCCGAGCCCGATCACCCCGGCTGCGAGCGTCGCGCGGGGGACGGGATCGCTCTGTCGCGACATGTGGTCCATGGTAACGAACCGTGTTCACTGGATTGAACTACGGTGTTCGATATCTCGAAAGCAGATCAACTCGGAGGAACGATGACGGTCGATCAGCCGGACCGGGATCCGGCGCCCGCGGTGACGCGCGCGCTCGCCATTCTCGACATCCTCGCCGACGCCGGTGGACGCCCGATGTCGCTCAGCGACCTGGCGCGTGCCATCGGCGCCGCGAAATCGTCCACGCTCAACGTCTGCAGCACCCTCGAGGCCGGGCGTCTTATCCAGCGCCGCGATGGAGGCTACGCGCTGGGCCGTCGCACCGTTGAACTCGGGGGCGCGTACCTCTCGACATTCGATCAGGTGCGCGAGTTCTACCGTCTCTGCGCGGAGTCGCCCGTGCTCTCGCATGAGCTCGTGCAGATCGCGATCCTCGACGGCACCGACGTTCTCTACCTGGCTCGTCACGAGGGCCGCGCGCCGCTGCGCTTCTCCGCGGGGATCGGTGATCGCTTCCCCGCGGCGCTCACCGCAGTGGGCAACGCCATCCTCGCAACGCTGGACCCGGCAGAGGTGGCGGCGCGGTTCTCGCGCACCGACGCCTTTCCCCGACGCACCGAGAAGAGCACCGCCTCGCTCGCCCAGTTGCAGGTGAAGCTGGAGCGCGTGCGAGAGCGCGGGGTCGCGATCGATGAGGGCGAGGTGCATCCGGCCGTCGTCGGTGTCGCGGCCGCTGTGCCCGCCCGTCAACCCAGCGAGTCGACCTTCGCGGTCGGCGTCTCGCTGGTCGGCGTCGAGGTCGACGAGCATTTGCTCGACACCATGGTGGTTGCGGTGTCGGCAGTGGCAGGCGAATTGTCGCGGCCACTGCACCCTGCCTGACTTCGGATCCGGGTGAGTCCTCGCGCTCCGTCGATGTGCGTTCGACCGGCTGAACGCGAACTGTCCAGTCTGTTGAACGGTGTTCCACTGAGTGTTAAGCTCCCGGCAAGACGGTCAGGCCCGTCTCCCCGTGCCGAAGGAGTCGCAGGTGCCCGTCAGCAGTGAGCCCGAAACCTCGAATCCCGTGCGCGGCGTGGTCGCCCACGGTCGAGGCGATCTGCGCGTGGATGTGCTCCCGGATCCGGTCGCCGCTCCTGACGAGGCGGTGCTGGACATCGCCTACGGCGGCATCTGCGGGTCCGACTTGCACTACTGGCTTGAGGGAGCAGCGGGCGAGTCGGTGCTCCGCGAGCCGCTGCTCCTCGGCCACGAGGTGGTCGGGACGGTCGCGGCTGCCGCGACGGACGGCTCGGGCCCCGCCGCCGGCACACGGGTCGCGGTCCATCCGGCCACGCCGGGCCCCGGCGATGGCTCGCGCTACCCGGGCGATCGCCCGAACCTCTCGCCGGGAGCCACCTACTTGGGCAGTGCTGCCCGCTTCCCGCATCGGGCCGGCGCGTTCGCCGACCGTGTCGCTCTGCCATCGAGGATGCTGCGCCCGCTCCCCGACTCTCTGAGTCTGCGCGATGCGGCCCTCGTCGAACCCGCCGGTGTGGCGTGGCACGCGGTATCCCGGGCCGGCGACATCGCAGGCAAACGGGTGCTCGTGATCGGGAGCGGACCGATCGGCGCGCTGGTGGTCGCGGTTCTGCGACTCCGCGGGGCGGGCGAAATCGTGGCCGTCGACCTGCATGAGCATCCTCTTGCCCTCGCACGCGATCTGGGAGCGCACCGGACGATCCTGGCAGGCGACGCGGATGCCATCGCCGCGGTCGACGCCGACGTGGTCATCGAGTCGTCCGGCAGTCATCGAGGTCTCGCCTCCGCCGTTCGCGGGGCGACGCGCGGCGGACGGTTGGTGCTGGTCGGGCTGCTTCCCGCCGGCGACCAGCCCGTGCCGATCTCGTTGGCCATCGTGCGTGAGCTCGAGCTGTTCGGTTCGTTCCGCTTCAACGACGAGATCGACGAGGTCATCGCGGCACTCGCCTCGGGGGAGCTGCAGGTCGGGCCGGTCGTCACGCATGAGTTCGCGGCATCCGATGCTCTCGAAGCCTTCGATGTCGCCCGGGATTCCGCCCACTCCGGAAAGGTGCTGCTCCGTTTCGCCGCCGCCGAGTGAACGGCTGACACCGCATCCGCCACCCCGGACTCGGAACGATGTTCAGGATTTCGAACAACCCGCTTGCCCTGCACCGCCCCGCTTGCTTGAGTTACCCCAATCGAAGGAGATCACCGATGATCGTGGACAGCCCCCTGGCGACCGCACCCTGGCTCGTGCCCGACGGCGCGCGCCTGGAGCGGGTCACCACCGGCGCGACCTGGTCGGAGGGGCCGGTCTGGCTCCCCACCGAAGGTGTGCTGCGGTGGAGCGACATCCCCGGGGACCGCATTCTCGAGGTCGATCCCCGGGATGGCGAGCTGAGGGTCTACCGCGCCGGCGTCGAGTTCACCAACGGGCGGACGCTCGACCTGGACGGCAACGTCGTGCAGTGCTCGCACGGGCGTCGCGCCGTCGAGCGCGACATCGACGGTGAGGTCACGATCATTGCCGATCGCTGGAATGGGCACCGGCTGAACTCGCCGAACGACGTGGTCGTGGCATCCGATGGATCGATCTGGTTCACCGACCCGCCCTACGGGATCGTCCAGGAGCATGAAGGCCACCTGGGCACTCCCGAATACGGCGGCAACTTCGTGTTCCGCATCGACCCGCTCGACGGACGGGTCGACACGATGATCCGCGATGTCGAGGAGCCGAACGGTCTCGCCTTCTCTCCCGACGAATCGATCCTCTATGTGACCGACACCTCGGCGGCCCTCCGCAGCGATGGGTCGGGGAACCACCACATCGCGGCATACGACGTCGCGACGGACTTCTCGTGCTCCGGGCCGCGCGTATTCGCTGTGGTGGAACCGGGGCTCGCCGACGGCATCCGAGTCGACGAGCTGGGCAGGGTGTGGTCGTCCAGTGCGGACTCCGTGCAGATCTTTGCGCCGGACGGAGCACTTCTCGGCCGCATCCCGGTGCCCGAGAAGGTCGGCAACCTGTGCTTCGGCGGTGCCGACGGCAGCATCCTCTTCGTGGCGGCGACCACGAGCATCTACTCGATCGCCACCACGACACGGGATGCGGCGTGGCGAGGGAGCGGCGCATGACCATCGTCGACGAACCGCGCGTGTCGCTCGGGGCGGCGGATGTCCCCGCTCCTGCGGCCTTTCGTGCGATCCAAGTGCTGGACGCGATCGCCGCACATCGCGGACCCGCCACACTCAGCGAGATCGCGGCAGCGGTTCCGCTGCCCAAGTCGTCGACCTCGAATCTGCTCGTCACGCTCGAAGTGACCGGGATGGTGCGGCATGTCGGCTCGGGATGGCTGCTGGGTTACAAAGCCATCGAGTTCGGTCAGGCGGTGCTCGGGTCGACCGACCTGGTGGCGGAGTTCCGGCGCGCGGTCAACACGCTTCCGACGCTCCGGCGCGACACGGTTCTGCTCGCCACGCTCGACGGCGCCGAGGTGCTGTACTTGGCGCGCCACGACGGGCAGCAGCCGATCCGTCTCGCCAGCGACATCGGGCGGCGCATGCCCGCGGTCGTCACCTCGTTGGGCAAGGCGATGCTGGCGGCTCTGCCGGCCGATCAGCTGACGGAACTGCTCGACGGGATCGGCCAGCTCCCCAGGCCGACCAAGCGGGCGCATCGCACCGTCGCCGAGCTCCGGAAGGACCTTGTTCGCGTGCGCGAGCGCGGATATGCCATCGACGACGAGCAGAACACCATCGGGGTCACCTGCCTCGGGGTGGCGATCCCGGGCACCGGCCGGCCGACCGCCGTCAGCACGACGCTCCTGTCCCAGCGGATGACTGCCGAGGTCCGCGTCCAGCTGGTCTCCGAACTCCAGACCCTGGCGACGAGACTCGCCCCGTTCGCGGTCGACTGAGAGGACAACCCTCGTGCCACGACAAGACACCCCCGCCTCGGTGCCGCTGAACACCGATCAGCCGGATGAACGCACCCTCTCCCTGCTCACCGTCCGGGGCCTCGACAAGTCGTTCTTCGCGACTCACGCCGCTCAGGACGTCAGCTTCCATGTCGATCAGGGCGAGATCGTGGCCCTGCTTGGCGAGAACGGTGCCGGCAAGTCGACGGTGATCAAGATGCTGGCAGGCGTCTACAAACCGGACCGTGGCCGCATGCTGCTCAGCGGCGCCGACCTCGATGCGCCGGGTGTGCGCAAGCAGATCTCGTTCGTCCACCAGACGCTCGGCCTCGTGGACTGGATGACGGTGGCCGAGAACATCGCTCAGTCTCTCGGCTACCCGCGCCGCTTCGGGCTGATCAGCGCCCGCGGAATGAGGGAGCAGGCACTCGAGGTGCTCGAAGCGGTCGGAGGCGGCATCGACCCGGATGCTCGGATCTTCGACCTGCCGCGCACCGAGCGGAGCCTGCTCGCTATCGCGCGGAGCCTGGTCAGCAAGCCCAAGCTGCTGGTGCTCGACGAGCCGACCGCATCCCTGCCCGCGGCCGATGTCGACCGTCTGTTCACAGTGCTGCGCGGGTTGCGCGACACCGGCGTCGGGATGATCTACGTGTCGCACCGGCTGGACGAGATCTACGAGATCTCGCAGCGGGTGGTGATCATGCGCAACGGCCGAGTCGTTGCCGAGCGCCCCACGGCGGGTCTGCCGCACGACGAACTCGTGGACCTGATCGTCGGGCATGAGACGGAGGCGACCGTCTTCGAGCCACCACGCTCCGAGATCCGCTTGCGGGTGCACGACGTGCGGCTTGCGTCGTCACCGCCCGTCTCGTTCGAGGTTCACGCCGGCGAGGTGCTCGCCCTGTGCGGGCTGCGCGGTGCCGGACAGGATGCGCTCGGCCGTGCGATCGTGGGCGCGATCCCGGTCGAGAGCGGCAGCATGACGCTCGACGGGGCGCCGTACGCCCCCCGCTCGCCGTTCGGCGCCGTGCAGCGCGGCCTTGGCTTCGCAACCTCGAACCGCGAGACCGAGGCCGTCGCGGCAGGCCTCACGGCACGCGAGAACCTCTTCATCAATCCCCGCCTGTGGGGACGCCGTGCCTGGCAGTTCCGCACGGTGCGCGCTGAGAGCCGCCGAGCGGCCCCGCTGCTGCAGCGGTTCGACGTGCGGCCCGCCGATCCCGAGATCGCGCTCGACACCTTCTCGGGCGGTAATCAGCAGAAGGTCATCCTCGCCCGCTGGTTCGGCGTCGACCGCGCTGCCGTGGTGCTCGAGGAGCCGACGATGGGCGTCGATGTCGGCGCAAAGGCCGAGATCTACGGGCTCCTCCGCGATGCCGTGAAAGACGGCATGGCCGCGATCGTGGTCTCCACCGACATGGAGGAGGTCGCGAAGATCGCCCACCGCGCCCTGGTCCTCGATCGCGGTGCCATCGTCGCTGAGCTGTCGGGTGCCGACCTCACGATCGCCCACCTCGTCGCCGCGGCGTCAGAGCTCCACGAGTCGAAAGCGCTCACCCCCTCGAACCGGAGAACCAAATCATGACCATGAACACCTCGGTCAAGTCGACCGCCCTGGAGCCCGGCCGGGGGGCAGCCTGGCATCGCAAGCTGACCTCGAACTACGGCATGGTGATCCTCACTGCCGCGCTGTTCGTGGTCTTCACGATCCTCAGGCCGGACACCTTCGCGTCGCTGCTCAACTTCCAGCTGCTGACGGCGGGCAAGTCGGTGCTCCTGATCCTTGCGCTCGCCGTTACGATCCCGATGATCGCCGGCAAGATCGACCTTTCCATCGGCTACGGCGTCGGACTCTGGCAGGTGATGTCGCTGTCGTGGCAGTTGCACGGCATCGACTACCGGTTGGTGATCCTGCTCGTGCTGGTGGGTGGCGCCGTCATCGGTCTGCTCAATGCGCTGTTGATCGAACTCGCCCAGGTGGACGCCTTCATCGCCACGCTCGCCACCGGCCAGGTCATCTACTCGATCACCTATTGGTATACGGGCGGTCGCCAGATCACCGACTCCGCGGGACAGCGTGCCAAGGCGTTCGACGGCCTCTCGCAGTGGAATCTCGGGCCGGTGCCCGGCCCCTTCGTGATCGCACTCGCTCTGGGAATCGTGCTCTGGCTGGTTCTCGACTACCTGCCAGTGGGCCGCTACCTGTATGCCGTCGGCGCCAACCCGGCCGCGGCGAGGCTGAGCGGCATCCCGAGGCGCCGCTACATCATCGGCGCCATGGCGGCATCGGGAATGCTGACGGCCCTCGCAGGAATCCTGCTCGCCTCACGGCAAGCCGGCGTCGCCCAGGCGAATATCGGACCCGAGTACCTCCTTCCCGCGCTCGCGGCCGCCTTCCTCGGATCGACCACGATCCGACCGGGCCGGGTCAATGCGCTGGGCACGATCCTCGGCGTCGCCATCGCCACGATCGGGATTTCGGGCCTGCAGCAGTTGCTGCCCGGCCAGTTCTACTTGGAGCCGCTCTTCAACGGCCTCACCCTCGTCGCCGCCATCACGATCGCCTCGCTCGCGAGCCGTCGCAGGGTCGCACGGGCCGATGCCCCATCGGCCGCACCCACCGCATCACTCCCAGAGGCCGACGGCACCGATGCCGTCTCGGCCGCTCCCGAAGAAAAGGAAAAATCATGACGCACAGCACTCCACGTCGGCGGTGGTTGGCCATCGCCGCCATTCCGCTGGCACTGGGCCTCGCGCTCTCGGCCTGCGCGAGCGGATCCGTCTCAGGGGGCACGGGTTCTCCGTCGCCCGCCAAGTCCGGAGAGGACTTCTCGTCGATCATCCCGAAGGGTGACGTCGTCGCGTTCTCGAAGACCCTGGTCGATGCGAGCCTCAACGCCACGAAGGGCTTCACGCCCGAACGGACGGGCCCCACGGCACAGAAGCCGGGCGCTCACATCGCGTACGTCGGTAGCGACCTCACGAACGGAGGCATCAATACGGTGCTGACCGGCGTCCAGGAGGCCGCGAAGGTCATCGGCTGGACGGTCGACGTCTACGACGGCAAGGCCACCGCGCAGGGCCGTACCGACGCGATGAACCAGGCGATCGCATCCAAGCCGGCTGCCATCATCGCCGGCGGATTCGATGCGACCGAGCAGTCGGCCTCCATCGCCCAGGCGAAGAGCGCGGGCATCCCGGTCATCGGCTGGCACGCCGCAGCAGCAGCGGGAGCCGGCGACGGCCTGTTCACCAACGTGACGACCGACCCGCTCTACGTCTCGCAACTGGCAGCGGCCTATGCGGTTGCGGACTCGAACGGAAAAGCGGGTGTCGCGATCTTCACCGACGGCCAGTACGCGATCGCCGTCGAGAAGGCCGACGCGATGAAGGCCTATGTCCAGGCATGCTCCGGATGCAAGGTGCTCAGCTACCAGGACTCGCCCATCGCTGAAGCCGACCAGCGCATGCCCGGCATCATCTCGAACCTGTTGCAGCAGAACGGCAGCAAACTGACATACCTGCTGGCGATCAACGGCAACTACTTCGGGGGCGCCCAGTCGGCGCTGCGTGACGCAGGCAAGAAGCCGGCAGGCCCGCCCAAGTCGGTCGCGGCCGGTGATGGCGACTCTGCCGAGTTCCAGCGGATCCGTACCGTCGATTACCAGGCGGCCACAGTGGCCGAGCCGCTCATCCTGCAGGGATGGCAACTGATCGACGAGGCCAACCGCGCGCTGGCGGGCCAAGCTCCGTCGACATTCGTTGCGGCGCCGGGTCTCATCACCAAGGCGAACGTGCCGGCCGGCGACGTGTTCGACCCGGCCAGCGGCTACCGCGATGTGTTCAAGAAGGTCTGGGGCAAGTAGCACCGGCTTCTGCCGCGGGCGGACGGAATCACCGTCCGCCCGCGGTCCCGCCTGCCGTGACGCATGATCCGCGCCGTCGAATCCGTCGTCGCGCCCCAGTAAGGAGAGAGTGGAATGTCAGCACCCGGCCGACTGCGCGTCGTCGTGGCGACCCCGTTGAGCGCCGAGCTCATCGACCGGATCCAGCAGCTGGAGCCGCGCCTCGATCTCGTGCACGATCCCTCCCTCTTGCCCGTGTCGCGATTTCCCGGCGACCACACGGGGGATCCGTCCTACCGCCGTACCCCGGCGCAACAGCTCGCATTCGAACAGCTCGTGGACACGGCGGAGGCGCTGTACGGCGTCCCCGACGAGGACCCGGCTCAGCTGCGTCGCACTGCGGCCGCTAATCCTGCGTTGCGCTGGGTGCAGACCATGCCGGCCGGAGGGGGAGGCCAGGTCAAGGCGGCAGAGCTCTCCGGCGAGGAGCTGGCCCGCATCGCATTCAGCACCTCGGCGGGCGTGCACGCAGAGCCGTTGGCGGAGTTCGCGGTGTTCGGCGTCCTTGCGGGCGCCAAGTCCCTGCCGCGTCTGCTCCAGCAGCAAGCAGCAGCGGAGTGGAGCGAGCGCTGGGTGATGCCCCTGATCAGCGAGCAACGGGTGCTCGTGGTCGGATTGGGAAATATCGGCCGCGCAACAGCCACGAAACTCGCCGCGCTCGGAGCGACAGTGGCGGGCGTCAGCCGTCGGGCGGTCGAGCTGCCAGGGGTGGACCGCATCATCCCTCCCGCAGAATTGACCGAAGCCGTGGCGGACTTCGACGCCGTGGTCGTCACTCTGCCCGGCACCGCCGAGACCGAGTCCCTGATCGATGCCCGAGTGTTCTCAGCCCTGTCGCCGGGAACCACGGTCGTCAACGTCGGCCGCGGAACGGTGATCGATGAGCCGGCGCTCGTCGACGCGCTCGAGTCCGGCCGCGTCGGATTCGCCGTGCTCGACGTCTTCGCCGCGGAACCGCTGGCCGCGTCGAGCCCGCTGTGGCGTCACCCACGCGTGCTGGTGAGCCCACACACGGCCGGGCTCAATCCCGCCGAGGACCGCCTCATCGCCGAGCTCTTCGCCGACAACGCCGGCCGCCTTCTTGACGGTCGCGAGCTGATCAACCGCGTCAATACGGTCGAGTTCTACTGACATGCGACTCGCCAGAGTACGGACGCCGTCAGGCCCGCGCCCTGCCGTCCTCCGGGGCGCGGAATGGCGCGATATCGACGACCTGTTCGCTGCAAAGCCTCGGGAAACCGGGCGGTCGTGGTCGGTGGCAGACAGTGCCCTCGCCGCGCCGAGTGAGCCTCGGGTCGTGGTGGGGATGTCCCACAACAGCGATCGGGTCGACCGCGGTCGACCTCCTCAGGCGTTCCTCAAGTCCGCGAGGACGGTCTGCGGGCCTGGTGCGCCGATCGTGCTCGACGACGGGATCGGCGCGATCGCGATCGAGGGGGAGCTCGCCCTGGTGATCGGCCAGCGCGCGCGGCATCTGCGCCCCCAGGAGGCACTCGCTGCGGTGCGTGGAGCCACCATCGCCAACGATGTCACCGCCGTCGACCAGGTGCCCCTCGATAGCCTGTTCAGCCAGGCCAAGAACGGGGATGGATTCACCCCGCTCGGCCCGTGGATCGAGACGGATTTCGACCCGGCGGCTCTCGGGATCAGCGTGGAACTCGACGGCACGGTCGTCGCGAGCTCGACCACAGAACGGCTCGCCTGGGACATCATCGAGCAGCTCGTCTACCTGACATCGATCATGGAGCTCGGTCCAGGCGACGTCGTCCTGACCGGAGCCCCGGGCACCACGGTCCCGGTGAGGCCGGGGCAGTCCTGCAGGATCAGGATCGACGGCCTCGGTGAGCTCGAGAATCACGCGATTCGGGGCCCCCTGCGTGCACCCCTTCCGTCACCCGACCGTGTCACCCAGGAGGACTGAGTGTCAGACAACCGATTCGATCTCAGCGGTCGTCTGATCCTGGTCACCGGGTCCAGTCGCGGCATCGGTCGCATCCTGGCTGCGGGCGTCGCGGCCTCCGGTGCATCCGTCATTCTCAATGGGCGCGATCGTGACGCCCTCGCGAGCGCCGCAGAGCGGATCCGCTCAGACGCCCCCGGGGTCCGGGTGATCATCGCGCCCTTCGATGTGACCGATGGCGAGGCGGTGGCGGAGGCCATACGAACGCTCGAGACGGAACACGGCCCCATCGATGGGCTGATCAACAATGCCGGAGTGCAGCATCGCGTGCCACTTCTCGACCTGGACGTCGCCGACTGGGATCGCGTGCTCCGAACCGATCTCACCTCGGCCTTTCTGGTCGGCCGCGAGGTCGCACGCGGCATGGTGGCACGCGGCTCCGGCTCGATCGTCAATATCTGCTCCATCCAATCCGAGCTGGCTCGCCCTTCGATCGCGCCGTACACGGCCGCCAAGGGTGGATTGCGCAACTTGACGCGCGCCATGACGGCCGAGTGGGCGGCATCCGGGATTCGCATCAACGGCATCGCTCCTGGATATCTGCAGACCGAGATGACCCGCGCGCTGGTGGATGATCCCGATTTCGATCGTTGGGTACGGGGCCGCACCCCTGCCGGGCGCTGGGGCGACCCCGACGACCTGGTCGGCGCCGCGGTCTTCTTCCTGTCTGACGCTTCCCGCTTCGTGACCGGCCAGGTGCTGTTCGTCGACGGCGGGATGAGTGTCGTGGTCTAAGACGGCTAGCGTTGATGTCGATGCCGTTCACCAGCCCCGTCGTCGTCATGGGCGTCTCCGGCTCCGGTAAGTCGACGGTCGGAGCGTCACTTGCCGACGCCCTCGGGGTGCCCTTCGTGGATGGTGACGCGCTGCATCCTGCTGCCAACGTCGCGAAGATGGCGGCCGGCATCCCGCTCGA